>Ga0185299_10000719_pt1 | contig 80408 bp, 64 predicted proteins | sample PaiPotPPA55metaG_FD_128002 | JGI IMG/M metagenome (GOLD analysis project Ga0185299, IMG submission 128002) | Iron sulfur acid spring bacterial and archeal communities from Banff, Canada, to study Microbial Dark Matter (Phase II) - Paint Pots PPA... ...
CCTATCGCTGTAGTCCAGACCCACAATTACCGGTAAAGTACACATGGCTCGTTGCTCCAATGTTTGTGAATGAAAAACCCAACTGGTACGTTACCAGCCGGAGCAACGAGCTTTCATCCCCATCTGTTGCTCAATTGGCGCTGATCCAGAGGGTCGGAACCTGATCCTCAGGATCAAAGTGGTGGTCCAGAGGGTCCAGCTGTAAAAGCACGAGTCCTTCTGACATCCAAAGACAGCAACTGCGCTTAACGCCAAACCCGCCCTTGAGACCCGTTTTTTTGGTCCAGAGGGTCGTTACCTGATCCACAGGGTCAAGATCAGGTCCACCGGGTCCCAGCGTCCAACTTATTTCGCCGATATGCGCCGAGCCCCATCGTTGCAGGCTCCTCCACTGTAGTATTAGATTAATTAATACGATACTACCTTGATATTAGCGCACTGGATGATAGTATGCACTCCATGCAGTTCGAGGCACTAAAAGTGTTTTGCGACATCGCCCGCTGCCGAAGCTTCTCGCAGGCGGCGGCGATGAACGATTTGTCGCAGTCGGCGGCCAGTCAAATTGTGCTGCATCTGGAGAAACGGCTTGGGGTCCGACTCATCGACCGTTCCACCCGCCCCTTGCAGTTAACGTCCCTTGGCAAGACATACTACGAGGGCTCCAAGGAACTGATCGAACGCTACCAGGAACTCGAAGCCGGCATTGTGCAGGCCCAAGCTCGGCTGACTGCCACCGTGCAAGTGGCTGCTATTTATTCCGTCGGACTGGGTGACATGAACCAGTTCGTAGAACGCTTCCTCGCCGACCATCCCAATGCCGAGGTGCATATCGATTACTTGCATCCGGATCAAGTCTATGAGCGCGTGATCGACGGCACGGTGGATTTTGGCCTGGTATCGTATCCACGGAAAATGCGGGAGTTGACCATCCTGCCCTGGCGCGAGGAACCGATGGTCCTCGCGTGCGCCCCCAGCCATGTCCTCGCTAAGCAAGGCTCGGTTAAACCTGCGAACCTGGCCGGCTTGAAATACATCGGTTTCCAGAAGGGGCTGGTCATTCGCCGTCAAGTGGACCGCTTCCTCCGCAACATCGAAGCTCCGGTAAATGTTGTCCTTGAGTTCGACAACATTGAAAACATCAAGAAAGCAGTCGAAATAGGAGCCGGAGTGGCGTTGCTGCCGGAACCCACTCTGTGCCGCGAAGTTGAAGCGGGAACACTCGTCGCCTTGCCGCTCACTGGGCGCCGGATGGTCCGTCCCTTGGGCATCATCAAGCATCGTCAGCACAAATTAGGTGTTGCCGCGGGCCGGTTTGCCGCCCTATTGCGAGCAACGGTAAACGGCCAGGCAATGGGCAAGGAAAACGGGGAACATGTCGCCACCTTTTCGGAAACTTTGACTACTTCAAACGGCATTGCTAACAGTCGTCCGAACGCGGCGCCGGCCGCTCACTCAAAAGCCTAATGCAAGGAATCAGCCATGCTTCCTCCCAAGCAAGGTCTGTATGACCCCCTGTACGAACATGATTCCTGCGGCGTGGGCTTTATCGTCGACCTCAAAGCTCGCAAGTCCCACGATATCATTAGAAACGCCGTTCAAATTCTCTCCAATCTCGAACACCGGGGCGCGTGCGGCTGCGAGAAGAACACGGGCGACGGCGCGGGCATCCTGATCCAGACGCCGCACCGGTTCTTTCAGCAGGAATGTGCCAAGCTTAACTTGGATCTGCCAAGCCCCGGCGATTACGCCGTGGGGACGGTATTCCTACCGACTAATCCCGCTGACCGTCAGGAGTGCGAACGACTGTTCGAACAGGTCGTGCAAGAGGAAGGCCAAACGGTCCTGGGCTGGCGCGACGTGCCAGTAGACAACTCAATGATCGGCCCGACCGCCCTGAAGTCTCAGCCGGTCATTCGGCAAGTTTTCATTGGGAACCAAATTCACGAAACCAAGCGAGCCCTCGACCCCCTGGCGTTCGAGCGCAAGCTCTACATCATTCGGCGGTGCGTCGAGAATGCCGTGCGGGCTTCGGAAATTGAACAGCGCCGCATGTTTTACATTCCGAGCCTTTCCTTCAAGACTTTGATCTACAAGGGCATGCTCAACGCGGACCAGGTCGTCCCGTTCTTTCCCGACCTGCGCGACCCGGCCATGGAAACCGCTCTAGCGTTAGTGCATTCCCGCTTCAGCACCAACACGTTCCCCAACTGGGCGCGAGCGCACCCTTATCGCTACCTGGCTCACAACGGGGAAATCAATACCCTCCGCGGCAATATCAACTGGATGACAGCCCGTGAGAAGATGTTTGAATCCGAATTATTTGGATCGGACATCAAAAAACTGTTGCCGATCATCGATCAGGCCGGCAGCGATTCGGGCAAGTTCGACAATGCGCTGGAATTGCTCGTGCTGTCGGGGCGCTCGCTGCCGCATTCCATCATGATGATGATTCCGGAGCCGTGGAGCGGCGACCGAGCGATGAGTCCGACCAAGAGGGCGTTCTATGAATATCACTCGTGCCTGATGGAGCCTTGGGACGGGCCCGCTTCCATCGCCTTTACCGACGGCATCCAGATCGGGGCGGTGCTCGACCGGAACGGGCTAAGGCCCTCGCGCTATTACGTTACCAAGGACGACCTCGTCATCATGGCGTCGGAAGTCGGCGTCCTTGACATCGCGCCGGACCGCATCCTGCACAAGGGCCGGCTCCAGCCAGGCCGCATGTTTCTTGTGGACCTTCAGGAAGGCCGCATCATCGCCGACGAGGAACTCAAGGAAAAGATTGCGAGCGAAAAGCCCTATGCCCAGTGGCTGAAGGATAGCCTGGTGTCCATTGACGATCTGCCGGAAGGCCCCAGGGTCCATGAGCCGGATCACGATACCGTGCTGATGCGTCAGCAAGCTTTCGGCTACACGACGGAGGATCTGCGCATCCTCATGGCCCCCATGGCGAACGACGGCAATGAAGCGGTCGGTTCGATGGGCAACGACGCCTCGCTAGCGGTGCTCTCCGATCGCCCGCAGTTGCTTTACAACTACTTCAAGCAGCTATTCGCCCAGGTGACGAACCCGCCGATCGATGCTATCCGCGAAGAAATCATCATGTCGATGGATACGACCGTGGGCAGGGAATACAACCTGCTGGAGCCTTCGCCGCGCAATGCCCGCTTGATCCAGTTGCCGTCACCCATCATGACGAACGACGAACTCGACAAGCTCCGCCAGCTTGAAGGGACGCGCCACCGCTTCAAATCCGTTAGCCTGCCAATTGTGTATCCGGTCAAGGAGGGGGCGAGCGGGCTTGAGAAGGCGATGACAGCCTTGTGTCGCCAGGCCAGCACTGCCATAGCCACGGGCCACGATTTCCTGATTCTTTCCGACCGCGCTATCGATCGCGATCATGCTCCCATTCCCGCCCTGCTGGCTGTCGCGGGAGTGCATCACCATTTGATTCGCGAAGGGACGCGCACCAAGGTGGGTCTGATCTTGGAAAGCGGCGAACCCCGCGAAGTCCACCATTACGCTTTGCTCATTGGCTACGGCGCTGCCGCCATCAATCCTTACCTGGCCTTCGAGACGCTCGACGATCTCATTCGCCAGGGCCAATTGGTCGCTATCGATCAGGAAAAGGCCGTTAAGAACTACATCAAAGCGGTCAATAAGGGCCTATTGAAAGTGATGACGAAGATGGGCATTTCCACGGCCCAAAGTTACTGCGGGGCTCAAATCTTCGAAGCGATCGGCCTGAACAAGGAGGTGGTCGATAAGTACTTCACCTGGACCGCCTCGCGCATTTCGGGCGTCGGCCTCGACGTGATCGCCGCCGAAGCGAAGGAACGCCATGCGCGAGCTTTTCCCGACCGTTCGGTCAATGGACACATTCTCGACGTGGGCGGCCATTATCAATATCGCAAGGAGGGCGAGTATCACCTTTTCAATCCGGAAACGGTTCACAAGCTCCAATACGCCTGCCGCAGCAACAACTACAAGGTTTTCAAGCAATACAGCGAACTCGTCAACAATCGGGCCATGAAACTATGCACGCTCCGAGGCCTTTTCGATCTCAAGTTCGCCGAGAAGCCCATCCCGATTGAAGAAGTCGAACCGGTTGAATCGATCATGAAGCGATTCAAATCCGGGGCCATGTCTTACGGTTCGATCAGCAAGGAGGCTCACGAAACCCTGGCCATCGCCATGAACCGCATTGGCGGCAAGAGCAACACCGGCGAAGGGGGTGAAGATCCGGCGCGCTATACGCTCGACGCCAACGGCGACTCACGCAATAGTGCCATCAAGCAAGTGGCGTCGGCGCGATTTGGCGTCACGAGCAATTATCTCGTTCAGGCGAAGGAACTCCAAATCAAGATGGCTCAGGGCGCCAAGCCGGGAGAAGGCGGGCAGCTGCCCGGAGCCAAGGTCTACCCGTGGATTGCCAAGGTGCGCTACTCGACGCCCGGCGTCGGCCTCATTTCGCCTCCGCCGCATCACGATATCTACTCCATCGAGGACCTGGCTGAACTCATCCACGACCTCAAGAATGCCAATCATCACGCCCGCATTAGCGTCAAGCTCGTGGCTGAAGTCGGCGTGGGCACCATCGCGGCCGGGGTCTCCAAGGCTCATGCGGACGTCGTACTTATCAGCGGCCACGACGGCGGAACAGGCGCCTCCCCGCTAACCAGTATTAAACACGCCGGCGCGCCCTGGGAGCTTGGACTCGCGGAAACGCATCAAACGCTGGTCCTCAACGACCTGCGCAGCCGCATCGCCGTCGAGGTGGACGGCCAACTGAAGACCGGCCGTGACGTCGTTATCGGCGCCTTGCTCGGCGGTGAGGAGTTTGGTTTCGCGACGGGACCGCTGGTGGCGCTGGGCTGCATTATGATGCGCGTTTGCCATCTCAATACTTGTCCGGTCGGCGTGGCGACGCAAGATCCCGTGCTCCGCAAGAAGTTCGCGGGTCAGCCGGAACACGTGGTCACCTTTATGCGGTTTATTGCGGAGGAAGTCCGCGAAATCATGGCTCAGCTCGGATTCCGCACCGTCAACGAAATGATTGGCCATACCGAAAAGCTGGAAATGACAGGAGCAGTTGAACATTACAAGGCCAAAGGCTTGGATCTGACGCCCATACTCCACCAGCCGAAGGTGCCCGATTCGGTGGGGCGCTATTGCTCCATTCCTCAGGATCACGGACTGGAAAAAGCACTCGATAACACAACGCTTCTGCCTTTGTGCAAGCCGGCCATCGACAACGGCACACCGGTTTCGGCGACTCTCCCGATTCGAAACGTCAACCGCGTTGTCGGCACGATCGTCGGCAGTGAGATCACACGCCGCCATGGCCCGGATGGGTTGCCTGACGATACAATTTGCTTGCGCTTTCAGGGCTCGGCAGGCCAGAGCTTTGGCGCCTTCCTTCCCAAAGGCATGACGCTGATCCTGGAGGGCGATGCCAATGATTATGTCGGCAAGGGGTTATCCGGCGGCAAGATCATTGCTTATCCGCCCGCGGGCTCGACATTTGTGCCATCCGAAAACGTCATCATCGGCAACGTCGCTTTTTATGGCGCCACGGCCGGCGAAGCCTATATCCGCGGCATGGCGGGCGAACGTTTTTGCGTCCGCAACAGCGGCCTTAACGCCGTCGTGCTGTCGGTGGGCGATCATGGTTGCGAATACATGACGGGCGGTCGAGTTATCGTGCTCGGTCCGACGGGCCGCAATTTCGCGGCCGGCATGTCGGGCGGCATCGCCTATGTCCTCGACGAGGCCGGTGATTTCGCCGCCAAGTGCAATAAAGAAATGGTTCAACTCTTTCCGTTGGACGATCCTGAAGAGATTGACATCGTCCGGGGTCTAATTCACAAACATGCCGAGTACACCAAGAGCGAACGGTCTTGGAAGGTCTTGGCTCTCTGGGAAGAAATGCAGCCCAAGTTCGTCAAGGTTTATCCCAACGACTATCGCCGGGTTATTGAAACCCAAAAGCGCTTCAAGGCGTCCGGGCTGTCCGAGGAAGAAGCGATCATGGCCGCGTTCGAGGAGAATGCGCATGATTTGGCCCGCGTGGGTGGGAGATAACCTTTGCCGACCAGGCGGGGAATGAGCTATGCGCCTAGACGTTTATTGGATTGAAGGTCCCTGGCGGGGCCGCCTGGGAATTGTGCCGCGGCCCAGAGGCGGCGACTGGCTGGAAGAGGAGATCCAGGCTTGGAGAAGGGCCGGCATTGACATCGTTGCTTCAGCCCTTACTGAAGAGGAAATGGCCATTTTTGACCTTGCCGGGGAAGCAGCGATGTCCCAAGCAAATGGGATTTGCTATTTGCCGTTCCCCATTGAGGATCGCGAGGTACCGGCTTCATTGAAGGCGGCGAGGGAGTTTATTCATGAGTTGAGAGTCCAACTGACGAATGGCCACAATGTCGCGATTCATTGTCGTCAGAGCGTTGGCCGCTCTTCCCTCCTGGCTGCGAGTCTCTTAGTGTCGAGCGGGATTGAGCCAGCAGCAGCTTTTAAACGTATCGAGCAAGCTCGTGGCTGTCCGGTGCCGGAAACTGTTGAACAACGTGAATGGGTCGCCAAACTTGCCCGCGACTTTTTGAAACCCACCGAAGCCTCTTAGAGTTCCAAATGGGCGTCTTTTATGTCGAATGTGAAGTCGTAAACCTCCGCCAGCCTGGAAGAGCAAGGACCGTGCCCCAAGTTTTGGTGGACACTAGGTTGGAATATACTTGGATTCCGGAATCCACGCTGAAACTGGCGCGCATCCAGGTTGTCAAGAAGAATCTGGCTTTTCAAATGGCCAACGGCCAGACCATCACGCGCTCTGTCGGCTACGCCATTGTCCGGGTCGCTGGGTTCGAGACGGTCGATGAAGTGGTTTTTGGTCAACCTGGCGATCTGGCTCTCCTGGGAGCACGGACGCTTGAGGGATTCGGCGCTACCGTCGACGCTCGGAAAAAGCGCCTCTTCGCGGCCGGGCCGCATCCGGCGGCCTCGTTTCCCCGCTGGGTTTGATCACTTGGGTTGAGTCGTGGAGGAAAACCCGGAAAGGGTTATCTCATGGGTAAGCCAACCGGATTCATGGAATACCCTCGCGAGCTGCCGCTCGTGCGGTTGCCGGCTGAGCGCGTTCATAGTTGGCTCGAATTTCACGATCACAGCGACGATGCCATGCTGCGCAAACAGGGCGCGCGCTGCATGGATTGCGGCATTCCCTTTTGCCATACCGGGACGCTGATCGAAGGCATGGCCTCCGGGTGCCCGATCAACAACTTAATCCCTGAATGGAACGATCTCGTTTATCGCGGACTGTGGCGCGACGCGCTCGATCGGCTGCACAAAACCAATAATTTCCCCGAGTTTACCGGCCGGGTCTGCCCCGCGCCGTGCGAAGGCTCCTGCGTGCTGGGGATTAATGATACGCCGGTAACCATCAAAAGCATCGAGTGCGCGATCGTTGACAAGGGATTCGAGGAAGGCTGGGTCGTGCCTGAACCGCCGGGAAATCGGACCGGCAAGCGCGTGGGCGTGGTTGGCTCCGGCCCTTCGGGGTTGGCCGCCGCCGCGCAACTCAACAGGGCCGGCCATTGGGTCACCGTCTTTGAGCGCGCCGACCGCATCGGCGGCCTGCTCATGTATGGCATACCGAACATGAAGCTCGACAAGAGACTCGTAGAGCGGCGGGTCGATGTCATGGCCGCCGAGGGAGTCCGCTTCGTCACTCACTGCGAGGTGGGCAAGGACTATCCCGCGGAGAAGCTGCTTCAAGATTTCAATGCCGTGGTTCTCTGCGGCGGCGCGACCCAGGCGCGCGATTTACCGATCGAAGGGCGCCAGTTGAACGGCATACATTTCGCCATGGATTTTCTTCAAGCCAACACCAAAAGCCTCCTCGATAGTGGGCATAAGGATGGCAATTACATCTCGGCAAAGGAAAAGGACGTAATTGTCATCGGCGGCGGCGACACGGGCACTGACTGCGTGGGCACTTCCTTACGACACGATTGTAAGAGCTTGGTCCAGTTCGAAATCTTGCCGAAGCCTCCTCTGGATCGTGCGCCGGACAATCCCTGGCCGCAATGGCCCAAGGTCTACAAGATGGATTACGGCCAGGAGGAGGCGGCCGCCCTTTTCGGCGACGATCCGCGCGAATACCTCATTAACACCAAGAAGTTTGCCGGCGATGCCAGCGGCCACGTGAAGGAGTTGCACACCGTCCGCGTCGAGTGGGTAAAGGATAACGGCCGATTTTCACCCAAGGAAATTCCCGGCTCCGAGCGCGTATTCCCCGCTCAGCTCGTATTGCTGGCCATGGGTTTTCTGGGCCCGGAGAACCAGTTGCTTGATAAGCTCGGCGTGGAAAAAGATCCTCGCTCCAACGCCAAGGCGGAGCACGGCACGTTCTCGACGAGCGTGCCCGGCGTTTTCGCGGCCGGAGATATGCGCCGGGGACAGAGTCTCGTCGTATGGGCGATCAATGAAGGCCGCGGCGCGGCTCGTGAATGCGATCGTTATTTGATGGGCGAAACCGTTCTTCCGTGATTTCAACCATTCCCGCAGACTTCTCTCGTTTCTTTTCAACCGGCCCGGAAGCTACCTTTTCCTCAGGCATTTTCGAAGGGCATTCCGGCTATTTCCTGAACCGCCTCGGCGATCTCTTCAGCTTGATCACCACCCAATCCGTGGTAGAGGTTGTAGGCCTTGTAGCCATGATCCTGCGTCAAGGCGACAAAATGACTTTCCTTGTAAAGAGTGAGATAAGCCCAAATAACGCAGGGTACGAGACCCATCACCAGGGAAACAAAAAAGAACACCCAGACGAAAACGCCGCCCTCCGAACCGAAGAACCAAGTGAAAGCGGGCGTGACGCCGGTTGTCAAGAACAGCAAAAAAAACAGCCAGTTGGTTAAGCCGCCATCAAATTGCTTTCCAATCGCTACTCCGACATATTTCGTAAGGTCGATGATTTCGGTCTCCCTTTGACGGAAGCATGCCCGCCAAGTCTTGGTCAACAGAATGCGGCCTTTCTTATTTCGGCTCAGGTTTACTCGCGGATAAGTTCCCAGCAGAAATAAAAGCATCAAGGTGGTGACAACCCAGTTGGCAAGGAACACGCCAAGGCCGCCTCCCGCCAACGAAATTATGGCGACTACTAATCCGAATGCTTGCGAGAGCTTCAGGAGTTTTAATCGTTTTCTATAAGTAAGACCGGATTCCCATTCCAATTCCACTGGATCGTAAGTGCGCACGGGCTTTGGCTCCGCCTGCCAAGTGTGCCCGCACAGAGAACACGACGTCGCGCCCTTCGGAACTTCCTCGCCGCATTTGGGACAGGCCGCGCCCAACCGTTCCGCACAGCGGTAGGGAGAGCCATCATCCTCGTCATCGTCCAGCGGTTTCTTTATGAGAGTAGGAGTAGCGGGGACCGTAATTGGCTTTTCCTGGGGAACGCGAGGCTTCTCCTGGGCCAGATCTCTGCATCGGCCACACTTCCGCTCGGATCTACCGGCGCTCTCCTCGGGCGCCAGCTTTGTTCCACACGTTGAACAAATGGCGGCCGTCTCTTCCGTAAAAAGAATGTCGTCAATCCACGCATTGGCGGGGATGTTCGGTTTGAAGGCCACCTTCTGTCCCGTTTTCGATCCGACATTTCTTTTGTCGGCTTGAGGGACATCGCAGTACACGCCGCAGTCGGGGCATCGAATCTTGCGGCGCTCGTAATCGTCGCTCACCGAAACCGAACGTCCGCAACCCTGACAGATAACGGCAAACGCCATTTTTTCTCCAGCAAAACCAGCCGACCCGGGGCAAAGCGGTCCTTTGGCTTCATTCTCCTTAAAATGAACGAAGATGTCGATTGCTTGTTTCTTGCTGAAAAATCATCTCATGAGTAATGACGCCGAGCAGTTTGCGATTTTCCGTCTGGCGCCGACTAGGCCTTTGCCTGACTACGCGTTCGTGCCAGGGCGCTTTCCGCATCCGGTTAGTAATCCACAGGGGCACAGTTACAACCGTGTTCGCGAGGCCATTGTTCCGCCCCAGCCCCAGGAGTGGTTACACTGTCCCGCCTACCTTTACGGCATCGATCTCTTCAACCATGGCTATTACTGGGAAGCTCATGAAACCTGGGAGGATATTTGGCATGCCTGCGGCCGAACGGGTGAGATGGCCGACTTCATGAAAGGGATGATTCAGCTGTCCGTGGCCGGCGTGAAGGTCCGTGAAGGAATTCCAAAAGGAGTGCGGCGACACGCCGAACGAGCGGCCGAATTATTTGAACAGACCAACTCCCGGCTTGCCGGCAAAAGTCCCTGTTATATGGGGCTGGATTTGAATGAGCTAATTGCGTTTTCGGGCGAGATAGCGGTGAATGCTTATGCGATCAAAGCCGATCCGAACCAGCGAGTCGAAGTGGTCTTCTCGAAGGTCTTACAACCGCGCTAATCTATAGAATGGAAAATTCCTCACAATCCTTAGATTGGTCGAGAATGGGCATTTCAACCGGTCGAAATAGGTTTGAACGGGCTCCTGTCCCGAACAAAACGTAGTAAACAAAAAGGATTAGCCCATAGTCTTTTGGTGGATCAGTATTATTCATGCCGGTCCAGATTTCTGTCAGGCGATTCGGCTCTCGCCAGAAAAAACAAGCTATACTAGCTTAAGCATTTATTAAAATTATCCCGGGCTGATTGCGCCAGTGGTTGGGCAAATCGTCATGATGCAATACGACCCGGTTGAGTTGGCCAGGGCCCTGTTTGAGGAATCCGGTGATGCGCTCTTCCTGCTGAATCCCGATTCGGGGCAGATCGTGGACGTTAACCCAATCGCCCTGAAATTAAGTGAATACTCGCGCGAGCAGCTGCTTGCCATGCAGGCGACTTACCTTTTCCGCTCCGAAGGCCAAGGCGGCATCAACCGACTCAATCAAGCCACTCGCAAGTCCGGCATTTTTCATTCCCAGGAAGGGTTTCTCCTTCGCACACAGCGCGATGGCCACTGGATACCGGTTAACCTAACGATTACCCGTCTGCACATTAAACCGATGCCGCTCGGTTTGATCACCGCCCGTGATCTCCGCGAGCAGCGCCAGGCCCATAACGATCTCAAGGTTTTGGAGGATCGCCTCGGCGCCGTTCTGGAAAACTGCCCGGTTCTCCTCCTGGCTACGGATCTTCAGGGTGTCATCACCCTGGCTCAAGGCACGGCATTGCAGTCGTTGGGTTGGCAGCCTGCCAGATTGGTGGGTCGCTCGGCCTCTGAGTTTTATAGCAGCGCACCAGCTATTCAGGCAGGGATCCAACGCGCTTTTGTCGGCGAGTCCCTCAGCGCGACGGGAGAGATCATTGGCCGTGACAAGCGCCGCCTGGTTTTGGAAGCGCATTTGACTCCGCTTCGCCAGCCCAATGGCGAAATCACCGGCATGATCAGCATTGCCACCGACGTGACCAAGCGCTGGGATGCGGAGATCGAACTTCAACGCGCCAAGGAAGCCGCTGAGGCAGCCAACAAGGCCAAGTCGGAGTTCCTGGCCAATATGAGCCACGAGATCCGCACCCCCATGAACGGCATTCTGGGCATGACCGAATTGGCGCTGGATACAAACCTGAGCGCGGAGCAAAAAGAATACTTGGAATTGGTCAAAATGTCGGCCAATTCGCTCCTTCTGGTCATTAACGATATCCTCGATTTTTCCAAGGTCGAAGCCGGCAAAGTGGAACTGCGCCCTGTCGATTTCCACGTTCAAGAAACATTTCGCGACGTCCTCCGCATCCTGGAGGTCAAGGCAAAGGAAAAGGGTCTCGAACTTGGCAGCCGCTTCGCTCTCCAGGTTCCAGAGATTCTCGTGGGGGATCCCATTCGGCTGCGCCAAGTGCTACTCAATCTGGTGGGCAACGCGATCAAGTTTACGCCGCAAGGCGAAATCGTGGTCGATGTGGACACTCATGCGCAAACGCGGGATGGATACTGGATGCATGTGGCTGTTCGTGACACCGGCATCGGCATTCCACCCGACAAACAGCCGTTGATTTTCGATCCGTTCGTGCAAGTGGACGGCTCAACGACCCGCGAGTATGGCGGCACGGGCCTTGGGCTGGCAATCTCCAGCCGACTGGTCAGCCTCATGGGAGGTAAGCTCTGGGTAGAAAGCGCGGTCGGCCAAGGAAGCACGTTTCATTTCACCGCTCGCTTTGAGCTGTCACGAATGGAAGAGATATTGAAGGAACTGGATTTCAAACCGCTGCCTCCCGTGGTTCCCTTGGTTGCCCCGCGGAATCCCGCGCATTTACGCATCTTGGTGGCCGAGGACAATCTCATCAATCAGAAGCTCACCGTCCGGTTCCTGGAGAAGAGGAATCACTTCGTGCGGGTGGTCGCCAATGGGGCCGAAGCGCTGGCCGCCGTGCGCGAGGAGCCATTTGATTTGATCTTGATGGATGTGCAGATGCCGGTGATGAATGGTTTCGATGCGACTGCCGCCATCCGAGCCGGGGAAAAACAAAGCGCGGCCCATTTACCCATCATTGCCTTAACTGCCCACGCCATGAAGGGGGATCGCGAACGCTGCCTCGAAGCCGGCATGGACGGCTACGTCTCCAAGCCGATCCAGTTGCAGGAGCTTTGGCAGGTCATAGATTCCGTTCTTTCACTTTCCACGACGCCGCTTCCGGCTCCGGGGAAACAAATCGATAAGCAGGCGCTCTCGCCTCAGTAAGGTAAAGCATTGGCCCGGCCTTCGCGCTTCCTCAACTCTTCCTTCACCGTTACGCCGCTGGTTTGCAATTGTCGCATTTGTTCGGCCAACGCCACGATCCGCTTGGCCGCCGTCTCGCACGGCACGCCGCCGGCGTGAATGTTTGAGATGAGATTGCGCTGAGCATCCGTGTGGCCCGGTTGGGGACGATAGGCCATGTAGGCGGACAGACTTTCCGCGGTGGCCAGCCCAGGCCTTTCGCCAATGAGCAGGACCTCAATAACTGGTTTCAATAATTCGCCGATTTCATTGAGGATTCCGACTCGGCAATAGCGGATGCAGAACGGTTGCCCGAAGGTCCAGCCTTGACGGTGAGCCTCGGCATGCAGAAGCGGCAATAGGCTCGGCGTTTGAATAAGAACCGCGGCCACGGACAAGCCGTCGCCAATGATGACTTGAAAGTCCACCGCAGCCTGACAATGCTCAACAACAATCTGCTTCGCCTCATGGTCAAGGCGGCGGCCCAGGTCGGGACGCATGAGGTATTGCTGCTTGTCGGCGGCTTGCGTTTTGACCAGGAAGAGCCTCCACCGCTCGACAAATTGCCTATCGAAATCACGATCCAGATCCATTTCCGCGTGCACGGCATCCACAGCAGCGGCATGGTCGCGGCGGAGTTCGAGTTGCGTGGCCGTGCGATAGGCAGGGCCGGCGCGTCCTACAAGAATGCGCGCCGGCGTCCGGGCGCGGATATATTCCGCGAGTGACCCGGCGTCGCTGGTAGGACTCAATGGCTGTTTTGTGTTCATGGAACCCCTCGTTCGGCAATTGTGAATTCATGTCACCGTCACCCGGTTCGATGTAAGCCCCTCTTCCCTGTACTCGGGGGAGAGGGGTTGGGGTGAGGGGGTTAGGATCCCTGCCGAAATCTCCATGTTTTGCGACAACCCCTGTCCCCCTCATCCCCACCCTGGTCCGATGAAAACCAAAGAGTGTTCAGCCGAAAATCGATGCGCTCGGACTCCCCTCTCCCCCGCCGTGGGCACAAAAACCATTGCAAAGCAAACTGCGGCGGGGGAGAGGGGAGACCGAACGCCCAATGAAAACCAGATGAGACCTCGCCGGGGTTTTCACCAGCCCGCCCGACCCTCTGCCCCCCAATGACTTTTACGTATAGGCCAAGTTAATGCAGCCGGGGGAGAGCGGAGACCGAGATTGTGAACGATTCTTTCCGCCCAGGCACGAGCTGCACAGCCTCAACCGACAATATCCTTCAAATTCCCCAACAAAAGTTCCTTGGCCTTTCCCTCGATGAAGCCCCGCGAACCGGGTCCTACGATCCCCCGCTCTTCCAGCCACGCAGCGAATTCCGGCGCCGGCTTGAGGCCGAAGATCCGGCGGACGCTGGCCGCATCGTGATAGCTGGTGGACTGGTAATTCAGCATCACGTCGTCGGCACAGGGAACACCCATGAAATAGTTGCAGCCGGCAGCCGCCAGGAGCAGCATCAGGTTGTCGGCCGAGCTTTGATCGGCGGCGGCATGGTTGGTGTAGCAAACGTCGCAGCCCATCGGCAGGCCCAGCAGCTTGCCCATGAAGTGATCTTCCAGGCCGGCGCGCGTTATCTGCCTTTCGTCAAAAAGGTACTCCGGGCCAATGAAGCCCACCACGCTATTGACGAGGAACGGATCAAGCGTCCGGGCCAAGCCGTAGGCCCGCGCTTCCAGGGTCAACTGATCGATGCCGTGATGGGCTTCCGCCGACAAGGCGCTGCCCTGGCCGGTCTCGAAGTACATCACCTGTTCGCCAACCCATTTCGTATCGCGCCCACGATGATGCGCGAGAACGCGTTCACGTCCCTCCTTGAGCAAAGCCAGCGTGATTCCGAAACTCGCGTTCGCCGCCTCCGTTCCGGCGACGGACTGGAAAAGTAAGTCAATGACCGAACCGCGTTCGAGACAGGCGAGCTGCGTCGTAATATGAGCCAAAACGCACGCCTGCGTCGGCGCCTGGCTAACGGTGATCAACCTCTGGAGCCCGTCAAGGATCGTGGCGACGGTGTCAACCGATTCAGTGGCGGGGTTGACGCCTATCACCGCATCGCCGCATCCATAGAGCAAGCCGTCGATCGCGGCCAAAAGGATGCCGCCCAAATCGTCGGCCGGGTGGTTGGGCTGCACGCGGATGCCGAGGACGCCGCGCTCGCCCATCGTATTGCGGCAGCGCGTGACGTTGCGAATCTTGCTCGCGGCCAGGACCAGATCCTTATTGCTCATCAACTTGGCGACGGCGGCGGCGATCTCCGGCGTGATGGCCCAGCGCAGCCGGCGCAGCTCTTCTTCGCCGGTCTCGTCGGCGAGCAGGTGTTCGCGGAATTCGCCAACGGTTTGGCTTCGAATGGTGTTAAAGGTAGAGCGGTCGTGCGTTTCATTTATGAGACGTGAAACTTCGTCCTGGTCGGGATCAAGTAGCGGCTGATCAATTATCTCGCCCAGGCAAACGTCCGCGAGGGCGATTTTGGCGGCAACGCGCTCGCGCTCGGTCGTAGCCGCGATCCCCGCCAGCTGATCGCCAGATTTCACCTCGTTGGCCTTGGCGAAGAGTTCGCGCAAGTCCGCGAAGGTAAACCGTTCGTCCCGGATGCTGGCATGGTAGGGCATGTTCTTTGGTGCAAACGAACCACAGAGGCACAGAGAACACCGAGGGAAGACCACAGAGGTAAATATAAGAGGATGATGGGGAATGATGAATGGAGAATGGAGAATACTCTCGGTCCCAAACTCTGTTTGGGACCGCACTTCCGCGAAGCTCTGCTTCACCTCCGAACCAAGACGCCACCTTTTTCCATCCTCGATCCTCCATCCTCTATACTCGATCCTCCATCCTCCATCCTCGATCCTCAAAATTCTCAAGGTAACTTCCTCATTGCTCGGTTCGACTAGGTAGCTGGGTAGGCGCCCATCCACGAGCAGATAGGAGAGCCGACTCGTGACTCACTGGGAACGGATCGTGCACGAGCACGGGCCGATGGTCTTCGGCACCGCTTGGCGTATCCTCGGCCATGCCGGCGACGCCGAGGATGTCGTGCAGGATGTTTTTCTCGAAGTGCACCGGCTGTGGACGCAGCGGCCGGTTCGGCACTGGGGTGGACTGCTGCGCCGATTGACCTCCTGCCGGGCGGTTGACCGTTTGCGGGCCCGCAAAAACGTTGCGTGTCTCAACGGCCTGTCAGTGATGAGTCTGGTGGACGGCCCGGAAGAGACCGCCATTGCCAACGAATTATCGGAGCGCCTGCGTGAGGCCGTTGCCCAGTTGCCCAAGCGCGAAGGCGCCGTCTTTTGCCTGCGTTACTTCGAGGATATGCCTTACGAGCAGATCGCCGAATCGATGGGCATCACACGCGGGGCGGTGGCGACGGCGCTGCACAAGGCGAGGGCGAAATTAGAGGCGGCGCTCATTCTAAACGGAGAAAAAGCCACCACCGGCGAGCGGGGGGCGTTAGCCCCCTGATAACAGGCGACATATGAAGCGGCAATCAGGGGGCTTACGCCCCCCGCTCGCCAAGGAATTCACTAATTAACGGGGAGACCAATCGTGAACCCGCTCTTTCGAAATAAAACCAACCACACGGATGCCGGCGAACTACAGGGGGCCCTGCGTCAGGCGGTGGACAAGATCAAAGCGCAGCCGTTGCCGGCGGACGCCCAGGACCGCAGCCTGGAGCGGGCCAAGGCGCTAACGTCGCTTGTGGTTCCGTCTTATCGCGGACGCAGACGAAGTGTCCTGGCGCTCGCCGCGATTGCCGCAGTTCTGTTGTTTGGCATGCTCTTGCTGCCTAACTTGGGGCAAAATGGTTCCGAACGACACTTGATCGTGTTCGATTCGACGGGAGGAATATCGGACGGCGATGAGGATAGGTCTAAGAATGAGCGTGAAGACTTAGGGATGAGCCTAAGAGGGTGGCATCTCGAGCAAGACAATTTCTATAAGGCAACTCGCCAACGAGATTCAAATGGCGGAAAAGATGCCCCACCTGACCACGGAACTCCCAACGGTTCGATGAGCCCCACCCCTAGTTCCACGGTGCAGCCCGGTTATCTTTCGCCAGGACGATCTGGAGGGCTCGGTGGCGGATTACCACCTGGCATGGGCGCGGTGGGCGGCGCTGGCTTAAACGGCGGCGGAGCTGGTCTCGGCGGTGGCTTGGGTGGTCTTGGCTTGAACGGTGGCATTGCCGGCCTCGGCGGCAGTCAACGTGGGCCGGGTGGTGCGCCGAGCTTCCCTGGGCAAGGTCGTGGGGAAAGCGACCTGCAGAAGCTTTCCGAGCAAAGTCGAAACCCAACTTCGAGTCTTTCCGCTGCCTCCCGACCCGGCGACGCTAAGCCCGGTCTACTGCAGGGCGAGAATAAATCGCGGTCTTATGAGTTTCCTGATAAAGACGGAAAGGTAGGCATAATCACTCCGCCCATGATTTGGCGTAAAGTCAATGAGCGAAGGGCGCAAGAGTCCAACAGCTTGAATGACGTGGAAAAGGACCTAAGAGATGAATCAAAGACCGAATTTAAGTCCGGCGGGTATTCCAACACATATCAGGCTGACTCCGACAAAGGAAAAGAAGACACGAAACAAGATAAAGGCGGAGAAGTTAAGAAGTCCAAGAAAAAGCCCCAGGTCTATCATCGCCGCAATGGTCGCCCCTCTTTCGCCCGCGTCTACGTTGGCGATCAGACCTCGCTTGAACTCGTCAGCCTGCAAGTGACTGTCACGGTCGAGGGGCCGCGGGCTCGGACCGTGGTCGATCATATCTTTCACAATCCGTACAATCGCCAACTCGAAGGCAGGTTCGAATATCCGCTGCCGGCCGGGGCCAGCCCGAGCTACTTTGCCATGTTTCTGGGCCAGACGCGCGAGACCGTGCCGCCGCGCTTCAATCCCAAGGGCCAGCCCGAGAGCCTGCCCCGGCCAAGCCGTTTCGGGCCGGAGTTCTTCGGGGCGCAGCCGGGAGAGCTGGTCAAGCAGGTGAGCGTCGCCGACTGGGGCGTCCTCCAGGAAGCCCGCGTCGTTAACCGCGCCAAGGGGCTGGAAACCTATGAAGAGGTCGTCCGCGGCCGCATCGATCCCGCCCTGCTCGAATATGCCGGCGGCAACACGTTTAGCGGCAGGGTCTTCCCCATCCCCGCCAAGGGCTATAACCGCGTTCTCATCGCCTACGAGGAACTGCTGCCCGCCTCGGGCGACCAGGTCATCTATCGCTATCCGCTGCCCGACTGCAAGCTGAATGAGTTGGAGTTTCACCTTCAAGCCAGCCCCGCTGAGTGCAAGGAACCGCGTTTCGAGCCCAAGGACGCCAACCTGGAAAAGTCCGACAGCCGGCTCGTCTTCACGCGCACCTGGAAAGACGAGGGGCCCGGCGGCAACGTCGCTTTCGCCTTCACCCCCGCCGATAAGCATCTGCAAGCCATCAGCGGCCGCCAAAACGACAACAGCCCGCTCTACCTCTATGCCCGCATCAAGCCCGAACTCAAGGTCGAGAAGGCCAAGCCGTTCGCCGACCGGGCGGTGTTCCTGCTGGATACCTCGCTTTCCGAGCATCCGGACCGGTTCGCGGTCAACATGATGCTTTTGAAGAAGATCCTGGAGAGCGACGCCGATCTCAAGCAGTTCAACATTTTGACGTTCAACGTTGGCTGTGCCTGGGTTGAGCCGAAGGGTTGGCTCAATAATACGACCAGCGGGCGCGAAACGGCATTTTCACGGCTTGATGGGCTGGTGCTGGAAGGGGCGACGGATTTCAACGCGGCACTGACGCACCTGGCCAAGCCGCCTGCCGGCGACGATAAGACGCCCATCGACATCTTCGTTCTCTCCGACGGCCAGATCACCTGGGGCGAGCAGGAAGTCGGGCCGCTGGTCGCCCGCTTCGAGCAGCGCTGCCCCTTCCCGACCCGCTTCCACTGCTATCGCACCGGCCTGGGCGCTGATAACCTCGAACTCTACGAAGCCCTGACCCGGCGCGGCGGCGGCATCTTCAACTGCTTCACCGAAGCTAACCTCAAAGAGGCCGCTTTGGGCCATCGCAGCCAGTGCCTCAAGATCGACCGGGTTCGCTTTGCCGGGGCCGTCGAGGCCAGTGATGTCGTGGTGGCCGGGCGTCAGGCGGCCGTTTATCCGGGCGGCGATTTGATCGTGGCCGCCAAGATGCCCAAGGCGGGCTCGACCAACCTCGTTGTCGAAGGGACCTTCCAGGGGCAGAAGTGGGTGCAGGTATATCCCGTGGAGATTACGGGCTATAGCGACCTGGCCCCGCGCGGCTGGGGTGAAATCGCCGTGGCCTCACTGCTGGCTCTCAACAATCCCAAGCTCGATGATCTGGTGACGGCGTATTGCCAGCAGTTCTCGATCGGCAGCCGGGTGGCGTCGTTCCTCGTCCTGGAAAATGAAGCCGACTACAAGCGCTTCAACCTCGAAGACGAACGCGGCAAGACGCATGCCGGCGATCTAGGCACGTTTCTCGACGAAGCGTGGCGGAACCTCGCCCAGGTGCTCTCCTCGCGAGCTGCGTTCGCCCGGTTCCTCGACCGCATCGAGACGCGCGTTAACCTGCAACACGGCCCCAATGGCGCTTACGTCACGAAGTTGCTCGCCTTGCTCAAGGACGACGATTACGAGTTGCCCGTGACCGAAATTGCCGGCAAGCTGCTTCACAAAGCCGAAGTGCCCGCCGCCTACTTGGCCAAGCGCGATGCCGATATCCGCGAGGCGGGCGCCTATCTCACCGAGGCGCGGCGGCGGTCGGACACGGGCGATGCTTCCGGCGCGGTGCGCGCCTTGTCGAGCATCATCGAGCTTTACCCGGCTCGCGGCGACGCTCTTCGGCTGGTCGGCTACCGGCTGCTCGACCTGAAACTGCCCGTTCCGGCCGCGAATCTGTTTCGCCAGGTGCAATCGCAACGGCCCTTCGAGCCGCACAGCTACCGCGACCTGGCCCGCAGCCTGGAAGAAAGTGGGCGCTACGGGCTGGCCGCTCTTCAGTATGAGATCGTATTGGCCGGGACCTGGCACAACCGCTTCCATGATTCCTTGAAAATGGTCGTCCTCGAAGAGTACACCCACATGATGCGCGAAGCCATCGCCAAGAAGGCCGTCAGCCCCGACCTGGCCAACCACTTCGGCGACCGCCTGGAGAAAATCGATCCGGGCAAGATGCAGGCCGACCTGCGCGTCACGATTTCCTGGAACACCGACGCGACCGACGTCGATCTGTGGGTGATCGAACCGGGCGGCGAAAAATGCTTTTACGGGCACCGCAACACCAAGAGCGGCGGGGAATTGACCGAAGACCAAACCCAGGGTTATGGCCCCGAACGCTACCAGGTCAAGAACGCTCAAAAGGGCGCTTATCGCGTTCTCGTCCACTACTTCAGACCGAATCCCAACCTGTTGGCGGGCGAGACGCATGTCAACGTGGTCATCACCCGCCATGCCGGCACACCCCAGGAGACCGTGGAACGCCGCACGGTGATCCTGCGGCGGCAAAACGAGGAAGCCCAAGTGTGTCAGGTGGAGTTTTAAGGAGCTAGCGAGCCACCGGGTTTATCCCGGTGGATAGGGCCGGCGGGCATAAAGCGCGCCGCTCGCCTAGCGATCACTGCTTTATCTGCTGCGCGGCCACTGGATTGACGGCCGCCTGAACTGCCGGCCAGGAGAGAATCCCCAAGACCAGCGTGATGAGGGCGCACGCCCCAATGCCGATCAGGTTGGGCCATAACCATCTCTTTGCCGGCGGCTTGAGCGGATTACGCAAAAAGATCACGGTGGCGATTCGCAGGTAATACCAGGCGCCGATGGCGGCATTGATGACGGTCACCAGCGCCAGGATTTTGAACAGGTAGGCCGTATCCACCGCCCCGGGATCCGGCGAGGAAGCAGGAACTCCCAGCGCCCCCTGCAAGAGCAAGAACTTTCCAAAGAAGCCGGCGGTCGGCGGAATGCCGATCAGGCTAAAAAGAAAAAGCCCCATCAGCAAAGCCAGTCCGGGGTGGCTGCGAATCAGGCCGCCCAGGTCATCGACCGTTTCGACCGGCCGCTCCGGCGTGTTGAGATAGCCTATGATCGCGAAGGCGCCGACGGTCATGGCGCCGTAAGCGATCAAGTAAAAGACCACGGCTTCGACGCCGCCGGGAATGCCGGCGTTTCTCAAATGCGGCGCTGCCGCCAGGCCGATGAGCATGTAGCCCGCATGCGCGATGCTGGAATAGGCCAGGAGCCGGCGCAGATTGTTTTGCAGGAGCGCGAGCAGATTGCCCAGCGTCATGCTGACGGCGGCAATGATCCAGAACAGCGTCGAGACCTGGAGCCCCATTAGTAAGCCGGAACGCACAGTCCCGTCCAGAAGCGTCAATCCATCCGGGCCGCCGTGAGTGAGCGGAACGAGGTTGAGGACGCGGACCAGGCCCGCGAAGCCGGCGACCTTGGGAACATAGGCCAAGAGCGCCGCGGCAGAGTTGGTCGTGCCCTGATAGACGTCCGGGGCGTAAAAGTGAAAGGGCACCACCGCCAACCGAAATCCCATGCCTGCCACAACGAACACGAGGGCCGCCATGGCGGCGCCGGGGATGCGGATTGATTCCGAGGTTGTTCCGCCGTTGCGGGTCAAGGCCTCGGCGATGGCCGGTAAATTAGTCGTCCCGGCCAGGCCGTATAGGTAGCTAAACCCAAAGAGCAACAGCGCCGAGGAAAAGATGCTCAGAAGGAAATACTTCATGGCCGCTTCCTGGGCTGCGTTGTCGTTTCTGGGCAAGTAAAGCAGCACGTAAGTCGGGATGCTGATGAGTTCCAGGGCCAGGAACAGCGTGATGAGGTCGTTGGCCGCGCCGGTCAAGCACGTGCCGGCCACGATGCTCAGGACGCAAGCTTGATATTCGGCCGCGGTGCTTTCGGGGACTTCATTCCAGCTAATGAGAACCAAAATAGCACCGCCGCCGAGGCTCAGAATCTTGAACAAGATAGCCAGACGGTCGAGCGTCACGGGACTGGTGAAAAGAGCCGTCTTTGTCACACTGCCCAAGGAGGGTGAATACCAGAGTGCCGCCCCGGCCAAGGCCAGGCTGACAAGTGCGGCGATTCCCCAAAGATCCCGCCCCGCGCGAATCGTGCCGCCGATGAATACAACACATGCCGCGGCAACGAGGATGATTTCCGGCACGATCCACGTGAAGACGTCATGGGTCAGAACTTGAATAACGTCGATCATGGCCGGGCCTCCTCCCCAGCCTCCACCAATTGCTCACTTCCTTCCTCGGTCTTGGTTATGCCGGCCGTCGTACGCTCACGGGCCTGGTCAATGATTCGCGTCACCAGGCGAATCTCCGGCCGGGCGACATCGAAGAACGGCTTGGGATAAAGCCCCAGGACCAGACAGAGAACGGCAATGGGCACGAGGGCCCCAAGCTCGCGGAAGTTCAAATCTTGGACCGGGTGCTGAGGATCGACGTGCGGCTCCTTGAGAGGCCCAAAGAAAATCTGCTTGAGCAGCGTCAGCAAATACCAGGCGCCCAAAACAAGGCCGATGGCGCCGAATGCGGCCAGCGTCGGTCCGTGCATGCGCGTGCTATCGAGATCATAGATGCCGAAGAGAATGAGCATTTCCCCCACGAACCCATTTAGGCCGGGCAAGCCTATGCTCGAAAAGCAAATAAAGAACATAAACACCGCCAGAACCTTGAGGCGGCCGGCCATGCCGCCGAAGTCGGCCAGCTTTCGGGTGTGATAGCGCTCGTAGAGCATGCCGACAAGGAGAAAGAGCGCTCCCGTCGAGAGGCCGTGGTTGATCATTTGCAGGAGGCTGCCCGAAATGCCGGTTTCGTTGAGGGCGAACATGCCCAGCATGCAATAGCCCATGTGGCTGACGCTGCTATAGGCCACCAGTTTTTTCATATCGTCCTGGGCCAGCGCGCAAAAGGAGCCGTATATGATGCCGATCACGGCCAGCGTTCCAATGAGAGGAACGCCGATGCTCAAGCAGGCATCGGGGGTTAAAGGCAAACAAAACCGCAGAAAGCCGTAGGCGCCAATCTTGAGCAGGACGCCCGCCAGCAAGACGCTGCCGGCCGTCGGGGCTTCGACATGCGCCAGAGGCAGCCAAGTGTGCAAGGGAAAGAGCGGCACTTTGATCGCAAATCCCGCAATCAACGCCAGGAAGATCCAGCGCTGCACGCTCAGCCAATAATCCGGATCCGGCTTGCTTAGGAGATGGGCCAACTGCACCAAACGCGGGATCTGGAAGGTAAGCTCATGCTGCCTCGTGTAGCAAATCAGCACGACGGCAAGAACGCCGAGCAACTTGATCAAGCTTCCCGCCAGCGTATAGATGAAGAACTTGCGCGCGGCATGTTGGCGCTGCGCGCCGCCCCAAATGCCGATTAGGAAGAAGAGCGGCACCAGCGTCAGTTCGAAGAACACGTAAAAGAGTATGATATCGAACGCCAGAAAAACGCCAAGCATCGCCACTTCTAATAAGAGCATCCACGCGAAAAACTCGTTTACCCGCTCTTGCACTGACGTCCATGAGATCAGTACGGAAGAGACCATGAGCAGGGCCGTCAGGCCAACGAGCCAAATGTTGAGACCGTCCACGCCGACATAAAACTCAATGGGGCCTACCCTGTCACTGGCATTTGTGCCGGCCGGTGCGATGAGCGTCACAAGCTTCCATTCCGTCTTCATCTGCGGTTGGAAGGTGTCCGCTTTCGTGAGCCGGTCTTGGTCTGCATTAAAGTTGGCTATCAAAACGACGGCGATTACAAGAGTTGCTAAGGTCGCGATCAGACTAACCCAGCGAACCGCTTCCGCGCGCCGATTGCCCAGGCTTGCCGTGATTACGGCTGCAGCCAAAGGTATGGCCATCACGGCAAGGACACAAAATGACAAAAACTCTTCAGTCATGGAAACCTTACCAATCACTTCGCCAAAGCCAGCAGAAATACCGTCAAGCCCAGGATCATCGCCAAGGCATAAAACTGGACGAGGCCATTCTGGACGGGACGAAACAGCACGCCAAGGAGGCGCGGAATCTGGCCGATCAGGTCCACCAGACCGTCGAGAACGTAAAGGTCGAAGATGCGGCAGAACGCGGTGAATCCGGCCAAGGGCGCGAGAATCAGGGCTTCGTAGAGGTCATCCACGTGAAATTTGTTATGCGAAAGCTGATATAGACTCCGCGCGCCGGAGGCCAGGCGTCCAGCAAGGCCGGGTTGCTTTACATACATCCACCAGGCCACGCCGATGCCGGCCAAGGCGAACAGCGTACTGATCAGCATGAGCGGATAGTTCAGCGATTCTGCGGCATGGGTTTGGAGGCCCTGGGTATGGTCGCCGAGGAATCCGCTCAACCCGTGCGTGAAGGGCTCGACGATGATGCCGGCCGCGACAGCCCCGACCGCCAGAATAATCAACGGAACAGTCATGACTGGCGGCGACTCATGTGCGTGGTGGCCCGCTTCGGGAGGAATGCGCTCTTCACCCCAGAAGGTCATAAAGTAGCCTCGAAACGTATAGAATGCCGTTAGCCCTGCGGTAAATAGGCCTATTGCCAAAAGTAAGAAATAAAGGTTGCGATAGTGGTTGCCGTGTTCCGCGGCTCGCAAACAGCCGTCCAGAATCTCGTCTTTGCTCCAAAAACCCGAAAGCAAGGGAATGCCGGCCAGCGCTGCCGCCCCGCAAAGAAAGGTCGCGTGCGTGATCTTGAGCACGTGCCGCAGACCGCTGAAGCGCCGCATGTCGATGATATTGCCCATCGCATGCATGACGCTGCCCGCCGCGAGAAACAAAAGCGCTTTAAAGAAGGCATGCGTGAATAGATGAAAAACCCCGGCGACAACCGCTCCGCTCCCCAATCCCAGAAACATGTAGCCAAGTTGGCTAATAGTGGAGTAAGCCAGCACGCGTTTGAGGTCGTTCTGCGTCAAGGCAATGAGAGCGGCCAGTAGGGCCGTAAACGCCCCGATCGCGGCCACAATGATCTGGGCGGTAGGCTCGAGGACAAACAGAGGGGTACACCGTGCCACCAAGTAGACGCCGGCAGTCACCATCGTGGCGGCGTGAATCAAGGCGCTAACAGGCGTTGGCCCTTCCATGGCGTCGGGAAGCCAGACGTAGAGAGGGAACTGAGCGGACTTGCCGACGGCGCCGCAGAACAGCAGTAGGCAGGCCGTGAGGCGAAGGTTCGGTTCGAAGGAAGCCGGATGAGCAAAAACTGTTTCGTAATTAAGGCTATAGCCTGACAAGACCCAGAGCAGCATGATGCCCACAAGAAAACCGGCGTCGCCCAGCCGCGTCACCAGAAACGCCTTCCGGGCCGCGGCGGCCGCCGAGGGCTTGTTGAACCAGAAGCCGATGAGCAGGTAGCTGCACAGGCCTACGCCTTCCCAAAAGGCGTAAAGCACCAGGAAGTTGTCAGCCAAGACCAAGCCCGTCATCGAAAAGATAAATAGTGAAATCTCGGCGAAGAAACGGGGGTAGCCCGCGTCGCCATGCATGTAACCCACGGCAAAGATTGCGATCAAGCTGCCGATAAAAGTGACGGTCACCAGCATGACAGCCGTCAACCCGTCAGCGCGTAACACAAAAGGGATATTTAACTTGCCCGCCTGGATCCAGGTCGCTTGGACTTCGAGATAGCTAGCGGCCCCGGCGTTTGCCGATTCACTCGCCAAGGGAAGATCCTGGACTGCGGAAAAAACCACAAATGAGCAAATACAGGATCCGATACCGGCCAGAATGCAGGGCCAATGGCTAAGTCCTTTCAATTGACAGCCAAATGCGGCAATGAGGATGCTGGCCAAAAGCGGCAGGCCAGGGATCAGCCATAGGCAGAGCGAGACGTCAGACATGGCTGGATTCCTCCGGCTGGAGTGGTTCAATACCCGACGGCGTGAGGACCGGGTAAGTCGGCTCCCGCAGCGTGGGCAGGGGCTCCTGGTCAACTGTCGGTTCTTGCCCTGGCTCGCGCAGATCCTGCCACAGGCTGACATCCAGCGACCGGCGCTTGCGGAAGAGCATCAAAATCAGGGCCAGGGCCATGGCGGCCTCGCATGCCGCCACCGTCAAGATGAATAACGTAAACGATTGGCCCTGCAGGTTGCCCCGGTAACGGGCAAATGAAACCAGGTTGACGGCCACTCCTTGCAGCATCATCTCGGCGGACAAAAACATCAAAATCATGTTGCGGCGCGCCAAGAAGCCGACGATCCCCAGCGCGAATAGGATGGCGCCGACGACCAAAAAGTGATGGACCGGGAGCGGATTCAACGCCAAGTCATTCATCGGCCTTCCCCCCTTCGCCGGCCGGCAATGACGATAGCGCCCGCGGTGGCGATGAGCAAGAGCGTGCCACCCAGTTCGACGGGCACGAGAAAGTCAGTGAACAAGGATCGCCCCAGGTAGGCCATGTTTTCGGCGGGCAACTCCGGCCTCAGCAGTTTATCGCGCCGAAAGCTGTTAACACCCGTGGGGTTCCGTTCCGCGACCTCGTCCTGCCCATCCGATTCCAGCGACGGATAAAAAGGCAAATTGGAAGGCGGCCCGCTGAAATTCGAAAGCGGGGAAGTGCCGTCCGGTTGATACGATCCGGCAATGGAGCGAACCTGGACCCCGATGTTGCGGATTTTTCTCAAGGATGTCCGCAGGTCGTCTACATCCTTTTTCCTCTTAGCGTTTATCCACTCTTCAAGCCCGAGGTTAGTGAGATCTCGAACTAGGTTGGAATCCGGAGATTTTTGCAGGTCGGCAATTGCCATTTGCCAAGATTCGAAAAACCTTTGCTCATCGCCAACGGCGTTTATTATTTCGTCGGCGGAATCCAGATTGGCAATCGATTCAGTGCGCTGAATCATGGCGTCGATTTCCTCGGTGCCGTAGCTCAACTTCAGTACATAAAGCAGCGCTCCCAGAAGTAAGAAACCGGCCACGGTCGCCAACAACGGCTCGCGCGAGCGTTGATCGGCGTCAGACGGGCCTTCCTGTTGAGCCAGCATGAGGACAAAAAGAAAAGTAACGATTATGGCGCCTGCATAGACGATCGTCGTGGCTGCCATTAAGAACGGAGCGGCTTGCAAGAGAAACAAGCCACAAGTGCTAAGCACGACCACGGCAAAGGCGAGAGCTGCCCTTGCGGGATTGCGCTGGGTTACAAGGAGGGCGCCCGCGCCGATGGCCAAGCCGGAAAAGCAGTAAAAGAGCACGGTTTCGGGCGATAAGGCGTGCGTGTGCACGATGAGAGAGCCCGCGGCCAAAAGAGCAGCAGCAGAGCAAGCCGCGCCCCACCAGAACGGGTAAGGACGCGGGCGCGGCAACAGCAAATATATTCCGATCGCTCCAAGAACGACGACGAGCGTTATGTACCTATTATCCACCAGTAGTGCGGAAACCAGATCTTTTATTGTGGCAAGGACCATGGGTTTTCTTGTCGCCGCATTCCTTTTCTGAATCGTTGGTCTTAGGGGATTTCGCTTTCACTAACAAGAGCGGTTACGACGGAGCCGTGGAGGAATTCGGCAGCGGGTTTTCCGGGGGTTGCTCCGAGGCGACACCTAGCCGACCACCTTCCGTGCGTATCGGATCCGAACCCGTCTTTACCGTTTGATCGAAGACGCTGAGCAGTTTCTCTTTGTCAAACATCATTTCTTCCCGGCTCATGCCGGTGAGGTCGGACAGCGTCGTCAACTCGATGGCGTCCACGGGGCACGCCTGTTCACACATGCCGCAGTAAATGCACCGCAGTTCATCGATGACAAAGGTTTCCGGATACTTCTCGCGATCCGGCCAAGGAGAAGGTGCGGCGACGATGTCAATACAGTGGGCCGGGCAAGCCGTCGAGCACATGTAGCAGGCCACACACTTGACGCGTCCTTGTTCATCGCGATTAAGACGATGCACGCCTCGATAATTGGCCGGCAACCGTGGCCGCACTTCGGGAAATTGTCGCGTCAGCGTGGTTCCCCCAACGAGAGCGCCGGTCATGTGTCTGACCGTAGTTTGCAATCCGCTCATAATGGCCGGAAGATAAAGCTGCTCAAACAGCCCAATCTTCGGCTCCTGCACCCAACGCACATCGCTTTCGTTGATTGGCATGTCATTACTCTCAATGTTGCTCTTTATCTTCAGATCCCAGCGAGCCGGGAGCGTAAGCGACCGGAGTAAAGCCCAAATTCAAATCACCGCGCCAAACTTTCCGCAGACTCCAGCCTTCGTGACCCCGTAATAACCGGCCCCGGCCGCGACCGCGGCTGCTGGCGCAGAGTCACCATGCCGGATCCTACGAGCAGCACCAGCGATATCAACAATAGCCACCACGAACTCGCGCCCAGGTGTTTCACGACCATGACGCCTACTAAATTGATAATCGACAGTGGAATAAGCACCTTCCACGCCAATCCCATCAATTGATCAAACCGAAAGCGCGGGATCGTCCAGCGGATCAACATGAAAAAGACCAGCAGGAGCCCCATTTTCACGGCAAAGATGACTAGTTTGATGATCCATCCGCCCGGGCCGGGTTCCGCGATCCAACCAATGTGCCAGCCACCTAGAAACAGAACAACGAATAAGAAACTAGTCGTGATCATGTGCGCGTATTCGCCCAGGAAGAACAGGGCGAACTTCATGGCGCTGTATTCCGTGTGGTAGCCGCCCACAAGTTCCTGTTCGGATTCCGGCAGATCGAACGGCAAGCGATTGCATTCGGCGAAAATGCTGATGAGGAACAGGAGCGCGGCCAGCGGCTGCGTGACGATGTTCCAGCCGCCTGGCTTGATTTGATAATCAATGATCCGCTCCAGGTTGAGCGAATTTGCCATGAGGGCCACCCCCAGAACCGAAGTGCCCAACGGAATCTCATAGCTGATAAGCTGAGCGCTGGAGCGCAGCGCGCCCATCAGGCTGTATTTGTTGTTGGACGACCAACCGCCCAGGATGATGGCATAGGCGGCCAGGCTGGAAATGGCGAAAACCAGGACAATGCCCAGGTCCACATGCGGAGCGATGACGAACTGCACCGATTCGTCGTACTCTTTCTTCCGCTCTGCAAACTCAGGATGCTCTTGATCCGCCTTTACCGCATCGGCGGTTGACTCGGGCCATTGGCGATCAGGGGGAGGGTCTGTCGGACCAAAAGGCACCACAACAAAAGCCACCAAGGCCGTGGTCATGGCGATGGCGGGAGCGACCATGTAGAACAGCCTATCCACATGGTCGGGGATGAGGTCTTCCTTGAGCAAGAATTTGGCGCCGTCAGCAAGGGGTTGTAAAAGACCCCAGGGCCCCACGCGGTTTGGGCCGAGACGATCCTGGGTCCAGGCGGCAATTTTCCTTTCGAGGAGAATCAAATAAGCGCAGGCCCCCAAGATGGCGCCCAGGGCTACGCCAATGAGGATTATCGTCGTCCAGAAATGGAATGGGTAATAATGGAGGTCGTTCATGGATTACTGAGTCGCCCTACTTCTCAATCTTGTCCAGTTGTATGCCGTGTTCTCCCAAATCACCCTGCTCGAGCGCGGCAAAGTAAGGGACTTCCTTGGCCAGTTCAGCCCGAATCGTGGGCGCGTGAATGAGCCCGCGGCGCTCAAGCAAGTCGAGAAAGATCTGTCCATCGGGCCGCGCTTCAGCCGGCGGCGTGACGGCCCACCGAATCGCCTGGGCCAAACCCCCGTGATTGATAAAGGCGCCGTCCTTTTCGGCCCACGAAGCGCCCGGCAATAGGACATGGGCGCGCTCGCTTGCCGGGGAGGGCAGCAGATCCTGAAGAATCAACAGACTTGCTTTGGCCAAGCTTTGTGCTTGGTCCTCCGTGATCCACCAATCGGGCCGGGGCGGATAACCGGCTGCAAGGTAAACCGCTTTGAGTTGGCCGATTGAAGCCGCCTGGAGGACCTGCTCAAAATCAATTATTTCACCCTGAAAATGCCGCAACACCTCTTGGACGCCTTGGCGATTGGGGCACTTCTCCGCGCGAATCGTAAACTTCGCCGGCTGGACCGGACGGCCACGCCTGTCTTTTGGATAGGCATCATCGTGGCCGACCACCGGCACGGGGCCGAGCGCCAGCCTAACTTGTCCTGAAAGCCCCTTAAGGAACTTGGCCAACAAATAGGCTTCCTCGCAAGTTAGGAAAGGCGAGAAAACCCCCGCGATCGAGGCCCCCTCTTTGGCCGCTAACTTCCGCAATTGACCGCGGATAGCCGGTATAATCTCGTTCCAAGCCGTGGGCGTTAATTGGCCGTTTTGACGAGTCAGAGGACGGGTGAAGCGCTTCGCCGAGTTGACATAGTGATACCCCAATCGGCCCTCATCGCACATAAAATAGCCCTGGGCCTTGGGATTCTCGCGTGGACGCAGCCGATAAAGGATGTTCTTGTTTGAATCGAGATAGACGCTGCATCCCGTGCTGCAATCACCGCAAACGCTCTTCTGCGTTTTCATGTACCAGACGCGCTGTTTATAAAGAAAGTCCTTGCTGCCCAGCGCGCCGACAGGGCAGAGGTCGACAACGTTGCCGGCCAATTTGTTGTTTAGAGGCTCCCCCGGAAAAACGTCGATCTCGGAGTGATCGCCCCGATTAATGACCTGCAACTCGGCGGTGCCGCTGATCTCGCGCGTGAAGCGGACGCAGCGTGAGCACATGATGCAGCGATCCGTGAACAGCGTAATGTGTTCACCAAGGTCCGGTTTGTTGGGCGGCGTGTTCTTCTCATCGATCATCCGGCTCTGCGAATTGCCGTAACGATAGCTGTAGTCTTGCAGCAGGCATTCCCCCGCTTTGTCGCAGACGGGGCAGTCCAGCGGATGGTTGATCAGGATGCCCTCGAGCGTCTGTGCCTGGGCGGCACGAACCTTTTCACTGTTGGTGACGACGACCGTGCCGTTCTTTGCCGGAGTCTGGCAGCCTGGCACTACTTTTGGCTGCATCGCCACGGCCCCGTCGGGCTTTTTTTCGCCGACCTCGACCAGACACATTCGGCAGCTGGCCACGACCGTGAGCGCGGGGTGCCAGCAGTAATGCGGGATAAAGACTCCGCCTTTGAGCGCCGCCTGAATCACATTCAGCTTTTCATTGCCGATATCAACCGGCTTATCGTTGACGTAGACGACTGCCATGCGTTTGCTGTGCCTCTTGTACTATTTTCCGTCCGCTTTGGGCGCCTTATCAAAGTCCGCTTGGTTCATCAACTTGGGGGCTGCATCCGCCATAAGCACCCAGCGCATGCCTTGATCGGCGTCTTTCTCATAAGCCAATACGGTATTCGACATTCCCTGCGTCATACTGGTCAGCGTTGCGCCGTAAAGAATGACGATGTTGCCCTCGCTCAGCAGTTTATTGATGGTTTGATTGTTTTCATAAAAGGGCTCCAAGTCTTTTTGCGAGCGTGGCCCTTTGCCGCCGTTGCTATCCCAATAAAGGTGATAGGCCAATCCGAGTTGCTTCAGCAAATTGGGAAGTCGTGCTCGGTCATAGGTCCTTGCCAGGACGTTTTTGTTCTTGTTCGTTGGCGTAGCCGCCTGCATGGATGAACTCGGCACTGTTTTATCCGTATCGGCATCCTTGGGTTTCTTGCAGCCCGCAACTAAAGCGGCCGACACGATAAAAGCGGAGATGACGCAACGAGCCAGAAATCGAATCATTGCCTTGGTCCTCCCCCGTCACAATGCGCGAGTCTCGGATCCTAGCCGGTGGACCGGAAACAAGAATCAATGGATTCCGACTAACTGCAACTCCTGTGACCTTGCACCACTCCGCAAATACTGCTCAAATTCCGGCCGGAACTTGCGGATGGCTTGCTTCACCGGCCAGCCGGCGCCGTCGGCGAGTCCGCAGATTGTCGTGCCGGGAATGATGCCGATGTTTTGGCCGACTTCCTCGAGGATCTTCAAATCCTCGATACGCCCTTGGCCGCGCCGGAAGCGGTCCATGATGTTTAGCATCCACCCGGTCCCCTCGCGACAGGGCGTGCATTGGCCACAGGACTCGTGAGCGAAGAACCGGCAGATGTTGTAAAGAACGTCAACTATGCTGGTCTCCTCATCAAAAACCGTCACGGCCGCCGTGCCCAGACCAAGGCAGCCCACCTTGCCCGGCCCGTTGAAGTCGAGCGGCGTGTCGAACTCCGCTTCGGTCATCAGGCCCATGCTAATTCCGCCGGGGATGCAGCCCTTGGCCTTGCGCCCTTTCCAGACGCCCCCGCCGTATTTATCGACCAGGTCGCGAACCGTTACGCCCATCGGCAACTCGACGCAGCCGGGCTTGTTGACGTGACCGCTGATGCAATAGAGCTTGGGGCCGTAACTGCCGGCGTCGCGCGGATTCTTCGGGTCGGGAGGCACGCCAATCGACTTGAACCAGTCCACTCCTCGGTTGATGATGTGCGTGACGCAGGCCAATGTCTCGATATTGTTGACGACGGTCGGCTTGCGAAAAGCGCCTTCGACCGCGGGGAACGGCGGCTTGATGCGCGGCCAAGCGCGCTTGCCTTCGAGACTCTCAATCAGCCCGGTTTCTTCGCCGCAGATATACGCCCCGGCCCCGCGGTGCAAATAGACATCGAGGTGAAAGTCCTTGCCGAGGATGTTGCGGCCAAGCAGGCCGGCGCCATAGGCTTCATCGACCGCCTTCTGAAAAACCCGGTAACAGCGGCCATACTCATAACGAAGGTAAAAGTAGGCGGTCGTTGCACGGGTCGCGTAGCAAGATAGGATAATTCCTTCGAGCACCTGATGGGGGTCTTCTTCAAGCAGGATGCGATTGTTAAAGGTGCATGGTTCGCTCTCGTCCCCGTTGACGCAAAAATAAATCGGGCCGGGGTGATCCTTGGGCAAAAACGTCCATTTCAACCCGGTCGAAAAGCCGGCGCCGCCGCGGCCTCGGAGACCGGAACTCTTTACGGTATCAGCCACCTGGGCAGGCGTCATTTCATGGACTGCCTTTTGCAAGGCGCGATACCCGCCGTCGGCGCGGTACGCCTCAAGCGAGACGTCAGCTTTCCTCGAAATGCGACGTAAAAGGACCGGGACAAAGTCAGGCATGGAAAGTAATGCCACCTCCTGGTTCACTTGGCTTTGCTGTCAAGGAATATAAATCGTGCAGTCTCTCCATTCATCAGCGGACGACGCTTCCCAGATCAACAAGATCTCATCGGCATACCGGCGATTTGTAAACCCGTTTCTCAACATCGCTACGCCCGCAGTATGGTTTCCTGCACTAAAATGATCCATTAAGTGCCCTGGCAGCGATTTCTTATCCAAAGCGATAACAAACCGACCCATTGTCTCCGCGGCAAGAAGCAAATTGGGATCTTTCGTTTGCTTCGGCGGTGCTCCCAAGTCTCCTACACATACCAAATCAATTGCCGGCTCCCGTTTCCGCAAGTATTTGACCAGCTTCGCCGGTATGTTTTCATCGAAAAGAAATTTCGGGCTATCCATGGCCTTGTGTCTTCTCTGCATCGCGCTTGGCGCTTAGCTCGCGGAGACGTTTGGCAGCCGGAGAAGGTTCTTGGCCGAGATATTCTTGATAGAATCTCTCTTCCAACTCATCGCCCCACTTCAAATAAGCGTCCATCTCGACCTTGTTTTGCAAGTAATAATTGATAGTCGCTTTGATTTCTTCATGGGTCAGCGAAGGATAGTAGTCACGCTGAATGGCTTCAGGGGAGACGCCTTCCTGGTAGGGCCGAATTACGTGTTCGAGCGAGATTCGATGCCCTTTAATGCGAATCTGCTTTGCTGGGCCAAATTTTGTGTCCGATGTGGTGAGTTCGAAATAATCTTCCAGTTTCATAACTTAACTCCTAAGGCCCACTTTAGCGTCGCAGTTTCTCAAGCAGTGTGTCAGCCATGTCAGACGATAAGTTGGTTCGGCCCTCGTCATTAATCAAAACGGCCGGCGCCCCCTCGCACAAGCCTAGACACTCCGCGAACTCGACGGTGATCTTGCCGTCCGCGCTCGTACCCCCCGGTTTGACATTGAGGCGCCGGCAGATGTGCTCGAGCAACTCCTCGCCGCCGATCAGGGCGCACGCCAGACTTCGGCACACCCAGAGCCGCGTTTTTCCCAGAGGATTTTCCTTACCACGGAAGAAACCGTAGAACGACATCGCGTCGTTTAGTTCGGCCGGGCTGAGGTCGAGCATATCCGCGATTTCGCGGACCGCCTCCAGGGGCACGCAGCGCAACTCGTCCTGGACCAAATGCAAAGCCGGAAGAACGACCGCCTGCTTGCTCGGATAGCGCGGGAAATACGCCTGGATCCTCTGGCGCAGGTCTTCACTCAAAAAACTCATCGATCCAACTCCGCTGCGATGATGTTCAAGCTGCCCAGCACGGCGACAACATCGCTTATTTGATGGCCCACGATAAGCAGGGGGAATATCGCAAAGTGAATGTAGGAAGGCGGCCGCGTTCGCGCGCGATAGGGCACGCCGGTCCCATCCGCCACGACGTAGAATCCCAGTTCCCCATTGGGCGACTCGATCGCGCCGTAAACTTCGTTAACCGGCGTTGTCCACCGGCGGTTGGTCATAAACAGCTCAAAGTGTTGAATCAGCCCTTCAATACTGCGATAGACCGCCATTTGATTGGGCACGACCACCTTGCTGTCCACATCGATATTCACCGGCCCCGGAGGTAGATTCTCGATAGCCTGTTCGATGATCCTGATGCTTTCAAGCATTTCATCCATGCGCACCAAGTAACGAGTCAGACAGTCGCCCTCGGTTCCGCACACAACCTTGAAATCAAGGTCGGGATAGGCGAGATAGGGCTCATCCTTGCGCAGATCGCGCAGGACGCCGCTGGCTCGGGCGATGGGGCCAGTGCAGCTCAAATTGATGGCGTCTTTCTTCGACAGGACGCCGATGCCACGCGTACGGTCGATGAAGATGCGGTTGCGATTAAGCAGCCGCACGACGTCGTTCCAGGCCTTCGGAAATTCGCGTACGAAGCCGCGCACCATGCCGATCCACTCGTCGTCCACGTCGCGCAGCAGGCCCCCGACGCGCGTATAGCTTGGATGAAAGCGCTGGCCGGAAACCTGCTCGGAAATGTCGTAGATTTTTTCGCGCTGATTGAACGCATACAAGAACGCCGTGAAGCCGCCCAGGTCCAGGGCCGCGGCGCCGCAGCACAGCAGATGGTCGTGGATGCGCATGAGTTCGGCGAAGATCGTACGCAGATACTTGCACCGCGGCGTGAGGTCGATGCCCATGAGCTTTTCGACGGTATGGTGCCACGCCACCTCGTTGGCCACCGGAGAGATGTAATTCATCCGATCGACGATGGTCACGTACTGGTTGTAATCGAGATGCTCTCCCAGCTTCTCAAAGCCACTATGCAAGTAACCAATGTCCGGCACTGCCTTGACGACGGTTTCCCCGTCGAGCGTTAGCAGCAAGCGCAGCGTTGTGTGCGTGGCCGGATGCTGGGGACCGAAGTTGAGCGTCCAGAGGTATTCTTTTTCGTCTGGCGTTTCCTCCGTCAGCGGTTCGACAACGTCGAGCGGCACGGCCTTCTCCTTTCCGGAATACGCGTTCAGCCCTCGGCCCGTGTCAGGACCGGGAAGTTGTGCCGTTCGCCGCGTCCCCGCATGGGATAGTCCTTACGAAGCGGGTAACAAGTAGCCTCTTCGGGCATCAGAATTCGCCGCAAATCGGGATGACCTATGAAGACGATGCCGTACATATCGAATACCTCCCGCTCGAGCCAATCGGCGCCGCGCCAGAGCGGAAAGATTGAAGGGATATCGAGGTCGGGCTCATTCAAGGTCGTTTTGACAAAAACGCGCAGCCCGGTTTGGCAATTCAGCAATCCATATACGATTCCAAAACGGTCCTTGGCGTCAGGGTAGTGGAGGTAGTCGATCCCTGCCAACTCCGCGAGCATGTCAAAGCCACAGGAATTCTTCAGAAACTCAAGAAAAGAATAAGTCTGGCCAGGCGCGACATGAATGCGGCGATTGTCCTGAAACTCAGAGGTCGAAAAAGCGCCCACGCCGAAGCGCGTTTCGAGTTTCTGCAAAACTTCCGGGTAAGTCATCACTGGCACCAAATCAGCCTAGCTGGTGGGACTCGAAGACTCGTCCCACCCTATAATTGTCGACAACTAGTTCTGTAAGCGCGTTGAAGTCGTAAAATCGCCCGGGGACACGATTGTTTCAAGCGGTTTTAGATCGGGAAGCAATTGAGCAGGGCCTTCGCGACCCGTGCGAACTTTGAATTCCTTACCAGAAATCGTCCCGGTGCGCTGGATCTTGTCTTGCAAGTCAATGATCGATTGAAGCAACTGCTCAGGGCGCGGCGGACAACCGGGGACGTAAATGTCCACCGGAATGAACCGGTCGATTCCCTGAACCACGGCATAGGTGTCAAATACGCCGCCGCTGGAAGCACACGCTCCCATCGATATGCACCACTTGGGCTCCGGCATCTGGAGCCAAATGCGCTGTAGGACGGGCAACATTTTCATGGCAACGCGCCCGGCCACGATCATCAAATCACATTGGCGCGGGCTGAAGCGCATCGCCTCGGCGCCAAAGCGGGCGATGTCATGACGCGAAGCCCCGGTGGCCATGAGTTCGATGCCGCAACAGGCGGTGGCAAAGGGCATGGGCCATAGGCTGTTCTTGCGGCACCAGTTGGCCAGGTAATCCAGCCGGGAGATGGCCACGCCTTCGGGCAGGTTTAGCGCCGCCATTGAAAGACTCCTTTGCGCCAGGCATAGACATAACCGACGCCCAATGAGCCCAAGAAAACCAGGACCTCCCAAAAAATCACATTGCGGAAAGCCGCTGGCATGAGCGGTTCGCCACCATAATCGCGATAAGTGGACACCGCCCACGGATAGAGAAAAAGCAATTCGACGTCGAACACCAGGAATAGAATCGCAATCAGGTAGAACTTCACGTCAAAGCGCTGGCGAGCGTCGCCGATCGGGTCCATGCCCGACTCATAAGGCATCAACTTGACCGCCGTATTTTTTCGAGGCCCTATGAGGTGCGTGGAAATGAGAATAGTGGCAGTGAGGCCCATCACGACAAATAGGTAGATGAAGATCGGATAGTAGGTAGATAAGTCGAAATCCATCGCAGTCGCTATTCTAAGACATCGTGATTTTTTTCACAATGGGTCCCAAAAATAATCCTCGACGACGGTCGAGGTATAAAAGGGAGGGCGAAGTTCCCCCACAGGTTGTATATAGATGTCTTCGAAGGCAGGTCAAGCCCGGCGGACGGAGGCGACCGCACGTGTCCGGCCCAAGCGCCTATAGCCTGAAAGATCGTTTCAGGCCGCAGTGGGGGGAGTGTGTGAGGGGGTGCGGAAACGATCTTTCCTAACAGTCACGGATATAAGGGCTTCCGACAAAAATGATCGTTTCCCTAGTGGTGGCGGCGACAGGAAACGATGACGCGCCCCTGGTAGACTGTGCTTATACGCCCATCGCGTTGCAGATTATGACCCGCCAAGCTTCGAGTTTTGAAAGGGACCTACACCGGTTCGGTCCAGAAGGCCGGTATAAGCTGATCACCGTGTCAGAAGCCCGCAGCTATTGCCGGCACCTTGCTTTGACCCATTACGAGAATTTCACGGTCGCCTCGTTGCTCCTGCCGCGCCTACTGCTAAGGCATTTTCACAATGTTTACGCCTATTGCCGCTGGGCCGACGACCTGGCCGACGAAGCGGGCGGCGGTCAACGCTCGTTGGCGCTATTGCGCTGGTGGCGGACCGAATTGGAACAATGCTATGCGGGCTTTCCCCGACATCCGGTCATGGTCGCTCTGCACGAAACCATTCAGCAATTCGGCATCCCCAAAGAGCCTTTCATCGATTTACTATTCGCCTTTGAGCAAGATCAGCTTGTGAAACGTTACCTTTCCTATGAGCAGCTTCTCGAATACTGCCGGTATTCCGCCAATCCCGTGGGGCATTTGGTCCTTTATCTATGCGGGTCGTTTGATGCCAAGCGGGCGGCGCTGGCGGACTGCGTGTGCACGGGCTTGCAATTGGCTAACTTTTGGCAGGATGTCGCGCGGGATTTCGGTATTGATCGCGTCTATTTGCCTCTAGACGACAGGCGCCGCTTCGGCTACACGGAAACCGACCTGAATCAGCGCCGCTATACACCTGCTTTTGCCGAACTGATGCACTTCGAAGTCGAGCGGACGCGTGACCTTTTCTATCGGGGTTACCCTTTGGTTGAGAGCACGCCGGCAGAGGTCCGGGGCGATATCGAATTGTTTATCCGCGGCGGCCTGGCTATTTTGAGCAAAATCGAAAGGCGCCACTATGATGTTTGGTACGACCGGCCCAAGCTTGCGAAATGGGAGAAAGCCCTGTTATTAGGCACAGCGCTCTGGCCTCGTTTTCGTCACGCGGTCGGTATGTAGGCCACAAGTCCCAAGCGCCAGAATTAATGTAATTGACCTTTCATTCCCTTCCAGGGATCGATTTCGATGCGCCGCTGGCTATTCCCGATACTTGGCCCTCTCGCTGGAATCGCCCTTTTGCTCCTCGGCTTGATTTGGCTAGACCGCGCCTTGCGAGACAAGGTGCGGGAAGAGCCGCGGTTCCTTCTGCGCTTCGACGAGATCGAAGTAACGACCCCTAAAACCATCGATCGCCAAAAGTTCTTGGCGGAAGTGAAACAAGTCGGCGGATTCCCGGATACGCTTCGACTGCTCGACGAAGATCTGGGCGACCGTCTCAAGGAAGCGTTTGCCAAGCATCCCTGGGTTGAGGAGGTGCTCCGCATAGAGATTCTCGCTTCCCCTGGCCTGCATGTGGAACTTATTTGCCGCACTCCCGTGCTCGCCATTCCGCAACACGGTCCCACTTTGACAGTTGATGGCAAGGGGATCCTATTGCCACACGATGCCCTAAGCGACGCCCTTCCGATCTGGCGTGGCCCAAACAGTCTGCCACTTGGCGCGGCCGGAACACTTTGGGGCGACAAGGACATCGAGGCAGCGGCCAGCGTTCTCGATTTGCTCTCCTCTAAAGAGGACCGAATTCACATCCGAGCGGCTGCCGGCCGAACTGGCGAGATCCATCTAACAACTCGAGGCGGCTCGCGGATTATCTGGGGAAACCCGCCCGGTAAGGAATTAAAGGGGGAAGCAGCCGCCAAAGACAAAGCCGATTATTTGGTGAAATACTGCCAAAACAACGGCGATCTGGAACATCCAGGCGGCGCGCATGAATTCGACCTCCGGCCCAAGGAAAAGCCTTTTGTACGGCTGCTACGCCCAGGGGAATGATTTCATTTGACGAGATGTTGGCCGTCAATCAAGAATTGCGACCAGGTTTCGAATTGATCTCGCTCCGAAGCCAGATCCTGGAAGGCAATAAAACCTGACCGCGTTAGACTCTGTTCTCGGCGGCGAATGCAAGGTTCTGCTAAATCGAACACGTGAACAATGCCGAGATGGACCTGACCGACCGGCGTGCTGTCATCGTTTATCAAGCCGATACAGCGTTCGGCGTAGTGTGATTCCAGGTGAACCTCTTCCTCAACTTCCCGTATCATGCCAAGGCGATAAGGATCGTCAAAAAGAGTGCAGTCCGTCTCGTTGATGTGGCCTCCAACGCCGAGGGATCGCAGGGCCTGCAAGCGCGCCTCCGTGGCCCCCTTGCCGCGGGTATAGTGGAAGACTTGGTCGCGCCAGCGCAACACAACGTAGGGAATGATCTGCTTGTAATGGGGATCGGTCTCGACGGCGCTGCGTGGCCGATAGCTCAGGGATTGAGGATTGATAATTCGCGGCAGATACTCGTTCACCCGCGAGCAAAAGCCTTGAAAAACGCCGATTTCGTGGAATACCGACGTCGGCACGACCAAGACTCGCTCATTAAGCTTGCCCGTCATTGATTGGCGCCGCCTTTCTCCGACGGCAGGACTTTCCTTTCCAGTTTTTCGACCAGCTCTTCAGGTTTGTAGCGAAGATCCTCATAGCCGGGCACATCGTGTTTCCAAAGAAGTGCGCGGAGTTGCCGGTCGATAGACCCATATTGCTCCAATCGGCCTGGATCACGATCCGCGTTGGGAGTACCCAGGCGTTGATCGATATTCTTGAGAATTAGTTCAAGTTCATCGGACTTTTGCAAATCGAGACGGGACGCAAGCTGGTTCAGACTTTCCAGGAGATTAGCCTGTTCCTTGGCATCCAGGCGGGGCAGCACATCGGCAGCGGGCAGGTTGGGGATTTCCGCTTTTATTTCGGGAGCAACTGGATTGGGTCGAGGGGTGACAAAGCTCATGACCAAGGAAAGAACGATCATGAATCCCAAGACCATCAGGCCCAGTCGCAGTGTTTGCTCGCGGCCGGCTCGATTAAAGAGCCTGTCCAATTCCGCTTGATCGCCCGCCTCCGCGGCGGCCTGGACGCCTAGTTCATACCGGCCCTCCGGGTAGCCACCCATCTGATCCTCTTCGATGTACCCGGTGTATTCCTCGGTGAGACGCGGCGTAACCACGGCATGAAACGCGCACCCGTTGCCGAATGCGAAGGTGGCCGGCCACAGACGGACGCGCGAACTGACCGGCAAGAGCATCCAAAGGGCACGTATCAGGCTCGTATCAGGAACCGGCCGCTCAAAGACCAGACGGCCTCCATCGATCAATGCCTGGGTGCCGCCCAGAATATTCGGCCCGTCTTGCCGCTGCAAGATCGTTTGGATCTGGGCCAATGTCCTTCGGGCGGGCAAATCTTCCGGTATGGGAAGAGACGGTAAATCCCGCCGTCCATGCCAAACAACAGGAAAGCGATCCGCCAAGTCAAACGGATCGCCGCCCAAGTCGTGATAGGTTCGAGCGGGCAAGACAAGAAGATGAAACGCCAGCGCGCCGGGCCGTCCGGCATCATCGATGCCTTGATCCGCCGCTCGCACCACGGCAACTTGCTTTTTTCCGAACGGTTGCACGAACAGGCATAGAGGGCAAACGATGCCAGGCGGCCGCTCGCCAAATCCCATGCACAATCGTTCCGCTTCGGACAGCCAGTCGTCCTGGAACCCGGGCGATCGAGCCAGGAAGCGATAACCTCCGCCCGTGTTGCTGCCGTAAAGCGCTTGTTCTATTTCCATGGACCTGATGCTGAGCTCAATCGTTTAGCGGCGAGCCTCCGGCGAGCGCGTTGCAACGCGCTCGCCGGAGGCTCGCCGCTAAACGCGGTTTTAATCCTCAATCCTTGGAAGCGTGGGCATCGTGAAATCGGATTCAAAGGTTAATGCATTCTTGCCCGTATCGACCACGCCGGTCAGAAGGCGCATGGCCACCGGGTCATCGTCCGAGGTAACGAAAACCACGAGGTGCTTCCAATAGTCATGGTCATAGACACGGATACGGATGGAGTCGCCAAGTTTCCAGCGAATTTTACGGGGAAACTCGTAGTTCCATTCAGGATCATAACGATTGGCAATGATCGGGCTTGGCCCATAGCGGATACCGCCCACCTCAATCTCAACCGACAAGTCGGGCCCCCGGCTCAGCCAGAAGGCAACCCGGCGATTGAATTGCCCGCTTTTTACGACCACCTTGTATTCTCGCGTATCGCCCACCTGCTCGCACCAGCGCAGCAACTCCTTCGCCGAAGAAGCAAAACGCCCCTGAGGATGAACGGCTAAGTAGTATTGACACCGGGTAGTCAGATCGTGCAGGTCTTCGGGGTGGGCCGTATAGCAGTCGCGCACAGAGCGGAAATCGTGCTTATCCCATTCGCTATCGATGGTTCGAAGGGCCGCCTCGGCCTCCGTCCGTAGCGTGCCGTTGGGATGATTGTCCAGATACGCTTGATAGTATTCCTTGCGCGTTTGAAAATTGAGTGGATGCTCTGCCGAATAAATCCGCGCGGCCTGGAGCTCGTTGTTCTCAAGGCGGGACTGAATGGCTTCGCGGCGATAGCGAACATCCGCCTCATGAGGCGTGCCCGCGTACTCCTGCAGAAATCGATCCGCACGATCGCGAAGAGCCGGTAAATCGAGCTTGCTGCCCTCGCCGGAAACGAACTCGTCATAGGCCCGTTGCGCCCGCCGATCCAATTGCTGCTGGCGTCGGCCTTGCACTCCAGTTCGAAGTTTCTGTAAATCGCCTTCGATTTCGGCTTCGGGGTAGCTGGTGCGCAATGCTACAAGCTGTTGCCACACCCAATCCGGGTCCAAGTCCGGATCGGTCGCCTGTTTTCGCCACTCCGCGAGCCGCTCTTGGATTTCCTTTTGCCGGGCCTGAGCGGCAAGAATGCCAAGGCGTTGTTCTTCTTCCTGCTTGGCGGTTGCACTAAATAGATTGCGGGTCGGATGCCAGGTTCGGTAGCTGTTCCAGGTTTGCAAGATCTCCGCCGGCGCATCGGCATGGTGCTTTTCGAACTGGATTGTTCGCGCATGGGCCACCGCGTCATAAGTCCACAGTCCACCGACAAGAGTCGCCACGCTGCCGGCGACCGTCAATACTCGTCTGCTACGCTGCCGATGAGTTAAGTCACGCAACCGTTTCTGATGTTTAGAAACTTCGGGACTATCGGCATAGCGACGAGCCAGCACGGCGCCCGCGCGCTGAAGGAGTCTTGCCGAATTGGGAGCCAGTGACCAAAGCTTCGCCAAACGGGCTTCATCCTGGGCCTGTAGAGCTTTGGCCAACCATACCAAAGGTTGGTCCAAGTTAATGGGCTGGATCCATCCTTCGGGCGGCTTGACCGCGCGCTCTCTTGAACCCTCCGGAGAGTTCTGCGCTTGCAGGGGAAAGCATCGTCCAAGGCTGCTGACTGCGAACATGCCCCCGCTTGGGCAATGGGCGTCCAGGGCGTGCCGGGCCATCGGAACGTAATCCGTCCAACCTTCTGCTGGACTGCCAGTCTGACCCAACAAATCCGCCTTCGTGAGCACTAGAGCCATCGGGCGGTGCAGATCGCTGAACGGGGCGGTGGATAAATAATCCTCGATCACCTGTTCCATTTCTTGTTGGCGCTGCAGAAGGTGTGCCGGCCTGTCGAAGCTGTCGGCATCGATGCAAAGCCAAAGGGCATCACAGTCCGCTAAAAAAGCACGGATGGGCTCATCGCGGCCAAGTTCCACATGCTCGCCTTGATAATCCTTGAAAAGCAGATCGAGACGGCTGCCTTGGTGGTAGAGATGGAAGCGCAGGTCCGTTTCCGCCAGCGTGGCAGGAAGCGGCTGGCCTGATTCCAGTTGAGCGATTTTGTCTGCCAAATACTGAGCGGTGCGCGTGTCGGCGGCAGCCAAGCGCAGGTCGGGCCAGCGGCCGCTCACGGCTTCCCGATAAAGAACGCTCAGAAGCGTGGTCTTGCCAACCCCGCGATGCCCAACCACACCAATGCGCTGAGGCCGGGACAATCGCTCTAGAAGCAAATCGGCATCCGTGAATCTCTTGGTCATTATTATTCCCTCGGAGGTTGCGCGGCCGAACCGGGTTCTCTCCTCTTGTAATTCGTCCGGCAACCCTTGATATTATTCCAGTCCACCTACCGGAAAGACCAGGGGATTAATGGTTATCCCGCCTGTTCTTCTGCTTGTATGAAGACTTTTTTGCAAAGGTAGCCGACATGAGCAAGCTGCTTGTTCTGATTTTGACCGCGCTAGGTCTAGCTATTCCCGGCTTGGTTCGGGCCGAGGACAAGCCGAAGGAGATTCAAGTTGAACGGGATTTGGTTTATGGCAAAGGGGGGGATACGGATCTCCATTTGGACCTGGCGATGCCCAAGACCGGTGATGGCCCTTTTCCGGTGGTCATCTGCGTTCACGGTGGTGGGTGGATTCAAGGCAAGCGTCAGGATATGGGCAAGACGATTGAGGTGCTGGCAGGACGCGGTTTCGTGGCCGTAACGCCAACATATCGCCTGGCGCCGGACAGCAAGTTTCCCGCTCAGATCGAGGACTGCAAGGCGGCCGTACGTTGGGTGCGGGCCAATGCCAAGAAGTATAAAATCAACCCCGACCGGATCGGAGCTATAGGCTTTTCGGCCGGGGCGCACCTGTCCTGCCTTCTCGGCGTCACCGGAAAAGAAGACGGCCTGGAAGGCAAGGGTGGCAATCCTGATGAATCGAGCCGGATCCAAGCGGTGGTCAGCTTTTTTGGCCCAACGGACCTGACCCTCAACGACTGGAGCGAAGACGTTGAAAAACGCATTTTGATTCCCTTCCTTGGCGACACGATCAAGAATAAGCCTGACCTTTATAAAAAGGCCTCACCGGTCACTTATGTGACCAAGGAAGCCCCTCCCTTCTTGTTCTTTCATGGCGAAAAAGACATGCTGGTCCACGTGGAGCAATCCAAGATGCTGGCTGAAAAACTGACCAAGGCCGGCGTTTCGGCGAAAGTGGTCATCGTCGAAGGCGAAGGTCATGGGTGGGCCGGCAAGAAGTTAACGGATAACATCGAGGAAATGGTTGGATTCCTTGACGAGAAGCTCAAGAAACCCACCCGCAACGCCCCGCGTTGACCTTCCATTCGGTAAGATGAAGGCGATTCATTCGACTCTAGCCTGATTTGGCCCTTCCGGCAGAGGGCACAGCAAACATGCTGAACGACAGCTCGCAACGACGGCCGACAAGCCCTGCGCTGGCAGGCGCTCCGCAGTCCCGGCGATGGGCTGCCTTGATGATACTAGGATTAGCTGTCACGGCCGGTGGGGCGTTGGCATATTGGTGGTGGCCTGCTTCGCAGAAGCCGGTTACTGTGCCAGCCAGCCCGATTACGGCAATAGATTTCGCGGAACCTCCCGTTCACAATCCAGGCTATGTCGGCGCTCAGGCTTGTGCGGAGTGTCATGCCCAGCGGGTCGCCAACTTCATGACGACCACCCATTATCGGGCGTGCCGGCTGCCGGAGGCCGGAAACATGCCCCCGGGATTTGCTCCCGGACGTGGGACTTACACCACACGCAATCCGGCGCTGCGCTTCGAGATGGCCCAGGCGGGCGATCACTTTCTTCAGACGGCCATCCACACAACGGCCAAGGGTGAAGAGCGGACCTCCGCCCGAATTGCTTTAGCCTATGGCACCGGTAACGCCGACGAAATCTATTTCACCTGGCATGGCGACCGACTGTACGAGTTGCCCATGGCCTGGCTTAATCCCTTGAAGCGGTGGGGCGAGCAACCTTTCAGCCCGTATGGATCAGGCGATTTCTCCCGAACCACGACGCCGCGATGCCTGGAGTGCCATAACACTTGGGTCGATCATGTGCCCGGCACCGACAACCAGTACAACTCCAATTCCATGAAGCTGGGCGTCACCTGTGAGCGGTGCCATGGGCCGGGGCGCGAGCATGTCGTGTTTCACCAAACCTATCCAAAGGTTGAGTCCGCAAAAGCCGTGGTGCATCCGGGGCGCCTGCCGCGCGACCGCCAGATGGATCTTTGTGGCCAGTGCCATAGCAATGCCGTCAAACGCCGCGGTCCGGCTTTCAGTTACCGCCCCGGCGAGCCGCTGGAGGCTCATTTCAGGACGAACATCAACGAGCGCCCCGAAGACGACCACGTCGCCAACCAAGTGCACTATCTCCGCGAAAGTAAATGCTTCCAAAGGAGCGGTACGCTCACCTGCATAACGTGCCACGACCCACACAGCCCCAAGGGACCTGCCACAACTCAAGCCGTTCAGAATTCATGCCAGAAATGTCATCAGCCGCACGACTGCGCCGACCAGAGCCGCCTGCCGGTTGCTGTCCGCGGCAACTGCGTCGGCTGCCATATGCCGCAATTCACCAGGATTCAGGTCTATTTTCACACGGAAGACGATCAATACGTGCCCCCCATCCGGCCTCACCAGCATCGAATTGCCATTTATCCCACGGCTCGGCAGGAAGTGCTCCTGGCATGGCATCAAACGCAGTCTGATCCGGGCAACCGGGAGGAGGCGAGCCGGCTCAAGGAAGCACTTAGCAAACACTGGCTGGGCGAGGCGGACAAGTTTCGCAGGGAGTACCGCTTCCTGGCGGCCATCGGGGCGATTCGGGAAGCTTTGCGATTGGATCCGACGCCGACCGCCCGCGAAAAGCTGCATGAAGCCGTGGCAATCAGGGCCAAGCTAGACGGAGACCTGTTTACGGCGCAACACCAGATCGATGAGCGCCGGTTTACGGACGCCGTCGATACGCTCAACAAGATCCTCAAGGTCAAACCCGACTGGGCGCGAGCGCACGGCAAGATAGGCACTGCCTACGCGGTCCTCGGCCAAAACGATCGAGCTATCGAGCATCTGCAGGCGGTCGCCAAATACGATCCGGACGACGATTACGGTTACTCCATGCTGGGTTGGTTGGCATTTCTGCAAGGCAAATGGGAGGACGCGGCCGAGGCCTATCGGCGGGCCGATGAGATTGAACCGTTTAACGCCAAAATCAACTATCACAGGGGAATGGCGTTGGCTCAGCTGGGCCGCTCTGCTGAAGCAAAAGAGGATTTCCGCCGGGTGTTGATCATCGACCCAAAACATGCCGGGGCCTGCCACAGCCTCAGCCAAGTGCTGCGCCAGCAAGGCGACCCGACTGAAGCCTTGCGTTTCGCCCGCCGGGCCGCCCGGCTAACCGATTCTAAGAATCCGGATGTTCTCCTGACTCTGGCCGAAATCTATACGGATGCCGGACGGTTTGCCGAAGCGGAAGAGACAGCAGCAAAGGGACTTGCCGCCGCCAAGAACGACAGCGCCCCGGTAACGCCGCAAATCCGCCGTCGCCTGGAGGAAATACGATCGCGTCCACACTAGCCGAGCCTGTCGGATCTGCATTCACGCGGTCAGGGAGCGCATTTCTGGCATTCGTGTTGAGTGCCAAATGTTCGTTTCCGACCGGCGTGGGGGGTGTGTGAGGGAATGGAGAAACGAACTTTCGTAAGGCCTATGTTTACAAAGGCTTCCGGCAAAAAAGATCGTTTCTCTACTGGTGACGGTGACGTGAAACGAGCTGAGGGCCTGAAATGCACATCTTGTCACTTGGGTAGGGCGGCGTCATTGACGCTCAAAGCTGCTCAATGGAGCGGCGCCGGAGGGGTGGCGCTTCACCCAAACAAACCTTTTTTAGCGCCATTTGCGAAGTGTGAATCACGATCAGGCAACGCGTGCCATAATTGGCGAACTCCACGCAAACACTCCGTCTTTTGGGATTTAAAGATAGAAAGCTAGTCGCTTTAAGCTAAGAATCTTCTTGATATGGCAACCAGCTAACAGATACAGTGGACTTCATTCCTGAGGAAGCGAAACTCGCTTTTTTCCTTCGATTCATTATTGGCTTGGCATTCTAGGGAGTCGCCGATGCTCTCCTTCCGCATGGGATTTCTGGTTGTCGCTCTTGCCGCTTGCGGCGGCTTGGGGGGCTACTGGTATGTCAACCGGCCGTGTCCTTCCGGGGAATGCGATACCGACCCCCCGGCGCCTTCTTTGGCAAAGCAGAGCGATGAGACCACGCTGGACGAGAAAGAACTGCAGCTTCTTTGGGAGATCGAGCATGAAGGGAATCTGCTGACGAAATTCGGATTCAAACCCATTGCGGCGGCCTTAATTGAGGGCGATGCCAAGAAACTGGACCAGTTTTTGGCAGACGATTTTGCTGGCCAGATCCTGCGGAGCCCGCGCGAAGTGGCCGTGCAAACCGACTACTTGGAAGTGGCCCGCCAGACCGACCGTGGCGAAGGGTTCGAAGCTGTCGACAAGGTCCGTTTCATAGATCGGCTCCTTGATCTGCGCCGGCCTTTCAAAGGAAAAGTGAGCGCCAAACTGGCTCTCATGAAGTTAGGCCCGACTGTTCGGGGGGATCTGGACAAACCCTGGGAAGGCACCGGCCAACTGCGACTTTGGGGAGAACGTGAGCCAGGCAAACCCGGTGAGGTCATCGCCTACCTGAAATATCGGATCGCACCGCCTACGGAAGAAACCCTGAAAAAAGGCGGGTGGCTGGCCTCCTGCTCCATTACCCAAAGCCAGGTTGGCCGTGCGGAAGGCTTTCTGATGCAAGATGTGGCCCGAGCGCGTGGGCTGGAAGTGGACAAATTACAGGATAGCTGGAAGCCTGGCGATCAGAAGGAAATGCCTGCCGTGGGCGTCTATCTTTGCGACTTTAACCGTGACGGCATACTGGACATGCTGGTCACCGACCGAAATGGCTTCTTTCTTTATCAAGGCCAACTCGACGGCACCTTCCGCAACGTTACCCAAGAAATGGGTTTGCCGTCCAAGCCCTCCGAGGAGAGCGGCGCGTATGTCATGGCGGCATTCGCGGATCTCGACGGCGATGGCTGGGAAGATCTGATTTTGGACCGGCATATTTACAGAAACGATCAGGGGCGGCGCTTTGTAGACGTCACCGTCCAGTGCATCCTCAATGTTCCGGAGAACGCCGAGGGCATCGCCATCGCGGACTACGATCGCGACGGCCTCCTGGACCTCTATATTTTTCACACCGGCAAGGGACAGGCCAACTCCTGGCTGGAAGGCAAGGGCGGCCTGGGAAAAGGCAATCAGCTTTGGCACAACGAGGGCAACTGGCGCTTTAAGGACGTGACTCGCGCCAGCGGCACTTCCGGCGGCGACCGCTCCACTTTCACGGCACTCTGGTTCGATGCCAATAACGATGGCTGGCCCGATCTCTACGTCCCCAACGAGTTCGGCAATGGCGTTTTGCTCATCAACCAACACAACGGCAAGTTTGAAGAACGGTCCCTGGTTGATAAGCCGAGCGATTTCGGCACTATGGGCGCAACCTGTGGCGACATCGACAATGATGGCAACATCGACCTTTACTGCGCCAATATGTACTCAAAGGCGGGATCACGCGTGTTCGGCAACCTTTTGCCCGATTGCTATCCCAAGCCGATCATGGACAAACTCAATACTTTCGTGAAGGGCAGCCAGTTGCACCTGAACCGGGGCGGCTTGAAATTCGACCAGGTAGGCAAGGATATGCAGGTGGCGGATGCGGGCTGGGCTTACGGACCGGCTCTGGTCGACCTGGATAATGACGGTTGGCTCGATATCTATGCCACGGCCGGCTTCGTCAGCCGATCGCGCACCGAGCCCGACGGGTGAAACTGCGTTTGGATGGCTGTCGTGTCACAGCCTGGAGATCGATCGGCCAAAATCAAGGCCCCTGGTAAGGTAGATTCCTCCCTTGGAGAGTTTTGGGTCGAGAATCCGTGGAATATTGTTAAACAGGGACATAACCTATCGGCGTACGAGCGCAAGCGGACATTTTTGAATATCAAGGGCAAGGATTTTCTCGACATCAGCTTTCTCACCGGCGCCGACAACGACGGCGACGGACGTTGTGCCGTGGCGGGCGACTTCCGCAACGTGGGCCAGATGGACCTTGTGGTCCGGCAAACTGGCGGGGGTCCTCTCTTCCTCTATGAGAATCATTTCCCCAAGAAGCATTATTTGAAGGTTTCTTTGCGCGGCCATAAGAGCAATCGACTGGGCATCGGCGCTCGCCTGATTGCCGAAGTGAAAGGCCAAAAACTGGTTCGCGAATTGTATCCCATCAACACTTATCGGTCGCAGGCGGCCAGTCTGGTTCATTTCGGCCTTGGCGATGCTCAGCAAGTGGATATCCTGACGATCCAGTGGCCTTCCGGCAAAAAGCAACTCCTGACCAGCGTTCAGGGAGATCAGCACATCGTCGTCGATGAAGACTTGGAAGGCAGTGCGGCAATAGAAACAATAGTCCCTGGACAGACGATTCGACCTTGATTCAGAAGGCAGTAGGCCGGAAAGAGCCGCCGGAACAAAATCATTCGGAATGTTATACTTCGCAAACCCACCAGAAGCTCATGGCTGAAAAGCAGTACGACCAGCCGTCCTCGCAAACACTGCCGAACTGGCTTGCTTCCTGCCAATTCGGGATGTACCGAGCTGGCTCCAAGTGACCGGTTGCCACACCCGTAACTGCGGGAATAAGATGTCGGCACGGACTGCTCCGAATTCGGCCACCGGGGGGCGCACCGGATGTTTACGGCGTATGCTCTGGTCTGGCGGCGAGACGGCTCCCCGGGCATCGTCTGGTACATCCGGTATCTGACCCCCGACCACTTCTATGGCGAGGTCCGCTACCAGTCCGCCGGGCAGTTGGGCGGCCGGGCGACGGGGGTCTCGGCGCAATTGACGGCCGCCGACAGGGGGCGGGTCGCGGCCATCCTCGCCGAACTCACCGAGGCTGGCCCGACTGACCCCGGCCCGTGGTTCGCCCTGCTGGGCCGCTTCACCAAGCCGGGGGGGCAGGCCAATGTGGTGTTCAAGTACGAGCCGGGCGCGGAGGAGCGGTGCCCGCGGGCGCGCCGCTTCTTGGAGCTGCACACAATCATCGAGGCATACTTGGGCGAGGCGTATAAGCAGGTCACTGATCTTGGCCCCGCCGCAAACGGTGGTGCATGATTTGTTTCCCGGAATTGACACCCTCCGGTGCCCCATCATGGCCGATCTGGGTCGTCTGAGCCGACACTTCGACAATTGCCGGTAGCTATTTATCGATAGCTGACCTCTGGTGGGTTTGCGAGGTATAATACTCCGAAATCATTTAGCCAAATGGCTGCAAATTCGGCATGTCATATCACGCAAACGGAGCCGATGCCGCGAAACTTCCTGTCACTTAGCGAGGCGCGGCGCATTGCTTTGGCGGCACAGGGCTTTGATCGCCCGCGGCCGACCGGGGTAGTCAAGGATTCACAACTTCGGCGCACAATTCGGCAACTGGGCTTGCTGCAGATCGATTTCGTCAATGTGCTGGCGCCGGCCCACTGCCAAGTGCTATTTTCGCGCCTTGGCCCGTTCGAAAAATCGCGTTTAGACAAACTTGTGTATCGAAAGCGCGAGTTCACGGAACAGTGGGCCCATGAGGCGTCGATTGTGCCGGTTGAGACTTGGCCGCTGCTGCGCTATCGCATGGAAACCCACCAGGTGCGACCGTATGGCTTTGAGAAGTTCATGGAGCAGTGCCCGGCTTATGTTGATCGAGTCTTGGAAGAAGTCCGTGACCGCGGCCCGCTGACTGCCGATGATTTGGCTGACCCGGATACCACCCCGCGCCGGCTGGCCGAGGCGGCCTGGCTCGGTACGGTCCCGCGCCGGCTGGCCGAGGCGGCCTGGCCCGGTACAGTCCCGAGAGCGGTCCTTGAAGCTCGCTTTGGCCGAGGCGCTCTAGCCGTGGCCGGCCGCCTCCCTAACTTCACCCGGACCTACGACCTCACGGAGCGCGTGCTCCCCGCCGAGCATCATGGCCGACATGTTGGTCGCGATGAAGCTCAGCGCGAACTGTTGCGCCTGGCAGCCCGGTCCTACGGCATCGGCACCGCAAGCGACCTGGCGGATTACTACCGCATGCCGGTGCGTGAAGCCCGCCCGCGCCTTGCCGAGTTAGTGGAGACGGGCGAGTTGACTCTCGTGCAGGTTCAAGGTTGGCGCGAGCCGGCGTATCTACACTGCGAGGCGCGATTGCCGCGTCGGATCGACGGCTCAGCCTTGTTATCTCCATTCGATCCGGTCGTTTGGTTTAGACCGCGCCTGGCCCGGCTTTTCGAGTTTGATTACCGGTTTGAGATTTTCGTTCCGCAACCTAAACGGCGCTGGGGGTGCTACGTCCTGCCATTTCTGATGGGCGACCGTCTTGTGGCCCGCGTTGACCTCAAGGCAGACCGTTCAGCGCGCCGCCTACTTGTGCTCAGCGCGTACGTTGAATCTCATGCGGAAGCGAGAACGGTCGCCGAAGCACTCGCCGCGGAGCTTTGGACACTGGCGACCTGGTTGAAACTCGAATCGATTGCCGTTGGGAGAAGAGGGGGATTATCACGTTCGCTCAGGGCAGCTCTCGCTAATTGACGCCAATGCGGAAGTTATGAGCATGGAGGGATTCCTTCGTCAGCGTGCCAATCAGGCAATTATAATGGTACTTCCGTTTCTTGAGGGCGTCGCGGGAGCCGGGCCAGATCCGCGGCCTCTTGGCCCGTCAGCAATTGGGTCTCATCGCCCAGGCCGTCGTCTAAAACGGAATTCGACTCCTTCGGAATCGGCATCTCTCCATCCTCGGTGCTCATGAGGTTGGCCCAGGGCTCCCAGCCGGGCATGTGCATACAAATCGCTTTTAGGACGGCCAAGAGCGGCATGGCCAGGAAGAGACCGGGAGTGCCCCAGACGAGTTCCCAAAACATGCACGCGAGGAGAACCGTGGTGGCGTTGAGTTGCATGGGCCGGCCCATGACGACGGGCACGATGACATAGCCTTCTAGGGTGATAACCAGCAAATAAAACAACAAAATGCCAACGGCCATCCAGGGCGAAGAACTGCTGATGAAGGCGTCTAGCACCGGGAGAATACCGGCCACGATGGGACCTAAATACGGGATATAACACAGAATCGCCGTGATCACGGCCCAGGTCCATGGCTGCCTTAGCCCGGCCCAGGTGTAAATAATCCCGAGGACGAGCGCAAGGCCAAAGTTCACAATCGTCCGCCATACCAGGTAAGTTCGCACCTTGCTGGCCATGTCCGAAAGCGCCTCCAGCGCCATGGCCTGAGTTTGCGGGCTAGGGCCGAAAATCCGCACCACGCGCCGACTCAACATGCGCCCTTCCACTAGCAGGAAGAGAAGGACGAACATGATGAGAATCCATTGCCAGATCCAGCTCCCCCCATACCTAGCTATTGTCCAGAGAACATTGATTATGATGCCCTTGTCCGGGTCCAGAGCGGTGCGAATGGTCTGAAAGACGCGCGAGTCTTCCGCTTTAGGAGGAAAGTAATCATTATCAAACTGGACGGGAATAAGGTCCTGAAAGTTTTTGCGCAGATCCGTATACAACCGCTGCTGGCCTGCCGGATCGGTGGGAAAGTCCTGTAGCATTTTGGGAATGGCCAATCCCAAGATTACTGGGACCACCAGGGTAAGGCAAACGAGCAGCCCAACCATCAGCATGCAAGTTAGGTCCCAAGACAGGCGCAGATGAATGCTGCCATCACGGTAAATAAATGGAAATTTGCTTCGGAGGCCGAATCCGCGAATCACCGTCCCCTGATGCAGCATGGTCGCGGCCGGCCAGAGCATAGCAGCCAAAAGTAGGGCAATGACGGTGGGAATGAAAATCGTCTGGCCGAGATAGAGGGCCGCCACAACGCTCAGCAAGAGCAAAGCATTGAGCCCCCAGCGCGTCGCTCCGCTCAGGTTCAAGTTGTTCACGGAAAAATGCCCTCGTTTTGACGGCAACGCGGGCGTGGCGGGCGCCTCGCTAATCGAACACTACAGTGCATGCCTTGATTACGCTTCCAGATTACCGCCAAATCATCACCTCTGCCATGCCGTTTTTCGACTTCATCATTTGGCTCGATTCGCTCGTCGTTGGGCCGACGCGAGCGTATTGTGGAGCAGCATGGTGATGGTCATCGGACCCACGCCCCCCGGCACCGGAGTGATCGCCGACGCCACTTCGCTAACCGCCTGGAAATCCACATCGCCGACCAGTGTACCGTCCGCCAAGCGGTTCATGCCAACGTCCACAACAACGGCGCCGCCGCGGACCATGTCTGCCTTCAAGAATTGAGCTTGTCCGATGGCTACAACTACCACATCCGCTTGGCGGGTCAAGTCGGCAAGTTGCCGGCTGCGGCTGTGGCAGACGGTGACCGTGGCATTGGCGTGTTGTCCTTTTTGCATGAGTAGCAATGCCAGCGGCTTGCCAACAATGTTGCTCCGGCCAACGATGACGACATGAGCGCCGTCTAAACTGACGCCATTTCGGGCCAAGAGTTGCTGAATGCCGAGTGGGGTACAGGCGACGTAACGTGGATGGCCCGCGGCGAGCAGACCGTAATTTTCGGGGTGAAACCCATCGACATCCTTGAGCGGAGTCACGGCATGGATAACGGCTGATTCGTCGATTTGGGGCGGCAAGGGAAGCTGAACCAAAATGCCGTCCACGGCCTTATCCGCGTTCAGCTGAGAGATTAGATCCAGAAGGCGCTGTTGGCTACAGTCCGCGGGCAATTCATGAAGCCAGCTTTCCATGCCCACTTTGGCACATGCCTTCCGCTTGTTTCGAACATACACCTGACTGGCGGGATTCTCGCCGACAAGGACAGCCGCTAGGCCTGGCCGGATTCCCGACTGGCCCGCCAGCACGGCAACCGCGGCGGCAATTTCAGCTTGCATCTTGTTGGCCAGTTCTTTGCCGTCGAGAAGGGAAGCAGCCATTTTTATCGTTTGGCCAAAGTTATTGGGTTTCTCGCTGGGCAAGAAACCATGAAACCATTATGCTAGGATTGTAAAGAAAGTATCATTTCCAAAGGAAACCCTTTACCTGAAACGCCCGTTGGCGTTATATTAATTTATCGTCATGCTTGCCCAGAAGATGGAAGTTCTTGGTTCGATGATGATTACCGCTCGCCTTCCTGGTCTCTCGAGAATAAGTAAATGATCTCTCCGCTTGCGAAGACGCGTCAGCCAACTGTGCTCCTGGTCGAAGACGACGAACTCGTCCGTGATGCCATGACGCGCATCTTGGTCCGGGAAGGATATCTTGTGCTGACGGCCTCCACAGGTCACGACGCGATAGGCCTGCTGAAAACTCCCCTCTCTCCCATTGATGTCGTCTTGCTTGATGTGAATTTGCCGGACGTCAGCGGCAAGGATCTGTGCGCCCGCCTTCGCCAGATGCACCCGAACATGCCTGTTGTCGTATGTACTGGTGAAGCGGCCCCAGATGAAACCGCAGAGCTTCTCAAGCTGGGGGTGAATCGCTATTTTTGTAAGCCGATTGCCATGGAAGAATTGCTGGCAACCGTGGAAGCTGTGACATTGGACCGAAAAGCTGCCTGCTTATAATTATTCCAAGCTTTGAGCGCGGCCGGCATCCTTCGAGCCTTTTCTTTGGCGCAATCCCGGCAACGCGAACCTAGCAAAGCGTTCCCTTTTGACGGTCCGCCTTTCTTCTCTTGAAACAAATCCGAATCGCCGATATTGCTCACGTCTGCGCTGAACTTTTTCCTCTTCGCTTAGATTTTTGAGAACTTCGTGACGACCTTGCGGCAAGCGGATTGTAGGCAGCTAATCAAAACACAGCCTGGCTTTATGATGCAGAACTCACGGATTTATCCCTGGGCAGCCTTTCTCTGTTTGCTAGGACCGGCATCAGAGCCAAAGATCCAAGCCCAGACCTTCGAAGTTAACCCTCCCCAGTCGCGAAAGGACGTGCTTTTACCTCCCGAGCTGGGGTTCGTGAACGCTTCCTTTGGGAATTTGGGCGATGGGAGCGTAGGGAATCGCACGCCGCGATTGCGGCTATTTCGCATGCCGACCGGCTTTCTAAGTGATCCTGTTGGCTTCGATTCCGACAACGATCCGACTTTGAGCGATGCTGGCGCCGGCAACTCGCTATTCAAGGACAGCGGAGACAGGTTGCTAAATCGGGTTCAGTTTAATGTGGGCAATGATAATCCTTTTATTGATTTCCGCAGACCGGGCGACCCAGGTGGAGTGGGCTATTACCGGCTCCATTCACAAATTCTACTGGTGGGAACCGAGTCCACGGGATTGTCATTCGGCTGCCAGGCGGTTTCGCCGGCGGGAATCGAGAATGACGGAGTAGCGGACGGCCCGACCTTCTTCAGTCCAAACGTGGCCTGGTTTCAGGATTTGGGCGAGGGCTCGGCCTTACATGGATTCGTGGGCACGCACATGCGGGCCGCCGGCCGATTGCCGGAGGGACTCATCAACCGAGGATTCCAATACGGCGGCCTGCGCTACGGCATGGCATTTCAGCAGCCGCTCGTCTGCCCAAAATCAGATCCGACCCGCGGGCTGTACTTTTTCGTGGAGGCCTTGGGCCGCTATCGAATGGAAAACGATTACTCGCCACGCCAGCAAGAGTCGCCCTGGGAACTGTTGCCGGGCATGCACTGGCGAGTGAACGAATCCTGGTGGTTTTCCGGTGGTGTCGTTTTACCCAATGGAACTCCTCGGCCGGATTTCAACTACTGGCAAATAACCTGCTCGGTTCAGTTTTGATGGATTCCCTCCGACGGAATTCCATCACCCTATTCCCGCCCAGATCGAGTGCCAGGGCGAAGCCATCCTCGGGCTGCGGTGTCAAACGCGTCTCGAGCATCGAACCTGCTTGAAGCGTCCCCAGCTTCCTGAGGCACATCAGCAGGCCGAAGGGTTCCGGCCGATCGCCCGGCAAAATAGCCTTGTGCCAAACCTGGAGCCGAAGGCTAGTCGGCTGTCCTGCCCACTCCTCTAGCGGTGCAGGCGCCGCCAGCAAGACGCGGCCGTTTCGAGCAATGGCTCGATAGCCAACTCCGATTTGACTTTTGGCCAGCATTCGCGGCCGCAAGTCGCAGAGGATTACCTCGAGAACGAGAGGCAGACATGTCATCCCGGACGCGAGTGGGCCCCAAAGCAATTTGCCGAAAGCAAAAGACATAAGCCCATTCTAACCCCGCGGCGTAGGCAGCCCATGCGCTTCACGAAGAACCCGAAGGGCGTCTCTTTGGTGAGTTAGTATTCTCAAATCGGAGCGGGCAAAGGCGCTGCAAAGGAGAACAAATCCGGCCTTCTCGTCTTCGGGATACAGACGCAGGGCCTCGGATTGATCGACCTTGCCTTCAAGGATTTTGCCCGCGCAAGTCGTACACCAGCCTTGTAAGCACATGAAGGGAAGTCCGAGCCCGGCTCCGGCGGCCGCATCAAGCAGATATTCGTCCTCGCTAACCTCGATTTGAAGCTCTCGATCAGATGCGACAAAGGTGACCTTATGGCAGGGCATAACCCTTATTTTAGCGGGAATGCCCCAAGCAGGCCGCCAAGCCGGCAAGGTTGCTTGGCCGGCAGGGGTGTCAATGGGCGGCGCGGGGTTTACACCTGGAAACCCACCCACCCTGTTCTCCGCACGTCAAGGGCAGTTTTTTGTCCCCAGCCCCGCAACCGTCCGGAGCCAAGGAGAGGCGCTACCAGATCAGCGAAGGTTCCCCGGCGATCCGAATCCGCGACGGGCTCATGTTCGCTGCGTACTGAGACAACCGGCATCCCCAAAAAACTGCCCTTGACGTGCGGTGGACAGGGTCAACATGCCTTGGCGCAACTGTACAGGTGCATACTATACCTGTCCGGGCTGGCCGGATTCGTGGTATGGGGGTCCGCGCAAGAAGATAGTGAACTTCGATCCCCGGCCAACTTCGCTTTGCACATCGATGGTCCCGCCGTGAGCGAGGATAATCTTGCGCGTTGTGGCCAATCCCAAGCCGGAACCTCCCGGCTTTGTTGAAAAAAACGGCCGGAAGACCCTGGCCATCACTTCGGGGGTCATGCCCTTTCCGGTGTCGATCAGGCTCAGGCTGACGCCGTTGTCTCGCTCTTCCGCTTGAATCGTGATTTCGCCGCCATCGGGCATCGCTTGCTGGGCATTGAGGAGCAGATTAAGCAATGCCTGACGGAACATTTCTTGATCCAGCGGGACAGTCGGCAGGCTGGTCGGTAGGTAACTCTTGATTTCGATTTTGGCTTGCCGGGCAGTGGGCATAAAGAAATCGACTAGTTCCTCAATTAGTTCGCGGAGAGAGGTGGGTTTGAAGTCCAAATCCTTGACCCGGGCAAAGCGAAGAAAGTCATTAGAGACATCTACCAGGCGTTGGCACTCATTTTGAAGCCGGGAGACGCGGTCCAGAGCGCGCCTTTCACGTTGCGATTGGGGCTCTTGAAAATCTTCGGCAAGCAATTGGAGGTTGAGACCTAGCGTACTGAGGTGATTCTTGATTTCGTGAATGAAACCGCCGGCCAATTCCGCCAGCTCGGCATACTGTTCATTGACCATGGCCGTTTAGCTTTCAATTGCCACAAAAAACGCAAAAAGTCACAAAGTTAAAAAATGCTAAGCCGGAGCCGGGGAATTGAAGGATACCTAATCCACACGTTTTTTGCGTCTTTTTGTGTTTTTCGTGGCCATATATTTGTGGCCAACTTGCCCGTGGCGACCAATTGCTACAAAAAACGCAAAAAGTCACAAAGAGAGAAGAATGCCAAGCCGGTGTCGGGCGATTGAAGGAACCTAAACTACGTCTTTTTTTTGTGTCTTTTTGTGTTTTTTGTGGCCATATATTTGAGCCAACTAATGGGACTAAACAGAATCGGCCAACCAGGCGGGAGAGGATTGCCTGGTTGGCCGATATTACCTCAATCTAGCGTGATTCTGGGCCGCGCGATTCATCGGGATGGCGGCGGGGTTCTGGTGAGCGGCGCGGACCGCCCCGATCGCCTCTATCGCCCCTGTCTCCGCGGTCGCTTGGCGGCCGGTGAGGCGGTTGCTCACTTGGACCGCCCGGCTTTGCAGCCGAATCGCCTCGCAAAAGCACCTTGCGTGACAGCTTTACCCGATCATGCTCGTCGATGGCGATCACTTTAACATCCATGATGTCACCGACCTTGCAAACGTCTTCGACCTTGCCGACATATTTGTCGTCCAGTTCGCTGATGTGGCATAATCCATCGCGACCGGGAAGAATCTCAATGAAGGCCCCGAAATCCTTGACAGAAGTGACGCGGCCCTGATAGACCTTGCCGATGCGAACTTCCTCCGTCAGCGCTTCCACCTTGGCCTTTGCGGCCTCGGCCCCGGCAGCCTCCATGTGAGAGATCGACACCGTGCCGTCGTCGTCTATGTCGATCTTGGCGCCGGTGGCTTCCTGAATGCCCTTGATGGTCTTGCCGCCGGGGCCGATGAGCAAGCCGATCTTCTCCGGGTTGATGCGAACTTGCAGTAAACGTGGGGCATGCTGGCTGATTGTGCCACGCGGCTGACGCAGGGTGGCCAGCATGCTGCGAAGGATTTCACGGCGTGCGTCGCGGGCTTGATCCAAGGTTGCCCGGATGATCTCTTCGTCGATTCCGGCAATTTTCAAATCGAGCTGGATGCCGGTTATGCCACGACCGGTGCCGGCCACCTTGAAGTCCATGTCGCCGTAGTGGTCCTCGTCGCCCATGATGTCGGTCAGGAGCACGAATCGATCGGGATCTTTGACAAGGCCGATCGAGATGCCGGCCACCGGATCGGAAATCGGCACACCTGCGTCCATGAGCGACAGGGTGCCGCCGCAGACGCTGGCCATGCTGCTGGATCCGTTTGATTCAAGGATGTCAGAGACGACGCGGATCGTGTAGGGAAATCGGTCCGGGTTGGGCACGACGGCCTTCAGACTGCGTTCGGCCAAAGCGCCGTGACCTATCTCGCGGCGACCTGGGCCACGAATGGGTTTGCATTCGCCGACGCTGAACGGCGGGAAGTTGTAATCCAGCATGAATTTCTTGCTGTATTCCTCGCCGAGACCATCGACGCGTTGTTCATCGCTGGTGGTGCCCAGTGTTGTCGTTACGAGGGCCTGCGTTTCGCCGCGTGTAAAGATTGCTGACCCATGCGTTCGTGGCAACACACCGACTTCGCAATTAATCGCGCGAACCTGCTTGAGACCGCGGCCGTCAATACGTTTGCCTTCGAGAATTAAATCGCGAACCACCCGTTCTTCCAGGGCCGCAAGGGCTGCGGACACTTGTTCCGGGGTATGCTCCGACTCTTTATCCTCGGGCAGGAGATCGGCTTTGATTTTGTCCTTGATCTCATCGATCGCCTTGGCGCGCTCGTGTTTGCCGGCCGTCTGTTTGCGTTCGCGGAATTCGTCGTAGTATTTCTTTTTCAGGATAACCATGACCGGATTGGCCGCGGGAGGAGGCGGGAGTTCCTTTTTGCCCAAGCCGGCTTTTTCGCGGAGTTCCTCGATCATGTCGACGATCTCGACGATGTGCTTGTGGGCGAACACGATGGCCTCGAGCATGTTCTCCTCGGACATCTCCCGCGCAAATCCTTCAATCATGGTGATCGCGGAACGGGTGCCCGAAACGATAAGATCGAGATCGCTTTCCTCGAGTTGGAAATGGCCCGGCATAATGACTAATTCATTCTCGATGCGGCCAACGCGAACGGAACCGGTCGGTTGCAAGAAAGGAATCTGCGATAAGTGCAGTGCCGCACTGCTGCCAATCATCGATAGGATGTCGGGATCGTTTTCCTTGTCGGCCGAGAGCACCGACGCCATGACTTGCACTTCATTAATATAGTTGGAAGGGAAAAGCGGCCGAATGGGACGATCGATCAAACGCGAGGTAAGGATTTCCTTGGTAGTAGGTCGTCCTTCGCGTTTAATGAAGCCGCCCGGAAACTTGCCGGCGGCGTAGACCTTTTCCCGGTAATCCACGGTCAGCGGGAAGAAATCCCGCCCCGGGATTGGGCTGCCTTCGACAGCAGCTACCAGGGTTAAAGTGTCGCCATAGCGCACCACCACGGAACCGTGTGCTTGCTTGGCCAACTTACCTGTTTCGATTGTTAGTTTTTCCGCACCGAACGTACGTTCGACATGACATGCCTGCACGGGACATTCCTCACATGTACCGGCAGAAGCTTTGCAGTGCTAAGTTCTAAGCGGTGGGTGTTGAGTGCTACGTTTTGCCTCAGCACTCAACATCCAGCACTTTCTACTTAACTACTTACGCAGGCCCAAGCGACCGATCAGGGAGAGATAACGGCTGCGATCCATGTTCTTGAGATAGTTCAGCAGGCTGGAGCGCTTGCTGACCATCATTAACAGGCCGCGCCGGCTGGCATGGTCTTTCTTGTGCGTGCGCAGGTGTTCGGTCAGTTCGGTGATGCGGGCCGTGAGCAAGGCAACTTGCACTTCGGGGGAACCCGTATCGGTCGGTTCACGCCGGTACTCATCAATAATCGTCGTTTTGCGATCCTTCGTGATTGCCATCGCGGTTCTCACCACCTCCGCCGCTTACAACTCCTGCCTTGACAAATCTATTCGTCACAATGACTTTGATTCAGAAATGGTATCAGGGCAAGAAGCGATTGCAAGAGGGAAAAGCAATTTGGAATATCGCCTTCTGTCTCTCTTGGTTGGCCTCCGAGCAGGAGAAAGGAGTGAAGCTATTTTGACCTAAGCTACTAGGGAATCAAGGGTATGCGATTAATCCGTTCTATCGAAGAGTGAGCGCTGCCTTGATAAAGGCGGCGCCTCGGCAAAGTGAGACACCAGGTCCATTTCCGGGACCATGCGTTGCATGAGTTGCTGCATGCGGCGAGCATTTTCGACGGCCTGACCACGCATGCAGTTGTTGAATAGGATATAGGCCGTTTGAGCCGACCCCGCAGCCCCGGATAAGGCGCCGATCCATTGTTCCAAGTCGGCGTCATCGTAGAAATAGTCGTAGCGGTCCTTGTCCTGCCCGTACCAGTTCGTCTCCGCCCGGGAATGGAGGCGAATGTAAATGCGGTCGCTGGATTGGACCAAGCCGCGCGGGTACAAATTGGGAATATCCGGCACGTCAACCGACACGAGATCAAGGCCCAAGGCGCCTAACCACTTGTTGATTTCCGGTTTGAACCACGAGCGATGGCGGAATTCGACAGCCAGGTGATAGGAACCGAGTTCGCCGGCCAGTCGCTCTATCCATTTTCGCTGAGGCGCAAGGTTGTGGGTGGCCTGGGGCAACTGACACAAGAGCCCTGCCAGGCAACCATAATGGGCCATGGCGTCCACAGCCGAGTGGAAGCCCAACAGATCGCGTGGACTCTCTTCATGGCTCAACGTTCGTGGAAGTTTTACGAGAAACTGAAAGCCTTTAGGCGCCCTTTCAGCCAGGCGAACCAACATGCCCGGCGTCGGCGGCCTGTAATAGGTAAAGTTCAACTCTACCAACGGAAACTCACGGACGTAGTAATCAAGCATGCGATTGGGGCGCGTTCCCGACGGATAGAAGGAACCGACCCAGTCGAGATACGAATACCCGGACGTGCCGATCCAGGCCTGCATGGGAACCCGGCTATTGAAACAAAGGGAGAACTCCAGCTAAATATAGCAGGCTGGCATAGGCGTTGAAAAGATGTGCAGCTGACTACCCCGCGCTTGTCATTCGCCGGGTTGAGGTGGAATTTCCGTTGGCTGGGGTCTGCCCAGAATCGGGTAGGCTCGCCCAGGCCATGAGGCGCCGGGCAACTTCGGCCGCTTGGCGAGTATGCAAAGCAGGCGGCGCCTCGCCAACCGGCAAACCCAGGCTGATGCCCAAGGTTCCCTGAACCACTTCGGCGGTGGCCAACGCGATTTCCCTATTCGGCAACCGGGCCAGCTCCCTAATGGCAGCCAATGCCTCCGCATTCGGCCCCCGAGCCAGTAGAATCTTCACGGCCATTAATCGCAGCGATGCGGGGTTGGAGGAATCCAGTACCTTTTCCAAAAGGCTGATGTCCAATTCGCCGTAGTCCTGGAGCAGCTTCGCCAATTCCAAGCGTAAGAGCGGCGAGGTATGGGGGTCGGATACGAGATAATGGAGAACATTAATATCCGACTTCTTGGGACTGTCAGCGAGAATCTGACCATAGTGAGTTGACAAAGCCTGCGCGGCCCGCTGACCCACCATTCCGCCTTCGGCCACCCAGGCGGTATAGTCGTTGACCGCTTCTGGAGGAAGACGATGGCCGTTCAGCTTCATGGGACCGTCGTTAGAACAAACCGGATCACCCAGAGCCCGGCGGATCGGCAGATGCAGCCACCGCCAGCGTTGATCAAGGTCCCAGAGAAGGGCTTCACGGGTGGCCTGGCGAACTTCGGGAGCGGGGTCGCGTAGGAAATCTCCTAGCGGCTCAAGCACGGCGATCTTATCGACGTTGCCCAGGGCAGCCACGGCTGCAGCGCGCACCGCTGGTTCCTTGGAAGTCTGCGCGATCTGCAACACCTTCTCGGCCTGCCCCGGCCGCCAATCCCTGCGAAATTCCAGAGCTGCCAAAGCTGCTACCTGAACCTCGACAGTCGTGTTCCCCAGCAGTTCCAGAGCTGGCGCCGCGTCTATCTGGAGCGCCTCCCTCAGAGCCTTGACTTCGGGCAAGTTACGGCACTGCTGAAGATCCATTGGCAAATCTTTGCGCTCCGCCAAGCGTTGCGCCAGGCCGCGGGCATGTCGAATGGCCGGAGCGCCAGACCCGCGCACAATATGCACGCCGAAAAACAAAAGGGGCACAATAATTAGCAAAGCCTGAGACAGTTGAACGAACCAGTCCTCGGCGCTCGCCGCGCTGATCCAGAAGCAGCTTAGAGCGGCCAGATAGAGGATCATCACCACGGAATTAACCGGCTGGCGATAATTTCGATGATTGAGGAGACAGGCTATGCACGCCATGATTTGGCATGCCGCGCTTATCCATAAAACGTTGTTGGCTTTGTTCGGCTGACGAATGAGGCTTCCCAAGACCAAGCCGGCAGGCAAAAGCATAACCATAATACGCCCTAGCTGGGTAGCCAGCGAGGTGCCGCGACCTGAACCTTGATTTACCGGAGGCGAGTGCATAGCCATTTACCAAAGTGCTTGCGAGACGGGAAAAGCGCTGCTCGATAAATGATTCACTAATGTCTATTGCTTCGCTCCCGGCGCGAACGATCGACCGGCAAAGTATGGCTTACAACGGGCCTGAAGGCCAAAGATTTGCCGACTCTAATCGATGAACGGATGAAGTAAGTTCTCCTTACCAGAACGCGTCTTTCCGGTGTTTGGTGCGTATAAATGGAAATGGGCCTGAGTTTTCACCCAGGCCCTCAACTCAATGAGGCACTGAACCAGTGCCACTCAAATTATCGTCACGTGCTGCACCGCACCGGCGCGAAGCTCGGAGGCGGTGCGATTACCGGTTCAAATCTTACTGGATTAGCATGATAGAGCCGATCTTCGTTTGTTTCCGTCCGGAGTACAACCCGGTCCGGATCCGCATAACGGCGAAGAGAACGCTCCAAATCGCGATTCGGCAACCTGCCTTCCTGCCGAAACGCTTGCTTCGACCCGGATCGATCGCTGATCACGATCCCTTGGCCGTCGGCCAGATCAAAGGTGTCTGCCAAGCCTTGATTGGCCTTATTGCGTGTATCCAGGAACACGCAAACATAATGAGCGCCCAAAAGTTTCTCAACTTCTGGATCGAGCCGACCCTCCGCAATCAACTTTTCTGGTCCCTTATTGGTCGGGGCCAAGAAAACAGCCAATGGTTTGCCCTTTTGACGGCATACCTTCCAGGCCCGGTCGTAGTCATTTAACCAGGTCGGCTCAGCCGGTTTATGAGCTGCCGGCGCGTAAAAACTTACCAGGGCGAAAAACATAACCGGGGTGTACATCCGCAGCATCCTCCTGAAACAGTTTTTTGCCACACCTGAAGATAAGACAGACCTTTCTGGCCTATCAGGGGAAGAAACTGTTCTAGAGGGTGATGCAATCCTGTCAACAGGTAAAATATTCGCCAATTGATCTAATTTGCGCAATCGCGATAATCTACTTAGTTTGTGCAATTACCTGAAATTGTGGTTTAGCAGCAAAAAATGGGTGAAAAGCTGAAATCAAATGTGAGCTGGCCACTTTGACGGGTGAACCCGGAAGGTCAGCTGGGTGAGGTCCATGCGGGTGATTCTAGCGGCCACGCTCCCTTGTGACCGTGATCTGGCGGGAGTCAGCAGTCAATTGCTACCCAAAACGAGTCCTTGGCTGAAAAAAGTCCGTTCTGGAACGCCCCCAAAGAGACCGGTCTTCATGGTTATAATTCAATGTACCAGGTGATGAGGATCAGCCCATGCGATTCAGGCTGCAAAACGTATCGGCAATCGAAAATGTGCCCGACATCGTTATCGAGCAGTTTCCCTTTGTAATCGGCCGCGGCGGCGACAGTAACGCTCATTTGCCGTTGGCCTTCATTTCTCGGCGTCATTGCCAGTTGACAGCATCGACCGAAGGCGTACTTGTCCAAGATCTTCAGTCACATAATGGAACTTTTGTGAACGGCCGCAAAGCGCAAGCTCCGTTGACCATTCACGATGGCGATGAAGTCAGCCTCGGTTCGATGTGTTTTCGAGCCATCATCACCAGCGCCGCGCAGGAAACGGCTGAAGGAGTTCCGGGCATTACGCTGAAAGACGTCGATTTGGCCGCTGACCAAACAGCGGATCGCGACAGAATAAGTTAACCAACGCCGCTGCATCGTCAAGGATTTGAGCCCGAATCGCCATGGCGACTCGGGCCCAAAATGGTCAATCCCACTTCGATCTTTTTGATTGCACGAAAGGTCAATGTCGGCTCACATTGGCCTTTCGATTTTCCGGCCTGAGATATTCTCAATGCCATACTTAGGTCAATGATTCGCGGAGTTAATTACCACTGGACGGCCACGGGTCCGGTTAGGAACTGAGTTGGGTTCGGCGTCGGCGCGGAAATGCCGACAAACCACGACAGATTGAAGCCCAATGCCGCGATATCGGCCTGCGTATCCATTGTCAAGGCGGTGCTATTGAATTCGGTGGAATAGGCCGCCGGATGTGTAAATTCCTGGGTGGGATTGTAATCTGTAGGATTGTGGCCAACCGCCAAAGCCACCCAGTTGGCTGGACTACCGTAGTTGGCAAAGGGCGTGGGGCTAATTAGGAAGGTATCACTGCCCCCTGCCACACCGGATTGTGATATGCCAACGATCCATTGCCCGGCGGAGTTAAATTCGACGATGTCGTCCCGCTCCCGCGTACCTACACCGCCATTGACGTCCCCGATGAACAAGCCGGTCACGTTGTTGGGATTACCTAAGTTGGCCCAAAACGGGCCGGTAGCAAAGGTGTCCGCGCCATTGGACAGACCCACGAACATGTTGCCGTTGAAACCCAGACCGGCTATGTCGGTCCTTCCGTCACCGTTGAAGTCGCCGACGTAGAGACGGATTCGTGGCCCGGTCCCGGCGGAGGTCAGGACATTCGAGTCTCCATTGAGCGACGTGTTCAAGGTTGTGGCTCCCGGATCCATCCAGCTGGTTGGGCTGCCCCAGTTGGCCCACGGGGCGCCGACGGAGAACGTGTCGGTTCCATTGGATACGCCGACAAACCAGTTGCCATTGAATCCGAACCCGGCGATATCCGCCCTGCCGTCGCCGCTGAAATCGCCGACGAAGGTTTGGATCCAGACATTTGGGCTGCCTGTTCCAAAGTTAGCCCACGGGGCGCCGACGGTGAAAGTACTCTGATTAGTCGAGGTAGCGGGGGCCTGGGACACGCCGACGAACCAATTGCCGTTGAAACCGAAGCCGGCGATGTCGTCCTTGCCGTCGCCAGTGAAGTCGGCCACGAACAGCTTGGTCCAAACAGTGCTGCTGCCGGTGCCAAATGTGGCCCAGGGCGCGCCAGTAATAAAGGAATCTGTCCCGTTCGACAGGCCCACGAACCAGTCGCCGGCCGTGCTGAAGCCGGCCACGTCGGTTTTCCCGTCGCCATTAAAGTCGCCAACGAAGAGCTGCCGCCATGTGCCGGCTAACGACCAATGTGCCCATTGCGCGGGAGGCGCAAACGTTGTAGCGCCGCCCGGAGTGCTGGTATTGAGGCTCACCAGCCAACGACCATCGGAAGTGAACTGGGCTAAATCGGTCTTACCGTCGCCATTAAAATCCCCGGAGAACACTCCGGCGATGCCGGCCGGAAGGGGTGACAACGGTGCAATCGGGGCTGGCAACCAACGCTCTTCCAGTGCTTCCAGCCACAGCCGGGATCCCGCTGAGCAAGCGGCCCGCTTTTTTAGTCCTTCGGACTTCCCCCAATTCCGAATGAGCGAGAACATAGGTTACCTTCCTTTTCCTGTTTTCGGCCAAAAGGCCTGTGAAGTGAAAGCGAGAAATGACTTCCTTGTCTCCGTGCCGCGTTCAGCATGCAAAAAAAATGCCGCGGTTTTCGGCAGTAGAAAGAATGGCAGGAAAGGCCAATGTCGGCGGACATTGGCCTTTTGCACTTCGGGAAGGGCAGGGCTCCTTCGGTAAGGTCAGGCTCCCGAATTGTCATTCCTTGCTAATCACCAAGAACGACCACAGTTTCCGGATCCTTCGCTTCAAGGCCAAAGAAGCTGTCCAGGTCCGCAATGGTCGGCTCGTCCTCGGCAACGCTGAAGCCGCCTCTTGGCGAGCTGATTAGGAAATGATTGGAGGTTTTGGCAGAGGTATTGGAAAATCCCAAGCTAATGGTCAAGGGAATGGAACTCTGCGCATGGGCTTGGACCGATTCACTCAATTGCGAGCTGCCAATTGACTGATTAGTAACCGGCCCCGGCGAGCCGTTTATAGCCAAAGAGACTTGAATGTTGGAAACATCCGCTTGGATGTTGGAAACATCCGGTTTTGTTACGTCACTTTTAGGAGGCAAGGTTTCCGGAGCTTGGGGAAGAGGTATTAACAGCCTGGAGAAAGCGTCCGGGATAGGCGCAGTCGGTGGAACATAGATCGGCCAAACCAAACCAGGTTCAGGCGGCGGATCATTAATGACCTTACCATCGAGGGTGGACAAATCCACGGGATTCGAGGGAGGCCCATTACCGTTGTCAACCTTCCCCACTATCAAGCCCTGAATATTAGTAGGGCCGGTGTTGACTAGATCCACGAAGAACAGGTTGCCGTTAACCGACGTTAGCTGAAAGATCCAAGAGAAATTGTGGTTCGTGCTAGTTTCTGGAATCACGTTAGTGCCAGCCTCGGTGCCGTCGCTCTCCCACAACACCCCGATGGAGGGTCGCTCAAAAGCTATAGCCTCATCGTAAAGTGAGAGATAGAGCTTGCCATTTACGTTTATCAGGGGGCTGACATCAGGGTTCCCTTCTCCCAGCACCTTGATGAGCACAGTACCCGCTTCGGTGCCATCACTCTTCCAAAGGGCAATTTTGAAGTCACGGGCAGTAAAGTAGAGGGTGCTATTGATGTCCGTGAGGTTTTCGATCTGAAAAACGCCGGGAAAATCTTTGACAAGAAAAGTCCCGGCCGCTGTACCGTCGCTTTTCCATAATTTGGTATCTTGATCGGTCTCCTCGGTGATATACAGGCTGCTGTTGACATCGGTGGGCATGCCTAATGCTGAACGGCCGAATTGTTTAAGAAGGACCGTGCCGTAGTCCATGCCGTCCGTAATCCATAAATCCTCTCCGACCCACTTCATATAAGTATTGCCGTATTCGTTGATGGAAGGGACAACGGCATCGCTTGTAAATGCGAGTTTTCCACTAATATTTGTCAGACCACCGATGCCAAAAAGGTCGGACTCAATCGGGATAGTGCCGGCGGCCGTTCCATCACTTTTCCAGAGACTGTCCAAATTGCTGAAGTTGCCTACAACTGCGAAGAAAAGAGTGCCATTGACATTTGTCATTTCATAAATGCTTGCTGGACCTAATAGGGCGCTGAGGTCCTTTACCATGACGGTGCCGGCCGTTGTGCCGTCAGTTTTCCAGAGAGCAACGTGTGTTCCGGTAGAATCTACATCTGTGAAGTAGAGAAAGCCGTTTACGGCAGCTAGGTCGCCAAAACTCTTAATGCTGTAGCGCCAAGCAGAGTATTCATCAACATCCTTAACGACAACGGTTCCAGCGTCGGTGCCGTCGCTCTTCCAGATCGCCGCATGTCCATTGGCGGGATCTTTATATTGGAAGAAGAGTGTGCCACTGACGTTGGTCATTCCCGATGGACCTGGTCCCGAAGATGCGAGGGGATCCATGTCTTTCACCAGGGCCGTCCCGCCCGGCGTCCCATCGGTTTTCCATAATTCCCCTGCCGTGGTGGAAAAATAGAAAGTGCCATTCACATCAACCGAATCGTAATAGCCCCCGGTCTTATAAGCGATTGGCGAAACGGACAGCAGATTCCGGCCTTCCAACTCCTCGATCCCCAACGGAGACCTCCGGCGGCGGCTTGGCCGAGGCTCCGATTCACCCTTGAACCAGCGTGCAAGTGAGCGATTCCAGGAATTCATGGGTTCTCCGGGAGCGATTTGGAGGCAATAAAAGACTGGCAGGGGGGCGAAGCACGAGGTTATACAACAGGTCGCGATTATTAGCCACCGAGCTTTGCGACGAGCTTCGCCTTAATACAGTCCCGCCGACCTTGCTCAGCTACTAATTCCAGAAATGATCAAGGCAAGAAGCCGCGTTCGAGCAAGCGCTCCCGTAGCCGCTCCAGGCCTTCGCCGATGCGCTTGGCCATTGAGCCGCGTGGCATGCCGATCGTCTGAGCCGCCTCTTCATGGGTCAGACCATCGTAATAGCACAGGACCAGCGGCACGCGATATTTTTCCGGCAAACGCTGCAGTTCTTCGCTTAGCGCCAGGCGTATTTCCTGCTTCTCAATCTCGGCCGGGCATTCGCTTGCATCTTGGCAGGATCGGTCGTTGACGGCTTTCTTTTCGCCGCGTTGTTGCCGGGCGGCCACGGCCCGCAACCGCAAGGCCAGGTGATAGGCGACCTTGTAGAGCCATGCAGCGAGCGGATTCTCCTTGTCGACCATGCTTGCCTTGCGCGCGAGCACCATGAACGTGGCTTGAAATACGTCCTGGGCGGCATGCGAATCTCCCAGCACGCGCTGGCCAACGCCGCGCACGAACCGCCCGTACCGCTGGACCAGAGCCGTGAAGGCCGCCTGTTCCCCGTCAGCGGCAAACCGCTGCAACAGCAAGCCATCGGGCAAGTCGGCAGGCAATGACTTGATTTCAGTTCGGGCAAGAGTTTCGGCCGCGCCGGCCTGGCGAGACTCAGGACGAACACCGGTCGATTCAGAGCCGGCCAGGTCAGAATTGTGCTGGTCAGTTGGGGGAGCGGAAACTACAGCGGGCTGAGATTGATAAACCGGGTAGGAGGCCGGGTGGGCGATCCCGGCCGTATTCCCGGATGTTGGGACCGGTTCGGGCGGGAAACCATGGATCTCGCCAGCGGCGGCCGGACCAGCCTGGGGTACCTGAGCCTGGTCGACGTACGCCGCTTTTATGAGGTTCAGGTCGGCTCCCGGCGGAGCGATATTCCTATCAAGTCGCGCAATAGGGCCGGGTGGACTCGACGGGCCGGCGCTTTGCTCCGGTTTATCGACCTCTAAAGTGACAGTGAAGCCTGTTAGTGTTGGCTGTATAGGGTTTAATTTGGGATCCGGAAAACTGGAATCCGCTTGGAATATATTGCTTGAAGATAGTTGTGAGGTTTGCCCAAGGCTTCCTTGGAAGGTCAAGCGAAGATGAACAGCTTCGGCGTGGTAAGGCAAGTCCGCAGCAGTCGATTCGAGCTTTCGGATATCTTCAAGGATTTTCTCCAAGCCGGGCCCATTGAGCCCAGTCGAGTTGGCAATTATGGTGGCTGCCGAGGCCGAATCACCTGAACGGATTTGGATTCTAAGATCAACTGTTGGCGCACCTGAGGATACCAGCGGCGTCAAAAACCCCCCGGGCTCGATGACCATGGTCGAAGTGAGCGTACGATCCTCGAGCGCCTCCAGGCGCGGACTCGCTCTCAGCCGCCGCCTTGAGCGGGACTTCGTTTGCAACTGTCGGTGTGATAAGAACTTCCGGCCCAACGCGCGGAACCAGGGTCGAATCATCGAGTGCTCCTACCCCATACAGGCTCGTCGAGGATGCTTGACTACGAATTCTGGAATGTTTTTGCGCTAACCGCGCGGCGAGCGGGGGGCGAAAGCCCCCCGTGGGATCCCACAACGCGCGGGGTCCCACGGGGGGCTTTCGCCCCCCGCTCGCCGGTGAGAACACTCATTGTTCCCGATCCATCGTGACCACGCTAACAAATTGCAGTGGCTGGGACAGACCACGGGTCCCGTCGCCTTGGCGCAGGATTCCCGATTTCCCCTTAATTGCCTCTTTTTTTCTGTTACAATTTCCTAACCCGTTTGCCGACCTGTTTGGATAGGAGATGCTACGTCCGTGAAGAAGATTGCGATCATTCCGACTCTGCTGACGCTGGGCAACGGCGTATGCGGCTTCGCGTCGGTCGCTTTTGCCAGCAAGATCGATTGCACGTCGGAATCCCAGATCTATTTCGCCGTCAGCGCCTGGTTCATCGTGGCCGCGATGCTCTTTGACGCTCTCGATGGCTACGCCGCCCGGCTATCCAAGTCGGCCAGCGACTTCGGTGGGCAGCTGGATAGTCTGTGCGACGCCATTAGTTTCGGCCTGGCGCCGGCTTTTCTGCTCCTGCGGCTGGGGCGCGAATGGGAATCGCCTCTGGTCCGGCAGTCGATCGCGGTCATAGCCGCCCTCTATATGGTGTGCGCCATTCTTCGCCTGGCTCGATTCAACGTCGAAAACTCGCCTGATCCGGCCAGTCACAAGCGGTTCAAAGGACTGCCTTCGCCGGCCGCCGCGGGTTGTGTTATCTCGTTTGCCATTTTGCGCGGCGAGTTGGCCAACAATTGGGCTCATCTCGATGACGATTTCATTAGGGCCCTTGTAAGGGTGACGGCCCCTGTTGGAACGCTGTTTGTCGCCTTGCTCATGGTTTCGCGCATACCGTTTCCGCACTTGACCAAGCGGATCCTTCGCGGCCGTCGGCAATTCAGTTACCTTGTCCAAATCATCGTGGCTGTGTTCACGTTGGCTCTGGTTAGGGAACTCGCTCTCATCGTGATTTTTTGGGCGTACGCGCTCAGCATGCCGATTTGGTACCTGCTCAATCGCCGACTGCGGGCCCGCTCGCTGTCTGCTGCTTCACTGGAAGAGCAGCGGCCGCGGTCGAGCGTGTGATTTCCGTCAGCCGGCGAGCGGGGAGCGAAAGCCTCCCGTGGAATCAACAACACGCGGGATTTCACGGGGGGCTTTCGCCCCCCGCTCGCCTCGAATCAAGCAGAAGCATGTTCACCGGCCTCGTTGAAACTCTGGCGAACGTCCAGCGCGTCCAACCCGATGGCAACGGCGGCCGCCGTCTTTGGTTGGCGCTTCCCCAACTCGTCGGCGAATTAACACTTGGCGAAAGTGTCTGCATCAACGGCGCTTGCCTTACGGTCGTTGAGAATGACTCGGAAACGTGTCTATTCCAGGTCAGCCCCGAAACGCTAGCGCGAACAAACCTCAGAGATCTCGAATCCGCCGACCGCGTTAACGTCGAGCGATCCTTGCGCGTTGGCGATCGCCTTGGAGGCCATATCGTCCAGGGGCATGTTGACGGTTTGGGTCATATCGCGGAGAGAAAACCGCAAGGGGAATGGGAGACGGTCTGGTTCGCCTGTCCCCGCGAACTGACCGCTCAAATGATTGCGAAAGGATCCGTGGCCGTGGACGGCGTGAGCTTAACGCTGGTTGAGGTCTTGGAGAACCGCTTCAGCGTGTCCCTCATTCCGCACACACTGGCTCATACGACGCTGGGCTTCAAACAACCCGGCGCCGCGGTTAACCTCGAAACCGATCTCTTCGGCAAGTACATTATCAAATATATGGCTGGGCTGGCTCTCCGGCCCGGTCCCTCGGTTCGATAAAACCCCTCAATGAAACGGCATCATGCTCCCTAGCTCCCCGCCGCGCCAGACGCAGTCTTATCTTCGCAATCTGTTCGCAGCCCACGGCATTCGGCCCAAGAACAAGCTTGGACAGAATTTCTTGATCGATTTGAACCTGCTCGATCTCCTGGTGCGCTCGGCCGAATTGTCTCGCGAGGATGTCGTCCTCGAAGTCGGCAGCGGCACAGGCAGCTTGACGGCCACCCTGGCCGGGCAGGCAGGCGCCGTTTTAAGCGTGGAGATCGACCCGGCTTTTTTCGAGTTGACCCAGGATGCCGTTGCCGGCCGGGACAACGTTCGGCTCCTCCATGCCGACGCGCTGAGGAACAAGAACAACCTCAATCCGGGAATGCTCGACGCTCTGGAAGACCTGCGCCAGCTGTTCGGCTGCATGCAGCGCAAGCTCGTGGCCAATCTCCCCTATGCCGTGGCGACGCCAGTCATTTCCAACTTGCTGCTTTGCGACGTGCCGTTCGAGAGAATGGTGGTGACCGTTCAATGGGAGATTGCCGAGCGGCTCATGGCTCAGCCGGGAACCAAGGAATACAGCTCCCTGGCCGTGTTGGTTCAGAGCGTGGCCAACGTGGAACTGGTGCGCAAGCTGATGCCGGCGGTGTTCTGGCCCAGGCCAAAGGTTGAATCGGCCATCGTGCTGATTCGTCCCGATGAGGGCAAACGCCGGCATGTGGGCGATGTCGCACGCTACCGCGTCTTCCTCCGCGATCTGTATACGCATCGCCGCAAGAACCTGCGCGGGGCGCTTACCGGCTGGCCCAGCGGCCGCAGGAGCAAGGAAGAAGTGGATCGGAAACTGGAAGAACTCGGATTGGACGGCACAATCCGGGCGGAATGCCTGGATTTGGAGGATCACCTGCGATTGAGCGCGGCGTTCGCCGATTGATGGTATGGGATTATATCTCTCGCAAAGGCGCGAAGGCGCAAAGGAAAAGATAAGAAAGTAGACGTGTGGCTTTCGCTTACGATCTTAGAATCTCGGTCCCAAACTCTGTTTGGGACCGCACTGCTCATGACCTCGGTCCCAAACTCTGTTTGGGACCGCACTGCCCAAGAGGCTCTGCCCCGTCTTGGCGGAGGCGAAGCAGAGCTTCGCGGGAATTGCGGCCCCAAACGGAGTTTGGGACCGAGGTTAGGCCGAGGTTACGGGCTCTCGGTCCCAAACTCTGTTTGGGACCGAGGATAGACTTTCGTTTACGATCTTCTTTTGCGCCTTCGCGCCTTTGCGAGAGATTGTTTCTTACCTGAGACGCCGGCTTTCGGGATCCATCGACGCGTCCTTGGGGTGCCAAAGCGCCTGGCGGCGGAGGGCGCGCTGTTCGAGAATGGCCACTTTCTCCGGCGTGCCTGGCGGCGCCTTGGTCGGTTCGGGCGGATCAATGGGCCAGCCATAAAAATCGCCGATGCCGCGCCGTGCGTATTTGCTCGTGACCGGGTATCGATCGCGCACGCTGGGCCGATAGTAGCACGACCAGCACAGGCCCCGCGGGCGATTCACCTTTGCTCGTTGACAATGTCGACACAACATGTCACTCCCCTTTGTCGTTGGAGTCCCAAGAAACAAAAACGAAAATCGGCGGCCATGGTCCTCATGCGGCATGGTTCAAGAACTGCGGTGTTGAGGTAACAGGCAGCGTGGGGCAGGTTTGCAACCTGCCCCACGCTGTAACCTCGGTTTGAACCATGATCCTCACGCCGCCGCGACTTGCTCCCAATCCGCGTGTTCGTTCTCCGCTCGTTCAAACCGGCGTTCCTCCAAAACATGCTCGACTTCAGCTAAAAGGCGATGCCGGACCTCGGCCCGCGCGCTCGTGTCGTACCAGTTCAGAAACCAACGGCAAGCGGACGTCTCTCCAAGCCGCTGCTCCGCTTGGCCGCACACGAAGGCAAAGAACTGTTCGACCTGTTCAACCGATTCCAGCCCCCCTCCTTGCCAGCCACTGAAGCCGATCACACAAGCCGCCTCGACCGGCCAGGTTTGCACACCGTCGATCGGCGGCGGCAGCGTGGTCGCTCCTTGAATGAGTCTGGGATCATCGTTTACGAGGGCCGCATGCAAGGCTTCTAACCCACGCGTAGGGAGCGAAGGCGCAATGCCGTCATGCCAAACTTCCTGCCAGCTTTTCATGATTTGACCCCTCTTTGCCGGGGTTGTCGGCCATTACTTAGGTGCCACGATTAGTATATGAATGTACAGTATACATGTCAATACTAGGTGAAACTAATCTTTGTTAATCGAAAATAGAGGGCTAATTGGTGTGGTTTGGCGTCTTGCGAGGCCGAAAGACGAAGTGGTGTTAGGCTAAAGCATGCCGGCGCCCTGTCGGGATATCCGCCGCGGAGCGGCGGGCTACTTTGGGACCAAGTGATGACCCTGTGGATCAGGTCCGAGCGCTTTTGACCAACAAAACGGGTCCTCAGGGTGGGTTGGTCGGTAAGCGCAGTCGGCGACTTTGAATGTCAGAAGGCCACATGATTTTGCAGCTGGACCCTCTGGATCACCACTTTGATCCTGAGGCTCAGGTTCCGACCCTCTGGATCAGCGCCAATTGAGCAACAGGGTCGGAGGGTCAAGGTTGAGGAGGGATTACTCGACCTCTTGCAGCCAGCCGCGATGCACCTGCCCGTCGCGGATGATGTAGAAGCGCAGCGGTTTGAAGCTCCCCAAATCAGGATGGGAGAGGACAAAGGTGACATTTTCGGGGGTAAGCATCTCCCAACTGTGTAGACCGACGAGGATGTCCCCCTTCTGAATGCCTGCCTTGCTCGCCGGGCTTTGGGCGCGAACTTCGACAATGGCGACCCCGCCATGCAACGGTTGGCTCACCTTGGTCACGAGTTCGTTCTTGACGGTCTGAAGGTGGATGCCCAGCTTGGTCCAGGGCAAGTCTTTCGGCTTGGAAGAAACTCGCTCCATGGCGGGGACGATCAGCTCCAGTTGGACTTCTTTACCCTCGCGGCGAACCGTAATTGGAATGCGGTCGCCGGGCTTGCGATCGAGCAAAGCCCGTTCCAACTCCAGGCCGCAGGTCACTTCGCTGTCGCCGACGCGCTGAATACCATCCTCCCTTTGCAGCTTGGCAAGCGCGGCGGGACCGCCGGCCTCGATGCGGTCCACAATCAAGCTGCGTCGAGAGGCGGCACTTTTTGAACCAATCTCCGCGCCAAGATCCTTTTCGATTTGCTCGTGGTAAGCGATTCCGTGGTTCAGACCGGGTCTGCCCCGTGTCGCCATCAGGTTGCCCGCCACGCGAATCATCGTGTCCACGGGAATGGCGAAGGCGATGCCATGCGCCCCCGCCCGGATGGCGACATTGACGCCGATCAATTCGCCGTTGATATTCAAGAGCGGACCGCCCGAGTTTCCCGGATTGATGCTGGCATCCGTCTGAATCAGCGCCTTGTACGAGACTTCCTTGTTGAGCACCACGTCGCGCTTGATGGCGCTAATTACACCGACGCTCACGGTATGCTCGTAGCCAAACGCGTTGCCGATGGCGACCACGGTTTCGCCGACCATCAGGTCGCTCGACGTCCCAAGGGGCATGACGGGCAGAGCCTTATCGACATCGATTTTAAGGAGAGCCAAATCCTGCTCGGAATCGCGCGCCAGGACGCGGGCGCTGGCATTTGTGCCGTCGCTGAGCCGGATCTTGATGAGGTTGACATCCTCGACCACGTGGTGATTAGTGATGATGTAGCCCCGGGGGTCGATAATGATGCCGGTGCCCATGCCGTTGATGCGGTTCTGTGACGGCATCAGGGCAAAATACTCATCGTTACCCAGAGCTTTCGCAGAGCGCTCACTATGAATGTTGACGACAGCGTCCTGGACTCGCCGAACCGCGTCAACGACCTGCGTCTTGCGGGGATGGCTGGCAACCGCTCCGGAATCGCCGGCCTCCGCAAAGGGAATGAAGGTGAAAACGGCAAAAGTGGCCGCGATAGTCAAAAGGAGACGCGATCTCATGGTGGGTCTCTAAGAAAACCAGGTGCTGGATTATTTCGGTCGGGGTGCCGGGAGAGCACGCATGGAACAGTGAAACCGGGTTGACCGGACTCAACACGCCGTTGTGCTTGATAGAATGCCGGGCACTAACCAAGGATGCAGCCAACCCTTAGAAAAGATTCGGCCAACCGCACCGGACTGCTGGAGAAGCCTTTGCCCCGGTTGGCTGGTTCGGCAGCGCTGCTGGTGAGATCAAGCCGGGTGCATGCGTGCTTACAAATGGGGAAAATAATCGGCCTACACGGAGCGTTACGATTGCGCCGGGATTGCTTCCGCGCTGGGTGTACCGTAGAAATGGATTGAATTGCATTGTAACCGCGACTTAAAGTAGCCCGTGCCTCCGAGCGAAAACCCCGCGGAACGGCGGGCCACTATTCAGAGATTAATGCTATGACCGCCAAATCCCGCAAACGGCTAATTGAAGATATGTTGGCCGACGACCCCAAGGACCCTTTCCTGCGCTACGGTCTGGCGATGGAATACGTCAGTGAAGGTGACGACGAGCAAGCGGCTCGGTGTTTTCGCGAGCTGTTGGCGCTAACCCCTGATTACGTGCCCGCCTACCTCCAGGCAGGCCAGGTGCTGACCCGACTTCAGAAACCGGACGAAGCCCGAGAAGTATTCGGAACAGGCATCCGCGTCGCTCAGCGGTTAGGGGACAGCCATGCGGCCGGCGAAATGGAAGGCTTTTTAGACGGCCTTGGTTAGAGCACATGCCGAAAGCCAGGAGTGCAACGACCTTGTTAACCAAGCTTCCACGCGCGGTCTGCTGGCGTTGCTTGCCCTTTTTGGTATTTCTTTCAACCCTGGACGCAATCGGCTTCGGCTCAATGGAGGCCCGAGCCAAGGAACCGGCTGCTTCCCGAGGGACCATAGATGTCCAACAGTTAGGGAAGATCGATGAAGCCGTGAACGCGGCGATCAAACGCGGTGAACTGCCCGGGGCGGTGGTTCTAGTTGTTCATCACGGGGAAACAGTCTATCGCAAGGCCTTTGGCCATCGGATCGTGCAACCGTCCGAAGGGCCCATGCTAGTTGACTCATTATTCGACCTGGCGTCGCTAACCAAGCCAATCGCGACGGCCACCTCAATCATGATCTTGACTGAGCGAGGCCAGGTGAAAGTCACGGACCGTGTCAGTTATTACCTGCCGGACTTTGGAAAGAACGGTAAGGATAAAATCACGATCGAACAATTGCTCCTGCACACGAGCGGGCTCACCGCCGATAACCCGGTCACCGATTATGAACAGGGCCGAGACAAGGCATTGGCCAGGATCAACGACCTGCCGTTGGAGGCCGCGCCTGGAGCAAGATCTCGCTATAGCGATGTGGGCTATATCGCATTAGGTCGCTTAATTGAGAGAATGGCCGACAAATCCCTTGATGAATTCGCCCAGGCCAACATTTTTAACCCACTCGGTATGAAGGAAACCGGATTTCGGCCCAACGCCAAGCTAAAGGAACGAGCCGCGCCGTGCGATAGGCGCGATGGTCAATTCATTCAAGGGGAAGTTCACGACCCGCGTGCTTTTCACTTGGGAGGGGTCGCCGGGCACGCCGGCTTGTTTTCCACGGCGGATGATTTAGCCGTTTACGTAAACATGGTTCTTAGCGGAGGCGAGTACAAGGGTGCCCGCATTCTGAGTCCGTTGGCCGTGCGCCTCATGACCACGCCGCATGAAGTGATTGCCGGCGCGACGCCCGGCCTACGCGCCCTTGGCTGGGACGTGGATACCAGTTTCTCCAGCAATCGCGGAGAACTCTTCGCTCCCGGGGAAGGCTTCGGACACACCGGTTTTACCGGCACATCTCTCTGGATGGACCCCGCCACACAAACCGCGGTCATTTTCCTGAGCAATAGGCTCCATCCGGATGGCAAGGGCAATGTCACCCGGCTGCGCGGTCAAGTTGCGACGCTTGTTGCCGCCACCTTGCGTGGCCCGGACTTGGCTCAGGTACGAAATGTCATCTCGGCTCCTCGGGTTCCCGAAAGAGTTCTAACTGGAATCGACGTTCTGGTGAAGGAGAGTTTTGCCAGACTGAAAGGCAAGCACGTCGGATTGATCACCAATCACACCGGAATGGATCACCAGGGCCGAACAACTATCGACCTACTTCACAATGTAGAGGGAGTTACGCTCGTCGCCCTGTTTAGTCCGGAACACGGCATCCGTGGCGCCGTCGACGAAAAGGTGAACGATAGCAAGGATGAAAAAACCGGTTTGCCCATCTACAGCCTTTACGGCGCCCGGCGCAAGCCGACGGTTGATACGTTAAAGGGAATCGACACTCTGGTATTCGACATTCAGGATTCTGGTTGCCGATTCTACACCTATGTCAGCACGCTGGGCCTGGTGATGGAGGCCGCCGCCGAGAATAAAATCAAGCTAGTGGTCCTGGATCGTCCCAATCCTCTTGGGGGGGCTACCCTCGAAGGACCCATTCTCGATGTCGGGCGCGAGTCCTTTGTCGGGTATCATGCTTTGCCAGTCCGCCATGGCATGACCGTTGGCGAACTGAGTAGGCTTTTCAATGCCGAAAAGAAGCTAGGCTGCGATTTCGAAGTTGTCTGCATGCAGGGCTGGCGACGCGGCGACCTATTCGACCACACGGGGCTAACCTGGGTGAATCCCTCGCCGAACCTTCGCAGCCTGACAGCCGCTTTGCTTTATCCGGGGGTCGGCCTACTGGAGACCACGAATCTGAGCGTGGGGCGCGGCACCGACCGGCCCTTCGAATGGATCGGCGCTCCGTGGTTGGATGGAGAGAAGCTGGCCGTTGAATTAATGAAACAGCGAGTGCCCGGCTTCCGCTGCGTGCCGATGCGCTTGACGCCTTCCAGCAGCGTCTTCAAGGACAAGGCGTGTGAGGGCATAAACCTTATCGTGAGCGATTGGAGCCGGTTTCGTCCGCTTGATCTGGGCCTTGCCCTGGCGATTTCGCTCCATCGCCTCTACCCTGACACCTGGCAGGTGGATCGCTTCGATAATCTGCTTGGCAATCGAGCGACACTTGAGAACTTGAAAAAGGGGAGTTCTTGGCGGGAAATCAAAAGCGCTTGGGAACCCGGGCTCAACGACTTTCTAAAGCGGCGCCGGCCATTCCTACTTTATCCGGAATGATATGGCCTCTTCTGGAAACCTAGCGCCGTCCATCCCATCACTGGCTCAAGGTCGTCTTCTCATTCTCGCGGCAGCCGTTCTTTGGAGCCTCAGTGGCGGTTTTACCAAGGCGCTGACCCAGGAGACGCGCTTCGGCTTGAATCATCCGGAATTGACGCCGCTGCTGATCGCCATGGCGCGCGTGCTGTCGGCGGGCTTGATTCTATTGCCGATGCTTCGGCGGCGCGACCTATCCTTTCAACCCATGATGCTCGTCATGGTCGCTTCTTTCGCAACCATGAACGCCCTTTTTGTGACGGCCATGGCGCGTGGCACCGCGGCCAACGCCATCTTGCTGCAGTACAGTGCCCCCTTCTGGATGTTCGGCGCCAGCGTCCTTTGGCTCAAGGAAAAGGCCGACATGCGCAGTCTTTTTGCTGTTGCTTTGGGATCTCTTGGAATCGCAATCATCGTTGTGGGTGGCTGGGAAGGCAATGATTTGCCGGTTGTCGCAATGGGTCTAGGGAGCGGCCTGGCTTATGCCGCCGTCCTCATTTGCTTACGGGTCCTGCGCAACGCTTCATCCCGATGGCTCACAATCCTGAATTCGCTTTTCAGCGGGCTCATATTAATTCCATTCTTAGGGGAGTGGCCCAGCCTGACGGTAGCTCAAATCGTGACGCTGTTTCTGTTTGGCTCTTTGCAAATGGGTTTGCCGTACTGGCTGGTGGCCCGCGGTCTTCGCTCCGTTAGCCCGCAAGAGGCCGGAGCCATAACGTTGCTCGAACCGATCCTTAATCCCATTTGGGCTTATTTGGTCTCGCAAGAGGTGCCGGACAAGTTTACGTGGATTGGAGGAGGCTTCATTGTCGGTGCTTTGTTGTGGCGCTATTGGCCTCGAGATCGGAGTGAGATCGTCCCAATAACGGGGCCGGCCAGTGGACCGTCTGGCTAACCGGCGGCTGCCCTTTGACCCTTCTATGAAAGCCCGCTGCTCGTCAAGAGAAGAAAGTTAACCAACGGCGAACCGGCGTCCCATTCTTCTATCCGAGCGTCAGCCGAGTGGCCTAGCCCAAGTGGGTTGCTTTCGAGAGTGGCGCCGACTGCCCCATCTGTGGACGAGCCCGGAGGCCCATGGGTCAGTCGAGCGCGTCGGCGCCAGCTCAGGACGCGGTTGCTATTTCGTGCTCCTACTTTCTTGCGCGAACAGAGA
>Ga0185299_10000720_pt1 | contig 80359 bp, 67 predicted proteins | sample PaiPotPPA55metaG_FD_128002 | JGI IMG/M metagenome (GOLD analysis project Ga0185299, IMG submission 128002) | Iron sulfur acid spring bacterial and archeal communities from Banff, Canada, to study Microbial Dark Matter (Phase II) - Paint Pots PPA... ...
ACCTCTCCATACCTTCCGCCTTCTCCGGCCAGCGAGGCTGTGAACCCCGCTTCTTGGATATGGCGCCCCTCATTTGAGCGCCAGAGGGACTTCAACCCTCCTGAACAACGCGCTGCTCAGCGCGCGTATCCAGACTGCCGACTCGTCAGTGTGCGCGGGACCAAGCAGAGGTGCCCGCCCGCCCCACCCGCTATAATCCTTCCGCCATGAATCCTGAAGAAAAAATAGCGGAACTCAAGAAGCGCAACCAGCTTGCCGAAGAAGGCGGAGGCGCAAAGCGTCGCGAGCGCCAGCACAAGGAAGGCAAGATGTCGGCGCGCGAGCGCATCGAGTTTCTGCTCGACGAGGGCACCTTCGAAGAGACCGACAAGCTGGTCACCCACCGCTGCAGCGACTTCGGCATGGCCGACCAAAAGCCTTACGGCGATGGCTTTGTCACCGGTTATGGCCGCATCGAAGGCCGTCTGGTTTATGTGTTCGCGCAGGATTTCACCGTCTTCGGCGGTTCGCTCTCGGAAACGAATGCGGGAAAGATCGTCAAGATCATGGACCTCGCCGCGAAGATGGGCGCACCCCTGATCGGCTTGAACGATTCCGGCGGCGCGCGCATTCAGGAAGGCGTGTCGTCTCTGGCCGGCTACGCCGACATTTTTCTGCGCAACACGCTGTACAGCGGGGTGATCCCGCAGATTTCCGCGATCATGGGGCCCTGCGCCGGCGGTGCCGTTTACTCGCCAGCGATCACCGACTTCGTTCTCATGGTCGACAAAACCTCTTACATGTTCATTACCGGCCCGGATGTGATCAAAACCGTCACGCATGAAGAGGTCACCAAAGAGCAGCTCGGCGGGGCTATGACGCACAACGAAACCTCAGGCGTGGCCCACTTTCTGGCGCATGACGATGCCGAGTGTTTGTCGATGGTGCGCGAGCTTTTGAGCTTCTTGCCGTCTAACAATCTTGACGACCCGCCGCGCAAATCCTGCACCGATCCCGCCGATCGTAACGACTCCCGTGCCGATGCGGCAATCGACAAGATTGTCCCCGCGCACTCGAATCTGCCCTATGACATGAAAGACGTAATCCACGCCGTGGTCGATGACGCGTATTTTTTCGAAGTGCAGGAGCACTACGCCAAGAATATTGTCGTCGGATTCGCGCGTCTGGATGGCCGCTCCGTCGGCATCGTCGCCAACCAACCGTCTATGCTGGCCGGCACGCTCGACATCAACGCCTCGGTCAAGGGTGCACGCTTTGTCCGCTTCTGCGACTGCTTCAACATTCCGCTGGTCACCTTCGAAGATGTCCCCGGTTTCTTGCCCGGTGCCGCGCAGGAGTACGGTGGCATCATCAAGCACGGCGCGAAGCTGCTCTATGCCTTCGCCGAGGCGACGGTGCCGAAGGTCACGGTGATCACCCGCAAAGCCTACGGCGGCGCCTATTGCGTGATGGCGTCCAAACACATCCGCACGGATGTGAACTATGCGTGGCCCACTGCCGAGATCGCAGTCATGGGTCCGGAAGGCGCGGTGGATATCGTCTACAGGCGCGAACTGGATGGCTCCAGTGATCGCGAGGCGGTTCGCCAGGAAAAGATCGACGAATTCCGCGACCGTTTCGCCAGCCCCTACGTCGCCGCCGAACGCGGCTTCGTCGACGCCATCATCCAGCCGCACGAAACGCGTAAGAAGCTCATCCAGGCCTTGGCGATGCTGGAGAATAAGCGGGACAAGAATCCGCCGAAGAAGCATGGGAATATACCGCTGTGAAACATTAAAACATTAAGCTGCTTCCGGTCAGATCTTCTGCAGCCTCTGCACTTCATGCACGCCGGGAATCTTTCGCAGGCCGGCCATGATTTGTTCGAGGTGTTTGAGGTCGGAGATATCGAGGACGATCTCTACGCTGGCCTGGCTGTTGGAGGTTTTCGCGCCGATGTTGCGGATGTTGCTTTGAGCGTCGCCGATAACGCTGGTGATATTTTTCAGCATCCCAAAACGGTCGTCGCAGTAGACCGTCAGCTTGACCGGGTAAGCCGTGGGTGTGCTCTCGTCGCGGGCCCATTCCACATCGATGCGGCGCTCCGGCTCGTACATCAGGTTAGTGACGTTGGGACAACTCACCGCATGCACCGCCACTCCTTTGCCGCGTGTGATGTAGCCGACAATGCCTTCTCCGCGAATGGGATTACAACAGCGCGCGCGGTAGACCAGCATATCCCCCTGGCCCTTGACCATGATCGCGTTGTGATCGCCAAAGACGCGGCGTACTACGCTGGCGATGGCTCCGGGCTTCGAACTCAATCCCTCGGCCTCAATGTCGCCGGCCATCGAAGGCGTGGTACCCGCCGGCAGCAGACGCGCCAGCACTTGCCGCGCGGAGTATTTTCCGTAGCCGATGCCGGACATCAGGTCATCGACTTTGCCCAAGCCGTAACCGGTCGCAACTTTCAGCAGTTCTTCGTCCTTGATTTCTTTGAGCGCGATGCGATATTTGCGCGCTTCTTTCTCGATCACCTTCCGGCCAATTTCAATGGACCGCTCCCGCTGGTGGACGTTGAGCCAGTGCTTGATCTTATTGCGCGAGCGTGAGGACTTGACCAGGCCCAGCCAGTCGCGGCTGGGCTTGTGGCCGGCCTGGGTAAGAATCTCGACGATATCGCCGGAATGCAGCTTATGACGCAACGGCACCATGCGGCCGTTCACCTTGGCACCGACGCAGGTGTGGCCGACTTCGGTGTGAATCGTGTAAGCAAAATCGATCGGCGTGGCGTCGCGGGGAAGCACCACCACTTTGCCCTTCGGCGTGAAGGTGTAGACCTCTTCGGGATAGAGATCGACTTTCAGCGCTGAGAGAAACTCGTTAGGATCGCTGACGTCGCGCTGCCACTCAACCACCTGCCGCAGCCATGCCAGCCGCTGCTCGTCCTGCGCGGATACCGGGCCGTCTTTGTACTTCCAGTGGGCAGCGATGCCTTCCTCGGCCATCTTGTGCATTTCTTCAGTGCGAATCTGGATTTCAAAAGGCGTGCCGTCTTCCGTGATCACCGAAGTGTGAAGTGACTGATAAAAGTTCGGCCGTGGCATGGCGATGAAATCCTTGATGCGCCCTGGCACCGGGCGCCAGATATTGTGAATGATGCCCAGCACGGCGTAACAGTCTTGTAATGAACGCGTGATCACGCGCATGGCAAACAAGTCGTAGACCTGATCGACGGAAATGCGCTGACGCTGCAGCTTCTTGTGAATGCTGTAGAGCCGTTTGATCCGGCTATCCACCTTGGCCTGGATGCCCGCCTCTTTCAGCTTGTCGTTGATGATCGACTGCATCTTCGCGAGAAAGGCTTCGCCCTGTTTGCGACGAGCATTGACGGCTTTTCCAACCTGCTCGTAGCCGGCGGGATCGAGGAAGCGGAAGCCGAGATCCTCAAGTTCACCGCGAATTTTGCCCATGCCCAGCCGGTGCGCAATGGGCGCGTAGATCTCAAGCGTCTCTTCGGCGATCTTGCGCTGGCGGTCGGGCTGCAGGTGTTCGAGCGTGCGCATATTGTGCAGTCGGTCGGCGAGCTTAATGAGCACCACACGGATGTCATCGACCATGGCGAGCATCATCTTGCGCAGGTTCTCAGCTTGCGCCTCCTCGCGCGTGGCAAAATCAATCTTGCTGATTTTGGTAACCCCCTCCACGATGTGCGCGACCTGCTCGCCAAATTCCTTGCGGATGTCGACGATGGTTACGGATGTATCCTCAACCGAGTCGTGGAGCAGACCGGCGGAGATGGCGACCGGGTCCATCTTCATCTCGGCCAGCACCAGCGCGACTTCCAGAGGATGCACCAGGTAAGGCTCGCCCGAAGCGCGCGTCTGGCCTTCGTGGTTCTTCAGAGAGTAATCGTAGGCTTTCTTGACAATCGACAGATCGTCCTGCGGACGGTTTTCGTGGATCCGCTTCATCAGCTCGCGGAACTTGGTGAGCGTAAGGGCTGTAGTCGCGATCTGTTGGCGCAGGGTCGCCATGTAGGATTATAGCCCGTGCGCGCGTGAACACTGCCCATTCACACGTAAACTGAGAAAGCGCATTGCCTTCGCCTCAAATCGTTCGAATCGATCAGCAATTTGTTCGGGCGCTTCGCGAACTGGTAGAGTGACAATTTGCGATTATGAATTCGAGAATCCTTGTCAGCGGCGTTTCCGGGCCGATTGGGGCCGCTCTACTTCCATCTCTGCTTACGAACGGATGTTCCATAGTGCGGCTGGTGCGTGGCCCGTCAAAGGCGGACGACCAGATTTCATGGGATCCGGCCGTACCCCTAGCGCCGCAGACAGTCTCGGGCTTCGACGCCGTAATCCATCTCGCGGGCGAAAGCATCATCGGACGATGGACCGATGCCAAGAAGGCGAAGATACGGGACACCCGCATCGTCGGCACATTTAACTTGGCATCGGCGCTGGCGCAAGCCGAAGACCGGCCGAAGGTGTTCGTTTGTGGCTCCGCCATCGGCTATTACGGTAATCGCGGCGATGAAGTTTTGCGCGAGCAGAGCGCGCCCGGCACAGGTTTCCTCGCGGAGGTTTGCCAGGACTGGGAAGAAGCGACCACGCCTGCGGTGCAAGCCGACATTCGCACCGCACACCTCAGAACGGGCATCGTGCTCAGTCCCCAGGGCGGCGCGCTTGGAGCCATGCTGACGCCGTTTAAACTTGGCCTCGGCGGCCGCATCGGCGACGGTCAGCAATGGATGAGCTGGATTGATGTACGCGACATGGTCGGCGCCATCCACCACATTCTGAAGAACGACCTCATGCAGGGGCCGGTGAATATGGTCGCTCCCAAACCGCTCAGAAATGCGGAGTTCACCAAGACACTGGCGGGCGTTCTATCGCGTCCGGCAATTTTGCCCGTGCCTGCGTTTGCCGTAAAGCTGGCCTTCGGCCAGATGGGCGAAGAGGTGCTCCTCGGAAGCCAGAAAGTGGAAGCCAGCAAGTTGATCTCCACCGGATATCCGTTTCGATATCGCGATCTGGGAACGTCGCTGAAGGCGATTTTGGGGCGCTAATGCTTTAGTTGGGTTCGGAGCGCCGTATCTCTTCCTGCAGTTTTTGCAACAGATCGGTTCGCTGTTCCGTGCTCAACTCCCTCCGCAATTCCTCTAGTGCCAACGCCACGATGTGGTAATGGTGCGCTCCGGCATATTTAGGATCCGTCGTAATATCCAGCCAGAGTTTGTGCATCAGTTCGACATCCTGTGGTCGCAGCCGCGGATTGTGGGGACCAATCGCGTATTCGCGTACCGTGCCATCGGGAGCGCAGACTTCCAAAGTCAGGCGGGGACGCGGCTCCGGCATGCGCTCCCAGGCGTCGCCCGTCAGCTTGGCTTGCTCATCGGCTGTCAGTTTGTTCGAAAGGCCGCAGACAACGCGAATGGAATCCAGTCGCTGTGCAGTCACCATGATGGCTTCGAACACGTCGGTGGCCGGGACCACCAGCAACGAAATGGGCTTTCCTTCTTTCTCGGCGACAGCGACCGCGGCGGTAAACAATTCCTGCTCGTAGTGATCAAAAACCTGGCTGGCCTCCAGCACCGCGCTGCCGCTGAAACTATGTTCGCGATGGTATAGGCGGGCGCTCATGACGACCACATCCTGCTTGAGCGTGTTGGTGTGGCTCAAAATATGGCGCAGGTAATAGAGGTTGCGGGGATCACGTACTGCGACCAGAATGTTTCCCGGGCGCACGCCCATGGCGCCGCTGCCCAATTCCTGATTGCCGTACACGCGAAATTGATCAAGTTGTTCCGGTTTGCCGTGGCGCTCTTTTGTAACGTGGCGCTCCGAAATCGTGAAGATGGTGAAAAACACTGCGCTGAAAATTACTCCAGCGATAGTGGCCTGATATTTGGTAAACAGGTTGACGACAGCAGTAATCAACAGCACAGAGGAAATCAGGATCAGACCTACGGGAATTTCGGTTTTGCCAATGTGGAGATTGCCCGGTACCTTCCACGCCCGATTCCCCGGCTCGGTGAAACGCAGCACGAGCACGGCAATGGACTTCATGGCAAAGCTCCAGATCACGCCGAAAGCATAAAGAGCCGCCAGCAGGTAAACGTTGCCCCGACTGACAACGATAGTAAGCAACTGCAGTCCCACGATCAGATTGATAATGCGATAGCTCGTCCCGAAGCGGTTGTGCGGCTTCTGGAACCAACTCGTGAGCACGCCATCTTCCGCTACACGATTGAGAACGCCATTGGCGCCCACAATGGAGGTGTTCTGCGCTCCCGCCAGAATCAAAACACCCACCAGGACCACGAAGGCGTGGAAGAGCAGCTTAAGGCTCTCCGGACCGGCCAGATACATCGCGATGCCACCGATCAGGTTGGCAAAGTAATCCGGACGGACCTTGTCAGGAATAATCATCACTGCGAAGAACGAGACCAGCGAGGTAAACAGCAGGCTGTAAATGAAAATTACCAGCCCGGTCTTCTCGAGGTTCTTGAGCTTGGGATGCTCGATTTCACGATTGACCTGCGCCAAAGTTTCTTCGCCGCTCATCGCCAGTACGGAATGCCCGAACCCTACGAACAGAATGATCCAGGTAATGTGCCCGAACCAGCTTCCATTCAGCCATCCCAACGATTCCTTGTTCAGCGGAACCACCCCTGGATGAAGAGGATTCGGCGGCAACACAATGGGGGCGCGCAGAACCGTAATGGTGCACCAGATCAGTAGAATCACCACCATGACCGTGGTGATCACCATGATCTGTAATGCCTTCTGGCTGGATTCGTGCATGCCCTGAGTATTTTTCCACCAGAAGTAAGCCACCACGATCACGCCCAGCCCGGCCGCGAAATGGTCGTCAGAAAACTGCAGAGGGCGGTGGAGGTACACGCCCATGTCTTTGATAAAGCCTGCCAGATACTGGCCGGCGGAGACCGCGCTGATCGGTCCGGTCAGCACATAGTCGAAAAGCAAAGCCGAAACGGAGAACTTGGCAAGAGTTCCGCCCATGGCTTCTTTAACCACACGGTAGACTCCGCCACGAACGAACATGCTGCTCGATTCGATGTAGAGCGCCCGCACCGCATAACTGAACAGCATGACGCCCAGAATGAACCAGGGCGCGCTCTTGCCGATGACCTTCTCGGCGTCGCCGCCAGCATAGTAAGCGGAAGATGCGAGGTCGGAGAGGACGATGGCGGAAGCCCGCCAGAACGAAATGAAGGTCAACATCACCGTGGTGGCGACGAAGACCTTTATGGCCGGTTTGGACCCTTCAACGGAGGTTGCCATGCTTCAGGGGAACACTAACCTCGATAGGAACAAACCATGAAGATAGCACAGCAACACGGTTCGAGAGCACCACGGCATTCGCGAGCGGGGGAGATCGTCAGCTTAATGGCCAACGCTTGACGGATGTTTGTTCGGCGCGAGGTAGGTATGGGTGATGCGGTCATGCCAGCAGAGCGAGTCTTCGTCGAGGAATACCCAGAGATATCCCATGCCCAGGGACACAGCAGAAAGATAGCATGCGAGGACGCGCCAGCGACGCAGTCGACGGGGGGCCTGCCTTTCGTCGAAGCGGAGCAATTCCAGTCCCGCCAGACGCAGCCCGGGAGTCGTCCCGGCGTAGACGACCAGCAAGTATTGGTAAGCGGCCCAGAGCACGATACCCAAACCCCCCAGAACTCCAATCGCCTCTAACCGCGGCGGGCGTATGCCGGTCAATTTCCAAAAAATGCAGCCGAAAAGAGTGCAGGCCACCGCGATGATGACACCGTCGATGAGGGCCGCTAGCATTCGCCGATCAAGTTCCGCCGCTTGCAGAGGGATATCGATGCCCGGACGTTTCTCCAACTCGGGTTGCTGCGCCGGCTCAATCGTGATTCCGCCCAGGGCTGGAGGGGGGGGAACAACTTCCGCGGCTTCCAGAATGCGAGGACGAACGGCGATTGGCTCGGCCAGTTCATCGAGCGCAGGAAGGGGAGGAGTCCAGGATCGGGGGAATTCGATGATCTTTGCGGTGGCGGTGGCGGTGACTGTGGCGGTGGCTGTGAATGAGGCTGAGGCAGGATTCGGCAGTTTCTCGGCATAAGGACTTGCCGCAGTCTCGAGAGCACAGTCATTCCTGAGAGTGGCCGACAGCTCCGACCGAGGTACCTGGGCAGCGAATTGGTCTAGCGCCAAGGCTTGATTGGAGGTTGACACGGGGAAAACCGAAGCCTCGGGGCGCACGCGAGCAGAGTCAGCTTCGAACGGCAGACGCAGCGACGGATAGCGAGGTGGGCGCGGTTTGCGGCGGGACTGATATCGATTCAGGCGCGCCGCCACTTCCAGGCGCCAGGTTGCAGAATCGTCTGTCGCAGACTCTTTATCCGTGCCGGGTAGAGCAGCTTCAGCCGCTGAAGGCGGATTCGGGTCGGTCATGGCCGGCATTTCGAGCGATGCCGTGGGTTCCCCATCGGCATGGCCGTCGACCCCAGATCGCCACTGTCGCGAACCGGTGGAAACCTCTTCGGATGAGCAGCGGCAAATGTCACCACAACGCAGACAAGCCATGAATTAAGTCTTAAGAGAAAAGTCGCAGTCCCGGATAACTGCGAAGACTACGTCGGAATCCAATTTAGCAACCCACTTTGCCTCGCGAGGCGTAGCCGTGCTAACTTCACCACGACTGCTGCCTCGAGAAGCGCCCGAGCGCTCTTTCGTGCGCGTCGGATGATTGCATTCGAATGATCGTCTTCCGATGACTCTTCGTAACAGATTCCTTATCACGGCGCCGCTGCTTTGTCACCTGCTTCTCGTCCCGCCGTTAGTTACCAGCCAGTTGCCACCTGCGAATACGTCCTCCACAACTTCACACCCTGGCACGCCGGCGGAAGAGTCTACGACTGCTCCCACCACACCATGCGGCCGCGCCTTCGCAGAGCAATCAAACAATCGTCCAACAATTTGCGCCATCGAACAGGAGAGAGATGGCGTCGTTTACAAGCTGCATGGCGCTGTGGAAATCTATTACGAAAATTATATTTTGCGCTCCGATGATGCCACCTTCAACTCAGATACCAACGAAGCCGCGGCCAGCGGACATTTTGCCTTGGACGGCGGTCCCAACGACGATCACATTCGCGCCTCGCACGGCACTTATAACTTCGCTCTGGAAACGGGAAAGTTTTACGATGCCACGGGAACGACGGGCCTCCGCTTCCGGGCCAACCGGCCCATCCTCACTTCCACTGCTCCCTTTGCCTTTAACGGCAAACTGGTCGAGAAAACGGGGCCCGCTCATTACCTCGTCTACGACGGCACCATTACCACTTGCGAATTGCCCCACCCCAAGTGGCAGTTCGATGCGCGCAAGGTGGATGTGGACGTGGGCGGCAACGCCAAGATCTATCGCAGCGAATTTGTCTTACATGGGTTCCCAATCCTCTATTTCCCCTTCGCCACCCATCCCGTGGAGAAGGAGTCCCGTCAGTCTGGATTCCTGATTCCTTCGGTGGGCCGTTCTTCAACCAAAGGCAATATCCTGGGCGAGGCTTACTACTGGGCCATCAACCGCATGATGGATGCCACCATCGGCGCCGAATATTTTTCCTTGCGCGGCTGGTCGCAGCGCGGAGAGTTTCGCGCCCGTCCCAGCGAAACTTCCTATGTCGATCTGAACTATTTCGGAGTGATTGACCGCGGCATCGGCACGCCTCCTCTCAAGGAAGGTGGTGAAAACGCGCGACTGAACGCCGCTGGAACTTTCGACGGCTTCCGTGCTCTCGCCAACATCGACTACCTGAGTTCGTTTCTCTTCCGGCTGGCCTTCAACGAAGTCTTCAGCCAGGCGGTGTATTCGGAGGTGAAGTCTCAGGCCTTTCTTTCCAAGTCCGCCAACGGTTTCAACTTCAACGGCTTCACGGAGCGCTATCAAAACTTTCTGAGCACCACGCCGGGGCAGGTGATTACCATTCTGCACGCTCCCAGTTTTGATTTTTCCGGCGTCGATCGGCAGGCGTGGCATACGCCTTTGTATTGGTCATTCGACGCTTCAACGGCGGGCCTGTCCCGCAGTGAGCCTCAGCAGTGTTCGACCGTCGGCTCAGTTCCATCTTGCACCCCGCCTTTCCGCACGGCAAATCTGCTTGGACGTTTTGACCTGAACCCTGAAATCTCCTTGCCGTTGTTGTTCCGGGGATGGACTCTCCGTCCAGATCTAACACTCCATGACACTTATTACTCAGAACGGCTCGTGGGAGAGGTTGGACAAAATCCCGGGCAAGCCAGCGACCATCCCATTGATCGCCACGCCGTGGAAACCGCCGTGGAATTGCGCCCTCCTGCGCTCGAGCGCGTCTTTGATAAAGAATTCGCGGGCAGAAAATGGAAGCATGTGATCGAGCCGCGCGCCGTGTACAGGTTTGTGACCGGGGTAAACAACTTCGCAAATATCGTGAAGTTCGACGAACGTGACATCCTGACCGACACCCACGAAGTTGAGTACGGGTTCGTGACCCGCCTCTACGCCAAGCGAATGTCCGATCAGCCGGAGGATTGCAGCAAAATTATGTCAGCCCTCACCGTAGGCGGCGCGGCGCCGGAATCGACCATTCCCTGGCAGCATACCAATCCGCTGGCAGGTGCTCCGTGTCAGCCGGGCCCGCAGGTGCGCGAGATCGTGACCTGGGAGTTGGCACAGAAATACTTCCTCGATCCCACCTTTGGTGGGACATTGATTCCCGGCCAGCGCAACGTCTTTACCACCACGGTCGACCTCACCGGCATTGCGTTTGTCACTCAACCTCGCCATCTCTCCCCCCTCGTCTCGCGGCTTCGTGCGGAAACCAGTTCGCGCACCGATGCTGAATGGGACATGGATTACGACTTTCAAGGCCATCGCGTCAATGCCAGCACCCTGCTGGTCAACTACCACATCGGTCAGGTGACGATGGGCGGCGGCGATGCTTTTTTGCAAATCCCAGCCCAGACAACGATTTCCTCTTCTGGCTCCGCCCAGCCCGCCCGCTTCAATCAATTTCGCGCCGCCTTGGGATACGGCAGCCCCAATAAGCGCGGCTTCAGCGGCGCCAGCAGCTTTGGCTTTGACGCCCAGGTCAACAAACTCCAATTCCTCAGTACACAGACCACGTACAACTGGGACTGCTGTGGCGTAACCCTGGAGTATCGCAGCTACACGATTGCCAATGTGCGCAATGAAAACCTTTTCCGCTTTACATTCTCTCTGGCAAACATCGGAGCCTTCGGCAGTTTGCGGCACCAGGAGAGCCTGTATTGAGGGATTTTTTAGCCGCCGCGGCAAGTCGCGAAAGCATCTAACCCTGCTAACATAACACCTATGTTTGGCGCGACTGACGATCTTGAATCCAAGGGTGAACGGCTGCAGTCCAATCTGCGCAGACTGGGACGCACTCTGGTCGCCTACTCCGGCGGAGTTGATTCCGCCTACCTGGCGTGGGCTGCTCATCAGGTGCTGGGAGATAAAATGCTGACGATCATCGCCGACTCTCCCAGCTTGGCGCGCACCCAACTTTCCGATGCAGTCGCCTTTGCCCAGGAACAGTCGATCCCATTGGAAGTGGTCGCAACCTCCGAACTCGATCGCCCGGAATACGTCCGCAACGATTCCGAGCGCTGCTTCTTCTGTAAAGATGAACTCTTCACGCTGATGGAAGACCTTCGGCAAGCTCGCAGCTTCGACGCCATTGCCTATGGCGTCAACCTGAACGACCAGGGCGACTTCCGTCCCGGCCAAAGGGCCGCGGCTAATCACCGCGTGGTTGCGCCGCTGTTAGAGGTCGGTCTTAGCAAAGATGAAATCCGCGCTCTCGCACGTGAGGCCGGCCTGCGCGTCTGGGATAAGCCCGCCTCAGCTTGCCTGTCGTCCCGCATTGAATACGGTCGGCCGGTTACGCGAGAGGCCCTCGCCACCGTGGAACGAGGCGAAGACGCCCTCCGCGCCCTCGGGTTCCGGCAATTGCGCGTCCGTCATCATGGAGAAATTGTCCGCATCGAAATCGCGCGCGAGGAGTTACCGCGGGCGCTTGATCCCGCCATGGCTGCGAAGTTCACCAGCATTTTCAAAGCGCTAGGCTTCAAATTCGTAACCCTCGATTTGGAAGGTTTCCGTTCCGGATCGATGAATACTCTGCTCGCTGCCGAGGAATTACTCCGCCGAACCGGTTAAGCGTACCCTCTTCGATTGCTTTCCATCCGCGCAGGCATTCTCCTGATTCCCGCGCCCGTCTTTTCTCACCTGCCTGACGCTATGAGATAATCAGGCGTAAACCTCAATGTTCAGGCGGTTTTTGGTGACTCCATTTCGACGTTCTTTTGTTCTTCTTCTGGTAGTTTGTCTGGGCTGTACAGCTCAATCCGTCTCCCCCGATTTGGCACAAAAGATCGAACGCCAGGTCCGTGCCTACTACAAAGTCCCGGCCGAACTCAAAGTGCTGGTGGGGCCGGCTTCGCCGAGTTCGGACTTTCCCAACTACGACTCAATTGTAGTGACCATCGACAACGGTGAAAGGAAACAGGATCTGAACTTCTTGGTTTCCAAAGATCATTCGTCGTTGATTCGAATGAACAAATTCGATTTAAGCAAAGACCCGTATGCCGACACCATGAGCAAGATCGATACCACCGGCCGGCCTACGCGGGGTGCCAAAGCGTCGAAGGTGGTCGTAGTCAATTTCGACGACTTCCAGTGTCCCTTCTGCGCGCGCATGCATCAGGAACTCTTCCCCGAACTTTTCAAGGAATATGGCGACCGCGTCACTTTTATTTACAAGGATTTCCCGATGGAGATGCATCCTTGGGCGATGCACGCGGCGGTCGATGCCAATTGTCTGGCCGCCGAGAACAGCGATGCTTATTGGGATTTTGCGGACTACATTCATGCCAACCAGCACGAGGTGAGCAACGAAAAGACGCCGGGAGCGCGGCTGGAGGCCCTCGATCGGATTACGATGCTGCAAGGGCAGAAACACAATCTTGACGTGGTAAAGTTGCAGTCCTGCGTCAAGGCGCAAGATGAGAGTGCGGTGAAAGCGTCCGTGAAAGCAGCGGATGCGGTAGGTGTAGATGCCACGCCCACACTATTTGTGAATGGCGAAAAAATTGACGGCGCTGTACCTCCCAGCGAAGTGCGCGCCGCTTTGGATCGCGCTCTCAAGGCTGCCAATCTGCCTGTACCCGATCACGCGGCTGCCGCCATCACTCCGTCCCCAAAGTGATGGCTGGCAGGAGAGATGTTTGACGCGGCCGAATAGAAAGTTTAGGAGAGAAAACCTTTTGAAAAGAAATCCGGATTTTGCCCGGCTCACGGCACTACTCGCCGCCGCAGTCTTGCTGGCGACGCTGCTGGGCTGCAAGTCGCAAGTTAGCGGAGACGTGATGGCCGCGGTTGACGGCCGCAAGATTTTCCGCTCGGATGTTGACAAATACTATGACAATTCGGTGGCCAGTGCCCAGCAAGCTCCGGCCGGGGAGCAAGCCACCATCCTCCGCCTCAACATTTTGCGCCAATTGATTGACGACGAGATGGTGATGCGCCGCGCCGAAAAACTCGGCCTTCTCGCCACCGAGGAAGAAGTCGATCGCAAGTTGAATGAGATCAAGTCTCCGTACACGCAGCAGGAGTTCGATCAGCGGCTCAAGGAAAAAAAGATCAGCCTGGAAGACTTCAAGCGCGACATTCGCCGCTCCATCACCGTCGAGAAAGTGATGAACAAAGAAGTCTCCTCGAAGATCAACGTGACTGACCAGGACATCAACGATTATTTCGCCGCGCACAAATCAGAATTCAACCTCATCGAGCCGCAATACCACCTCGCCCAGATTTTCGTCACCCCCACGCCCAACCCGCAAGTACACAACCAGAACAATAAGGCACAAAATGAGGCGGAAGCTCGCAAGAAAATCCAGATGATCTCCAATCGCCTGGACAGCGGAGACGATTTCGCCACGCTCGCCATGAATTATTCCGAGGATCCGGAGACTTCCGGCAACGGCGGTGATCTGGGAACGGTTCAGGAGTCATCCTTGCGCAACACCGATCCCTTCACCCGCGATGCGGTGATGAAGCTGAAGCCCGGGCAGTATGGCCCCATCATTACGGTGTCCAACCCGGCAACCAAGCAGGCGCTGGGCTTCCGCATCGTCAAGCTGGTTTCGAAGGAGCCCGCGGGGCAGCGTGATTTATCCGATCCGCGCGTGCAGCAGGCCATCCGCTCGCAACTCCATGACCGGCGCGAGCAGTTGCTCAAGGCCGCATATTATGAGTTGTTGCGTGACTCCGCCAAGGTCGACAACTACTACGCCAGGAAAGTGCTGGATAGCAACGGGCTGACAAAGTAGGGCCATTCAGGTTGCAATTTGCTGAACCCGGCGATCGAATCACTCCACAATCGCCAGGACGTCGCCTGCATTCACCGCCTCGCCTTCACTTTTCAGAATCTTCCTGATTGTTCCTTTTTTCGGTGACCTAATTTCGTTCTGCATCTTCATCGCCTCCACCACCGCCACACCGGCCCCCAATTCCACTTGGTCTCCGTCACGCACGAGCAGCCGCACAACTTTTCCCGGCATCGGTGCCACTATTTTCTTCGGCCCCTGATCCTCTCCTGCCCGCGTGCGGCCGCGAAGGGAGCGGGGATCGCGCACTTCCGCGCCGAACCGGGTACCGCCCACCCACAAATACAAATCGCCGGCCACCCGCTCCGACTTCACCTCATACGCCGTGTTCCCCACCCGGAGCGACAAAACATCCGGGCGCACCAGAATGGCCTCAACCTCGAACTCCCGCCCACCCAGATGGCAAGCCCATCGCCCGTCCTGGCGATCCAGTTTAAGCGGGTAATTCTTGCCGTCGATGGTCACCTCGAAAAGCATAAAGGACATTTCAGTTTTTTCTCTTGCATCACCGCTCCCATGGCTTAACGCAAGGCTTCACGGCGGCTGGCACTCTTCCAATTCGAAGGCAGCTTGTCAGCGGGAAGGCCGGAGCTTCCACCTCCATTGCCTGCGCCAGCGACTGCTGCGCCAAGTGCTGCAAACACTCCGGCAGCAATCGCCGCAACTTCCGCCGGTCTCGAATCGACAGACTTGTCCTCGGTCCGCTGCAACATCCGGTCGAGAAATCCAGTATCAAGTTTGGCGGACAGAAAATCCGCGTCGCCCAAAATGCGCCGAAACAACGAAAGGTTCGTCTTGATTCCGCCCACAAAGTATTCGCTAAGGGCTCGCCTAAGGCGGGAAATGGCCTGCTCGCGGTCGGTGCCGTACCCAATCAGCTTGGCCAGCAGCGGATCGTAATCGAGCGGCACATTCCAACCCTCATACATACCACTGTCCTGCCGGATGCCCGGCCCCGAAGGCTCCAGTAGCAGTGTGATTTCGCCGGGGCTGGGGAAATAATTATTGTCCGGATCCTCCGCGTAAATACGGCACTCGATGGCATGACCACGAATGCGCACATCTTCTTGGGTAAACGGCAGCTTTTCTCCCGCCGCGATACTAATCTGCAAGTGGACCAGATCCAGTCCGGTGACCAACTCCGTCACGGGATGCTCCACCTGCAAGCGTGTGTTCATCTCGAGGAAATAGAGATTCTTTTGCTGGTCAACCAGGAACTCGACGGTACCAGCATTTGTATAGTCCGTGGCTCGCGCCACGCGAACCGCGACCTCGCCCATACGGCGCCGCATCTCGGCATCGACGATCGGCGAAGGCGCCTCTTCCAACACCTTTTGATGGCGACGTTGCAGCGAACACTCGCGCTCACCTAGGTAAACCGTATTACCATGCTCGTCGGCCAGCACCTGCATTTCAATGTGCCGCGGATTGATGATCGCCTTTTCGATGTACACTTCGTCATCGTCGAAAGCGCTTTGGGCTTCGCTCCGCGCCGCCTCCAAGGATGACTTCAACTGGGCCGGAGCGTGCACCAGCCGCATGCCTTTGCCGCCACCACCCGCCGCGGCCTTCAGCATCACGGGATAGCCAATTCTCGCAGCCACCTGCTCGGCTTCCTGGAACGACTCCACCCCGCGCGATGTGCCGGGCACGAAAGGCACGCCCGCCTTCTCCATGGCTTGCCGCGCGCGCGTCTTCGATCCCATCGCATCCATCGCAGCGGCCGTTGGCCCTATGAATTTCACTCCGGCATCGCGACAGGCCTGCGCGAACTTCGCGTTCTCGGAAAGAAAACCGTAACCGGGATGGATGGCGTCGGCCCCCGAACGCCGCGCGACATCGAGAATTTTCGGGATATTGAGGTACGATTCGGAGGCCGCAGCGGCCCCCAGGGGATAGGCCTCGTCCGCCTTGCGCACATGCAACGCGCCGCGGTCTACGTCAGAGTAAACCATTGCGGCTGCAATCCCCATCTCCTGGCACGCGCGCAGCACGCGCACCGCAATCTCACCCCGGTTGGCGATCAGAATTTTCTTGAACATCGGTACGGCCAGGCGAAACCGTTCGGGCGAACCCCAGATTCTACAGTAGACTCCGAGGCAGCGTGAAAATGTAGCGCCGCCGGGTGGTGAGTCCGCTAACTGTGGAAATCAGATTGACCCACTACCCGCCGCCTTCATGGCCGCTGTCGCGAGGATATCTCGATCCAGTGCCGGTAAAGCCCGCCCCCAGCGAAGCCGAGCCATTCTGGCCCTACGAGGATGTCGGGCGCGCCCCGCGTCCTCGACTGCGGGACGAGTTTGGCAGGACAGTTTGCAACAACAGGAACACAGCAAGGATGAGCAACTCCGGCTCAATAGCATGCCGGTAGCGCGCAGTTGGAAAGACAAGATAATAAGTCGTGGGATAAGTCAGCATCAGTCCAGCGAAAAGCCACGCCCCGCGGATGTTCTGCCGTACCGCACGACCTGCGCCCCAAATGGAAAGCACCGACGACGCCAGGAAAAACGAATTGCGAAAGTCCCAGGGAGCGCGACTATCACTGGGTTTGGGTACGCCATTCCAGTAGTAGAAGAATCTCTTCATGCTGACCACCGCGAAGCGCCCCGGGTTCTCGCGAACCCAGCCAAATGCCAAGCGCTTGCATTCAGCTGCGTAGGCCAATTCGCCCATGCTTTGGAACTTCTCAAATTCAAGCTTGCTAAGATTAGGCTGAAGGTAAGCCATCAGCATTCCCTCGGCACCCTTCCAATTGCCGAGACGGAACTGAAGTCCGAAATCGTCTCTCAGAAAAACAAATCTCCCGAAGATTTCATAGTTCCGGACGAGCCACGGGGATATCAGGAGAAAAAAGATGGCCGACGCCAGCACGACCCCGCCTAAGGAAGGCAGCCCGTTCTTGAATCTCTGCCGCCAAACCCAAAGGCCGCAAAACGGCAAGAAGGCGAGCATCGACGGATTCGCCAACGCAGCCACGCCCCACAGGCCTGCAAAAATCATCCAGCCTCGTAAGCCGCGCCAGTCCTCGAGCCCGAGCGCTACCAGAAAGATCAGGCTCAAAAGGAGCGGCGTGAACGTTGTGTCCCAAATCCAGTGAACTGACCAATACCAAATGTAAGGATTGAGCGCCCATCCCCTTGCCGACCAAAGTGCAACGCGTTCGCCGAATGTTCTGCGAGCGATCAGAAAAACAGGAATGGTCGTCAACACAGAGAAAAGACTATTGATCGCGAGCAGGATGCAAGCCGAGGCATAGGTGTAAATTCCGAAGACCCTGAAAACTCCGGCCATCAAATACGGATAGAGCGGCGGCTCCCATGCTGTTGGGCCGGTATTGCCCCCGTAAGGATTGCTGAAACCTTGTCCCAGCGCAATCGAACGCGCCACGCGCCCCATCTCCCAGCCGAAACCGAAGTGATCATCTAGCGGACGTGTGCGATATTGGCGAAAGATTCCGATCATCGCCACCTGAAGAACAAACGACAACAGAACCAGCCCGAGCACAGGCTTGGGAATCCGTGGCGGAGACATTTTTTCCATCGAGCGGAAGTGTATCAGGCGGGAAGCGATTGTTTATTCCGCCGGCAGGCGCACAAAACTCACGAGAAATGGGGGTTGGAGTTTGTGCGCTGTCAGCCTCGTCCATCGAGAGCTGCGACTGAAGCGGTAACGCAACAGCGTCCAAATCGCCAGCCACCCATCCGAGTGACGAATCTTTTTGCCTTCTCCGGCCGAGCGTGGCACATAGGAAACGGGAACCTCGGCAATCTTCTCGCCCATCCGGCAGAGCTTCGCAGTCACTTCGGGGCAAAATTCAAAACGCTGACACTCCAAACGAACTTGCGCGATCAACGAACGCCGGAAGACTTTGTAACAAGTCGCTTCATCGTGGATTCCCGCTCCATACAGCAGATTGGCGAGATGAGTTAAGAGCTTTGCGCCCAGGAAAAATCGCAGCCCGCGCTCCGGCCGGTCTGGACGCACGCCGTAGACTACGTTCGCCTCGCGCCGCTCCAAAGGCTGCAACAGCGCCGAATAGTCCTGCGGATCGTACTCGAGGTCTGAATCCTGAATGAGAACGTATTCTCCACGAGCGTATTCGAGCGCCGTACGGATGGCCGCGCCTTTACCGCAATTCATTTCATGAAACACTACCGTGACATCATCGGCGAGCGGCATGGCTTGCAGCTTCTCCCGAGTGCCGTCGGTAGAACCATCGTCCACCATGATGATTTCCTTCTTCACAGGCGAGGCGTGGATGGCCCGCAGCAACTCGTCCACGTGCGCCGCCTCGTTGTAGACGGGGACAATCACGGATACGCATCCTGCCCACCGCTCATCTACGGCGTCGGCGACGGTACGTGCGGATGCTGGCAAGGAGGTTACACTCATCATGCGAAAGCGAGCCCTGCAGAATGCCCGCTCAGTTGTGGGCTGTTCTTCACTTCGCAACTTCACTTCTTAACTTCTTAACTTCTTAGCATAATATCATTTGGATTCCGCGCCTCTGGGATCTACGATTCATGCCGCCTTCGACAACGCCGGTGAGCAAAAGTGCGGGCACTTCGCCGGGGTCGCCCGCGCAGCCCCGCTGGACCTCCGCTTCAGTGGCCACGCTGGTCTCGCTGGCCATGGCAGCCGCGGTATTGCGCTTCTCTTATCTCGGGCGAAAGCCTTTCTGGTTTGATGAATGCTTCAGCGTGGAAGTCGCCCGCCTCAGCTGGCAAAATCTGCTGCACCTGTTGTGGCGGCGCGAAGCTAATATGTCGCTGTACTATCTGATGTTGCGGGGATGGCTGCACTTCGGCTCCAGTCCGTTCTTCGTCCGCAGCTTATCGGTCATTGTTTCCCTGGCTACTCTGCCTGCCATGTTTTGGCTCGCCCGGAAACTTTTCGACTCGCGCGTAGCGCTGATCGCAGTCGCGCTGATTAGCTTCAACGCGTATCACATTCGCTACGCGCAAGAGGCACGCAGCTACTCGCTATTTGTGCTGCTGGCGACGCTATCGAGCGGATTCTTCGTGGCAGCTTTTCGAGAACCGTCGAGTCGCAACCGTAGGACTTACATTCTTGCGAGTGTTCTCGCGGCCTATGCTCACCTGTATGCCTTGTTAATGCTGGCGGCGCATTGCTTGTCACTACGCGGACCGTGCGCAAAACGCATGGGCGGTCATGGGCTACGACGGGCTTGGATCTGGATCGGACTCGGCTCACTCCCGCTGGTTATTTTCGCGGCCAAGACTGGCGCTGGGCCTATCCGATGGATCCAGAGGCCCGGTCTTCGTGATTTGCTGGAGTTCGCGGAGCATATTTCGGGGAACGCTGGACTGCCTCTACTCCTGCTTTATGCCGCAGTTTGTCTCATTGCGATTATCCCGCCACAAAAAATGATGAAGATATTTCGCACTGAACCCGACAGGGCTGAAACCGATTGGGACGTCTGGCGCCTCCGCTTTCTGCTTGTCTGGCTGTTCTTTCCAGTGGCGCTGACGCTTCTGCTCTCGCTGGCGCGTCCGCTTTTTCTCGGGCGCTATTTCATTTTCTGCCTGCCGGCGCTGGTAATTCTGGCGGCAGCTGGTCTAGCCAGGCTGCGGGGAACCTGGCTGATTGGCGTGACTCTCGCGGCGATGCTTCTGCTCTCCCTGCACGGAGCATTTTCTTACTACCATCACGACTTCGATCTCGACCGCGATGGCTCGGAGGCAGCCGCGAACTATGTTCTCGACCACGCGCAACCGGGCGATGTGATTCTGTTTCACATCGCGGAGACGCGCGTGCCCTACGAATTTTTCAAGTCGTTACGGGCGAGCCGTTCCCCCAGTGACATTGCGGCTGGACCGGAAATCATCTATCCACGTCACGGTGACCAGTTCGACTATCGTGACTTTACGGGCAAGCCCACACGCGAGTTCGTGCAGTCGCTCGCGAGTCACCAATCTCGGATATGGCTCGTGCTTATGAGCAATGCAAGTCTCGGCCGGCCCGATGCCACTACGCTTATGCTCAATCAGATTCTGGGAGAATCCTTCCCGCGAGTCGAATGCGTGCAATTCCCGCAGGTGGAAGTCCGAGTCTTTAGCAAGCCCTGATCGCCAGAACCTTAACCGCGAAACAATTCCCTGCATTTTTGACGCAAGGCTTTGCATGCAGAGCTTCGCATAGTCGAAGTCGAAAGCCCGCGAAACCGCCAAAATAGAGAAGATATCCGCTGTGGGTAGGAAACAACCAGTGGCATCAGGCCTGCTGCGAAACGACGCAGGCAAGTCTCCTAAGGAGGTTCTTATGCGTACGTTCGCGGCACTGTCTTCGGTTCTTCTACTGTCCGCTCTAAGCTTCGGCCAAGCCGAGCGAGGCATTGCGGGATATTGTCCGTACGGCTGCGGACCCTATATCCCGCTGATCACGACCCCAAGCCTGTCCTTCGCGACCGTTTCTTCAAACCCGGTGGGGGCCACTAACGCCACAGGCGGACTGGTTGCGGGTGCAACCAATTCCACGCTTTCCGAAGTGCCAGGCAGTACTGACGCAACTTACACGGTGCCGGTTTGGTATGCCGGCGGACAGACTCCGTTTATATCGCGGACAGCAGCGACATCACCAATGATGGAAGGCCCGAGGCATGAACGGAGGACGCGGGGATTGGAATCCGCGCTGGAATCCGGTCTGCAACTCGGCAAGGAGGACGAAAGGCCCTCTACCCAGCAGGCATGGATCTATTTCACTTCAGCCGAACAAGCCGCCGCTCCAGGGCAGGCGGCAGAAGGCGGAAAAGCGAGGCAGGCCACACGAATCTATTCAAGCGAGGATGTGTCGCGCCAAAACCAACAGAACGGGATTGTGAAGTACAACGGCAAATCGGAGAAGATTCAATAGGACCCGCGCGAGGGGAGTTGCGAATATCCTCCCCCGATGTCCTGCAGTGGCGAGCCAGCCACTAAGTCGACGGGCGGCGGACAGGAGTGTCCGCGCCACACCGGCCTCGGGAACTTTTTACGAGAAGCTGCCGTATACCTGGTCATGAGAGCTTCTTTGCGCACGCTAAAGCCCCTTCTGTGCCTTGTCTTTGGCAGTTTTCTCTTGTTTGGCGAGAACGCGCTTTCTCAAAGCGAATCGATGGACTGCACCAAGGTCCCAAAAACGCACGTGGCACTCGCCCAAGGCGACCAAAACAGCGCGAACCACCTGCAGGTGATTCGAAAGATAGCGTCGGGAGCATCGGTGAACCTGGATCTTTGCGAGGCCGACCTTACTATTAAAGGAGGCAAAGACGACCTCCTTCGGGTCGCCATAGATTTGCATAACCGGGCGCCGAAATTTCTTGCTGGTGATTACCTTCAGGCACTCGATGTAACGCCGCAAGGCGTGACGGTGAAGTTGTATTTACCCAAGCGCCCGCGAGCCAAAGTGATAGTTGTTCATCCGGCGGCAACTCCGAGCCTGCAGCTAAACCTTGTCCACGGCAACTTGTCCTTTGAGACGGATCGAGTTGCTGGCGAACGCAGGATCAATGTGGTCTCGGGGCATGTGGACGTGCTAGCGAACGAGGATTCCTACAGTGCTTTGCATGCCAGTGTTCTGTTAGGAGGTTTTCACGATCATCGCCACGTACCAGACGAGGCTCATGGAATCGTTTCCAAATCGCTGTCTGGCAAAGGCAAAGGATCGATTGACGTTAATGTCGTCAGAGGTAGCCTGGATATCAGAGCCTGGGACTGATTGCGTCCGCGAAACCGGAGCCCCGTTGCGATTTATGCAGGGTGCTCCGAGAGGCAAAACAGATGAGTCAGACGCTCTTGAGCCTTGCCATCATGGTGGCAATCAGCATTCCCTTGTCGGGGAGCGAACAGTCAAAGGTTAAGCGACTAGACGGAAGCGCAATCACATCTGCCGAAATCGATGAAACGGTATCGCGGTTGATGCAGGCTGCCGCAGTCACGGGCGCGGGAATCGCGATATTCGATAACGGCAAGGTGGCATACCTCAAGGCCTACGGATTCCGGGATAAGGATCGGAACCAGCCCCTGACGGTCGATTCCGTGATGTCCGCAGCGTCGTTTTCCAAAGTAGCGTTCGCCTACATGGTGATGCAACTGGTTGACGAAGGCGTATTAAATCTGAACAAGCCAATCTATCAGTATTTGCCGAAGCCCCTTCCCGAGTACCCGAACTATGTGGATCTTGCGAACGACTCGCGGTACAGGCAAATCACAGCCAGAATGCTCCTGAGCCACACCAGTGGACTTCCCAATTGGCGCGCCTTTGAGGATGACCACAAGCTGAAGATTCATTTTGCGCCAGGATCTAGATTCGCGTACTCAGGGGAAGGAATTGATTTGCTACAACTCGTGGTAGAAGCAATTACAAAGCAGCCCTTGGAAGAACTGATGCGGGAACACGTCTTTGGACCGCTCGGCATGACACGGACCAGCATGATCTGGGAAGATCGTTTCGACAGTGACTACGCGAATGGGTACGACGAGTACGGGCGTTCTCTCGGTCCGCAGCGACGCACAATCGGGGACGCCGCAGGCTCAATGCAGACGACCGTCTCTGATTTCACCCGCTTCATGCAAGCCGCGATGGAAGGAAAACTCCTGCGAAGCAAAGCCCGGAAACTGATGCTTAGCCCGCAAATTGAAATCACCTCAAAGCACGAGTTTCCCACGTTGAGTGATGAGGCAACAGACGAAAATAAGGCGATCCGCCTGAGCTATGGACTCGGATGGGGCCTTTACTGGACCCCCCACGGAAAAGCGTTTTTTAAAGAGGGACACGATGTCGGCTGGAGAAACTATACGGTCTGCTTCGACCAACAAAACGCGGGCATAGTAATCATGACGAACAGCGGAAACGGCGAAGGCATCTTCAAACCCCTTTTGGAGATTCTGCTAAAAGACACGTACACGCCAATCGAGTGGGAAGGTTACACGCCCTATGACAAACTCCCTCCGCGGCCGCCACTCAAGACGCACAAGCGAGTCGCAGTCGATCCGTCAATCTTGCGACATTACGTCGGCCGCTTCCTTATACCCCCGGATGTGGCCCCGAATATCATCCTTACGGTGCGATGGGAAGGCGATCACCTCACCGTACAGGAGAATGATGAGCCCAAGCAAGACCTACTCCCTGAGAGTACAACGCAGTTCTTCACCGTGGCTGATGACGTCTATACGTTCGAAACTAACGCCCAGGGGCGGGTGACGCAGATGGTTTTGCACGCGGATGGAAGGGATATTCCGGCGACGCCCATTGAGTGATCACGCCGCTTGTGCTCTCTTGCGTCCCAGCAGAATTATGCGTTGACCCGCTCAGCTATGATTCTGGTCAAGAACTTAGAACCAGCGATATGAGTTTCAGCTATCACTCCGTAAGCATGCGCCAGCAGTTCAGTTAGCTCGCGATTTTTCTCCTCCAGCTTTTTGCTACGCAATCGCAACGTTTGCTACGACACTTTTTCTGAAAAGGCAGTCTCGGCGGTCTCTGTCCGACTCAGTAGAAGGAGTCCAAGTCCGGGACTTTCGTGAGTGCATGATTCGGCCGCGCAGTTCCTGTCGGTTGTACAGCCAGGCGGTGGAAACCCGTGCTTCGGAGGCTACTGCGCGAAAATTGATTTCCTGATCGGCAGCCTCCATGCGCTTGTTGGTGATTTACTTCGCTGATCCTACTTCGGCTGATCCATGGTAATACCTTGCGTGCCGGGCTGTTTCTCGGCTTTGGCTTTCTTGGTGCTCAGGGTCTTGTCGACCCAGTGGTCGGCGGCTTTCAGATCTTCCTGACGGGCGGCAAGGTCGTCACATTCTACGTCGGCCTTCTCGCGGTACATCAGGTTCAGATAGGCCATGGCATCGTCGTAATCGGGACGGAGTTGGATCGCCTTATTCAGGCTGTCGATGCCTTCCGAGATCGAGGGGCCGTTCTTGGCCTTCAATTCGGAGCAAACTTTCTTCTGGTCTTTGTTCTTGGGGTTCAGGCTTTCGTCCGGTTTCATGCCAAGCTTGGCGCGCTCTTCCATGCGCGGCTGGTAGCAGGCTGTCCAATCGATGACGCCCACTGAGTAGTAAGGCTCAGGATCGTTGGGATCGAGGTCGCCGGCCATGCGGTAGAACTTTTTGGCCTCATCGAACTTCTTCATGTTGAGATACAAGTAGGCGATGCCCTTGGCGGCGTTCACCTTCTGATCGCGGACCGCGTTCATATCGAGCACCCGCAGGTATTGCTCGATGGCCTGCTCCGCCATTTTGCTGTTCTCCGGGGTCTCTACACCCGGAATATATTGTTGCGCGAAGGCGGTGGCCAGGTACATTTTGGCGTTAATCAGGGTGGGATCCAGGGCAACGCTCTGCTGGAAGTGGTCAATCGCCTCTTCGTACTTCGCATTCTTGTAAGCGGTGACGCCCTTGTTGAGCTGGTCGCGGGCGCGCAGCTTGCTGCACCCCATGGAGGATAGGATCGCCAGCATCGAGGCCGCCAGCGTGAGCAGTCGAATCGATTTATTCATTGCGGTATAAGTCTCCCTTGCCACAGCATCGTAGGCCCAGAGACATCAAGTTGACAAGCGCTGACCGAACGTTAGCACGCGCACGGGGTTGACTTGCTTCCCGTGCGCGTGCTGGATGCGATGCGCGGCCTTCTTCCGGGCTCTTAGATGAAACATGGACGAGCGTCTAGCCGCCCGCTTCGATTTTCGCTGTAATCAGACCGACTTTATCCACTCCCGCGGCGTGCGCAATGTCGATTACGTTCGCGACATCGGCGAAGGGAATGGCGTCGTCGCCCTTCACGAACATCACTTTCTCCGCGCGGGTTTTGTAGATATCAGCCAGACGGCCTTGCAGATTGTCCCAAGTGGCATCTTCGTTGTTGATCTTCAGACCGGGATCCTGGCCGGCGCCCCGATCGATCAGCTGCACTACGATGGTACGATCCGGCGCGGTGTTCTTGGGTGCGTTGGGCGGAGGCGGCTGAGGAACCAGAGCATCCAAACCTTTCGGCGTTAGCGGCGTGATCACCATGAAGATGATGAGCAGCACCAGCAGCACGTCAATGAGCGGAGTGACGTTAATATTTGCGCTTTGGCCTCCGCTTGGGCCAACTGCCATACTCATAGTCGTTCTCCTCTTATGTCGCTCACGTTATTGCCCACTCGGCGGGACGGCAGGAGTACTTGGAGCGTTTGGCGTGCTCTTCCTCTGATCGGTGAGCAAGCCCAGATCATCCACGCCGGCAGCGCGGACGGCATCGACTACCTGGACGACACTGCCAAAGTGGGCGCGGGCGTCCGCCTTCACGTAGACCCGTTTGTCGGTGCGGTTGGCCAGGCGATCTTTCACCTTGCCGGTCAGGCTGTCGACGTTGATTTTATCGGTGCTGAAATAGACGGTCCCGTCGCGCATGATGGATACAAGCAGCGCATCTTCTTTATCCGCATCGGCCATCGGCGTGGGATTGTTCACTTTCGGCATGTCCACGCTGACACCTTTCTGCAGCATGGGCGTGATGACCATGAAGATAATCAAGAGCACCAGCATCACGTCCACCATCGGCGTTACATTGATGTCGGAGTTGACCTTGACGCCTTCGTTTCGTTGTGCCATTGACATAGCGTGAATCTCCTAAAAAGCAGTGGCCGATTGCCGATGGCCAGTTGCCAGCAAAACCTGCTCCCGCCAGAGCCGGGAAGGCTGGCGCCGGATTCTGACCGGCACCAGACAACAAGCAACTCACCGCGAGGTCCGGCTAAACTACGCCTCTAGGAGCGGCGAACGTCCCGCCGCTTCAGGAAGTAGTCGATCAGTTCGCTCGAAGAATTGTCCATTTCCACATCGAACGCTTCCACGCGTCCGGTGAGGTAGTTGAACATCATGACGGCAGGGATCGCCACCAGCAGCCCGAAAGCCGTGGTTACCAGCGCTTCCGAAATACCACCTGCCACGGCGCCCAGTCCGGTCGCTTTATTCTGCGAAATACCTTTGAACGCGTTCAGAATGCCCATCACCGTTCCGAACAGTCCCACGAACGGGGCCGTTGAACCGATGGTAGCCAAGCCGCCCAGCCCGCGCTTGAGTTCAGCGTGGACGATCGCTTCGGTGCGCTCCAGAGCGCGCTTGGAAGCTTCGATGGTCTCGCCGGGAATTGCGCCGGGGCTATCCTGGTGAGCCTTGAACTCCATCAAGCCAGCCGTAACAACCTTCGCCAGATGGCTCTTCTTGTTGCGCTCGGCAACTTTAATGGCCTCGTCGATGCGGCCATCGCGCAGAGCTCCGGCAACGGCGGGGGCGAAGGCGCGAGACTGCTTGCGGGCTGCGTTATATGCCATGGCGCGGTCAATCATGACTCCTATTGACCAGCCAGACATAATGAACAGGATGACGACCACGATCTTCGCAATGATACCCATCTGCCTCCAGAGCGAAATCGGGTCCCACCCCACTTCGCCACCCTCTTGCACAATCCAGGCGGCTACCCGGGGAACGTGATGGAAAGCTGCTACGGCCAAGTTAGCTAACATGAGTTGCTTTTCCCTCCTCGAAATGTCTTAGACTTTGATGCGAAATTCTCGCCTACTGTGAAATGCAACGATAGAAAGTTGCTGTGCGGCGCTTGCAGCATTCGCTTTCGGCCCCAACGACCCTTCTTTCTCATTCTTTGAGTGCCCCGGCGAAGGAGGCAGCGCAGGGTAAAAGTTCTCTCCCGGCCACGGATCAAGGTGGAAGGGGAGGGCCGTTTACACAACGCAATCGCTAAGGCAACTGCCTCACGCGATCTGGGACGAAGTGACCGCGGACTAACCTCCGGCCAGAGTGAAGTTAACCTGTACTTCGGTATCTACCTCCACGGGTTCTCCGTTGAGCAGATAGGGCTTGTACTTCCACTGCTTGACGGCGTCGATCGCCGCCGGGGCCAGCATCGGATGCCCGCTCACCAAAGAGAGGTTTTCGATAGAGCCATCCTTGCTGATTACCGCTCTCAGTACCACCGTTCCCGAAATGCGCGCCTGCCGCGCCAGGGGCGGATAAACAGGATTCACCTTGCGGACGAGAAGGCCAGAGGTAACGCCGGCCGAAACCCGCACCCGCTGCGGAGTAGCGACCTTGGGAACAGCCACCGGAGTCGAACTGATGATCCCTCCAATCACGCCGTTCATAGCGCCGCCGGGAATGCCTCCCGCAACCCCACCGACCACGCCAGCGGCTGCCATCTGTGGCGGGGCTTCGTCTTCCTTAATCATCTGAACTTTTTGCGGGATCTTGGTTGGTGTGCGCAGAGCCCCATTCACGATGTCGGTCTGAACCTGATGCACGACATGTACCGGGGCCGCGGCCGGCGGAGGTGGGGGCGGAGGGGGCGGCGGAGCCACCAGAAATGTCATCAGCTGCTGTTTGGGCAGCGCCTCGGTGAAAATCAGAGGCATCAGAACCATGACGCCGATTAGAGCGATCTCGAGGATGATAGCGAAGGTCGTGGTCCGTCCCCGCTTCGTCTTCAGCCTGCCACCGGATTCAAGAAGGCTATCTTCAAACATAGTTGTTTCTCCCTGCTTTAGAGCCTACGTAAACTTAGACACCGACGGACTCCCCTTTGCTCCCAAAATCGACTCCCCGCGTACCCTGGCCAAATCAGCCCTTTCTGCGGTTAAAGCTCGTACAAACAAAGGCCTATCACAAAATCGCCCGCAACGCTATCGGGACAATTATTTGGCGCGCACCGGCACAGCCGTTTGACGCTTGCCTTTGCTGATGCGCCAATCCTGATAAGCGACTAAGATTGGTGCGGCAATTGCAATCGACGAATACGTCCCAATTAGAATACCGATGACCAGCGCGAGGCTGAACCCGCGAAGCACCTCGCCGCCGAACAAATAGAGTGCGAGTACGGTAAGGAAGGTTAGCCCGGCTGTCAAGATGGTTCGACTTAACGTCTGGTTGATGCTTCGGTTAACGATCTCCGACAGTTTCTCGCGCCGCATGAGTTTAATGTTTTCCCGGATGCGGTCAAATACCACGATGGTGTCGTTATTGGAGTAACCAATCAAGGTCAGGATGGCGGCGATCACGGTGAGCGAAATGTCTTTGTTAAGCAGGGAGAACGCGCCCACGGTGATCAGCGTATCGTGAAAGACCGTGACCACGGCGGCTACGCCGTAGATCCACTCGAAGCGGAAACCCAGATAAATCAGCATTCCGGCAAGAGAATAGGCCGTAGCCAGAAGGGCCTGTTTGCGCAGCTGAGCCCCGACTTGTGGACCCACAATTTCAACATTGCGCACGCTGAAATCCGACAGGAAAAAGCCGTCAGGCAGAGACACTACCACCGCGGGATCGACTGAGCCTTTGAGCTGATCGAAGGAACTCAAGACTCCGCCTGCTCCTTTGTCGCGGGCGTCCACGATCGCCTGAGCTTGCTGAGTATATTTTTGATCGGCATCGGAGCCCAGGTGCATCGGGTCTTTGTCCATCAGGTAATTCTTGATAGCCAGGGAACTGGAGTTGTTCAGGTCCTGCTTTCCTGCAGGAGCGTTGGTCTCGAGCGCTTGAATGATCCGAGTTTTTCCTTGGTCGAGCGCCTGCTCGCTGGTTTCCTGGACGTCGAGATCGATTAGTTCCTCGTTGTTGGAAGGAACGTCATAGCGCTGAAGCTTGAAGTTGTGCAATCCTGCCCGGTCGATTGCCGCACGAATCGCATTATCGTTCGGGGGGTGCGCGAATTTCACGTACACCAGCGTGCCGCCCCGGAAGTCGACGCCATACGGGATGCCATGCCAGAACAACATGGAAAATATGCCCGCCACACTGAAAATCAGCGAAAAGGCGAGGAAGTACCACTTCTTCCCGAGAAAATCTATGTTTGTATTGCGAAAGAACTCCACCGTTTGTCTAGCCCCTTAAACTTGATCGGACGAATTAGCGATCCGATGATCTGGCGATTTTTCCCAATTACCAGATGACCCGATCACCCGATCAATCAATTCTCTTAAATGCTCAATGCTTCGCCACGCTGCTTACGGCTCAAGACCCAGTCAAAGATCACGCGCGAAACGAATACCGCCGTGAACAAATTCGCTAACAACCCGAACGTGAGTGTCACCGCAAATCCCTTCACCGGCCCGGTTCCGAAAAGGAACAAAATTGCCGCCGAGACGATGGTCGTGACGTGGGTGTCCACGATCGTAATCCAGGCATGACTGAAACCCTGATCCACCGCCGATGGCGGAGTCTTGCCATTGCGCAACTCTTCGCGAATGCGTTCAAAAATCAGCACATTGGAATCCACGCCCATACCGACCGTGAGGATCACGCCGGCGATTCCCGGCAACGTCAAAACGGCCTCGAAATAGCCCATGAATCCCAGCAGAATGATGAGGTTGAGCAGGAGCGCAATGTCGGCATTGATACCCGCCGCGCGATAATAGATCAGCATGAAGATCAGCACCGCGAGCATGCCGACCACCGCGGCGCGAACGCCGGCGCGGATCGAATCCGTGCCTAGAGACGGCCCGACCGTCCGCTCTTCCAGGTACTTGATGCCCGCAGGCAGCGCCCCCGAGCGCAGGATCATCGACAGATCCTTGGCCTGCTGCTGACTCATGCTGCCACCGCTGATCTCGCCCGTATCCCGGATGGCTTCTTTGATGTTCGCGACTTCCTGAACTTTGTTGTCGAGGACTACGCCCAGGCTCTCGCCCACATGCGCGGACGTGAAATTATAGAAGCGCTGCCCGCCTTCGCCAGTCAGTTGAAACCGCACGTTGGGCTGACCGTTCTGGTCCGTACTAGGTTGCGCATCGCGCAGATCTTTCCCTCGAACGGCGGAAACGCGCGACACCAAATACCAGGATTGGTCCCCTCCTGCCGCACCCGGCGCACCATGGCCGGGCAGAGGAATCGCATCCGGCGGCAAAACACCGCCCTTTTCCTGCAACATAGCCTGCTCGCTGGCATAAGGTCCGCCCAAGACCTGTTTGATCTCAAGCATGGCGGTGGACTGCATAATGTCTTTGACCCGGGCAGGATCGTCTACGCCTGGCAACTGCACCAGAATCTGATATTGGCCGAGGCCGTGCTCCTGAATGGTTGGCTCGCTCACACCCAACGAATCGATACGATTGCGGATGGTTTCAATCGCCTGCGTAACTGCCTTATTCTTCAGATCGCTGAGGATCTGAGGCTTCATCGACAGAGTCCAGGTGTTGTCCGCTCCGGAACTAAGGTTGTACTCAGGCAGGCGCTCGTTTGCGATATCCAGGAGATCTTTGCGGGATTCGGCGGGAACGCCCTTCAGGATAATTTTGTCGGGACTATTCTGCGGATCGGGCTTGGAGATGTCCGCGAAAGCAATCTTTTTCTTATTCAGTTGCTCTTTGAGGATTTCGACCGCGTTGTCGGAGTCAACATTGATGGCGTCATTCACCTGCACTTGCAGGATCAAGTGAGTTCCGCCGCGCAGATCCAGACCAAGATGAATGCGGTTGGTCATGGCCGCGAGCATGCCCTGGGCGGAAAAGCTTTGGGGAATGCCGAAGATCCCGAACAAAAACACGAGCAGGACTCCGACGATGAGTACCAACTGCCAAAGAAGATTCTTATTCATGGAAAACTAAGTCCAAAAACACTAAGTTGTGCGGCAATTACTTCGTCTTAACTTCTTCCTCCGTGGTCGTGACCTGGGTCACGGAGGCCTTGGTCACTTCCACCACAATATTGTTGGGAGGAACGCGAAGATGAACGGAATCATCTTTGAGCGCCATAATTGTTCCCCGCAAGCCGCCGCTGGTCACGACCTTGTCGCCGGTCTTGAGGCCATCCAGCATAGCGGTCCATTTTTTCTGACGGCGCTGCTGAGGAAGAATCAATAAAAAATAAAAGATTGCAAAAATAAAAATCAGCGGTGCGACACTCAACCAGCCCATCCCGCCACTGCCCGCCTGCATCGCTAAGAAACCCTGCATATTCGCCAAAGTGTATTCACCCGATTACCTGGTTACTTACGCACTGCTCGAGCCCGTGCCCGCAAACCGCCGCGCACGCCTGCCAGCGCCGCAAGCCTGTCACTTCACGACGGGGATGCTGACCGATTCGGGCCGGATCATTCACTGCTTCAAGGTTGAATCCGGGAAGGTCCTTCCCCGAAGGTCAGGGCTTCGGTCGAGACCAGACGCTAGAGAAAACGGGACTCTTCCCCAAGTCGAATAGAATGACGCACCCGCCGCATAGTGTCAAGGTAGAAACTCAGGTTGTGAATGGTATTCAAGACTTGAGCCAAGACTTCATTCGAAGCGTAAAGGTGTCGCAAATATGCGCGGGAATAGCGCTGGCACACACGGCAGCCGCAATTGGGGTCGAGCGGACCGGCATCCTGAGCATAGCGCGCTTGCTTGATAGAAATTTTCCCTTCCGAAGTGAATAGCAAGCCGTGGCGCGCCGCCCTCGTGGGTAGAACACAATCCATCATATCGACACCCAAGCCGGCATACTCGGCAATCTCTTCGGGTGTACCGACTCCCATCAAATAGCGTGGCTTATCGGCGGGCAAATGTTCGAGCGTGGCTTCGACCACTTCGCGCGTCCGCTCCCGAGGTTCACCGACGCTAAGGCCGCCGATGGCGTAGCCCGGAAACCCGATTTCGACGGTCCGCTCGGCAGATTCTTTTCTCAGAGCCAGATCCATGCCGCCTTGGACAATTCCGAACAGGGACTGAGTCTGCTCGGAAGATGTGGGGACAGCCGCCCTCGGCTGTCCAGTCGAGCGAAGCTCAACTCCCACCGACTCTGGCGCCTTCCCGGAAGGAGAAAAGTCAGGCCTCCGGCCGGACCGATAGCCGGCGGCTGTCCCCACATGAGCATCGCCGGCCCAAGGCACCTCATGCTTGTGCTCTTCAAAATACTTCTTGCTGCGCGCTGCCCAGCGCAAAGTCAGTTCCATCGAAGCCTGCGTCCGGGAGCGGTCGGCGGGGTACTCTGTGCATTCGTCAAACGCCATAACTATGTCGGCGCCCAGCCCGATCTGCGCTGCCATGGCGCTCTCCGGACTGAAAAAGTGCGATGAACCGTCGAGATGCGAGCGAAAGGTAACGCCTTCTTCGGTCACTTTGCGCAACTCGTTCAGGCTGAAAACCTGGAAGCCGCCGGAATCGGTAAGGATCGCCCGCGGCCACGCCATGAAACCATGCAAGCCTCCGAACTGGCGCACGATTTCCACTCCCGGACGCAAGTAGAGGTGATAAGTGTTGCCGAGGAGAATCTGGACCCCAAGGTCTTCGAGAATGTCCTGGGGCACGGCCTTGACAGTCCCAGACGTGCCTACCGGCATGAACACCGGAGTTTCGATCTCGCCGTGGGGCGTGTGCAGGCGACCGCCGCGAGCTTTGCCGGCGCGGGCCTCGACTTGGAATTCCATGGACACTCGTGTTTACCTACTCGCTTGCGATTGTAGCAACGGTCCAAAAAGCCAATGGGCGAGACCGCGATGTCGCCACAGCCAAATCCTACTTGTGCAAAATTGGCCATTTTCCTCTTCGGGTGCTTCTTATTATTGAAACGACAAAGGGATGTGAAGTGGGGGCAAGCAAAGATTATGGCACCTCTTCTGCAACACGCGATCACCGCAGAGGTAACCCTTACTCCTCGTCCCGCGAGCCGCCCGCTCATAGCTCCAGCGTGGCATACGATTGTGTTCATTGCTATTTTTGTAGGTCTGTCCATCGCTGGCGGCTTCTTTCAGCACGCCGTGAAGCAGCATCCGCAGGCAACCGTGCCGAGCGGTAACGCGGTCGGAGGTTACATTTCTGTGACCGTGTTTGAATGGCTCCTGGTGCTCTATGTCCGCATGGGCGTGCACAAGCGCGGAGTGCGGTTACGCGATCTAGTTGGCGGCCGATGGGCTACGCCAAAAGCAGTGATAGTAGACGTCGCTCTGGGAGCAGGGCTTTGGGCGGTGTGAATCGGCTTAATGAATAGCCACATTCTCGGCGGGGGAACAAACGCGGCGCAGGGACTTCTTCCCCAAGGGTTTCTTCAGAGTATGGCGTGGATACCCGTTGCCCTCTCAGCCGGATTTTGCGAGGAACTCGCATTTCGCGGCTATCTTCAGAAGCAATTTCAGGCGATCACAGGTAACGCCGGGTGGGCAGTCCTGATCCAGGCGATTTTATTCGGTATTGGCCATCTCTACGAAGGAGTGGGCCCGGTGGCAAGAATCACGCTCTTCGGCGGCCTATTCGGGCTGCTCGCCGAATGGCGAAAGAGCCTGAGGCCGGGGATGATCGCCCACGCTTGGTCTGACATTTTTGGCGTAATCATTTTCCGCGGAGCGTAGCGACATCTTATCCGCCTAGCGGCGTAAAACTCCGCCCTTCAGAGCGGAGATATAAGCCGTATATAGTTGTCCTCTTGGTACGCTACCGGCTAGACAATTCCCGGCAGATTTGCTGTTCGTAATTTAACTGGACCTGAAGCCTAAGCACATAAAGGGCTGCTGTGATGGGGTTAGTCCCCGTCTAAAAACCAGACGATTGGGGTCGGTGCGACCCTTCAGGCGCTAACGTAAGGGTTGTAATCCTAAGCGTAGCCTGAGAATCTTCGCCCTTTAGGGCGGAGAGGTTCAATTTCGCGACTCAGATGAGTGGCTGCTGGCCAGCAAAGGCACCAGTTCACCCCGGACACGACCATCTTCCAGAATCAATTTGCCGATGCTCACCGGAAGTTTGAATCGCCGAGGCCCGGCGCTGCCGGGATTGAAATAAAGCACTCCGTCGCGCATCTCCTGTTTAGGAACATGGCTGTGGCCGCTGACAACAACTGCGACTCCCGCGCCCATGGGCTTGAGATCCAATTGCTGCAGATCGTGCAGGACATAAATCAAAATGCCGCGCGATTCGAGCAAGTCCGTTTCAGGGAGTTCGCCAGTCCAAGCGCCTTTGTCGACGTTGCCGCGAACTGCGGTCACTGGTGCGATGTCCTGAAGTCTGTCGAGAATCTCAGGCGCTCCGACATCGCCGGCATGGATGATGTGGTCCGATCCTCGCAGTGCATCGACCGCTTCCGGACGCAGCAGGCCGTGCGTATCGGAGATGACACCGATAAAGATAGGCGTCTTAATGGTCATCCTGATGTCAGGCCGATGTCAGAGCTGTCTTCAGGGCTTGCGCTCCATCATGCGATTCATCTCATCATGGGAGGGAGCGTCTTCCAGCTTGGAGTAAGTGCCGGTGGCTCTTAACTCCTGCGCAATGCGGCGGAGGTAGCCGACAGTAGCGCGCATCGTCGCCGAGCCCAGGCTCACTCTGGCCACTCCCAGTTTGGATAATTCCGGCACCGAAGGAGAACCGGGTCCGGCAAGAATGTTGACCGGACACTTTAGATCCGCCACCAGCCGACCGATGGTAGGCGCATCCCGAAGTCCGGGCGCGAAAACGCAGTCGGCTCCCGCCTCGCGAAAAGCGCTGAGCCGGCGGACGGTTTCGTCGTAGCGCTCGGCCGGATCTCCAATCTGCAGAAGATACATATCAGTACGCGCATTAAGCACGAGCGGAATCCTCAGACGGCTTGCCATTTCGCGAACAGCGCGTATCTTTTCCAGTTGCAGCGGCAATTCAACCAGCACGGAGGGCGAGTCTCCAGTCGCATCTTCCAGGTTCATGCCCACCGCTCCCGCTTCGACCACCGCCCGGGCAGTTCGGCCCGCGTCTTCTGCAGTCTTTCCGTATCCCGCTTCCACGTCCGCCGTGACCGGGATTCGCACAGCTTTTGCGATGCGAGCAATCACGGCGAGCATCTCCTCTCGTGAAATCCTCTGCCCGTCGGGATAGCCCAGCGAGAAGGCGATGCCGGCACTGCTCGTGGCCGCCGCTTTGAAGCCCGACTCTTCGATGAGACGTGCACTGGCGACGTCCCATACATTGGGAAGCAGCAGAATCTCTCTACCTGAGTGCAGAACGCGAAAGGATGCCGCCTTGGCTTGCTCCTGAGCCATATTCTTCACCTACGATCGTGATGCCATTCTAGATTGTTCAGCCTCCGGGACCGAAAGCGATTTTTCACAGCTCAAGGTTCGTTTTTTTCATCTGGGATTTCTTCAAGAATTTCCCCACGCTTACCACCGCGCGGCCGACCGTTCCACGGCCAATTTCCTGGACGTCGTCGCGCGCGATAACGCGCAATAAATAAAAGCGTCCGTCAAATGACTCGAGCACGGCTTCGGCTCGGATGTGCGCACCAATCGGGCTCGCAGCGCGGTGCTCGATGTTGACTGCAGTCCCCACCGTAATCTCGTCGCCCTCGCAGTAGGGCTGAAGCGCCAGGAAGGCCGCAGTCTCCATCAGCCGGATCATATCGGGTGTGGAATAAACCGGTGGCAGCTCGGGGTGATGCGCGGCGAGCGTGTGCTTGAATTCGACTGTCTCGCGCGCTTCGCCATGCGCGCCAATAGGGGTTTCTTTTGCCATTCTATTTTTTTCTCGCAGAATCTTAAGCGGAAAAAAACGAGAAGCCAATGATCGCGGTTAAAACTCCACCGCAGAAATCATTGGCCCACGGTCGCGATCAATCCAAATTGCGATCAGCGCAAGGTGAACTAAACCGCGTGACTCATACGCGCCGCCTCAATCCCGTCAAGAGCATGCCACAACATGTTTGCTGTATTCTCGGCTGCATCCAGCGCAGCCTGCGCCGCTTCGGGATTTCCCGCGATGCGATTCTCCAGTTGCGTTCGCCAAACATTTGCGTGGTGAATGTCCGCGGTCGCGTGCAGAGCGAAGTAGCCACAAGTCTTATCATCAGCGCCGTACATTTCGCGAAGACCGCGCTCTTTCTCTTTGGCCACGCGCGGCACCTGAGATTCGTAGGCGTAGAACGCCGCCAAGGCTTCTTCCGGCGAACCTTCACTGGCGACGCGATGGAAGTGTTTCGTCAGGTCGCGAACTTGGGTGACTGGCAGGTGCCACTGCATGTCCCGCCTCGATCCCATGCCTTCGGCAAAATCGAGCCACAGCTCGGAGTGGGTCACAGAATTCTTGCCCGATCCGCCCGCGGTACCCTTCTCGTCAATCATGTTTGCCAGAACTGCCCGCCGCAATTCTCCCTCGTCGAGACGAAGCGCGAACTCGGCCAGGTATGACGGAAACGCCTGAACATGATGATAGTAGTGGCGGGCATATTCGCGGAGATCATCTCGCGTCAAATCGCCAGCCGCCCACGCTTTGTAGAACGGATGGCAGAGCAAGTCATATCTGGCGATCGATGCCTCCAATTGCTCCAAGAACTGAGTGCTATTCATGACCACCCCCAATGATTTCTGGTTTGACTCACTAATATACGAGCGAGTCTCGCGGGCGGCAAGTGGATGTGCAATCATTAGCGCCCTAACTTGCTAGAATGAAAACAGAAAATCGCGGCGACCGGAAACCTAAAGCTTCGAATCATTCACATGCAGTTCACGGAACAATTCGATGTCGTTGTCGTCGGCGCCGGCCATGCCGGATGCGAGGCCGCGATGGCCGCGGCGCGCATGGGGCTGAAGACGGCGCTCTTCACACTCAACGTCGACCTGATCGCGCAGATGTCTTGCAACCCGGCGATCGGCGGCATCGCAAAAGGTCACCTCGTCCGCGAAGTGGATGCGCTCGGCGGCGTTATGGGTGAGATCACCGACGCGGTGGGTATCCAGTTCCGTCTGCTCAACACTTCACGCGGGCCAGCCGTTTGGTCGCCGCGCGCGCAGTGCGACAAGCAAGCCTATCGTCTCAAGATGCGCGAGGTGCTGGAGGGGCAGTCCAGTCTTAAGATCAAGCAGGCGGAAGTGGCAGAGCTGATCATCGAAGAAAGCTCTCCGCCGTCCGCTGTCAATCATCAGCCAGGCGATGGGAATCGAAATGATAACCGAGAGCTTGGTTCTGAGACCTCGCGCCGGATTCTTGGCGTTCGCCTCCGCGACGGACGCTCCGTTGGCGCGGGAGCTGTCATCATCACTACCGGTACGTTTCTCAACGGCCTGATTCACTGCGGCGAGCAGCAGTATCCGGCCGGTCGCTCCGGCGAGCCGAACGCAGTTTTGCTCGGCGAGTCCCTGAAGAAGCTCGGCCTACGCGGCTGCCGCCTGAAGACGGGAACGCCGCCTCGCCTTGACGGACGCACCATCGAGTGGTCACGCTTCGAGGTGCAGCCCGGCGATGTGGACCCAACGCCATTCAGTTTTCGCACCAGGCGCGTAGCCCATCACGACTCCCAGGTGCCTTGCTACATTGCGTGGACTTCGCCCGAGACGCATCGCATCATCCGCGAGAACGTGCATCGCTCACCGATGTACAGCGGACAGATTCAGTCGATTGGTCCGCGCTACTGTCCATCGATCGAAGACAAGATTGTGAAGTTTCCCGACAAGCAGGTGCACCAGCTCTACCTCGAGCCTGAGGGGCTGAACACGCACGAAATTTACGTCAACGGCATGAGCACGTCACTGCCCGTGGAAGTACAAGTTGCCATCTTGAAGTCAATTCCAGGGCTCGAAAGCGCTGAGATGCTGCGTCCCGGCTATGCCATCGAGTACGACTCCATTGATCCCACGGAACTGCAGCGCAGTTTGGAGACGAAGAAGATTGCCCACCTGTTTCTTGCCGGGCAAATCAATGGCACGTCCGGCTATGAAGAAGCCGCATGCCAAGGCCTAATGGCAGGTATAAACGCGGCACTGCAGGTGAAGGGGCAACCGCCGCTGATTCTCGACCGCACCGAGGCATACACCGCGATTCTGATCGATGACTTAATTTCCAAGGGGACGAACGAACCTTACAGAATGTTCACTTCGCGCGCGGAATTCCGCTTGCATTTGCGTATCGATAACGCCGATCGTCGGCTTACGCCGCACGGCCGCCGTGTGGGTTTGATTTCCGATGAAGCCTGGGAAGATTTTCAGACGAAGCAGCAGCGACTCGACGAGCTGAGGCAGCTTCTGGAGAAAACCAAACTGACCACTGCGATGCTGAACGAACCACTGAAGGGAAGCGACTGGAGTTCGGCGGTCGGCCAAAGTTGTGCGCAGCTACTCAAGCGTCCGGAAGTAACAATCGAACACCTCGTTCCGCTCCTGAGAGAAATTACGCCGGAGTTTTTTGCCCGGAATGGTTCCGCGCCATCGCCGGCTTCAATTTCGTCCGAGGTGCGGAACGAGTTGAAATCTGTCGAAACTGGAGTTAAGTACGAGGGCTATCTGTTGCAACAGCAGCGCGCCATGGAGCGCATGAAAAAGTCGGAGCAGCGGTCGATCCCAGGATGGTTCGACTACCATTCGGTCAGCGGACTTTCGCATGAGATGCAGGAAAAGCTGAGCCATGTGCAGCCCCGCACGTTGGCCCAAGCCTCGCGCATCCCCGGAGTGACACCGGCCGCGGTGTCATTGGTGAGCGTCTACATTGAGATACAGTCGCGTCGCCGTGAGCAGGCGCTCGCAATCTAGACCAGGCTGAGCCTGTCCACTGTAAATTAATGCTGCGTTAACAATCCTCTGGAATGCAGGATTTAGTATTTCCCGATGCCGCAAGACTCCCTCCGCATGGAAGATCAGCCCGGAACGCAGCCCGGACAGCGCGTTCTCCGCCTCAATGGAGCGTTGGTGATGACCACGATGTTTGAGTTCCAGGCCACGATACGCGCCGACACTTCCCGATCGCTGATCATCGATTTCACGAATGTCCCTTACGTGGATTCCGCCGGCATCGGGGCGCTGGTAGGCGCATACGTCACCCGCCAGCATGGCGAACGAAATCTGGCGCTGGTCGGCGTGAGCGAGCGCATCCACAACGCGCTCAAAGTTACGCGGGTCGAGCAGTTCTTTCGTTTCTTCGATTCGGTAAGCGCGGCAGAACAGGCGTCCGTCGCATAAGCCGCTCACGACCTGGTTTGACTGCTTTCCCTCATCCCCCTAAGATGGATTTTCCCGCCCCATCCATCCATGATCGGCCAGACCATCTCGCACTACCGCATTACGGGCCAGTTAGGCAGCGGCGGAATGGGAATTGTCTACAGCGCCGAAGACCTCGACTTGGGGCGCCGTGTCGCGCTGAAGTTTCTTCCCCCGCAACTTTCTCGTGATCAAAACGCGTTGGACCGTTTTCTGTTGGAGGCGCGCACTGCGTCGGCTTTGAACCATCCCAACATCTGCACGATCTATGCGGTGGAAAAAGCCCGGCTTGAGAACGAGCATGAGCAGTCGTTCATTGCCATGGAATTGCTGGAGGGCGAGACTCTGGACCGCCGCCTGGGGTCCGGGCCGGTGCCGCTGGATCGCTTGCTGGAGTGGAGTATCCAACTCGCAGATGCGCTCGACGCTGCGCACGCGAAAGGTATCATCCATCGCGACATTAAACCCGCGAACATATTCGTTACAGAGCGCGGGCAGGTGAAGGTGCTGGACTTCGGCCTTGCCAAGCTGGCGCGTCCCGAGATGGCTATGGAAACCATCGGGGCTACGCAGGACTCTCCCGGACTGTTACACCTGACTAGCCCGGGGGCGACCGTGGGTACGATCGCTTACATGTCTCCGGAACAGGCTCGCGGTGAGGAATTGGATTCCCGTACGGATTTGTTTTCGTTGGGCGTCGTGATCTACCAGATGGCAACTGGACGTTTGCCGTTTTCCGGCGCAACGTCGGCGGTGATTTTTCACGCGATTCTCGAACTCGATCCGGTCCCGGCGTCGCAGCTGAATTCCGCGGTCCCGCCGCGACTGGAAGAAATTTTCGGGAAGGCTCTGGAAAAAGATCGCGACCTGCGCTTTCACTCCGCCGGAGATTTGCGCGGCGACCTGCGGCGGCTGAAGCGGGATATAGAATCCGGACGCAAGTCCGCACAGGCAGCGCCCACGGGCGCTCCGGCAATTCCGATGACGGGTTCCTCCCCGGCGGTTGCTTCCGGCATCTCTTCCGCAGTGCGCGCTTCCGGAAGTTCGGATGTGATCGCCGCAGCGCGGCAGCACAAGCTCAGCACTGGGCTCACTCTGGGAATCGTGTTGGCACTGATAGCCGCGGCGGGTTACGGAATCTATGCGTACTTCACGCGCAGCCGGCCCGCTCCGTTCCAAAATTTCACGGTCACAAAGGTTACGGAGGGCGGCAAGTCAGTGTTAGCGGCCCTTTCTCCCGATGGGAAATACATCCTAAATCTGGTGCGTGACAATGGCCTTGCCAGTCTCTGGCTGCGCAATGTGCCCACCAACAGCAATACGCAGGTTGAACCAGCGGCCGATCTGTATTACAACGGCCTGCGCTTCTCGCCAGATGGTAATTACTTTTATTTTGGCCGTAGCGATCCCGGCAACCCGGATCTGAAGTTCTTGTATCGGGCGCCGCTGCTTGGCGGCGCGCCTCAAAAGCTGATCAGCGACCTGGATTCGAATATTTCTTTTTCTCCCGATGGACAGAAGTTCGCGTTCATGCGCTATGACAATCCGGAACATGGCAAGTACCAGCTCATTATCCGCATGGTGGAGGGTGGAGACGAAAAGGTTTTGAGTGGCGGCCCGACAAGCGACGCTCTGTACCAACCCGCGTGGTCGCCTGACGGAAAAACTATTGTTTGCCAAATGCTCGACGTTGAGAACGGATTGATCAGGTTGGTGGCGGTGGATGCAATCAGCGGCCAGCGTAAGGCTTTCTTCAGCAGCAATGAGCGCATTGTCGAGAAACCCTCATGGCTGCCCGACGGCAGTGGTGTTTTGGTCCTGGGGAAGGAACAAAGCTCGAATTTCACTCGCAAACAAATCGGATTCGTTTCCTATCCTCAGGGCGTGTATTCGCCGGTCACCCGCGATACGAATAGTTACTCCGATCTCAGCGTCGCCAGCAACGGACATCTTCTTGCTACCGTGCAGAACGAAAACCGCTGGAATTTGCAGGTGATGCCTACTACGGGACCAGCCGCGGCGGCGCGGCAGGTTACATCAGCCGACGCCGACACCAACTTCACATGGACCGCGACGAACCAATTGATTTCCGATCAGGCGAATGTGCTTAATGTGATCGATCCGGCGACGGGTTCCAAGACGGTTGTCCCGGGCCAGGCGGTCAACGGCTATCCGTGGGCTTGCGGCGAGGGCGGCTTTATCGTCTTTGTAAGATTTCAGAGTGGCGTCCAGAATGTCTGGCGCATGGATACCGTGGGCAATTTCAAGCAGATTACGAATGGTAAGCTGGACTCGAATCCAGTGTGCTCGAAAGATGGCAAGTGGGTTTTCTTCATGGAGCAGGGGGCCGCGCAGAGACTGGCGAAAGTCCCGATTGATGGCGGAGCCTCGCAAACGCTTTCGGAATCGCCAAGCGCGGGCACGTTTGATGTCTCGCCCGACGGAAAGCTCGCCACATTTCCCACCCTGGAACACTCCGGTGAGCACAAAGAAATGCTGGCCCTGGTGGAAACGGGCGGCGGCAAGGCGGCGAAGCTGGTGGCATTCGAACGGCCGCGTTTCGGCCTGCTCCACTTTTCAAGCGACGGCAAAGGAGTGATTTACCCGGTTCGCGATAATGGCGTAGACAACCTATGGCTGCAGCCGCTCGATGGTTCTAAAGGCAAACAGATTACGGATTTCACGTCTGAACACATTTTCGATTTTCACTGGTCGTTCGACGGAAAGCAGTTGGCGCTGGTTCGCGGCCATACAGACGCGGACGTGGTTTTGATACGCGATGGCCGACAATAACAAGCGTCTCGAACGAAGTTTGCGAACAGTGGCGGGATTTCCAGCACTTCGACTGATCGCGACTTGAGGTCCTGCTAGCTCTCCGGCTACGCGCTGCCGAGGGCTCTCCGGTATCGCCGCCACACGAAAATGACCGGCAACACAATGATCATCAGCCAAATCAAGAGGGTGGGGCCGGACTCGGCGAAGAACAGCACGATCCCGAGCACCATCTCCGACGCGTTACGATAGCCAGCGACGAGCGCGTTGCGAATGCGTGTGGAAACGGAAGCGGCCGGCGGGTTTAACTGTGCTTTGTATTCTTCCGTGAGTTGCAGTTCGACGGTGGCGAAGTCTACGCGGTGTTCGAGGGCCTTCTGCTCCGCCTCCATGCGCTCAATATCGCCACGGACGCGCGCAATCTCCTGCTCCACCTGGAGAACCTCGACAACTTTTCCCGTGCGCTCCTGAAGGATGGTACGTAAGCGCTGTTCGGTTTCGCGGGAGTTCTTCAGGCGCGCCACCAGGTCGGCGTGCTCTTGAGTAACTTCTTCGCCGGATTGCGATTCGTTCTCGACGCGGCCGAGAGTTTTGAGGTCAGCAACCGCCGAAGCGAGTTCGGGCGCCGGAATCCGAAGCGATGCCTGCAGACCCCGCGCAGCGTTCTCCGGCGTGCTGACGTTCAGTTGCGCGGAATAACCGTGATGCCGCGCGAGGATACTGTCGAGAGACGAGCGGGAAGTGGCGAAATCTTTCACCACGAATGAGAGGGAGACGGTACGTGCGATCATGGGAGCCGAAATCACCTTGCTCTGCTGATCGGTCATCGGCTGACCGTCCACGGAAAAAGACTTCTTGGGGTGACCGCCAAGACCGTGAAAAAGGCCGTTCGAATCGGCCGCAATGCCGGGCGAGTTTAGTGTCACGAGTCCTTTTGCAGTTAGGCTCTGAGATACTTTGGACTGCTGATCGACGATCGAATCACCATTGACCGGAAGTTTAGCGGCGCTGCCTCCGGCAGAACTCTCCCTTTCGGTGTGCTGCTTTCCCTGGTAAAACGTTGCGGACATTGCTGCCTGCTGAGAGCGGTGCAAAGTTGGCAAGAAAATGGCCAGCACAAGCAATAGCGCCGCCAGCGTGCCCCCACTCCCAAGGGCGTACTGCTTCCAAGTCCAAAAGCTGGCGCGAATAAGGAGGTTCGCGTTGCCGATGTCGACGCCTGAGCCAGCCTTGACGGCCGCACTTGTAACGGAGTGCTCCAGCTTTGCCGGAACAGCCTCGACGTTCCAGCGCGAAAGTGACAGTGACGTGCTGCGGAGCTGCTCAGCGAGCGCGCTGCATTCGGCACAGCGATCCAGGTGCGCGGAGACGGCTTGCGCCTCCGCGGCGGAAAGTTCGCCATCGAGAAGTGCCATGACTTCTTCGGGGGCCACAGGATGTGCAGTGGTGTTCATACGCGTCCCTCGGATTCCGTGAGCTTTTCTGCGGATGGTTTCGGAGCGGGCGCCGCAAGCAGATCGCGCAACGCCATCCGTGCGCGAAACAGCCGCGAGCGCACCGTGTTCACCGGCAAACTCAGCAACTCGGCAATTTCCGCGTAGCTCAACTGCTCAAATTCACGCAGCAACAGGATTTCGCGATCCAAACGCTCCAGCTTACCCACCGCCTGGCGCAGCGATACTTTCGCGTCCATGGCGTTCTGTAACGCAGGCTCGGGACCCTCGGCGGTAGTCCCTAGAAACGTCGCGCGAAAGGCCGCTTTCCGGCGATGCGCGCCCAGGATTTTGAAGCCGATGGCATACAGATAGGTTCGAAAAAGGGCGCGCGGTTCATAGCGTGACGACGCGCGAAGTACCGCGAGAAAAGTCTCTTGCGCCAGCTCTTCCGCCTGGGCAGGATCGGCAACGCGCCGCCGGAAAAATCCATATAGCGGGTGTTTGTACCTCGAGAACAGCTCGCCAAACGAATCCTTCGAACCGCCGGCAAACGCGGCCATCAACTGTTCGTCGCTTACCGCAGTTGCAGGCTTCTCCGCGTCGGAATTTCCTGGCGTACCGTTCATGGCGCTTCGCTTTATCGCCTGCGAGTCTAGAACGAGCGTCGGCAGTGCGGCTTGCATGAGTTCCCGCCTTGTTCCTTCACTACTGGTAATGTCGTGGAATGGCGAAAAGTTCCCCAAGAAACTCAAAAGGCGGCCATCTCTGGCCGCCTTTTCTTGAATTGTTAGCTGCGAAGTGGTTTATGCACCCTTCACGTTCTCGGCCTGCCAGCCCTTCGGGCCTTTGACCACGTCAAATTGCACCTGCTGACCTTCCTGCAGGCTGCGGAAGCCGCTTGCCTGAATGGCCGAGAAGTGCACAAATACGTCCTCGCCGTTCTGGCGGCTGATAAACCCGTAGCCTTTGGCGTCGTTAAACCACTTCACTGTTCCTGTTTCCATGGTGTTGCAATGTTCCTTTGTTTGATATAGCGCTAAAACTTTGGAAGGTTCTTCGGCAGGCAGGTCACGCGCCGGTAAGCGGGGAAATTACTGCGAGGAACTCTAAAGTCAAACGCAGGTGAATTGTATTTCAAGTGCCCCGAAATTGCTACAAAAAATCCCGAAAGACTCACCTAAGCCTAACAATAACAAAGGGTTATGCAGCCTCCCAAGCGTGCGCGAATTTGCCATCCTGCCGCAAAAGATGGATCATCAAGATTAAGGGATCCTCAGGATATGCGTCTACGCCGTCTTGCCATCGTCTTCGTACTTACAACCTCAACCTGGGCGGGTATTGTGGAGGACGTCCGTGGGGCTTTGGCCCGGAACAGCTTTCCGACAGCCGACTCGGAACTGAAAACGTACCAAGCCCAGAACGGCGTCACGCCCGAATATATCGAAGCCTATTCGTGGATGGCGCGGGCTGCCCTTGTCGCGCGCGATTACGATCAGGCGGCGGCGTATGCCAAACAAACCAGTGCCATGGCACGGGAGCAACTCAAGCAGCGTCCGCTCGATGCCGACCCGCACCTGGCGACGGCTGTGGGAGCGGCCATCGAAGTACAGTCCCAAACCCTGGCCGCTCGCGGGCAGCGCACTCAAGCCGTCGCGATTTTGCAGGCTGCACTGCGCGCTTATGGCAATACTTCGATCCGCGCACGTCTGCAGAAAAACCTGAACCTGCTTTCGTTCGACGGGAAAGCGGCGCCCGCTCTTCGGACCGATCAATTTCTGGGATCAAAACCCCCTGGGCTGGCTCAGCTCAAAGGCTCGCCCGTACTGCTGTTCTTCTGGGCGCACTGGTGCGTTGACTGTAAGGCCGAAGCTCCCATCATCACGCAACTGCGCTCGGAATTTGTGCCCAAGGGATTAACCGTCATCGGTCCCACCCGGCTCTATGGGTACACGGCGCAAGTCGAAAATGCAGCTCCCAGCGACGAGCTGGCTTACATCGACGCAGTGCGGCATCGCTTCTATGCAGGCCTACTCGATATGCCCGTCCCCATCAGCAAGTACAACTTCGACATGTATGGAGCATCCACTACGCCGACACTTGTGCTGCTTGACCGTAGCGGCAAGGTGGCGATGTACCACCCGGGGGCATTGCCCTATCTTGAGCTGAAGGCCGAGATTGAGAAGGTCGTGGCCACACCCACTACAATCGCCCGGTGAACCTCGACGATACCATTGTCGCTATCGCCACGCCACCGGGGCGCGGCGGGATCGGGGTGGTGCGCGTGGCTGGACCGCGAGCTCGCCAGATCACCTCGCCAGTGTTGCGGTTGAAACACGATCTGGAACCCGGACTGGCAGTTTTCGGCGAACTCATCGAGTCCGGTGGAGACGCCGCCGAGCTACGCTCGGTCGGACAACCGAGGGCGGCTGTCCCCACACGGATCGATGAAGTAGTCGTCACTTATTTTGCAAAACCACACTCCTATACTACCGACGACATTGTCGAGATTGCCGCCCACGGATCTCCAGTAGTGCTGCGGCACATCGTGGAGCTCTGTACCACGGCCGGGGCGCGGCTCGCGGAGCCGGGCGAGTTCACCATGCGCGCGTTTCTTAACGGCCGCATCGATCTCACCCAAGCCGAAGCGGTTCGCGATCTGATTGATTCACAGACGCTTTATCAGGCAAAAGTTGCCGCGCAACAACTTGAGGGCGCTCTCTCCAAACGCTTGCAGCCAGTCAAACAGAAATTAGTCGAATTGATCGCTGTGCTCGAAGCAGGCATCGACTTCGCAGAGGACGACGTATCGATCCTGCCCGACTATGTCATCCTCGAACGCATCGCTGCGGTACGTCAGCCGCTCGGGGCTCTTGCCGCAACGTTCGCCTACGGAAAGATCGTCCATGAGGGCCTGTCGCTTGCCATCATCGGCCGGCCCAACGTAGGGAAGTCCAGTTTGTTCAATCGTCTGGTTGAGCGCGAACGGGCCATCGTGACCGCAACCCCCGGCACCACGCGTGATCTGATCAGCGAAACGGTCGCGCTCGGTGGGATTCCCCTGCAGCTTGTCGACACAGCGGGCATCCGCCAAGCGCTCGACGAAGCGGAATCAATCGGCATTCGGAAATCCATGGAAGCCTTGGCGGATGCTGATCTGGTGCTGGTGGTGTTCGATGCTTCGCAGAAGGTGACGAGGGAAGACAATGAGCTGCTGCGGCAAGTGCAGGGTCGTCCGGCAATTGTGGTGGAGAACAAATGCGACCTGGAATCCAGTCCTCAATGGTCAGTGACGAGCGGCCAGTTTCCAAGGGTTCAAGTGTCTGCCTTGACCGGGCAGGGAATCGGCGAACTACGGACTGAGATTTTGCGCCACGTCGGGGGCGAAACAGGAGCGCAGGCAGAAAGTGGATTTCTTACGAATGTTCGCCACGCGGGGCTTGTTCAAGAGTCACTGGTTGCGCTCGAGGCCGCGAGCAATGCGGTAACTGGCAGAATCCCTCACGAGATGCTCTTGCTCGATCTTTACAACGCCCTTCGACCTCTTGACGCTATAACCGGAGCTACCACGACTGATGACATCCTCAACCTCATCTTCAGCAAGTTCTGTATCGGAAAGTAAAAGGAGGGTACATGGGTTCCTAATAAAATCTACTTTGGACAGATAAAGTTTCCCGGATTGCACAACGACGCCTTGCCGTTTCTCACGCAATCTTGACTTTCGCAATCACAGTGGTGCCGCGTCCCTCAGATTGAATTTCCAGGCTGCCATCGAGCTGCCGGAGACGTTCTCGCATTCCACCAAATCCGATGCCGGCTCGGCCCGATTCGAGCAGGTCTCGTTGCTTCTCCTTGGGTATTCCCTTACCTTCATCCCGAACTTGAACCGTCAGGAAGTCATTCTCCCGATACACAGCGATGGTGGCAGTGGCGCTTCCAGAGTGGCGATGGATATTGGTCAAACACTCCTGAACGATCCGGAAGATTGCAATTTCAACATCGTCGGGCAGTCGGCCGAAATCAGAGGGAATATCGAGATCGACTTTTATCTTGCTGCGTTCGGAGAATCCGTCGACATACCAACGCAGCGCAGACACCAACCCGGCTATGTCAAGCAGAGGAGGGTGTAGCAGGTGAGAGATGGTACGAATCTCTCTGGAGACCTGTTCCACCAGCATGGCGTTCTCGGACACGGCCCTTGCTCCGTCCGCATCGAGCTTACGAGATTGCTGCTGAACGATCGCGATATTCATGCCGATGGCAGCGAGCAACTGGCCTACGCTGTCATGCAGTTCCCGCGCAATGCGCCTGCGTTCCTCATCCTGCATTCGCTGAAAGCGTGACGCCAGTTCCCCTTGCTCCTTGCTAGCGGTCAAGTCAGTGACCAGAACTCCGGTTGCCGACTTGTCGCGGGACAACAGGTTCAGAGAGAAATGGGCAGAAATCGATTCGCCACCAGCCCGAAGCAAACGCATTTCGCCTTCGCTGAACCCGCTCCGAGCCTCACGCAGCAATTTCTGGCAACCGGGATGATCCTCCGGCGCCAGGAAGTTTGTAAGAGGAAGCCCAACCAGCGTCTCACGTCCCACACCCAACAACTGTGCCAGGCTATGATTGGCATAAATGACGCAACCGTCGGCATCGAGCATGGCTGCTCCCTGCTGCATTCTTTCAACCAGGGTGCTGTACGGAAGGTCGGAGCCCTCGAGGGTATAAACCCGATGACCTTCAGGATCCCGCACTACGAACGCATCCACCGCCCCATCGCGAATCGCGCGCAGGGTCTGTTCCGCTTCGTCCGACAAATGGACTTCAACTGCCGGCGTGCATTCTTCCATCTAAATTTCTCCCGACGAAGAGCTGACTTCTTCGCTTCACTTTTCCAGACCAGCCTGCCGCAGCTGTAAACCCACCAAGGCACGCTCGGTATCGCGAAGGTCGCCCACGATTTTGCGCAACGGCTGCGGCAACTTCCGCACCAGGGTGGGAATTGCAAGGATCTGGTCCCCGGCAGCCAATTGCGGATGCTTCACCAGATCCACCACTTCTATATTGTAGCGCCCGGCCAAGTGGTCCTCACAGATTTTCTTAAGATTCGCAAAGGCGGCGACGGATCGCGGAGTTTGGCCCGCAACGTACAAACGGAGTTCCCAGACTTCGCCTTCCTCCGTTCCTTTGTCGGCAATCTCTTTAAGACTTAGCGGTGGCTTGGTGCTAGCGTTTACTGTTTTTGCCATCCTGACTCCTGTGTTGCTTCTTGCTGGAGGCAATCCCTTTGCTCTGATCGGCGCGGCGGCTGCGAGCCATGGCTTCGCGACTTTCGGCCATAAATTTTTCGCTCGCAATTTCCTCGGCGCCAACCGTAGCCGACTCCTCTTGCTCGACCTCGAACTCTTTTCGGAGAGCCGTGATACGGGCTTCCAGTGCTTCCCGTTTTCGCGTGAGGTCACGCTGTCTGCGTTCGGCTTCCTGCCGCCGTTCGAGCACCGCAGCCTGCTCACGCGTTTCCTGGGATAGACGAGACGATCCGGTCAGAACGCCTTCGGGACCCAGATATACGTCCAGCAAATCAACTCCGTGATCAGTCAGACGAAACTCACGGAGTTGGTTGGAGTGGGGCATGCCGCGTGATTTAAGAACGTACAGAGCGCGATTGCGCTCGCCGCCCAATTCGATGTCCCGCACGAACAGCCACGTATCCACGATGGAGGAGATTTCCACGTCGGTCTTTTCTATCGCCTCTCCACCGGAAGTTAAGTTTGTCAAAATGCCGGTTATTCCCTTTTGCTTCAGAAAGTCGATCAGGCGAATCAACATGATGTGGGCGTCGCGCCGGTTGCCTGCTTGTACCAAGCTTCCCACCGGATCGATAACCACCACTTGGGGTTGAAACTCGTCAATAATCTTGTGGATGATCGCCAAGTGCATCTCCAGCCCGTGAAGCGTTGCTCGGCTGGAATGGAACCGGAGCAGATTCTTCTTGATCCATTGAGCCAAGTCCAGGCCGATGGATTGCATATTGCGAATGAGCTGACCCGGCGATTCCTCGAAGGAGAAGTAAAGACTACGCTCGCTGCGGCGGCAGGCGGCATCGACAACGTGCGCCGCCAAACTTGTCTTTCCGGTTCCTGCCGTTCCCGAAATCAGGACAGTGCTGCCCCGGTAAAATCCTTCACCCCCCAGCATCGTATCCAAGCGGGGAACGCCGCTGGAAATGCGCTCATCACTTACATGATGCTGCAGGCCCAGGGAGGTGATCGGCAAGACGCTGAAACCATCTTCGTCGATCAGGAACGGATACTCATTGGTGCCATGCGCGGTGCCCCGATATTTAACGACGCGCAGCCGGCGGGTGGAAATCTGGTCCACCATGCGGTGGTCGAGCAGGAGGACGCAATCAGAAACATATTCTTCCAGCCCGTGGCGGGTGAGGGCGCCTTCGCCGCGTTCGGCGGTGATAACCGCTGTCACACCCCTATCTTTGAGCCAGCGAAACAAGCGGCGCAACTCAGCCCTTAGAATTCCTTCATTCCGCAGCCCGGAAAACAGGTTCTCAATGGTATCGAGAACCACTCGTTTCGCTCCGATGCTGTCGATCGCGGAACCGAGCCGTATGAACAATCCTTCGAGGTCGTAATCCCCAGTTTCGTCGATTTCACTGCGTTCGACGCGAACGAAATCGATGGCCAACCTTTTTTCTTCAGCCAGTTCATCCAAATCAAATCCGATTGAGCGGACATTTTGCGTCAGCTCGGCCGCGGTCTCTTCGAACGCCATAAAGACTCCGGGTTCGTTGAACTGGGTGGCACCGCGAACCAGGAACTCCATGGCCAGGAGTGTCTTTCCTGCGCCGGCGCTGCCGCATACGAGCGTAGGTCTGCCACGGGGAAAACCGCCGTTAGTTATTTCGTCAAGTCCTTGAATTCCGGTTGGGGCCTTAGGCAGGCTGGGACTTTCTATGTTCTTTTTCTGAATAGCACTGCTCTTTCCGGCTGTCGCTTGCATTGTGTTAAGCGCCTCTGTTTTGGCGCTTTAAGTTGTACGTTTTACTGGGTTCGCTACATCAATGGAGCAAACATTACAGCGGACGATCCCCACAACAACCGACTGTTCCCTGTGGCCTACTAAGCTCCACAGCTGCTCACGATGCCATCGACAATTGCAAGGCTTCTAGTTGGGACGGCGAGGGGAAGGGCCGCTGTCTAATGTACCTAGATCGGCGAGCGAAGGTGTATACGGTGAATCCTGTAGGCGTCCACTGGAAGCGGAGGGCTAGTCGTTCGGCATCAGCAGTTTCCAGTTTCGAGTGGATACCTACCCGGCGTGAATCCGCGCGGTTCGTGTAACCAGTGAACCTGCGACAAGCGGAGTCCTCGGACGCGGCGGCGCGAGGTTGCAGACAGAAAAGAGGGCGCGCCATTTGGGGCGTGTCCCATAAGCGCCAACTAAAGGCAGAAATCCTCCCGAGTGGCCGACGATTCCCGAGTTGCAGACCGGTACGCGGATTCAAATCCGAGAGTTACCTGAGTCAAGTGGCGGTGGCCGGAAGGCACGTCGCTGAACCCCATCTTCGCTATCATGAGCTTGACCTTTTGCCGAGCAATAGTGACTCTTCCAAATCCAGCCTTAAGCGGTACCGAGCGCGCTGCCGGCAACGCCGAAGTCGGCATTCGGGGCACCATTTAACGTGCCATCCGGATTTACCGAACCCAGAAACCCGTCGATTGAGTTGGGGTTGATATTCAGCTTGTTGAAGAAGTTGTAAACGTCGGCGCGGACTTCGAAGTTCGCGTTCTCTCCCAGCGCTGGGACCCTCGGCACCGTTCCGCGGAGGGAAGCGCGAAACTGAGCCTGCGCGGCTCCGAGGAAAAAGGTGACAGCCAACAGCGTGATTACCGACAGGTTTCGATACGGCATAAAGGGCTCCTTCCCTGAAATGGCGAGTCACCGAATCGGCGATGAATGGATTCATACATCAAGTAGAAACAATGCTCACAACGGCAGTGGATGGTGCTGATTGTGTCCGTGGCCTGCGCCTCACGAGACGCGATCCGCGATTTCTCACGTCCTCTTGCATGAAAGCCGCGGTATGTCTCCGGTTCGGTAATCTCTGATGTACCTATTTCACTTTAGGCTGGCTTTCACTTTAGGTTCGCTGTAAAGAAGCTCGAGGGAGGATGTAACTAGAGCTGCCTTACGATCGCCAGGACAGTAGGCTCCAGTAATTGCCCTCTCATTTGTCTGCGATTGGATTGCTCTTATCCGCGACAAACCCCACCTTTGTCAGCATGGGTTGAATCTCCGGGTTGGACATGAACAATTTCCAAAGCAGACCAGTGCGGTAATTTTCCACCATGACCACGATCGGTGCCTGGTCAAGGCCCATGTAGACGGGAGAGAACCAGTTCCGGCCCAGATTGAAAGCATCGTGCGGTCCGTAAACTCCCCACAAGCGGTCCCCTAAGTCCCGATAGAAAAACTTGAACGCGGCCATCGAAGCCTGGGGGGTATACGGAAACGAAGAGAGCGCGCCGGTTGGAGTGATCGTGCCATTGTCTGTGGCCCGGTCCGGAGCATGAGCGGAATAGCCTAACTGATCGTCACTTGCCGTCAACCCCCAGTCGTTGGGACCATATCCCTGGAAGTGGCCGGGGTTCGACTCGCAATACGCCTGATCGATGAGCGCGAAATTGCGGTTGTTATCGAAATAATCCGTGTAGCGATCATGAATGCCGCGGGGATCGAAACCCAGGAACGAATATTGAGTAAAGAATAGGGGACCTCCGGTACCCACCCCTACGTCAAGCTTGATGCCGTAGTAACTGTGGCCGTTTACATAGCGTTCCCCGTCGGTTGATCCCGACCAACCACTGCGATATGCGATGGCCGCCTCCGATTGCCCCGCCCAGCCGGAATAGTAAAGGTCGGCTGAAACTCCATGCGTGGGCGAAGCAATGGCCAATAGATAGGTGATCATGGTTTCGTTAAACCCGGTGAGCCGGTGATCGATGAACCATGACCACTGCGGAGACCAATGCCATAGCAGCGCATCGTTCTTGGGAGTCCGGCGGTACCAATCCCACTCCACGGCCTCCCACAGAACAGTAATTCTTTGAACTATACTTTGCTCCGCCGTATTGTCACCCTTGAAGTATTGCCGCGCAGCTAATAATCCTTGAATTAGATACGACGTCTCGACTAGATCGCCGCCGTTATCGAACATGCCGAACACCAACATGCTCTGCGCCGTGCTGCCATTCAGAAAGTGGGACCAGGCGCCGTGATAGCGAGGAACCTTCTCGAGGAAATCCAAAATCTGCGTAAGACGCTCGATACCTTGCTGGCGTGTGATGAACCCACGGTCCACTCCCACGATGAGCGCCATAATGCCAAATCCAGAAGCACCGGTCGCGACGATCCGTTCGTCTCCAGGAATGTTTTCCAGCGTCGCCCCCGCTGTGGGATGAGCTCCCTCCCAGTAGTAACGGAAGCAGGCTTCCTGCAACATGGTGAGCAATTCATCGTCGGACAGCTCCCTGGTTGACGCGCTCGCTGCTTCCGAAAAAGCGGACTGCCGGTAAGATCGGTCAACGGCTTTAACCCGGTAAGTTGCCTTCACTCCGGAACGGCCTAGAAAGTCGGTGTAACGGTTGATGTCCGCACTCTGAATACCGATGGGTTGGAACTTGTGCTTATCAATCGAGCGATAGATGGCATAGCTTTGCAGATCGCTGTTGGCAACTGGTTCCCAACTAACATCAATATGGCGGTCGTAGCCTTTGGCCTGTATATCCTTTGGCGCCCGAGGAGCACTCCTCACTTCGGGGGCCACGGGCGAAGCGGCGCTTCTGTCGTCGATCTTGATCTCGTCGATGATCAATGTGTGAGGAGCGTCGTCCGCAGCCCCTTGACTGAAGTACAGGCTGTGGAGTTCGCGCGCCTGAAAGGGGTGAATGGAGGCAGTCTCAAACTCGCTGAGCGGCAGCCTGACCTGAAACCAGCGTTTGGCAGGCACGTCGCCGCTAATGCCGCCCAGCTTTACCGGAACTGTAAAATCATGTTGTTCATCTTCCAGTTGAAGGAATGGCAAATCGGCAGCTGGAAATGGCTCCGGAGAGTAGCACCATAGATAGAGCGTATCGCCGCGGAAATCCGTCAGCCGATTACGCATGCTAACCACTCGCAGTTCCGTCTCCCAACTTCCTCCCGCCACTGACCGCCACTGCAGGCGAAGGGCATTCGGCGGCGTGAAGAAATTCTTCTTCTCGACGGGAAGCGAACCCGACAATAACTCAATCGTGCTGGGAAACACTGCTCTTCCGCTGCTGTAATAGTAGTAGTCGGGGGTGATGCTGTTATCGAACACCACGTGGTTGTAGTAATCCGTGGGGGCGGCAGCGCCACAAGGAAGAACAATTAAAATAAAAAAACAGAAAAGGCAGAAAAGCCAACGCACACGCGCTCCCGCTCTTGGCAGTGGAGAGAGTTTTATTGCACTCAAAGTCAGAGTCTAACATAGGAAAATGGGCTAACGAGTTATCGCCGAGCCGTGCACGAGCGAGAAAAGTCGATCCCAATGATAGATTGAGATACGGTAATCTTGCCTCCGAGTGTTGTCGTTATTGTTTCTGCGTCTGATTCGAGGACTCTGTCCCATTGAGAACCAAAACCCCCGGCTCAATCTATGCACGTTCAGCCCCGCTGCCCGGGTTCCCGAAGTTATACATTGTCGGCGTCCTGCTTTTATTCGCGGCGGTCTACGGGGGCTCACTTTTTTCTCCCGGCTTGCAGGACGATGCGGATTCCACCCACGCCGAGGCTTCACGCGAGATGGCGGTCACGCACGACTACGTTACCCTGAAAGTGAACGGCAACCGCTATCTGGAGAAAGCTCCGCTGATGTACTGGGCGGTGTCGCTCTGTTACCGCTGCTTTGGAGTAAATGAGTTCGCGGCACATTTACCCGTTGCGGTCTCGATGCTGCTCTTGGTCTTGCTGGCCATGCGATGGGGTCGTCGCGCGTTCGGCGACCGCGCCGCTATTTACGCGGGATTGTTTGTTTCGTCCGCGGCCGGATGCTATCTCTTCACGCGCATACTCATCCCGGAATCCATCCTTAGTTTCTTTATTGCCGCATCGTTTTACTTCTTCGCCACCGCTCTGGAGGATGGCGATGCGTGGCGATGGTATGTCGGCTATGCCTGCATGGCTTTGTCGGTGCTTACCAAAGGTCTGCTCGCGATCGTGGTCGTCGGTTTGGCCCTGTCACTATACGTTGCGATCAGTGGTGAGTGGCGACGCTGGCGTGAGTTCCGCCTGTTCACCGGCACTGTACTCTTTCTGCTAATCGCGGCGCCGTGGCATATATTAGCCGGCATTCGCAATCCGCACTTTTACTGGTTCTACTTCGTGAACGAACACTTCCTGCGCTTCCTGGGTAAGCGCATTCCCAAGGACTACAACAAACAGACAAACTCACTTTACTGGACGCTTCACTTGGTCTGGCTATTCCCCTGGAGTCTGTACTTGCCGGCGGCGCTACGGCGGCCGATTACGGAATGGACGGCCCGTCGCAAACGCGGTGAACTCAACTCTCCGCGGCCGCTGACCTTCCAGTCGCGAACGGAACGACTCTGCCTTGTCTGGGCTGGAGTTACACTTATCTTTTTCTCCTTCTCGACGAATCAGGAGTACTACACTTTCCCGGCATACTTTCCGATCCTGCTGTTGATTGCAGCCAGGGTGGCAAACGAAGAAGAGTCGGGTTCGCGCCGCTGGCTTCTGTGGAGTTCGGGCGCACTGACGGTAATCTGCATCGGAATCTCGGCCGTGCTGGCGGCAGGGCTGTGGAACTCTCGCCACCTGCCATTTGTGGCGGACATCGGCACGGTGCTCGCCAAGCCAAACCTGCAGGCCGAAACGCTTTCGATGGGGCACATGCTCGACCTGACAGGCGAATCATTCGCAGCGCTCCGGCTCCCGGCCATCATGGCCGCAGTAATCCTTCTGATAGGTCCCGCGGTTGCTTTCTGGCTTCGTCGCCGTGGATCGCAATTCGCAGCGACTTGGACGACGGCCGCCACCATGGCGGTCTTCCTGATCGCTGCGCATATCGCTCTGGTGCGCTTCGATCCGTTTCTGGGATCGCGAAGCATGGCTCGACAGATTCGACCGGAGCTGCAGCCAAACGATCGCGTGATGATCTACGGCGATCAATCGTTTGGCTCGTCGTTACTTTTCTATCTGCGCCGCCCCATTGAACTGGTGAACGGGAATACCACCTCCATGTGGTGGGGATCAACCTACGCTGATGCGCCGCACATTTTTCTGGATGATCAGGCTTTGCTCCGCGCCTGGATCTCTCCGGAGCGGGTTTTTCTTTTTGTGCCAGAGCACGAACGCGCCAAGGTGGAGGCGCTGCTGCCCGGACCGCTGCACATTGCCAGTGAAGTGTCAGGCAAAGTGATTCTTACGAACCATCCCTAGCGGCGGGATACCAGAGAAGTTCCCTGCCTCGCAGTGGGAAGAGAATAACCGGACTTCACCGCATCCCCGCGAAACATTTGTACTGTCTCTTGCGAGAACTCGTGCAAGTCCTTACCCACGAGTGGAAGCTTCTTGAGGATGTCGGTAGTAGCCGTGATCACGTGGCATCCAATCTCATCTGCCTGGAAAACGTTGAGCAATTCTCGTGGACTCGCCCATATCAGCTGAGCGTTTACATCGTTCACCATAGACACGGCTTCGCGCATCAGCGGCACAGGATCGCGTCCCGTGTCGGCGATACGGCCGGCAAACACAGAAACATATGCGCGCGCCTTTAATGCCTCACAAACACTCCGTACCTGTTCGACCGTAAGCAATGCGGTTACGTTCAACTGAATTCCTTCGCCGGAAAGATGGCGGATGAGTTCGTAAGTGGGCGCTCCATTCGTACTCATCACGGGAATCTTGACGAAAACATTCTTGCCCCACGCGGCAATGTGTCGCGCTTGTTCTTCCATCTCTGGTTCGTCATCGGCGAACACTTCGAAAGAGATCGGGCGGTCCTGAATGGTGGCCAGCAGATCCCGAGCGAACCCTGGATAGTCAGTAATTCCCGCGGCTCGCATCAGCGTGGGATTGGTGGTGAAGCCCTTGATATGTGGCTGGCGGTAGAGTTCCAGCATGCTGGCTTTGTCGGCGCCGTCCGCGAAAATCTGCACGCGCAGCTCGGACACAGACTTCATGCGGGATGCGCTCCTTTAGGCGTGGCGCGGATGATCCAGTCAGCCGCTTCGCGGAGGGACCCTACGCGCAAGTCAGGCTCATGGTCTGGAGGTCTCTCCGAATAGCCGTAATCGATAAGAATGGTCTTGCATCCAGCATTATAACCCGCATCGACGTCCCGCCAACGGTCGCCAACCATGAAACTCGCCGCCAAATCGATGTTGTGTTTTCGGGCGGCTTCAATGATCATTCCGGGCATCGGCTTGCGGCAGTCACATTTGTCCTGGTCCGTGTGGCAACAGACAAGAATATCGTCGAGAGGAAGATGTGCGCGCAAATCCTCATGCATTGCGGCGAGTGTTTGAAGGGAAAGTTTTCCGCGCCCGACATCCGGCTGGTTGGTGACCAGCAGCAATTTAAAGCCATTTGCTTTTAGTTCACGCAAAGCTTCCGGAACACCGGGAAGTATTTCCAACTCTTGCGGGGTTGGCGGCGGAAATGGCTTGCCATCGCGGACAAAAGCCCGGTTGATAACGCCGTCGCGGTCAAGAAACACGGCGCGCCGCCTGGCACCCACCCCCATCGACTCCCATTTCGTCGGTTGCATCTTGACCGCCGGATGCGAAACCAGAAGATGCCAAATAACCGCCTGGAAGGCTTCCGTATGGGGAGTGGTGTGTAGAGGATTGACCGTTGGAATCAGCACGCACGCGTCGGCAACTGTGGCGGTATAACCGCCGTCACGGCCCACCACGCCGATAATTTTTGCCCCTACCGATTTCGCAAATTTCAGAGCGGCAACCAGATTCGGACTTACATTCTGCGCAAGATCTCCGCCGCCAACCGACAGGATCAGCAGCAGATCCTCGGACCGCAGCCGGCTGATTCGCAACCAGCTATCGAAGATCGAACTCCAGCCTTCGTCATTGGCACGGGCCGTAAGCTCGGACACGTTATCCGTAGGCGCATACGCTTCGATGCCCGCAATCTTGCGGAAGTCATTGACGGCATGCGAAGCATTGGCCGCACTTCCGCCCACCCCGAGAACAAACAGACGTCCACCTGCGGCCCGAGCGCCGACGAGAAGGGCCGCGGCTTTTTCGATGCTCGCCACATCCAGTTTGGCGATGATCTGGGCCGCCTCGGCGAGAAACTCCTCGGCAAAAGTGCGGCTGCTCATTTCCGCGCATCTCCTCGTCGGCTTAAGAAATTCGTCATTTCAATCAATCCGGTTGGGGAACCAATTTCGTAAAACCGTTCGTGCACCTCCGCCGCAGCCAATTCGCCGGCCTCGAGAAGTTCCGCGTAAACGTCCGCCAGGTCGTGGGCATGGGTTCTGGCAAAGGCTTGCGCATGGAAAACGCCTAGCCCGTAATCGATATAGCGCATGCGCGAATTGCGGTTCTTCTTGCTGTAGGCGAGAATGCGGCCTTCTTCAAACTCCACGTTACTGGCGTCCCATCGTCCGTTGTTGCGGAATACCGTCATCAGTCCCAAATTGGTCGACCGGAAAAATTCCCGTTCAACAACCGCATAGTCGCAGGCCAGATAGGAATCGCCATACAGCACAAAAAAACTCTCGTCCAGAGCAGGAAGTGCGGTCCTGATAGCTCCAGCCGTCCCCAGCGGCATGGCGCCGTCGTAGGAGTATGTGACCTCTACTCCGAACGCGCCGCCATCTCCGACGGTTCGTTCGATCTGCTCACCCAGATGGCCGACGCACAGTATGACATGTTGGATGCCGTTTCTTTCGAGCAGCCGCAACTGGTGCGCCACAAAGGGTTCGCCATCGATCGGGATCAACGACTTCGGGATTTTTTCCGTCAGCGATCCCAGACGCGTTGCCAAACCGCCGGCAAGTATGGCCACAGGTAGCATGGGTCTCTAGGAATGCGCCAGGACGGAAGTCCCGCTAAAGTCGAATTGCAACCGAACTTCGCGCAGGCCGGCGCCTCGCATGGCAGAGCGAAGACGAGTTTTATCCTCGGTGTAGAGCAGGAGAAATCCACCACCACCTGCACCAATCAGTTTGCCGCCAAGCGCCCCGTGGACGCGCGCCAACTCATACATTTCGTCGATGAATCCGCTGCTGATCCCCGGCGAGCGTTTCTTCTTGTGCTCCCAATGAACGTGCATCAGTTCGGCAAACTTGCGCAGATCGCCGGCCAGCAGCGCGTCACGGCTCTGGTGGCCAAGTTGCTTGGTAAGATGCAGGTTGTCCAGCATCTCACTGGAATTGTCGCGCGTTCGGGTGTCCTGATCGCGCAAAACTTCTGCCGCTGAGCGCGATGCTCCAGTGAAGAACAGCAGCAGGCTGTCTTCGAGATTCGCCAAAGTTTCCGAGGCAATTTTCAACGGTTCCGCAATGACTCGTTCGTCGGGCAGAAATTCAAAACACGTGATGCCTCCAAATGCCGAGATGTACTGATCCTGCTTGCCAACCGGATCTTTCAGCAGATCGATTTCGATGTGACAAGCCTGTTCAGCCAATTCTTGTGGAGGCACAAAGTTCCGTTTCACGGTGTGAAGCGCGCGGAGTAGTGCTGTGGTGAAACTTCCCGAGGAACCGAGGCCGGTACCAGCCGGAATATCGGAGAGGCTCACGATCTCAAGGTACGGCCCCAGGACTCCAGTCAGCTTGAGCGCCTCGCGAATAATCGGGTGTTGAATTTCCTCCCACCGCTCCACATCTTCCAGTTTGGAATACTTCAAAATGATCCGCGGACGAAAGGCTTCGTTGATCGTGATGTAAACGTACCGGTTGATGGCGGCAGATAACACGAACCCCCCGTGTTTTCGGTAGTACGAGGGAAGATCGGTGCCGCCTCCACCCAATGAAATTCGCAACGGACTTCGTGTGATGATCAACCAGAGACTCTCCAGTGGCCGGTAAGTATAGCGTATCTAAACTCCGGGCCCTCATAACTCCGCCTTCGCAGGAAAAGCATCCCTACTTGCGAATTTGATGGTAGCTAAAACCGCCTGTTGAATCGTCAGGTCCCGTCCGCCACCCTTCCCAAGGAATTAAGCCGAGACAGATCTGCAACTCGAGCCGGAGAAAAAACTAGCTGCGATCCGAAGATGTCTGCCGCAGCGCGATTCGCGTTCCCCGTAGTTCAAATCGGCTGTCGCGCCAAACATAACGCAGGTTTAAGTAGCTAGCGAACCAAATTGCAAATCCCAGCAGGTCTCGTAGCGGATAGAGCCAGGGCGCTCGCCGTATCTCCGGATCTCGAACCACTGTCCACCCTACAAGCCATGCCTCCGCTAGGCGGTTCAGCACAGCCACAGCCAGCAGCAGGGTTCCAATACCCCAATGACCGAGCGACGCGGCTGCGAGGAATCCAAGCAAGCCATACGGTATTGCGAATATGAGTCCGCTCCCAAAATGTCCCTTAGGACGTGAGTAGCGCGTGGTTTGAGCCCACCGCAGCTGGTTCTGCCACATACGGCCGAACGATTTCTGATTCACCACATGATCGATAATGTGATCCGAGAGCACGACGCGATAGCCCACCTCAGCGATGAGGTTGCCGATGGCGAAATCGTTAGCAATGTAATCCTTCAGCGCGGTGTAACCGCCAATGCTGGCGAGCGAATCCTTGCGTACCACGATCGTCGGCCCCAGGCCGAACTTCATGCCTTCGAGCAGATTCGCTACCAGCACCCCTGCGGTCATCTCCACGGACATTCCGATGGCGGTGAGGCCGGAGAAAAATCCTGCCGCATTCTTGCCGCGATACACGCACGTCACCATGCCTACCTGCGGATCAAGCAAGGGCGGCACAATCTCTCGCAAATAACGCGGGCCGACTTCAACGTCGCTGTCGGCAGTGACCAGAATTTCGTACGCCGCTACCTCCGCCATGCAATGAAACGCATAGACCACCGGGTTGGGCCACGGTGTGCCGGTGACCAGAACGCGGGTTCGGATGTGCGGATAGCGAGCGCAAACTTCGCGAACCACTTCGAGGGCAGGGTCGTCCGCTTCGTCCGCGGCGAACAGGATTTCGTAATCGGGATAGTCCTGCCGGAAAAAACTTTCGACGTTCTCCTTCAACCGCGCTTCCAGACCATGCACCGGCTTGAGCACGGAGACTGCAGGGAGATGCGCATCGTCAGGAATCGACATCAGTTGCTGGCGTGCGTCCGCATGAAATCGAGTGACTCCGATAACCGTGAGGCCAAGAAAAACAGCCGAAGACAGAGTACCTATTACCGCCACACCCAGTAGGATATATAGATTAAGCGACGTCAAATTAGCGTTGTCCTCATTGGATCGTCCGCGAATAGAGAGCAATCTCTCTATTTCATCACTTACTTCGAGAGCGAGGCAAGCGCGTCGCGGAACATTGCATCGAAAGATCCAGTCCTGACATTTTTCATTACACTGGCCAGAGCCTTCTCGGCTGCGGCGCGTTGATAGCCCAGGTTCACCAAGGCAGACATCACGTCCTCTTCCACCGGATTCAGCGCTGGAACCGAAAGAGTTGACGTTCCTACCGCCTCCGGCAGCTTATCGCGCAATTCCAGCACCATGCGCTCGGCCGTCTTCTTGCCGATGCCTGGGATCCTGATCAGGCGCGCCACGTCATTGCCACGGATCGCTCCTGCCATTTCATCCGCCGCCATCCCGCTCAGGATGGTGATGGCGAGCTTCGGTCCGATGCCGCTCACCGTGATCAGCTTCTCGAATAAATGCTTCTCGGCGGAGCGAAGGAATCCGTATAGCGCAATCAAGTCTTCCCGGACGTGAGTGTGGACGTGCAGCGCCACTTCCGATCCATTGGCAGGCAACTCGGAGAAAGTAGGCACGCTGATGTTTACTTCATAGCCAACGCCGGAGGTCTCCACCACAACTTGATTGGGATGCTTGGTCAGCAATGTTCCGCGGAGATGGGCAATCATGCTGCAGCCATTGTAGCCGCGGCCGAAGGCGCAATGTCGGCATTTCCGGGGATGCCCCAAGTCCTGGTTGGATTTTTCATCTTTACAAGTCCGCTGGTATTAGTAGAGGACGAAAAAAACGGCAGGGCCGACCCCCTGCCGTTTTCGTGATTACGAATTTCTCGGCTTACTTCTTATTGACGGCCTTCTTCAGTTCGGCCCCAGGGGAAAATTTCGCGACCTTGCGGGCAGCGATCTTGATGGTGGCGCCCGTTTGCGGATTACGCCCGTTCCGCGCCTTTCTCTGTGATATCGAGAAAGTGCCGAAACCTATCAAAGCCACTCGATCCCCTTTACGTAGTGCACCAGTAATGCTGCTCACGGTAGTGTCAATCGCCGTTGCAGCCTGTGCTTTGCTGATCTCGCAAGCGCCAGCGATCTTGTCAACCAGATCGGCTTTGTTCATAGTTTCTCCTCGCAGGTCTCGTTCATACTCGGCACAATACCGGGAGGACAACTGCTTGTGTCTGAGTTGGGAAACCTGACGGAACGTATTTTCCTCTCTCCACGGAGAATGTCAACTGTGAAAATCCGCGCCCGAAGCCCGTTTCGCACCCCCCCGATCCCGGATCTGGGCTAAGGGAGCGGAGTTCGGGCGGGAGACGGTTGGGGCTAGCCAGACCCGCTAGGCATACGGATGCAAAATCAGGAGGTACAATTCAGGGAAGCGTTGCAGAAGAACAAGATGCTCACCAAGACACAGGTCCAAGTAGAAGTTTGCCCGCTCTGCGAAGGTACGGGTTGGAAGGTGATTCCCGCCAAGCCGACGGCACCAAATGACCGGCGAGTGACGCGCTGCGATTGCCAATTGCGAGCCCGGAACCAGTCTTTGCTGGCCGCCGCGCGCATACCTCGACGCTACGAACATTGCGAACTGGCCACATTCGATCCTGAAGGGCTGGACAGCTCTTTGGTTTCGGCTCGGATGACGGCCTGCAAGTTTGTGGAAGAGTACCCAATCGACCAGGCCGGCCTCCTTATCATCGGGACAATTGGTGTGGGCAAGACGCACCTGGCGGTCGGAATCATTAAGGAATTGATACTCAGCAAGGGGGTCGGCTGCCTCTTCTACGATTACCGCGAATTGCTGAAAGAGATCCAGAACTCGTATAACGACTCTGTCCAGACGACGGAGCTCGATGTGCTGAGGCCCGTTTTTGAGACTGAGGTTCTGGTGCTGGACGAACTGGGCGCCGTTTTGCCCACAGGATGGGTTTGGGACACAGTGGGACTGATTCTCAATACGCGCTACAACAACAAGCTTACAACCATCGTGACCACCAACTTCTCCGACGGCCCGAGCGCCAAGGCTGAGGTACCGGATGGAGCGAAGCGCTCAAACCGTGACGACACTCTGGGAGACCGAATTGGGGAGCGCATGCGCTCGCGGCTGCACGAGATGTGCCGCATGGTTACGATGAAGGGAGCAGACTTCCGCCATAAAGTGAGAGATGCGGGCTTTCCTTAACACGCCGTTTGGACGCACTTGCAGCCTGCTCGCCATTTGTTCTCCCATCGGCGCAAATTCACGTAAAGCTTGGGTGGTCGGTCCAGTGTGATCCCCAACCGCTTGCACACTAGAATGAACTCGTGCTGACCGAACGGCTGGAATTCGCGCATGAACGTGACGCGGAGATTTTTTCCGACATCCCGGCTGCACCGGCTGTGTTCCTGCTTCGGGGCGAAGATGCAGAAGCAGAACCTTACGTCAGCAAGACGGCGAATCTCCGTCGCCGACTGCAACGCTTGCTCGGCCGCATTGAGGAACGCACGAGGAAACTCAACTTGCGGGACCTTGTGCGCTGGATCGAGTACGCGCCGACGGATTCCGACTTCGAATCGAGCTTTGTTCTTTACCAAGTCCTCAGGTCCACTTTTCCCAAGACCTATTCCAACCGCTTGCGTTTCCGCTTCGCTCCGCTGGTGAAGCTGCATCTTGAAAATCAGTATCCGCGTGCCTCCATTACCACGCGCTTAGGACGCCCCGACCGCCGCAACGTCTATTACGGCCCCTTTCTCTCCCGCGTGGCCGCCGAGAAGTTCATGAATGATTCGCTTGACTTCTTCAAGATGCGGCGCTGTGTCGATGATCTTCATCCCGATCCCGCGTTTCCCGGCTGCATCTATTCCGAAATGAAGATGTGTCTGGCGCCATGTTTCAAGGGGTGCAGCGATCAGGAGTATTCCGCTGAAGTAAACCGGGTGCAGGCCTACTTCGATTCCGGGGGAGAATCTCTTGCGCGTGAATTCTCAACCCAGCGTGCCGCGGCATCGGCGAATCTCGCTTTTGAAGAGGCGGCCGCCATTCACCTGCGCTTGGAAAAACTGAAACCGACCGTGAGCCAGCTCCCGGAGATCGTTCGCCGCCTCGATCGCTTCTCCGCGCTGATCATCCAGCCCTGTCATCTTGCGGACTCAGTCAACTTTTTCCGGGTTGACAGCGGAACGATCTTTGGACCGTCGACATTCTGCATCCAAACCGCGGAACACGCCAAATCGCAATCCATGGAATCGCGCGTGCAACAGATTCTCGATGCATTCCAGCGGGCAAAGGCGCCACCGGCGCTTGCAACCATGGAGCATCTTGCTCTGCTCAAGCGTTGGTACTATCGCAGCCGCCGCGTCGGTGAAATTTTTTTTGCGGATGGTAAAGGCGTCTTCCCTACTCGCCGCATCGTACGCGGCGTGGGCCGCGTGCTCCGAGGTGAAGGACCGGAAGAAGATCGTTCCGCGCAGAATCCGATGGGGATAACTGAACTCCTAACTTAAAGAAGCTAAAGAAGAAAGAAGGACGAAATGGCAATCAGGAAGACATCCGACAAGGTTCTTCGCGAGCATGTAATCGAACTTCTCAACGGCCGGGGAGCCCATAGCGGCTTTGATGACGTCGTAAAAAACATGCCAGAGAAACTTCGCGGTGTTAAGCCTGACGGGCTTCCCCACTCCGCGTGGATGCTGCTCGAACACCTTCGCCTGGCGCAGTGGGACATTCTCGAGTTCAGCCGCAATCGCAAATACAAGTCCCCTAAATGGCCCGAGGGCTATTGGCCTGAAAGGGAAGCTCCGGCGAGTAAAGCGGCATGGGATAAAAGCATTCAACAGTTCCGCCAAGACCTAAAGGTCATGCAGCAGCTAGTTGCAAATCCTAAGACCGATCTGTACGCTCGCATCCCCTGGGGCGACGGGCAGACGATTCTGCGCGAGGCTCTGCTCGCCGCCGACCATAACGCCTACCACCTCGCACAATTAGTCGACGTGCGCCGCCTCCTGGGAGCCTGGAAGGAATCGTGAGGAGGTTTTTTAGAGCCCCCTCTCTGACATGTGACCATTGTCTCGCTGTGGCTGCAGATGTTCCGGCTCCCCTGCTGAGCCGCATGTGGGATAATGAGGGTATCCGCTCAACTGAGTCCGGGTCCAGCACGGCGGCATCTAAATCGTGTAGGTAAAAGCTTGGACAAACAACTTCTGGATAAACAGCGTTTCTTCTTCGATCATTACGGCGTCACGGAAAACGACCTCGAACATTATCTGGCGGCCGCGCTTTCCGCGGGCGGCGATTATGCCGACCTCTATTTTGAATATCTTTCCTCGACCTCGTTGATGGTGGATGAGTCGATGGTGAAGTCGGCTTCACAGGGTATTTCTGCAGGCTGCGGAGTGCGTGTAGTTTCCGGCGAGCGTACCGGGTATGCCTATACCGATGATCTGTCTGCCAGCCGCATATTGCACGCCGCGCGCACCGCGGCGCTGATTGCCAGCGCTCCGGCCAAGACGGCTGTGGCTGGCTTCCAGCAAACCGCGGCGCGAAGCTTGTATCCCGTGACTCTGCCCTCGGTCGATGCCGAGATAACTTCCAAAGTCGAGCTGGTGATGCGGGCCGACAAGGCGGCGCGGGCTTACGATCCCCGCATTCAGGAAGTCCGCGCCAGCTATTCCGACGAACTGCGGAATATTCTTGTCGTGGCTTCTGACGGAACCTTCGCAGAAGATTCTCAGCCGCTAGCCCGGATGAATGTTTCGTGCATCGCTAAGACGGAGGGTAATTCCGCTCGCGGTGGCTCTGGCGGCGGCGGACGTGTAGCGCTCGACTTCTTCTTCGGCGACAAGAATCCTGAGTTCTTCGCCAAGGAAGCGGCGCGACAAGCAATCCTCCAACTCGACGCGCGTGAAGCTCCCGCCGGAGAGATGGAAGTCGTGCTCGGCCCCGGCTGGCCCGGCGTCCTGCTGCATGAGGCTGTGGGCCACGGTCTCGAAGCGGATTTCAATCGTAAGAAGACTTCTGCCTTTGCAGGTCTGATCGGCAAGCGTGTAGCCAGCGAAGGCTGCACCGTTATCGACAATGGCACTATGCCGTGGCGCCGGGGTTCGCTGAACGTGGACGACGAGGGCGAACCCACGCAGGAAACCGTGCTGATCGAAAAAGGAATTCTCAAGGGCTACCTCAGTGACAAGCTTTCCGCCCGCCTGATGGGCATCGCCGACACCGGCAACGGACGCCGCGAAAGTTACGAACACATTCCCATGCCGCGCATGACCAACACCTACATGCTCGCGGGCCAGGATAATCCCGAAGACATCATTCGCTCGGTGAAACGCGGCATCTACGCAGTGAACTTCGGCGGAGGCCAGGTCGATATCACCAACGGCAAGTTCGTGTTCGGAGCTTCCGAAGCCTACATGATCGAAGACGGCCACATTACCGCGCCCATAAAAGGCGCAACATTGATCGGCAACGGCCCTGACGTCCTGACGCGGGTCTCGATGGTGGGCAACGATCTGAAACTCGACGAAGGCGTCGGCACCTGCGGCAAGGATGGACAAGCCGTACCGGTAGGCGTCGGTATTCCGACCATCAAAATCGATCGCCTAACCGTCGGGGGGACTGCGAAGAAAGATCCCGGCGGATTCATGCAGTAAACTGCGCTTTCACCACAGAGTCACAGAGCCGCAGAGAAATTCCAAAGCTTGGTTTTTCTAGTTCTTGCTTTTCCTCTGTGACTCTGTGCCAAAGAATTTCTTATGCCTTCCACTCAACTCGAAACCGGAAACCCGAAACTGGAAACTGATCTTCGCGAGATTGCGCAGGACATCGTCCGCCGCGCGATGAAGGGCGGCGCCACGGTTGCCGAGTGCGTAGTGCGCGAAGGCGATGAATTCTCCACGCTGGTCCGTCTCGGCCAGGTCGAAACGCTGAAAGAATCCGGATCGCGATCCATCGGCGTGCGTGTGTTTAATGGCCAACGGGCTGCCAGCACCTACTCCAGTGATTTCTCCCCCGCCAGCCTCGAACGGATGGTGAAGTCCGCGCTGGAGCTTTCGAAGATCACATCGGAAGATCCATTTGGCGGGATTCCTGAAGCTTCGCAACTCGGGTCGCTCACGGGTGACCTCGACCTTTATCACGAGGATGTTTATTCACTGCCCGGGCCCGATCGCATCGACTACGCCCGCCGCGCCGAAAAAGCCGCGCTCGATTTTGACCCGCGCATCAAGAATTCTGAAGGCGGATCGTTTGACGCCGCTACCGGCCACAAAGTTCTAGCTAACTCTCACGGTTTCGTCGGCGAATATCGCCGGTCCTATTGTTCCGTCTCCGCTGTTCCAATCGCGCAAAGCGATGACGGCGCAATGCAGCGTGACTATTGGTACTCAGTGGCGCGCACGCTGAGCAAACTCGAGGCGCCCGAGCAGGTCGGCAAGGTTGCGGCTCAGCGCACGTTGCGTCGCTTGGGCGCGCGCAAGGCGAAGACTGCGCGAGTTCCGATCATCTTTGATCCCATGGTTGCCACGTCTATCCTCGAACATATTTTTGAAGGGATCAACGGCGACTCGGTCTACCGCGGTGCTTCGTTTCTCGCGGGCAAGCTGGGAGAGAAAATTGCCGGCGACAACGTGACCATCATCGACGATGGCACCATCCCCGGCGGCTTCGGCACCAGCCCCTTCGATGGAGAAGGCGTGCCCACGCGCCGAACGATGGTTATTGAGAAGGGCGTGTTGAGCTCCTATCTTCTGAATACCTACACGGCGAAAAAGTTGGGTCTCACGACTACCGGCAACGCGTCGCGCGGCCTTGCCGGCACGCCCGGCATAGGTCCGGGCAATTACTTCCTGCAGGCGGGGACCCGAACGCCAAAGGAATTAATCTCTGAAATCAAGGAAGGCCTCTATGTAACCGAGTTTCTCGGCCATGGCGCCAACTTGGTCACCGGCGATTATTCGCGCGGTGCTTCCGGTTTGTGGATCTCCGGTGGAGAGTTTGCTTACCCGGTTGAAGAGATCACTGTGGCTGGGAACCTGAAGGAAATCTTCTTCAACATCTCCGAGATTGCGAACGATCTTGAATTTCGCGGCTCGGTCGCATCGCCGACGCTGCGCGTTGACGGGCTGACCGTCGGCGGCGAATAATCGCTCCATGAAATTCGCCAGGGTCGTATTCCTGGTCGCCGCCGTCTGGGGCGTCCTGGTGCTTACGCCGCTCTACTTCATGTTCGATCTGATCGGACAAAAGGATCCGCCGCCGATCACGCATCCCGCGTTTTACTACGGCTTCACCAGCGTGGGATTAGCTTTCCAGATTGCATTTTTTGTGATCGGCAGAGATCCACTGCGCCTCCGGCCGATGATGATTCCTTCCGTGCTCGAGAAGTTTGGCTACGGAGCTACTCTGCTGGTGCTTTATTTCCAGAATCGACTACATCCGCAAGATCTGGCCCTCGGCGGCGTCGACTTGTTATTTGGCATTTTGTTCCTGGCAGCGTTCTTCAAGACCAGCAATTAACGTCCAGAGTACAATCGATTTGCATGGGCGGATTGATCCAGCCAACTCCAATCGCGGAAGAGCGTGATTCCAGTCGACGAACGATCGCAATCGCTGTGGCGGTTGTTATCGGCATCGCTCTGGTTGCCTCGTTTCTTCTAAGGGGCAAGCCTAAGGGCGCATCCGGTCCGCCGCCTTACGCCGCGAGCCTTAAACTCTCCGACTTTAAAATGAGTGCGGCGGAAAATTTTGTCGGAGCGACTGTCAGCTACGTTGACGGAACCATCACCAACACTGGCAACAAGACCGTTACTCACGTGGTTGTCGAAGTGAATTTCAAAGACGACATGGGACAAACCGCACAGCGGGAAGAAATTCCGCTACAGGTGCTGAATGCCACCGGACCTTATCCCGAAGCCGTGGACTTCAGAGTTTTACCGCTCTCCCCCGGTCAAAGCCAAACTTTTCGACTGACCTTTGAAGGTATTTCTGCGCAGTGGAACCATCAGTATCCGGACATCGAGTTTACCGATGTCGCGGTGAAATAATCGCCCTGCTCATCCCTCCACTCATAACCAGGATTGACAATCGGTACAATGCATTCATGGCTGATCGAAAGCCCTTCCGCTTAACGGAGTCGGTAAAAGCCGCGGGTTGAGCATCCAAGCTGAGTCCGGCGGCGCTGGACACGGTGCTTGGGAAATTAGCCCGGCAACACGACCCCAATGTTCTAGTCGGCTTCGATCACGCCGACGACGCCGGAGTGTATCAAATCGCGCCCGATCAGGCGCTGGTTCAAACTGTCGATTTCTTCACGCCGGTCGTGGACGATCCCTACACTTTCGGGCAGATCGCCGCTACCAACGCTCTCAGTGACGTTTACGCCATGGGCGGCCGTCCTCTTACTTCGCTTGCGCTGGTATGTTTTCCCGAAAAAGCCGATCTCGGGATTCTGGAGCGCATTCTCGCTGGTGGCCTCTCGAAAATGATCGAGGCTGGATGCACCGTGATCGGCGGTCACAGCATTCGCGACGAAGAAACCAAGTTCGGCTACGCCGTCACCGGACTCGTCCATCCGAAGAAGATCTTAGCCAACAGCGGCGCCCAGCCCGGAGACGCTTTAATTCTCACCAAAGCGCTCGGCACCGGAGTGATCTCCACCGCGATCAAGAACAGCAAAGCGGAAGCGGCCTGGATCGACGCCGCGGTTCAATCGATGACCACGCTGAACAAGCAAGCCGCGGAACTGATCGGTAGTAGAGAATACAGAATCCACGCCATGACCGATGTCACTGGCTTTGGCCTGATTGGGCATGCGCGCGAAATGGCCCTGGCAAGTAATGTCGGGTTGGGATTGTTTTCGAAAGATATTCCAATCCTGCCGGGCGCTCTGGAATGTATTCGCGCAGGCCAGATTCCCGGCGGCCTGAAGGCGAATCGCCAATTCGCGGAGTGCGTGGTCGGCTACGAATCCGGCGTAAGCGACGAACTCAAGACTCTGCTCTTCGACCCACAAACTGCCGGCGGACTTCTCCTCTCGGTCGCAGAAAGCGATTGCGAGGAACTGGTCGTCGAAATGCAATCCGCCGGAATTCCAGCGCGATCTATCGGTAAGATCACTGAATCCCAAAAGCCTCTGATCCGCATCTATTGATTAGCCACCTTTATTCAGCACACTCTTGTGAAAGGGAATCATCATGCAATTTCGTGAACTTGGACGGAGTGGTCTCAAAGTCTCTGCGCTGGGCTTGGGCTGCATGGGCATGTCGGAGTTTTACAGCGGCCGCGACGATGACGAATCCATGGCTACCATTCACCGCGCTCTCGAGCTTGGCATCAACTTTCTCGACACTGCAGATGCCTACGGACCGTATAAGAATGAGGAACTGGTGGGTCGGGCGATCAAAGGAAAACGCGACAAAATCGTACTGGCTACGAAGTTCGGCATTGTCCGCGATCCCACAAATCCTGCAGTTCGCGGCGTCAATGGCAAGCCCGACTATGTTCGCCGGTCTTGCGAAGGAAGTTTGAAGCGGCTGGGAGTTGAGACCATCGACCTGTACTACCAGCACCGCGTCGATCCGGCCACTCCTATCGAGGAAACAGTCGGGGCAATGGCCCAGCTTGTTCAGGAAGGAAAGATCCGTCACATTGGTCTCTCCGAGGCGTCGCCACAGACCCTACGCCGCGCGGTGAAAATCCATCCCATCGCGGCGCTGCAGACCGAATACTCGCTCTGGAGCCGCGAACCGGAAGACGAAATTCTCGCAGCCTGTCGCGAACTCGGCGTCGGCTTCGTCGCGTACAGCCCTCTCGGACGTGGCTTCCTCACCGGCCAGTTCACTCGATTTGAAGATTTTCCCGAAGACGACTATCGCAGGTTCTCTCCGCGTTTTCAGGGAGAGAACTTCCAGAAGAATCTGGATCTGGTGCGCCGCGTCGAGGAGATCGCCGAGGAGAAGGGTTGCAAACCCGCGCAGCTGGCGCTGGCCTGGGTGCTCGCTCAGGATAAGAACATCGTGCCCATCCCTGGCACCAAGCGCCGCAAGTATCTGGAAGAAAATGTCGCAGCCCTTGAGGTCCAGCTAAGCGCGGAAGACCTGCGACGTATCGACGAAATCTTCCCCGCCGGCGCTGCGGCGGGACTGCGCTATCCCGAGGAGATGATGCAGCGGGTGAATGGATGAAATTTCCCCAGGAAAAACTTTGGGCGGCCGTCAGGCCGCCCTTAAGCATTTGTAGCGATTAAGTCTAAGCTCGCGCCGGACTTTCGCCGCCCTTCGCGATTCCACGTCCCGGCTCTGGCTTCAACACCTGTTGTACCCCGCCATCGTCGGCCTTGGAAGGCGACTTCATCGGAGGCAGTTCCTTGCCCTCCACCAGCAGCAGTACCTCAGAAGCATCCAGCACTTCCCGCTCCAGCAGGGCCGCGGCAATTTTCTGAAGTGTATCGGGGTTCCCCTGCAGGATTTGCTTGGCCGTTTCGTATCCGTAGTTCACGAGCTTGCGGACTTCGCCATCGATCTTGATGGCAGTGTCTTCACTGTAGTCGCGGTGCTGACTGATTTCGCGGCCGAGGAATATCTGCTCCTCTTTCTTGCCGAAGGTCAGCGGTCCGAGGTCGCTCATGCCCCACTCGCATACCATTTTGCGCGCCATTTCGGTGGCCCGCTCAATGTCGTTTCCCGCTCCGGTGCTCATCTGGTTAAGGAACAATTCCTCGGCCAGACGACCACCCATCAGAATTGCGAGGTCGGTCTTCAGATATTCCTTGGTGTAGTTATGACGATCGTCGATGGGCAGTTGCATGGTCACGCCCAGCGCCATCCCGCGAGGGATGATTGTAACCTTGTGCACTGGGTCCGAGCCCGGAAGCTTCGCCGCCACCAGCGCGTGCCCAGCTTCGTGAAACGCCGTGACCTTCTTTTCCTCGTCGGAAAGAATAAGCGACTTGCGCTCCACGCCCATCAAAACTTTGTCCTTGGCGACCTCAAAGTCGAACATCAGTACGGCCTTGCGATTTTGCCGCGCAGCCGCCAGCGCCGCCTCGTTGACCATGTTGGCCAAGTCCGCGCCGGAAAATCCTGGAGTACCGCGCGCCAACACCTGAAGATCCACATCCTCGGCCAGAGGAATCTTGCGGGTATGCACGCGCAAAATCTCTTCGCGCCCGCGCACATCCGGACGGCTCACTACGACTCGCCGGTCAAAGCGACCGGGGCGCAGCAACGCTGGATCCAGCACGTCAGGACGGTTCGTCGCGGCCATCAGAATGACGCCTTCGTTCGATTCGAACCCGTCCATCTCCACCAGCAACTGATTCAGGGTCTGCTCGCGCTCGTCATGGCCACCACCCAAGCCAGCTCCGCGGTGCCGTCCCACGGCGTCGATCTCGTCGATAAAGATGATGCAGGGAGCATTCTTCTTGCCCTGCTCGAACAGATCACGCACGCGGCTCGCGCCGACCCCGACGAACATCTCCACGAAATCCGAACCAGAGATCGAAAAGAACGGCACATTGGCTTCGCCCGCAACCGCCCGAGCCAGAAGCGTCTTGCCGGTTCCCGGAGGTCCAACCAGCAGCACTCCCTTAGGAATCCTGCCCCCCAGTTTCTGGAATTTTTGCGCCTCGCGCAGAAATTCGATAATTTCGCGCAGCTCTTCTTTGGCTTCCTCTACGCCGGCCACGTCCTTAAACGTGACTTTCTTCTGCTGCATTGAAAGCAACCGGGCGCGGCTCTTCCCGAACGACAGGGCTTTGTTGCCGCCTGTCTGCATCTGCCGGATCATGAAGAACCACAGTGCTCCCAGCAGAATCAGAGGAGCCCAAGTCCCCAGCAGTTGCAGCGGCCAGCTTCCGCTGTTGGCATCCCGGAACGTCATGGAGACGCCTTTGTCGTGCAGCGACTTGATCATCTCAGGGTAGTTGGCCGGGACGGTGGTGTGGAAGGCGGAGCCGTCGCTGTACTTACCATGCAGCTGCATGCCGTCGACCAGCACGTCATGCACTTTCCCTTGATCCACATCACTCATGAACTGGGAAAAATTAACTTCTTTGTCCTTCTGGCCACCACGTCCCTGTTGTATTACCTCCCACAACAAGAGCGCAGACAACCCGATGACCAGCCAGAAAGCTACGGTTTTGACTGTTGAATTCACCAAGACACTCCTAAAGAAACCGGGATCCGATTGACTGAGCGGAGTCCCGAGGCTCCTGCCACTAAATTAGATGCCGTTCGGGCGATTTGGATAAGGAAATTCCCCAAGAACCTTATTCTACCTTTTCTGTGGGAAAAAGGCGCGTCGCCCTTTGCATGACTTAAGTCATCTGCGGAACCGGGGCGGCGGCCAGGAACGGAATATTCCGGTTCGTTTGCTCCACCGCGCCCAGACCGTAGCCTATAAGAAAGGCCTCGTCTACCAGGAATCCAAAATAATCGGGCTGCAAGGCCACCCGGCGGGCGGACTGGCGGTCGAGCAGCGTCACCAATTTTACAGAAGCGGCTCCGCGCGCACGCAAATCGTTCATGAGGAACTCGCTGGTCACACCCGAATGCACCAGGCCCTCGACCAGCAATACATGCTGGCCGCGGATATCCGGCTCATGGCTGAAGAAGATTTCTACAATGTCTCCCGCGTGGTCGCCCGCTTGCTTGCTGGACTGCTTGCTGTATTTGGGCTTGATGAACTGGCACACAACCGGAACGTCTAGGGCGCGGACCAGGTCGGCCATGAACATGAAGGCGTTCTCCAGAACGGCCAGGGCTTGGATCGTCTGTCCCCGATAATCGTCGGAGATATGGCGGCCCAGTTCCTTTACTCGTTTCTGGATCTGCTCAGAAGCAATGACTTGCCGAAGTGGCTCGGCTTTCAGCCCGTTCATGAAGTGGCTTGCCTCCCGGTCGTGAACTTCACAGTGCTGCCAGGTTCCGCTCGATTTAAGAGTCTAGATCGTACCGTCGTCAACTGCCCAGGGTGACTCTAGGATCAACACTGCTTCGTGCCCTTCTTTGGCGAGTAGCCCGGCGGGGACGGGAAAGCCGCGCATCCATACAATCTCTTCTCCGCTGACCGCGACTGGCCAGAGCCTCCGCTCCGCCTGCGCGATATGCCGCTCCTGCAACAATTCCTTCACCTTCTTTGGCGACTTTGTGTGGGCTGGCCAGAACCGGTCTCCCGGACGCCAGTTCCGCATTGTCAATCGCTCCGGCAATAAATCCGCACGAAGAAGTTGCTGCGGATTATACTCCGCAATCTGCACCCCTGGACGAATGCGCAACGCTTCGATTATTTTCCCGACTTCCGGTACCACAGCGCGTCCGGGCACAGGAAGCGAATATTCGTAATTCAGCACGGGCTCGTTCCGGCTCAGATCAGGGGCGACGAACAGGACAGCTTCCCGCTCGCGGACGATCTTCCAGCCGAGCGGAAGAGACAACCCTTTTCCCGCAGCGCCGTCTTCCGCGGCGAACTGCATGATTTCCTCGATATGCTTGAACTCCAGAGGAATCCCCACTTGCTCTCCGATCGCCTTCAGTACTCTTCTCTGCACAGCTCGCGGTTCCGTCAACAACCACGGGCGGCTTACAGAAGCATTCATTAGCGGCGCGCCCCACTCTTCAATTCTCGCTAATGCCTGAGGATTCACCTCAGGTTGGGGCTGCCCGATCCTCACCAAAGATTGCGCAGCGCCGAAACCAGGAAGCCCGCGCAACCATTCCGGCTCCGACCACTGCACCACGGTCCCGAGCCAGCCAGAGACTTCGTTATCCCAGTAATCCTCTTCGTCGCGCGCGATCTCCGCCAGTTCGGAGAAAGTCTCAACCACTCCAGGATTGAACTCCCGCTCGAGCAGCGGAAGCACAAGGCTGCGCACGCGGTTGCGCGTAAACTTGGAGTCTGCATTGCTCGAGTCTTCCCGCCAGGACTGTTTCAGAGCGGTTAGATACTTTTCCAGTTCGCGCCGTCGGACTCCGAGCAGGGGACGGACAATCTCTCCGTGGCCGTCGCCATCCTCATACTCCACCACGATCCGGGGATAGATTCCTCCCAGCCCCCGCAGTCCGGTTCCGCGAACCAGTCGCATCAACACGGTCTCGGCCTGATCGTCTAGCGTGTGCCCGGTCGCGATCTTGGTCAGAATTTGCGCCGGGGCCTGCTCTATCGTCCGACCTGAATCTGGGAAGGGCGCGGTTTCAGCCGCGCTGCGAATATTATCTAAGGATGCGGGCTTTAGCCCCGGCGGAATGCTTTTGGGTGGCGCAGCGCTTTCAGCGCTGCGATTAACGGATTCGAGATCTTGGGCTTTACCCCCTGCGGTGCCTAAGTCTTCCGCAGACCCCGATCGCAACAGTCTCTGGAAAAATCCATAGCGCAACTCCCGTGCAGCTGCCTCCACGCCGGAGTGTGCATCCGCCGCCAACCCGGCTACGTCTCCACTCTCCGAATAAAATTCCAGCCCGTACTCGCCAGCCAGATTCGCGACGAACTCCTGATCCGCCGCTGACTCCGCTCCCCGCAGCTTGTGATTGAAATGAACCACGAGAATGACGATGCCCAGCTCGGCGCGCAGCTCAAGCAGCAACCGCAATAGCGCAACCGAATCAATCCCGCCGGAGACAGCAACGCCAACGCGGTCTCCAGCTCGCAACAATTCTTCCCGCCGGATATGCCTCAACACGCGCTGCGCCAATTCATGCACGCATCAATCGTACATCGGCGGTACTCCATCGGGACATTCCCGGCTCCGGGAGGGGAGAGTGGCGGAGACCGCGAATCGGTTGGAGGTGTGAGGGGGGAAAGACGCGGACCGGTTACAATCCTGGACACTTCTCCACGATCAGCTTCTTAATCTTGTCTACGAATTCCCCTGCCGCCATGTCTTCAGTCTTCTCTTTCCCCCGAGTCCGAACATTCACCTTGCCGGATTCCGCTTCTTTATCTCCGACCACCAGCAGGAACGGGACCTTCTGCATGGCGTGCTCGCGGATCTTCGCGTTCATCTTTTCGTTGCGCGCATCCACTTCCACGCGAACGCCAATAGCCTTGAGTTCGTCCGCAACTTTGTTTGCATAGTCTGCATGGCGCTCGCTGATGGGGATCATTGCCACTTGCACCGGCGAGAGCCACACCGGAAACGCGCCCGCGTAGTGCTCGATCAGCACCCCGAAGAATCGCTCGATCGATCCATACAGCGCGCGATGCACCATCACCGGCTGTTTGCGCGAACCATCTTCGGCAACGTACTCCAACCCGAAGCGCTGCGGTAAGTTGAAGTCGAATTGCACCGTCGAGAGCTGCCACAGGCGTCCGATGGCGTCCACCAGCTTGATGTCAATCTTCGGCCCGTAAAATGCCGCCTCGCCGGGGATGGTCTTGTACTCAATATTCCGGCGGTTCAGCACCTTCTCAAGCGACTGGGTGGCATGGTTCCATTGTTCTTCACTGCCGACAAAATTCCTCTTGTCATCAGGATTCCACGTTGACAGTTCAGTCTGGAATTTGTCGAAACCAAAATCTTTCAACACATCCAGGGCGAAATCGAGGCAGCTCGAAATCTCGTCTTCAACCTGCTCCGGCGTACAAAAAATGTGGGCATCGTCCTGCGTGAAGCCGCGAACGCGCAAAAGCCCATGCATCACTCCTGAACGTTCGTAGCGATAGACCGTACCCAGCTCGCCCAGCCGCACCGGCAGATCGCGATACGACTTCAGCGAGTCCCGGTAAATCAAAATGTGCCCTGGACAGTTCATCGGCTTGAGGCGATATTCCGCGTCGTCGAGCTCCATGGCGTCGAACATGTTTTGTGCGTAATAGCCCTCGTGCCCGGAGGTAAAGAACAACTGCCGCCGGGTCACATGCGGCGTGTAGACCAGCGAGTAGCCGCGTTTCACATATTCCGAGCGCATCCAGTCTTCCATCTCTTTGCGGATGATCCCACCCTTGGGGTGCCAGAAAATCAGACCCGGCCCAGCCAGTTCCTGAATGGAAAACAGATCGAGCTGCTTCCCCAGCACGCGATGGTCGCGCTTCTTGGCCTCTTCCAGCTGCTGCAGGTGGGCGTCGAGATCTTTCTTCGAGAAGAACGAAGTCCCATAAATGCGTTGCAGTTGCTGATTCTTCTCATCCCCCAGCCAGTATGCGCCCGCAACGTTAAACAGCTTGAATGCCTTGATCTTCCCGGTTGATGGAATATGGGGCCCGCGGCAGAAATCCGTGAACTTGCCGGTGCGGTAAATCGAAATCGTTTCATCGGGCTTGGTGAATTGCTCGATGAAGTGGCACTTCATGAAGTCGCCTTCTTTTTTGAATTCAGCGAGCCCCTGATCGCGGGGCAGAAATTCGCGCGCATAAGGAATGTTCTGCTGCACCAATTCCTGCATCTTCTTTTCGATCTTCTCCAGATCCTCGGGCGTAAACGGAGTCGGTCTGTAAAAATCGTAGAAGAATCCGCTCTCGGTCGGCGGACCATGGCCGAGCTTGGTTTCAGGAAAAAGCTCCAACACGGCCGCCGCCAGCAAGTGCGCCGACGAATGCCGGTAAACTTCGAGCGCCTCTGGATCTTTTTCGTTCAGCAGGCGTAGATCGGTATCTTTTTCCAGCGGCTTGGTGAGATCGATCAAATCTCCATTCGAGCTTGGTTCGGACGGCGCGAAGGGTCGCGCCTTGGCAACCAGCGCCGTGTCCGCCAGCCGCGGGCTGATCGACTTTGCAATATCGAGGGGGGTCGTTCCCTTGGGGACTTCTTTCACGCTTCCATCCGGAAGCTTTACATGAATGCTATCTGCCATAGAGTTTGGGCCTGCAGGTGTAGTGAATCATTTAGTTTATTGGAGGCATTCTAGAGGGGTCAAACTAGGAACAGCTCCGCTGACGCCTGATCTCGTCAACCAGGGGATTGCAGCCATTGTTAATTCTCTGCTGAAACCTCGACTCCTGACTGATACATTACTGCGCGGCATGCCAGTTTCTGACGCACGGAAAACAGAGCGCCGGAGATTCGGCAGGCATTACCGGCTGGGGTATCGAGCTGTGTGTATGCTGGTCAGCCGATAAATATCTGCGCCGATCCCATGGTCGGGTGTTTTGCCGCCTTCTTTGGATCTTCTGTTACGGGCGCAGCCAATCATGCCCGGCTGGCGCCCGAAACCGAAGCAGTCTGAGGAGAGATTGTGAGTGTGGCGAAAAATCTCAGGCCCCAATCGAATCACGATATCACTCATCTACCATGAGTCTTTCCCTTGCGGTATGAGACTGGCAGAAGATGCCCTCGTCGCCAACTGAACATGTACCTTCGATTGAGAATCGCCTACGAGTCAGGGGGACGTGACTCCATATTTGCCCGTATGCTCGAGAAGTGCAGACGCTCCAAATCGCCTGGTTGGTAGTCGTGTTGCTTCTGTCTGGGCCAGCGAACCTTCCTCGGGAAAAATACCGCGATCCTTCCATTTGCCGTCTCCAAAAGGACGACCAGGGGTGGGCTCAAAAAACCTTGGCCACGCTCTCGCTCGAGGAGAAGGTTGGCCAGCTTTTCATGGTGCGTATGCGCGTGGGGGTCTCAGGGGTTCGGAACCCCGAGTACGTACGGCTCTCCGACAGCATTCGCAAGTACCACATCGGATCGGTGGCCATGTCGGCGCCGCCGGGAGCACGGTCTCTTCATAGCGACCACCGCTATGAAACGGTGGTCCTGCTCAACCACCTACAGGCGGAATCGAAACTGCCGCTTCTGGTCGCCGGAGATTTTGAACAGGGTGTCCTTCCGGCGCGTCTTTTTGGCACGACTGTCTTTCCCCACGCTATGGCATTTGGGGCTGCTGGCAAGGCGGCCTACGCCGAGGAGTTCGGCCGCATTACGGCTCAGGAAAGCCGGGCGATCGGCGTGCACTGGAACTTGTTTCCCGTCGCCGACGTGAATTCCAATCCGGCGAATCCGATCATTGGCACGCGCGCGTTCGGCGCCAACCCGGAGCAGGTCGGCACGCTGGTGGCCGCCTACATCCGCGGGGCACGAGCGAACGGAATGCTGACCACGGCCAAGCACTTCCCGGGTCACGGTAATACCGGAACGGACTCGCACCTGGGCGTCGCCCGAGTCGACGAGGATCAGGAACTGCTGCGTACGGTGGATCTGCCTCCCTTTCGCAGCGCAATTGATGCCGGGGTTGATGCTGTGATGATGGCGCATATCCGCGTACCGGCGCTCGATCCAGATCCTAACCTGGTTGCTACGACGTCGCCGGCCATCGTCACGGGTCTGCTCAAAAACGAGCTCGGTTTTAAGGGCATCGTCATCACAGACGGCCTGGACATGGCGGGCCTGACCCGCCTCTACGCCGGGAACACCGGGCGGGCGGCGGTGGACGCTTTTAAGGCAGGGAACGATGTGCTCACCATGCCCGCCGACCTGGATGCCAGTTACCGCGGGGTTCTCAATGCGGTCCGTTCTGGCGAGATTTCGCGGCAGCGTCTGGACGCGTCGGTCTTGAAAATACTGCAGGCCAAAGCTTCCCTCGGTCTCCACAAGAATCGACAGGTGGATATTGCGGCGATTTCGAAGCTGGTCGGCAATCCGGCGAATGTTGCGATCGGTCAGCGCATCTCCGACGACTCCATCACGTTGGTGCGCGACAACGGCAAGCTGTTTCCGCTGCGACTGGGGGCATCGGTTAGGAACGCTGCTCTCGTACGTCCACGAGGAACACAAGACCGTCACGCCGTGCTCGTGATTGTTCTCTGCGACAACGTTCGCGCCGACGATGGCCGTGTACTGGAACATGAAATTCGGGCTCATATTCCCGATGCAAACGTCGTCTATGTGGACCCTCGGGTGGCGCCCAGCAGGGCTGGCAACGTACTTGCCGCGGTGGACCAGGCGCGGGCAGTTGTAGTCGCTGTGTACATTGTGCCCTCAGCCGCGAGGTCGAGGAAGCTGGGGCGTGCAGGAAAGCATCCCGCGTCTTTGCCGGACTCGACGAGCGCTTTGTTTGAGAAGGTCCTCGGCCGAGCCAGCGAAAAGACTGCGGTTCTGGCGATGGGGAATCCGTACCTGACCGATGACTTCCCCGCAATTCAGAACTACATCTGCACCTTCTCAAATGTGACGGTCTCGGAGATCAGCGCCGCACGGGCACTGTTTGGTGAAATCCCGATGCACGGCCAAATGCCGGTCAATCTTTCCGGCGTCCGCGTCCAGACCGCCAGTGCCTCACGACCGGCACACGTTGCGACCCTGACGCTCCCGTAGCCGCATTGCTAATGTCCGGACCAGGTTCAGGGCTCAATGCGTGTAAACGCCTGATCTATAAAAGCATCCGATCGTGCCTTCGGAACGATCACTGGTACCAGAAACTTGTATGGAGCTAAGTGCGGGTGCACTCTGTCTCAAGGATCAGGTTTCGGCAAGCTAAGGCCGACTTCCCACTGGT
>Ga0185299_10000721_pt1 | contig 80332 bp, 70 predicted proteins | sample PaiPotPPA55metaG_FD_128002 | JGI IMG/M metagenome (GOLD analysis project Ga0185299, IMG submission 128002) | Iron sulfur acid spring bacterial and archeal communities from Banff, Canada, to study Microbial Dark Matter (Phase II) - Paint Pots PPA... ...
CGCGCAGCACACCTGTAGCGCACATATTTTTCGGTCTCAGAAACTGGACGTCCGGTTGAATAGTATTCGAGTGCAACAGTTTTCAACCAAGCGACTGATCGGCTGCATGCGGAGCGACGGTAGCTGGCAAATGCCGTCTCCATGTATCATGTCTCCGCAGCAACGAGGCGCTGGCGAATCCGCCTGTTCAGCAACATGTATGGCCGGGATCTCTCACGTGAAGTTACCCCGCCATTCCGGCGTACTCTTGGCCGGAATCCACTGAACTTTGTTGGAGTGCAGCAGGTTCGGACGACGACACCAAACTCCCGATGAAAGCGGGCAGGCTCACCTCCTGAGCGCGGCGCATGGATCGGTGAAATCCGGCAGCCTGCGCCGACCCGACTGCACCTCGAACACCAAGTCTGCATACGCCAGCGCCAGCTCGGAAACCCGGCGCCACAGATAATGCAGATGCGGCTCCCCCACGCCCTGTTCCAAAGCTGCATGCGCCGCAACGGAATATTCCGCCATGCGATCGACCACCATGCCGACCGTTTCCGTATGCAGAAATGCTGCACCCGAAACCCCAGGCCCGTTCGCACACACCCAGCGGTCCACTCCATGCACCACACTCTCTCTTGCAGAGTCTATTTCTGGAATATCCACTGTGGCGGCCTCCAGACGCGTTGCGTGCAAATTAGATAATTCCAAACCGGCGAGCAGAACTGGATGCTCCTGCAGCACGGTTCCCGCGCACGCCTGCACCAGCAGATCCTTCGAAGGCAATCGCGCCGAGAACATCAGGCCGCCCCTTGCCCGCGACCGGGTTCGGACACTCCGCACCGAATCCAAGTCCATTGCGGACACACGGTTTCCAGGTCGAAGCCTGCATCGCAGACCAGACTCGGCTGGTTGTCCACATGTCCGAGGTCGTAGGCCACGATCACGGCCGCATCCAGCCTCGCGGCCATACCCAGCACATACCCCACCGGATCTACTGAGTCGATCGGTGGATGAACGGTGTACACATAGCTGTACCCCAGCGCCGCGGCATGCCGCCGGACCGCGACAGCGTGCCTGTCGGCATTCGGCCCGGAGACGTCATACCTAACGACACCAACGGCTTTCGGTTGACTGAAGGCTATGCGTGCTGGTGGCGCGTCGACGAATCGCGTGGTAATCATGGAGTCCCCCGGAACTAATCGGGTGTGGTGGTCAAGAAACGTATGGAACTTGTTCGGTGGCGGTGCATTCGCGAGGGCCCGCTGCAGGTCCCATGTCACACCCGATTCAGAACGTTCGCAATCGTTTCAGAAAGATAGACGACTTCGAAAAAACGTATCCGCAACCTAGAGGCGGGTATTCCCGCTGGTGAAGACGAGGAGGCGATCCAAATGCCTGCACAGCCGAAGACCCTCTCAGTCCCTCGGACTCAGGTCGCACGCATTCTCATGAAGCTCCATCAGGAGTCCGGGCTTTACATCAAAGAGGTGGCGGAGCAGATCAACCTGCACCACACCACGGTGACGAAGATGCTCAAGGGACAGCCCTGCAATCTCAAGCCGATCTACCTGGACAAGCTGTGCGACGTATACCACGCCACAGCCGCGACCAGGGAAGATCTCAAAACGCTTGCGGTGGAGGCCGAGTCGGCCCGCGACTGGTGGTACGACTACAACGATGTCGTGTCGCCCGACAGGTTGGACGTCTACATCAACCTCGAAGGAACTGCTTCGACTCTCACGATGTTCCAGAGCGCCCGCGTACCCGGCTTGCTACAGACCGAGGAATACGCACGAGCTCTGCTCCGCACCGCCGCCGACCTCACGCCCGAGGAGGTCGAACGCCATGTCCAGGTCCGGATGCGTCGACAGGCGATCCTGACCGAGAACGGCACTACATTGGACGCGATCCTCGACGAAGGTGTGATCCGCCGATCGTTCGCCAACACTGCGCTGGCAGCTGACCACCTGCGTCACATCGTCGAAGTCTCACACCGTTCCAACGTCCACATCCGCCTCGTCCCCTTTGACATCGGCATCTACAGCGGCACCGAGTCCGGCCCATTCGTCATCCTCGAGTTCGACAAGCCGACCGATCCTGACCCCGAAGCGCCCGTCGTATTCGTCGAAACAGGGGCTGGCAGCGGCAACCTGTATCTCCAGAAACCAGAGCAGGTTGCGCGGTATCGTCGATCTTGGGCCGACATAGAACGCGCCGCGTTGAGCACGGCTAAGACCCGCGCTTACCTCTCCAAGATCACAAAGGAGCTACCTCGGTGACCAACCCTCCCGCCGAATGGTTCAAGAGCAGCTACAGCCAGCAGGGAGGCGAATGCGTCGAAGTCGCCTTCCTCACCCCCCACACGATCGGCGTCCGCGACTCCAAGAACCCCACCGGCCCATCGCTATCCTTCACCCCCACCGAATGGGACGCCTTCACCACCCACTTACAGATCAGCGGAAAATCAAGCCCCGCATAGTCATCCACCGACCGCCCCAGGTGTAACTCTCATGAAGGGCTTGTCTCACCCGGCGTGCCGCCGCATCAGTCCCGTGTCATGATGGGGCGCATGCCCCAGAGCGTGTCAGTGACATTGCCCGAGTGGCGGGAGTTCCTCAGCAGCTATAGCGATGACTACCTGCGGATGGCCACGGATGAGGAGTTGGCGTGCCTCGACGACGTGCAGCGGGCGAATCGCTGGCTGGGTTATCAACCAGCCGGCGAGGAGGCCGTCGGTGTCGCAGAGGAACGCCTGGATGTGCGGCTGCCGCCGAGCTACCGCAACTTCCTGCTCACCAGCAACGGCTGGCGCGACATCGACCCAGAGTTGAGCGAGATGTTCCGGGTCGACGAGATCGGTTGGTTCGCCGAGAAAGAGTCCCAACTGCTGGACGCATGGACGGATGCGGGGTGCGAGGAGATCGTGGAGCAGGTCAAGCCGTGCTTGATGGTGTCAGATTGGTCCGACTGCGCTGTCTACTGGCTGCTGGACCCGACCACGATCGGGCCGGACGGGGAATGGACCGTATACGAGTGGGCAACTGGTGACGGCTCGAGTCCATCGCCATACCCCAGCTTCGGTGCCCTTGTTGCAAGCGCGCGAGATGTCTTCAACCAATGGAAGACCCACGGTTTCATCCAGAAGTAGGGGGTCTCGCCCGTCAACGAATAGGGCTACGCGCCGATCGGCACTGCGTGTGTGGAGACGCGTAGATCGTTCCGCCGGATTTCCAGCACCCGGCCGTACGGGAGCAGTTGCCAGTCCGGGCCCTCGGCGACTCCGCTGGAGGCGACCACCGCGCCCGTGGTTCCGGTGCGGTAGTGCATGCGGAAGAATTCCGGGCCGCGGCGGCGGCTCACCTCCGATTCTGGGTTCTCCTCCGCGTACGCATACAGCGCGTCCTCGGTGAGCAGCAGGCAGTTGAGGCTGGCGAATGTTGCGCGCGAACGGATTTCGGCGGCGGTGCGGGCGATGGCGTCCACCGGATCGCGGTCCTCGTCGCGTAGGCGCGTCAGCACCCGCAGGAAAAAGCGTTCGGAGTCCGTATCGCCGGTCGCCCCGGCGAGAATCTCCGGATCGATCAGGTCGTCCAGCGCGTCGCGCGGGGAGAAGAAGCCGTTGTGCGCGAAGGCGAGGATGCCCGCGGTGAACGGGTGCGTATTGCCCGGCCGCACAGGCGAACCGGGCGAGGCCATCCGCAGGTGCAGCAGCGCGGCATCGGCGGGGGCCGCCAGCGCGGCGCGATAGCCGGGGCTGGTGTGCGCGGGGTCGGTCCCCCGGGTGACGACCAGCTCGCGGCCCCGGCGGGCGGCGATGCCCCAGCCGTCCGCGTGCTCACAGGCCAGCGCGGTGAACGGTTCGATCAGATCGGAGAGCGCGTCGGTCAGCGGCTGGGGGGCGCGCGTGACCACGCCGAGTAAGCGGCACATGCCGGATGAACCTTTCGGTCTGGACGGTACCGGGCGGGTACCGGTGCGGGAGAATCAGATTCGGCGTTCGAGCCGGTCCGCCAGCTTCGCCAGCGAGGCGTTGACCAGCACGAATGCGGCCGCGGCGATCAGGTAGGCGGACAGCACGGTGTGGTTGTACTCGCCGAGCACCTGGGCCCGGTGCAGCAGTTCCAGGAAACTGACCACGTAGCCGAGCGTGGAGTCCTTGAGCAGCCGCACCAGCTGGCTGACCAGTGCCGGGACGAGTCGGCGCACCGCTTGCGGCAGCACCACGTAACGCATCGACTGCCAGTGCGACAGGCCCAGGCTCTGCGCGGCCTCACCCTGGCCGGGGTCCAGCGCCACCACCCCGGCACGGATCAGTTCGGCGATCACCGCCGCGTTGGTCAGCGCGATGGGCACCACCAACTGCCAGAACGCCGGCAGGCTCACCCCGAGGCGGGGCAGGCCGAACAGAAACAGATAGAGCAGCAGGAGCAGCGGCATCGCGCGCAGCAGTTCGGTGTAGCCGCGGGCGAGCAGCCGCGGCGCGGACCGGCGACTCAGCCGCATCAGGGCCAGAGCGCCGCCGAAGGGGAACGCGAGCGCGGCGGCCACGGCGGTGACCAGCAGGGTGTTCTCGGCGCCGGTCAGCAGGTAGTGGTCGATCGGCCACAGCGTGTACGGCCGCCACTGGTCCGCGGCCAACTGACCGTGCACGGCGAACTGGTGCACCACGAAGGCGGCCAGCGCGGCGAGCAGCAACAGCGACCCTGCGGTGGCGATCCGGATCCGGCGGCGGGCGCGCGGCCCGGGCAGGTCGAACAGCACATCCTCGGTGCGCGGCCGGACGCCGCGCGGCCTGCGGGCGGGCCGCGACCTGTCCTCGGTGTCGACGTTCGTCATCGGCTGATCGCCACCTTCCGCTCCACCCGTCCGGCGGCCAGCCCTGCGGTCAGGGCGATCGCCACATAGATCACCGTGACCACCGCGAAGGAGGTCAGCGGCTGCCCGGCCTGACTGGCCTGCTGCTGGTACCAGAACGTCAACTCGGGGACGCCGGCCGCGGCGGCCAGCGCGGTGCCGAGGGCGGAGCCGATGAAGATGTTGGTCAACGGCTGCACCATCGACCGCAACGCCTGCGGCAGCACCACGTCCCGCAGGGATTGGCCGAAGGTCAGGCCCAGCGCGCGGGCCGCCTCGACCTGCCCGCGCGGCACCGTCCGCATCCCGCTGCGCACGACCTCGCAGATGAAGGCCGCCCAGTAGAGCGCCATCGCCAGCGCGGCGTTGTAGAACAGCGGAACGAGCAGGCCCACGGTGGGCAGGCCGAAGGTGAACAGCACCAGCAGCACCAGCAGCGGCACATTGCGAAACACCGTGACGTAGGCCGTGGCCGCGGCGCGCAGCGGCGGCACGGGAGCGATCCGGCAGATCGCCAGCAGCACGCCAAGCATCAGCGCACCAGCGTAGGTCAGCACGATCAGACCGAGCGTCTGCAGCAGCGCCGAGCCCAGTTGTCCCGAGGTCACCTCATATCTCCCTTCCGCGTAAATCAGTGCCGCAGCGGCACTTTCGTCAGTGCCACAGCGGCAAGATCGTCAGCGCCACAGCAACACATTCACCAGCGCCACAGCAACACATTCACCAGCGCCGCCCCGCGCACTTCCGGCAGCGCTGCAACGTCACTCCCCGTCATTCCGGCATACTCCACTTCGTCATTCCGGCGTGTTCTTGGCCGGAATCCACAGGTACACAGTGGATCCCGGCCAAAACCATGCCGGGATGACGGCGAGTCATCAGCTGCCGGGGACCGAACCGATGGCGGGCGGGGTGGGTGCGGCGCCCGTTACGGTCGTGCCGACGGTGGCCTGCCAGAGCTTGGCCCACTCGCCGTCGGCCTCGATCTTCTTCAGCCAGTCGTTCACGAAGGTCTTCATCTCCGGGTGGTTCAGCGGCACGCCGATGCCGTAGGGCTCGGCGGTGAAGGGCTGACCGACCACCTTGACCTTGTCCGGCTCGTGGAAGGCGTCGCCGACCAGCAGCCCCTGGTCCAGCACGTAGGCGTCGGCGCGGCCCTGTTCGACGGCCTGCACGCATTCGGCGTTGGTGTCGAAGAGCACCAGCTTGGCCGAGGGCGCGAACTTCTTGATGTCCTGGGCCGCAGTCGAACTCGACTCGGTGCAGACCGTCTTTCCGTTCAGGTCGGCGGCCTTGCCGATCGCGGTGTCGGCCTTCTTCACCAGGATCGCGTCGCCCGAGGAGTAGTACGGGCCGGCGAACCCGACCTTCTGGGCGCGCGGGGGGGTGATGGTGTAGGTCGCGATCACGGTGTCCACCGCGCCGTTCTGCAGCAGCACCTCACGGCTGGCGACGTTCACCTGCGTCAGCTTCACCTTGGGCTGGCCGATGATGTACTTGGCCAGCATTGCGGCCAGGCCCGCGTCGAAGCCGGTGGTCTTGCCTGTCATCGGGTCGGTAAGGGAGAACACCGCGGCGGTGTCGGTGCCGCCCTCGACGAGTTGTCCGCGTGCCTTGATCGTCGCCATCAGGCTCCCGGCCGGGATGTCCGAGGCCGCGGCGACCGGGGCGTTGTCGATGACCTGCTGATAGGCGTTGGGGTTCGTGCCGCCGGACCCGCTCGCGGGCGGCAGCGAGGACGAGCTCGAGCCGCAGGCGGTCAGGGCGAGGGCGGCGGCGGTCAGGGCCGCGGCGGGGAGCGCGCGGCGCAGCACGGGCTTGGTCATGGCGGTGCTCTTTCCAGGTGTGCGAGAAGGGGATTCGGATCGGTTCAGTGGGCGAGGACCTTGGACAGGAAGTCGCGGGCACGCTCGCTGCGAGGGCTGGCGAAGAACTCCTCCGGCGGGGCGGTCTCCACGATCCGCCCGGCGTCCAGGAAGACGACCCGGTCGGCGGCACGGCGGGCGAAGCCCATCTCGTGCGTGACCACGAGCATCGTCATACCCTCGGCGGCCAGCCCGGTCATCACGTCCAGGACCTCGGTGATCATCTCCGGGTCCAGGGCGGAGGTCGGCTCGTCGAAGAGCAGCAGCCGGGGATCCATAGCCAGCGCGCGAGCGATCGCCACCCGCTGCTGCTGGCCACCGGACAGCTGGGCGGGAAAGGCCTGCGCCTTGTCGGCCAGGCCGACCCGGGCCAGCAGTTCGCGCGCCCGCTCCTGTGCCCGGGACCGCGACACGGACTGCACCCGCATCGGCGCGAGGGTGATGTTCTCCAGGACCGTCTTGTGCCCGAAAAGGTTGAAGGACTGGAAGACCATGCCCACCTGGGCGCGCATCCGGGCCAGCTCCCGGCCCTCCGACGGCACCGGAACACCGTCCAGGGTGATCTCCCCGGAGTCCACCGTTTCCAGCCGGTTGATGCAGCGGATCAGCGTCGATTTGCCCGAGCCCGAGGCGCCCAGCAGCACGACCACCTCACCGGCATGCATCGCGAGATCGATGTCGTGCAGCACCTGATGCTCCCCGAAGGACTTGTTCACCCCGGAGAGCCGGAGCAAGGGAGCCGACGTGATTTGCGGGGCTCGTCCCGGTGCGAAATCAGGCATGAAAAGAGAATGACGAGCCGAAACCCATAGGTCCAATGCGGGTTTTCTCACTCTCGCGTGGATTTTGTTTATGAGTCTGCCTAGCCTGGTGCGATGTACGACCCCCGGCAGCTCCAGGTACTGGCCGAGGTGGCCCGCACCGGCACGTTCACCGCCGCCGCGGAGGCGCTCGGCTATACCCAGCCCGCCGTCAGCTACCAGATGCGGACCCTGGAACGCGCCGTCGGCGCGCCGCTCACCACCCGGTACGGACGCGGCGTCCGGCTCACCCCGGTCGGCGCGGCACTGGCCCGGCACGCCGAGACCGTGCTCGCCGCGCTGCGCACCGCGCAGGACGAGCTGGCCTCCCTGGTCTCGGTGGGCGGCGGCCAAGTTCGCCTGTCCGCCTTCCAGAGCGGATGCGTCGGCCTGGTGCCCTCCGCGCTGGCCGCGCTGCGGCGCACCCATCCCGAGCTGGAGGTGGTGCTCACCCAGACCGAGTGCGCCGTCTCGCACCGGCTGGTGCTCACCGGCGAGGTGGACCTCGCGGTGGTGTGCGATCTGGACGATGCGGAGAGCCCGCCGGACCCTCGGTTGAGCCGGATCCCGCTGCTCAGCGACCAGCGCTGCGTGCTGCTGCCCGCCGACCATCCGGCGGCCAACGCGGAGTCGGTCTCGATCGCCGAACTCGCGCAGGAGCGCTGGATCCTGGAGACCGTCCGGTCGCGGTTCCTGCTGGCCTGCCAGGAGGCCGGATTCACCCCGCGGATCGCCGCGACAACCGACGACCAGCTCACCATCCACTCGCTGGTCGCCAATCGGATCGGGGTGGCGATCATGAACGAACTGGGCGTGACCGCGCACACCCACCCCAGTGTCGTCGCCCGGCCGCTGCGCGACTGGCCCACCCGGCACATCTCGGTGCTGCTGTGGCCGGATCTGACGCGGTCGGCGCCGGTTGCGGCGCTGCTTGCCGCGCTCGGCACAGCGGCACAGGGATTGGGCCTGGGCGCGGCGGCATAGACCTCGCGGCGGTGTCCCGCCATCCCAGTCGGTGACCGGCGTCGTCCCGTGCTGTGCCCTCCGTCACCCCTTGGGGTGCCCTCCGTCTGCACGCCTGGATAACAAGAGGTTTTGAACCGCAGGCGAATTCGATTCACGGCGATCCAGAACGCAGACACCCCAGGAGATTCGCAGCAAGATCGAGTCTGCCCATCCAGAGCGACCGAGAGACCTGGCTCTAAGACGTCGCAGCAACCCGGCGCACGCATGCGGGTGCTACCGCCGGGACCGATGGAGGATCCGGTGCCGAATGTTCGCGATCGATCGCCCCGCCCCCTCGCAGTTCCCGCCGAGCCGTCCGGCTCGGGCGTCCCCGGCCCACGTCAGGCGCCTCCGACGGGGGTGTGACCGTGTCGATCGAGATGCCGACCGGCCTGCAATGGCTCAGCTACCTGGCCGGATCGGCGTGGCCCAAGGGTGACGAGGACCGCCTGTTCGCGCTGGCCGAGCACTGGCATGCCGCGGCCACCGACCTGCACGAACTCGTCGAGGACGTGCATACCGCCTGCACCACGGCGCTCGCCAATTATTCGGGCAGCGGCGCAGACTCGATGAAGTCCCAGTTCGACGCGTTCTTCACCGGTGATCAGTCCGTCGACACGCTCGCGCAGGCGCTGCGGCAACTGGGTGACAGCGTTAAGGACTGCGGCACACAGATCGAATACAGCAAGCTGCAGATCATCACCACGCTGGCGATCATCGCGGCCGAGATCGCCTGGGCCCTGACCACTTTGTGGGGCTCCTTCATGGTGCCCGCGATAGAAACCGAGGCCGTCGGCATCATGCAGACGATCGGCCGCTGGCTCACCACCCGGCTCGCCGCGCACGCGGAGAAGGTCGCCGCGATGCCGCTGTGGCGACTCGCGGGGATGGAGGCCCTGAAGCAGACCGGCATCGGATTCGTGCAGGACCTGTCCATTCAGGCCTACCAGGACAGCAAGGGCCACCGCGACGGCATCGACTGGAAACAGACGCTCACCACCGCCGCCGCCGCGGGTGTCTCGGCCCTGGTCGCCACGCCCGTGGGCCACTATGTCGGTGCCGGACTGGGCAATTGGGCCGGTCGCGACTCGATGACCTGGTGGAAGTCCGGCGCAATCGGCGTCGCCACCGCAATTCCCGCCGGGCTGGCCGGTTCCGGGGCGGGCATCGTCGCCAACGGCGTGCTGACCGGGCAGTGGGAGTTCGACCCCGCGGCCCTGCTCGGCGGGGTCGGAGGCGGTCTCGCGGGCGGTGTGCACGGTGTGCTCGGGCATATCGGCCACTCTCGCCTCGCCGGTCTCGGCGACGGATATTCCGACGGCAGCGCCGAGAAGTCTCTCGAGCCCACCTCCGGCCTGCCGACCTCGCGGAGCGAAGGAGCCGATTCGTTCGACGAGAAGGCGAATTCAGCGAGCGGTTTCTCCCCGTCGTCCCGGCGGTCGCCGACATCCTCACGCGCCGAGGGAGTTTCCGAGACACTGCCAACCCGCACCGCTACGCCCTCCTCGGGACGGAACGATGTATCCCGAGGAGGTTCCGCCGCTGCGAATACCTCCGACGGACGCCCCCCGGCCGCTCGGCCCGACGCCGGAACCAACTCGACAGCAAGTAAATCCACGGATGCGCCGCACACCCGAATCGCCGCCGACCACCGCGTATCGCCGGCAACGCACCACTCGGTCGAGCAGGATCGACCGCCCCGCCCCGCCCACAGTCAGCAAGGACCACTCGACGACAAGGTCCGGGTCCCGGCACCACCGCAGGCCCACCCCGTCGACGACCGCCACCTCGACGGCGAGGAGCACCTGAACGATTGCGCGCCGCTCGCACTGCGCGGGGTCGTCGCCCTGACCGGCAGCGACGCCATTCGCTTCCCCGACCGGCCCGTCGGGCGCAGCGGCATGAGCGCGCGGGAGCTCGAGAACGCCGCGGGCGCGCCGCTGCGACGCTTCGGCGATCACAACGACATCGCCGAGCAGCTGCGCGGACCCGGATTCGGCGACGGCTCGGTCGCCCTCGTCGTGGACACCTATCGCGGACCCACCGACGAACACGGCGTCGGCGCCCATGCCTACCTGCTCCGCAACGTGGGCGGAGACGTGCGCGCCGTCGACCCCATCACCGGGATGGAACGGCCGTTGGCTTCGGTCACTCCCGTGAATGTCAGTGCCACGCACGCGGTCCTGTACACCGCGACCGGCCGGCCGCACCTCGTGCCGACCGACTCACCGACCGGCGCCGCGGACTTCGGCACTGTCCGCATCGGTACGAACCGGGCGGATAATCCATCGGCCGATGTCGAATTTCGCATGGGCACCGCGGATCCGGTAAGCAGTCGTGACAATCAGGAACCCCTTATGCCCCGGGACAAACCGGCAGCCGACCCTGCTCGTAACGCGGAGTCCAGCAGTAGGTCCGGCAAGAAACATAATCCACTGCCGGCGCGCGAGCAGCCGAAGGCTGGGAAGGCCCCCTCGCCCGCCCCTCATGCGGCTGTTCGCGGCAGAGAATCCTCGCCGGTAGTGCACCGCGATTCAACGCCCGCTGATATGTCAGCGGTTCGCAAGGGGAAGCAGCAGAACAACGGTGAGCAGCCGGAGATTCCGCCGGACGATCCCGCGCGGCAGATTCCCGCCGTGACGATTACCCCGCCCCCGGAGGAGTTGAGCGCCCCGGTCCGGGATTTCGCCACCAGGCGTGACGGGTCCCAGCCCCTGAACCACATCACTCCGATACCGCAGGAGACGGTGGAGTGGTTGCACAAGCAGGTTTTTCGCATGGTGGAGGGCGATCGCGGCCCGGACGAGAAATTCCGGGCCGAGGTGCGCAAGGTGCTGACCGCTCCGTTGTTGTCGGGTGAGAACCAGTGGGTTCGCTTGCGCAGCGAGTCGGGGATGCCGCTGCGGGTGAAGTACAAGGGCCGAAGTTATCCGATATCGTTACGTTTGTCGTTGCGGGCGATCGGCCCGTCGAAGGAACAGATCGCGCCCATGCCCGACGGGCCGCCGGTGGGTATTCAGCGGTGGGCGTTCGGGATTCCCGACACCGGCGACAACGCCGCCGACACCACCGTGCGCACGCTCTCGTACGCGTACTCCCACACGTGGGACACCGATCGCGGCCCGCTCAACTCGGTGACCCTGACCCCGGAGGTCGACCTCGCGCGCGACCAGCTGACCCCTGGTGCGTCGGTCGGGGCGACGGTGCAGCCGATGACCATCGTCCGGAGCAAGGGCCGTTCACGACCGTTCGATTACGAGACGGTCTGGGAGATGCGGCCCGGCACCGGCATGGGTGAATGGAGACCCACCACCGACGATGCGCCGAACCGGCTGCTGGTGTGGTTCCCGGACTACCTGGCCAAGGCCGGTGCCCTGCCCACGATCGCCCCGGACCACCCCACCGCCCCCGCACCGCTGCCCCGCCTGCGCGAGGATGTTCCCCTCTACGGGGTCCTGTCCATCCCGAACCACGACCGGATTCTGGCCGATGTCATGGCCTCGTTCAGCACCCCGCTGCGGGATATCTCCGACAGTTCGGGCGAGCAACTGCGGGAATTCTTCTCCGAGGGCAACCTGCGCGGCAACATCCCGCTCTCGTGGGACGGCTCGGTGGACTCCCCGACCCTCTACACCGCCTCCGGCAAGGCCATCGGATTCCTGCGGGTCACCACCGACCTGCACGGCGGGACCGAGATCACCGGCCCCACCACCGAAAAGACCGTCCTGGAATCGTATGTGCTGCGGTCACTGCGGTCACTGGGCAGCTCCACCATCACCAAGTTGTTCGGTGGTGCGGTATCGCTGGGGTTCGGCTTCGGCGCCAAACATGCCGATCCCGTCACTGGCACCGCATCGCGCGGCGGCCAGTTCACCGTCAAGGGCGGGGCGTCCCAGCAGTTCAGCCACACCCTGAACTACGGTGACAGCGCCCGCACCGCGCACTCGCTGCGCACCGCCGAGCCACTGCAACAGGTGAGACCGGATATGACCGTGCGGGTCACGCTGGTACGCCCCGACGGTCACCCGGTCGAGCCGGCAGCGCACTCCCCGCTCGCCGGCGGCCACGACTATCCGATCGAGATGCTGGTGCCGATGAACCAGACCCTGGGTCACGCACCGACCGAGACACGGTATCTGCCTCCGGAAATCCTGCACATGCAGCACCTGGGAGTGTCCACCACCCCGCTGCGCGTGGACGGCATCGACCCACTACTCACCCACGCCGGACAGTGGCTGTCCGACAACGGCTTCTTCCCCTCGGACCGCGACGACCCGAGCCCGCTGGACGCCGCGACCCAGGAGGCCACCCACACGCAACTGCTGAACAATGTCCGCAAGTTCGCTCAGATGGCCAACCGGATGGGCCGGCGATCGGAACTGGACGAAATGATCGAGGACGGCGCGACCACCTGGTTCAATCTGCCCACCCCGACCGGCACCCGCCGCGTGGCGATCACCCTCACCGCCGAACGCCTCTATGACACACCAGCCGACCCGCACCAGGGCCCCACGCACGATTGGACTCTCCCGAAGGTCCAGACCCTGAACTACACCGGCTCCACCATCGCCGGCGACGAACAGTTCAGCAGCTCACCGTTCGAGTGGAACGTGGGCGCCAACGGCTCGGTCACCAACCCACTCGACCGCACTGGCTCCAACCTGGGATTGCAGTCCGTCACGCCCCTGGACTACACGTATTCGGGCCAGTCCGCCACGATCCGGGGCTCGAGCTCAGGCACCGGCCACGAGTACTACACCCTGTCCCCCACCGAAAACGGCACCCAGGTGTTCACCGTGCCGGTCCGCTACCGGATGCGGATCGACTACAGCCACGGCGACAACCCCGCACCGGTCACCAGCCGCGGCAGCGTCCGCCTGGCCGTGCCCACCTACCGCACCCTCACCGACAAACCCACCGACTCAGCCGAACCCGCGCCGACGGTCGTGCGCGACCTCACCGACCGGGACACCCGCAACCTCACCCTGCCCTCGACGGGCCGCACCACCGAACACGGTGTGCTGCGCCTTCCCGAAACCGCCCTGCTCGACCGGGTCGCCGGAAGCAAACAACTCCGCAAAATCATCCGGCACCTGCTCAACACCACCACACCCGGGCCCGCCCCAGCACAACACGACGACCCGCCCGTACCCCACGCCTCCCGGAACGATCCGACCCGCAGCGAACAACCAGCCCGCGGCCCGGTCACCGAGCATGCGGCCCGCACCCAGGACGAAATACCAGACACGGACTGGGATATCCCGCACATGCCCGGCGGATTCCCACACGACCCCCAAGAGTTCGAACTGCCCTTGTGGAATACCCGCACCAATACAGCGGCACAGACGAATACCACTAGGGTCCAAGCACACTCCAACACCGCCCAGCCGAGTACCGCCGAGAGACAGGCTGATCCGGAGGCGATGTGGTCGGTGGCCAGTGAGGTCATCCATAACGGATTCTCACCGCATCACCTGAATGCCAACGCGCTGCGCATGTTCCGCGACTCCTATGTTCGGGAGATCCCGGGGACCGGCACCGCGGTCGAGGTCACCGGCTACCTCACCAAGGTCAAAGTCCTCCCACAGCCGCCGAAGATGGACGGCGAACGCTGGCTGCAGTCGGTCAACGCGTCCGCGCACTCCGAGTCCAGCCAACGCGGCCATCAGGTCGGTGGCGCGATGGCGGGCTCCTTCGGGGACGCCGACTACAGCTTCATCCCCGAAGGGGACTACCACACCAACACCAGCACCACGACAAGCACCACCGCCAACGACAACACCACCGCGTTCCGGGTCACCACCGAGGACACCACCCCCGTGCACCGGTTCTCCGCGACCGCCCACTATGTGGTCACCGTGCGCGGCCCGCACGGTGACCGCACCCGCGTGATCGAGGTCCCCGACGCCACCGAGTTCCTGCTGGTCGACAACGACCTGCACAACCACCCCGACCTGCTCGCCCTCGTCTATGCCACCGACGTCACCACCGGCGGCCGTCACGAGGTCAGCGAGCCGAACACCCCCGACCGCGGGCTGCCCACCTCCTACACCACCAGCGGCGGGCTGGTCAGCGGCGGCGTGGTCACCGACGTGGACCTCGCCGGCGGGCGCAAGGCCCTACAGGACGAGGCCCGGCGGCTGGTGGAGGAACACGTCCCCGGCATCACCACACCCGGCTCGAAGAACTATCTGCCCGGCGTGCTGACCCGCATCAACGAACACACCACCACCCTGGGCCTGCGCACCCTGCCCAACGCCGGCCCCGCAGGCAGGACCGCATTCCATTTCATCGACCGCCGCTTCCGCGACCCCCGCACCGGACTGATCATGCGGCAACTGGTCGAGGTCTCGTTCAACGCCCGCCCCGACTCCACCCGGCCGTGGTCCACCACCCTCGGCAAACGGGTCAGCACCACCTCCGGGCTGGACAACATCCTGGGCCACTCCACTGGAGACGGCTCCACCTTGAACGGTGCCACCCGGACCAGCACCACCCGCCAGCGCGGCCACAAGCTCAACTTCGCCCCCGGCGGCAAGTTCAAGGGACACCGCCTCGAGTTCAATCTGACCCACCAACGCCAGAACATCCACACCGAATTCCACAACTCCGGCCGCGAACTACGAGCGTGGCAACGCAGTTTGGGGAACACCACCGAATTCTCGGTCCCCTACCAGTACACCGTCGAGGTCAGCTCCCGCATCATCCCGGAACAAACACTGCTGGGCTCCCTGATACGCCACGGCGTCCAGGGCCTGACCCGAGCCGGACAACTCCTGGGCATCCCCTCACTCCTGAACGTCGCACCGCTATCGGAACCGCTCAACCTCAGCCGCGGCAGCCGCGATGCGCAGGTCCGCGTCCGGTTCAACACGTCTGAAACATCCCCGGACGACACCGTCACCACCCGTACCGCTCCCGCCATCTACCAGTCCGACCCCACCCTCGCGCGCCCGAACCCGGCCCCAGGTGATGTCGCCATCGAAACCGAACGCACTCCCCAGGTCCAGACCCTGCTCGCCGGGCCGAGCCGCAAACCAGCACGACCGTTCGCGATCTACGAATTCAACGGCGCCGACCAACTCGCCCACGCCCTACGCCTGGTCGACCCATCCCTGGACACCCCCGCCCACGCCCTGGGCAACTACTCCTCGGAAGGCATATTCACCCGCCTGACCGCCCTGGTCAAGAGCGGCCGGATCACCCTGCAGGGCCCCGCCGCGACCGCCGCTTTCCTGGGCGCGACCACATCGGGCACCAGGGGCAATCGACCCGATCTCACGCCGAACACCGACAACGGCCGCGGCGCACCGACCTCCATCGCCGTCACCCTCTACTCGCCCCGCCCGGAGAAAACCAGCAAAGACACCGCCATCGACCACATCGAATCGGCCAGCGACGGCGTCGGCACCCAGGCCGACAACATCGTGTTCAACACCGCCAATGTCAGCCTCAACAACCCCTACACCACCAACGGCGACAACCGCGGCACCTTCACCGCGCTGCCCTACGGCAAACGCGCCGACGTCGGCCAATCCGGCACCATATCCAGCAACCGCCGCGCAGTGCTCCGCTTCGGCACACCCGCGCAAGGCACCGACGGCTCGGGCACCACCGGCCACCGCGCCCGCGCACTCGGCTTATTCGAGATAAGGGGCCCCGAGGGAACCCTCTGGGTCACCGGCGATGTGCTGTTCCGTACCACCGAAACCCTCTGGGACGAGAAGCCCACCCCCACACCACATGAGGAAACGATCGACACTGCCGGACAACGGAAGCCCAGCCGCGACAGTCAGATACACACGGACGGCACGGCCGCCACGGACGATCCGGCCCGGACATTCACCGACGAAGTGGACCAGGCCTTCAACATCGTTTTCCAACCACTGCCGGATAATTGGCGACAGCGGCCCAGCAATCCACCGCCGCCGATGAGCTCGCCGCCGCGCAGCCGCACCGCTCCCGCCCGGATCTCGCGGGTCGCCTCGGGCGCGGCAGCGGCGCTACCGGATATCCCCTTCCGGCTGCCGCGCGCGCCCCGCCGCAGGACCTGAGACCGGCGCGCGAGATCCAACCCATCGGAGCGGGCTGCCGCCAATCTCCGCGGCTGGATGCCCTTTCGCATATTTCCCCCGATCGTTGCACGCAGGTGGCGATTACAGTGCTTGCGTGGCCGGAACCTCACAACGCGTGCGCAACCCCTGGGGGCAGGGTGAGCGGCTGCGGGTGGATATTCTGCGGGCCGCCGCGCAGCTGCTGTCCGAGCTGGACGGCGAGCAGGGGCTGACGATTCGCGGGGTCGCCCGGGCCGCGGGCATTTCCCCGGCCAGCATCTATCAGCATTTCAGCGATAAGGCCGCGCTGGTTCAGGGCTTGATCGCGTACGACTACGAGCAGTTGGCCGCGGCGATGGCCCGCGCCGAGGAGTTGCATGCCCCCGAGGCCGTTCTCGATCGGATGCGGGCGCAGATGAAGGCGTATTGCCGTTTCGCGCTGGACAATCCGGGCCACTACCGGCTCATGATCCGACTTCGGCATACCCAGCCCGAGGGTGCCGGCTCACTGGAGGGCATCGTGCGGCAGGTGATCGCCCTCCTGGAAGACGGTGCGGCGGCGGGTACTCGGCTGCGCGTGCCACCGGAACGGGCCGCCGTGATCGTCTTCGTCGGCGTGCACGGGCGAGTTGCCCTGTGGCACACCAGTGACGGCGACGAGCAGGCCGAGGAGATCATGGCGTTCGTCGATGAGCTCATCTCGCTCGTCAGCGTCTGATGCTGCACGCGTCATCAATCGTTGCTTAGCACAACCAACTTGATCTATTCTGGCTGAGTTAGTGAACATTCGTTTAGTAACTCCTTAGGGGGTCAAGATGACCGAAACCCTTCCCAGCTACCCCATGCCCCGGGCGCAGAAGTGCCCGTTCGACCCGCCACCCGAGCTCCGCGAGGTCGATCGGGTTGGCCGAGTGCAGATCTGGAACGGCGACACCCCCTGGCTGGTCACCGGCTACAACGACCAGCGGGCCGTGCTCGCCGATCAGCGATTCAGCGCCGATTCGCTCAAGGACGGATTCCCGTTCCAGTCCGATTCGATCGCGGCCCGCCGCCGCACATCTCGCTCGTTCATCGCCATGGACGATCCGGAGCACGGCCGGTTACGCAAGATGCTGACCCGCAACTTCATGATCAAGCGCATCGACGCGATACGCCCGCGGGTGCAGCAGATCGTCGACGGGTTGATCGACGAGATGCTCAGCGGACCGCGGCCCGCGGACCTGGTGACCGCGTTCGCGCTGCCGGTGCCGTCGCTGGTGATCTGCGAGCTGCTCGGTGTGCCGTATGCCGATCATGAATTCTTCCAGGCACGCAGCCGCAAGCTTGTCGGCCGGGATACCCCCGCCGCCGAGTCGCTGGAGGCCACCGATCAGTTGCGTTCGTATCTGGCCGATCTCGTTGCGGCCAAACAGAAGTCACCCACCGATGATTTGATCGGGCGGCTCGTTGCCGAACAGCTCGCGACCGGCGAGCTGACCGCCGACGAGATCGTGGACATGTCGCTGCTGCTGTTGATCGCCGGGCACGAGACGACCGCGAACATGATCGGCCTGGGTACGCTGACGCTGCTGAAGCATCCGGATCAGCTGAACGAACTGCGCGAGACGAGCGATCCGGCGCTGATTTCCAACGCCATCGAGGAACTGCTGCGGTATCTGACCATCGTGCACACCGGGCGGCGCCGGATAGCCACCGAGGATGTCGAGGTCGGCGGGCATCTGGTCCACGCGGGCGAGGGCGTCATCCTGGCGAATGACGCCGGCAACCGGGATGCCGCCGCATTCCCCGATCCGGACAGCCTCGATATTCACCGGCAGGCGCGGCATCACGTGGCATTCGGCTACGGGGTGCACCAGTGCCTGGGACAGCCGCTGGCTCGAATGGAACTGCACGTGGTCTACAGCACGCTGTATCGGCGCATTCCCACACTGGCCCTGGCGATTCCGTTCGAGGATGTCCAGTTCAAGCACGAGATGCTCGTGTACGGCGTCCACTCACTACCCGTCACCTGGTAAGGAATGTAGCCATGAAAGTTGTTGTAGATCAAGAGAAATGCATCGGCTCCGGGCAGTGCGTCATGCTCGCCCCGGATGTCTTCGATCAGCGCGACGAGGACGGCATCGTGCTGCTCCTGCAGACGAACCCGCCGGCCGAACTCCACGATGCCGTGCGGCAGTCGGCCCAGGTGTGCCCGGCGCTCGCGATCGAGCTGGACGAAACCTGATCCCGCCGCCCCCTGCCGTGCCGGGGCGGTGATTCGACCGCCCCGGCACCGTCTCCACCCGGAACCCACAACCCATATACGAGTGACTGCCGTCACTGCTACCCTTGGGCGATTTTCGTACGTGTGTTCGCTATGCGAACCCGCAGTGAGTTCCGGAGCTTGTCATGAGGCGATTTACAAATACCTGCGTCCGCTATGTGGAGCGGGTGATGCCCGATCCGTTCATCCTGGCGGTCGCGCTGACCATGATCACCGCGGTGGCCGCGCTGATTTCGGTGCCGCACGCCGCACCCTCGGGGCTCGTGCGAGCCTGGTACGAGGGGGTGTGGGGGCAGCAGAATATCTTCGCGTTCGCGCTCGAGATGGTGCTGATCCTGGTGACCGGGCACGCCCTGGCCGATGCGCCGCTGGTGCGGCGCGGGCTGGATCGTCTTGCGGCGCTGCCGAATACGCAGACGCAGGCGGCGGTGCTGTGCTTCCTGGTCGCGGCGGTGTGCACCTTCCTCAACTGGGGCCTTGGCCTGGTGACCGGCGCGCTGCTGGCCCGCCAGATCGCCAAGCGCCTGACCGAGCTGCATTTCGGCTATCTGATCGCCGCGGCCTACGCGGGGTTCATCACCTGCAACAGCGGCCTGTCCGCCTCGGTGGCGCTGGCGAACACCGATCCGAAAAGCCCGCTGGACGTGATCTTCTCGACGACCCACCACACCCTGAGCCTGTGGCAGCAGGTCGCGCAGCCCGCCAATCTGGTACCTACCATCGTGCTGGTCGCGGTGATCCCCTTCGTACTGCGGCGCATCGCCCCGGCCGAGCAACTGCCACCCGATCCGGCGCTGTTCGACGAGGTCGCACCGGAGGAGTCGCAGGAGCGCGCCGGATTCGCCGGGGCCGCAGAGCGTTTCCGGCCCCTCACCTGGATCCTGGTGGCCGCCGGTGTCTACGCCTTCTATCTGCACCATTTCAGCCTCGACGTGGGCAGTATGGTGATGATCTTCACCATCGCCGGAATGTTGTTGCACGGCAACCCGATCCGTTACGTGCGCTCATTCGTGGCCGCCGCGCGCACCGTCGGCCCGATGGTGCTGCAATTCCCGCTCTACGGCGGCATCATCGCGCTGCTCGGCTATGCGCCCACCCTGCATATCCATTCGCTCGCGGTGATGATCGCCAACGGCATCGTCTCGGGAGCCAGCGCGGCCACCCTTCCGTTCCTGAATTTCCTTGCGTCGGTGGTGATCACACTGTTCGTGCCGTCGGCGGGCGGGCACTGGGGCGTACAGGGGCCGGTCGCCGTGCACACCGCGCTGGCGCTGCACCAGAGCTCCTCCGGCTATCTGTCCAAGCTCGCAATGTCCGTCGCCGCGGGCGAATCGGTGACCAATATGATCCAGCCGTTCTGGCTGCTGCCGGTGCTGGCGCTGGCCAAACTCCCGCTGCGCCAGGTGATGGGCTATACGGTGGTGATCTTCCTGCTTGCGCTGGTCGTCTATGGCGCGTCGTTCCTGCTCATTCCGGCGTGGTGACGAGTTCGACCACCAGCAGGCGGGCAGTGCCGTGGAAGGGTGTGCCGTGCTGTGGCGCGGCAGGCCTGGCGGGCGGCTCGAGCAGCAAGCAGTCGCCGGGCTCGGCCGCAACCTCGGCCAGAGTGCCCGAGCCGCGCACGACGAATACGGCCAGCAGGGCGTCGGCGGTTCCCGCAATCTCCGTCGCCCCCGTGACGTCGACCGGAGTGACCGTTGCGCGCACGCTCCCCCGCTCGACCATCACATTGAACGCCTCGGTGGGCGCGGTGAGCGTGCAGCCGGGTGCCTCCTCACCGGGAAAAACGCACGGCGTCAGCGGCTCGATATCCCTTGCGGCGCCGCCGAGATCGAGCCGCACCCCGGAATCTCCGATGACGGTGAATACGCGGTCGATGCCGGCCAGCGGAGAAAACGGCCCGCTGTTCCGCAGCTCCGCCACGCTGAGCCGCCAGCTGGGCCGTCCGCCCGGCCCCGCTGCGCGGGCGATCTCCTCGGTGACGCCGCGGCCGTTCGCCCACGGCATCCGGGTGCGGTCTGCGCGCGCGATTCTGCGGATCTGCGGTATCGGCATCTATCGCCCCCTACCCCGTTGCACCAGGCCGATCCGCGCCGCCACCGCGAGCGCCGCCACGGTCGCGGTCACCACGCCCATCGGGATGGCGCTGTGCCCGCCGAGGCCGACCAGCGGGGCCACGGCGGCGCCGAGCACGAACTGCGCGCATCCGACCAGGGCCGCGGCGCTGCCGGAGACGTCGCCGAAATTCTCCAGCGCCAGGGCGGCCGCATTGGGCATCGTCAGGCCGATGGAGGACACCAGAATGAATATCGGCACCTCGATCGTCGCGGGGCCGCCGTGCGCCAGCGCCGCAATCAACACGCCGATCGCGCCCACGCATACCCCGGCCAGGCCCAGGTCGAGCACGGTGCGCGGTGTCCAACGGCGCAGCAGCCGCACGTTGAGCACATTGGCCAGCACGATACCGATTCCGTTGGCGGCAAAGATTATCGAGAACGTCTGCGGGCTCAGGCGGAACAGCGACTGGAATACGAACGACGAGGCGGAGATGTAGGCGAACATCGCCGCGAACGCCAGCGCCCCGGACAGCGCGAACCCCGCGAATTCGGGCACGCCCGCCACCCGGCGCAGGGTGGCGAACGTCGCGGTGATTCCGCCGCCGTGGCGCGCCGCGGGCGGCAGTGTCTCGGGCACCCATGCGATGGCGATGAGCAGGAAGACCAGCCCCAGCCCGGCCAGCACCCCGAACAGCCCGCGCCAGTCCATCACCCGCATCAGCTGCGCACCGGCCACGGGTGCGATCACCGGCGCCGCGCCGTTGACCCCGAGCAGGATCGAAAAGGCCCGCGCCCCTTGGGTTCCGGACCAGCTGTCCCGAACGATGGCGAACGAGATCACGATTCCGGCCGCGCCGGCCAACCCCTGCAGCAAGCGCGCGATATCCAATAGAAAGACATCGGGCGCCACCGCACACAGCACCGAGGCCAGCGTGAACATCGCCATCCCGACCATCAACGGCCGCCGCCGCCCCCATCGGTCGCTGAGCGGCCCGGCCAGCAACTGCCCGCCGGCCAGCCCGACCAGGCATGCGGTGAGCGACAACTGAATTCCGGCCTGGCTCGCATGCAGCGACGCCGCGGCCTGCGGCAGGCTCGGCAGGTAAAGATCGGTCGTGATCGGCCCGAACGCCGACAGCGCCCCCAGTACCACCAGCAGCCGTACGCTCCCGTGCCGCGCGGCTGCGGTTTCGGTGACATCCACCGAACCACCCTGATCCGCCATCCGCTCCGACTCCTCACCACACGCCGTCCCCCGACGACGATACCGATCGCCTGCGATTACTCGCATTGCGGGCATAATTCGCACCCTATACAATTATTGCTTACTGCAATTGTTTGAAGGCGTAACGAGGGTGTGCGATGAGGACGACAGTGAGCCGCGTGATCGAGCGGCGGTGGCCCCTGCCGGTTCCGGAACGAATTCCGGCGTGGGCACGACCGCGGGACGGCCGTGGGAGCCTGGCGGTGCTGGCGATAGTGATCGGGGCCGGGGCGGGCGGTGGCGCGATCGTATTCCGCTGGCTGATAACGACTTTCACGAGGCTGCTGTCCGGGCATCCCGACTACTCGGGGCTGGGGCATGTGCCGAATCCGCATGTGCCGTGGCTCGGGCCGTACTTCGTGCTGCTGGCGCCGGTGGCGGCCGGGCTGCTCTACGGGCCGCTGGTGAGCCGGTTCGCGCCCGAGGCGCGCGGACATGGGGTTCCCGAGGTGATGTATGCCGTGGCCGAGCGCGGCGGGCGGATTCCGCCGCAGGTCACCGTCGTCAAGGCGCTGGCCTCGGCGCTGTGCATCGGCGGCGGCGGTTCGGTCGGGCGCGAGGGGCCGATCGTGCAGATCGGCTCCGCGTGGGGTTCGAGCGTGGGCCGGTTGACCGGCGTCCCGGCGCATCGGCTGCGCATCCTGGTCGCCTGCGGCGCGGCGGGCGGCATCGCGGCCACCTTCAATGCCCCGCTGGCCGGGCCGTTCTTCGCGATGGAGCTGATTCTGCGCGAATTCACCGTCGAATCCTTCGGCGCGGTCGTCCTGTCCAGCGTGACCGCGACCGTGATCGGCCGCGCCGCCTTCGGTAGCGCCCCGTTCCTGACCCTGCCCGCCTTCACCCTGCGATCCGGCTGGGAATACCTGATCTTTGCCGTGCTGGGCGTGGTGATCGGCGCGGTCGGCGTCGGATTCACCCGCCTGCTGTACCTGATCGAGGACGCCTGCGATTGGGCATGGCGGGGTCCGGAATGGCTGCGACCGGCCGTCGGCGGGCCGGCACTGGGCGCGCTACTGCTGGTGCTTCCGCAGATGTACGGCGTCGGCTATCCGGTGCTGGCCAACGCCATCGACGGCAAATACGTGCTGTGGATGCTGCTGATCCTGATGGTCGGCAAGATGATTGCCACCAGCCTCACCATCGGCATCGGCGGATCCGGCGGCGTCTTCGCACCGTCGCTGTTCATCGGGGCGATGGGCGGCACCGCATTCGGCATCGTGGTGCACCAACTGTTTCCCGCGGTGACCGCCGCGCCCGGCATGTACGGATTGATCGGCATGGGCGCCGCGTTCGCCGGGGCGACCCGCGCCGCGATCACCGGGGTGATCATCCTGTTCGAGCTGACCGGCGAATACACCATCATCCTGCCGCTGATGCTGGCGATCGTGCTGGCCACCGGCACCTCGCAGCTGCTGTCCCGGGAGACCATCTACACCCTCAAACTCGCCCGCCGCGGCGTGCATCTCGGCGCGCCACCACGCCCGCAACCGGCCGCGGCATGATCGGCGGGCGGGCCGACCTACACCTGATATCCCTCGATCTCCAGGGTTGTCGGGGATTCGCCGCCCGCCTCGGACTCGACGCTCGTGGCGTCTCCTTTCCCATGGGCTGGCTGGGTTGACCGGCCGCCGGTCGCAGCTGCCGTGGTGCCCGGTTGTGGTGGGTTTTGGCGGTCCAAGGGGCCTCGGCGCATGAGCAGGCCGCAGACGAGCGCACCTGCGGCGAATACGGCTGCTGCCCACCAGAAGGCCGTGATATAGCCGTGCAGCAGGGCCTGTGTGGTCAGGTCGGCACCGGGGTGGGCACCGGACCGGGTGTGGGTGGTGAGGTAACCGGCGGTGGCGCTGACAGCGAGGGTATTGAGCAGGGCGGTCCCGATCGAGGTGCCGATCTGTTGTTGGGAGTTGGCGGTCGCGGAGGCCACACCGGCGTCGGCCGGTGACACTGCGTAGGTCGCGGTGTTCATCGCGGGCGAGATCACCAGGCCCGTACCGATACCCGATACCAGCAGCGGCCCCATGATCGCAGTCAGGTAGCTGGTGTGCGGTCCGATCCCCGTCAGCCAGGCCATCCCTGCTGCCGCGGTCAGCATGCCAATAGTAATCAGGGGCATAGGGCCGGTGCGGGGCAGGAAAACGACATTGGCTGCCATCGAGGCTGCCATCGCGGTCACCATCATCGGCAGGAAGGCGATACCGGTGGCCACAGCCGAGTAGCCGCGGGTCACCTGCAGGTAGTAGGTAAGGAAAAGGAAGACCCCGGAAGAGCCCGCCATCACGATGAAGATCGCTAGATAGGCGCCGCCTCGGTTGCGGTCGAGCAGGATTCGCAGCGGCAGCAGGGGGTGGGTGACACGGGCCTGCCGCGCGATGAAGCCTGCGAGTAAGGCAACTCCCGCGACCAGCACACCCCACGTTACGGGGGCGCTCCAGCCGTGACTTTCGGCATTGGAGAAGCCGTAGACCAGGCAGAGCATCGCGGCGCAGACGGCAACGGTACCGAGCAGGTCCAGCTTCGGTCGCGCGCCGACCGGTTGCCGAGGCAGCAACAGCGCAGCCCCGATGATCCCGATCACCGCGAAGGCCAGGTTGATGTACATGCACCAGCGCCACGACAGGTACTCGGTCAACAGGCCCCCGAGCAGTAGCCCGACCGCAGCACCCGAGCCAACAATGGCGCCGTAGACACCGAATGCCCTGCCGCGTTCCTCCTTCCCGGAGAAGGTGGTGGTCAGCAACGACAACCCTGCAGGTGAGAGCAGCGCGCCGAAGACGCCCTGGCACACCCGCGCCGCCACCAGCACACCGAAGCTGTCGGCGGCGCCGCCGAGGGCCGATGCGAGCGCGAAGCCGACGAGGCCGGCGATGAACGTGACCTTGCGACCGAACAGGTCGCTCAATTTGCCGCCCAACAGCAGCAGGCTGCCGAACGCCAACGCGTAGCCGGTGATGATCCACTGCCGGTCGCCATTATCGAAATGCAGCGCACGTTGCGCCGAGGGCAACGCGATGTTCACCACGGTGCCGTCCAGGACGACCATCAGCTGCGCGATGGCGATCACCATCAGGATCAGCCAGCGCCGATCAGTTCTGCCGCCACTGATTGCGGTTGTGGACATATGCACCACCTAACTGGATAGATGCCATCCGATTTCTCGAGGGTAACATAAATCGGATACACTATATCCACTTCCTCAGGTTAGGACGCCCAATTGCCCCCCACCTCCGCCGGTATGCCTCCTGGTCAAGGTGACGAGGTGCCGCCTCGACTGCGGCGCGATGCCGAACGCAACCGGCATCGCATCCTGCAGGCCGCCGCCGAGGTGTTCGGCGAGCGGGGACTGGAGGCGACACTCAACGACGTCGCCCATCACGCGGGTGTCGGCGTCGGCACCGTCTACCGACGGTTCCCCGACAAGGAAACCCTTGCCGAGGCCCTGTTCACCGAGCGTATCGACGCCCTCATCGCGATCGCCGAACACGGTATGTCCGAACCGGATCCGTGGACGGGGCTGGTGTTGTTCTTCGAGCGGATCGTCGCGGTGCTCGCCGAGGACCGCGGCCTGCGCCAGGTACTCATGTCCACGGGCTTCGGTGGGGCCCGTGTCACCTACGCCCGCGAACGCCTCGTGCCCCTGGTTCGTAGCCTGTTCGAGCGAGCCCAAGCTGCCGGACAGCTCCGCGCGGACCTGCGGGGCGCCGATTGGCCGTTCATCGAATTCATGCTCAATGCGGTGGTCGAGAGTTCCCGGCACGTGCGCCCGGAACTCTGGCGCCGGTACCTGACCCTCGTCCTCGACGGAATGCGCGCCCACCGCGAGACCCCAACCACGCTACCGGAGCCGCCACTGGCCCCGGAGGAAATGACTGAGGCGACTCGATCGTGGCCCCTGGGACGGCACTGAGTGCCGACCGGCATCCTGACCGATCAGTCGATGCCGGGGGCGATGATGTGTTCAATCCGGCAGGCCCTGGGCCACGGCCAGCAGGGCGATGCGCAGCGGCGTGAACAGGGCCGCGTCGTCAGCCGCGTCCGTGGTGTTCCAGGCGTGCTGCTCGATAGTCACGCGCAACGCACTAGTGATCATCGCGGCCTGGATCATGCTGTTCAGGTCCTCGGCGGGCAGGCCGGCGCGCTGCGCGAGCGCCTGCGCGAACACGGGTTCAGCGTCAGCGAGCGCCTGCAGCCGCACCGCCTGCAGTCCCGGTTCGCTGCGGGTCAGCCGCACCAGCGCCAACACCGTGGCGGCATCCTCCGCAACACGGAGAGGCGGTGCGTCGTCTTCGGTTTCTTCCAGCGCGTCGAGTACCTCGGTCAGCGGCCGGTCGGGCGACCACGCCCGCAGAACGCGCGCGGTGGCCTCGATACCGGCGGTTAGCAGCGGCCGCACACATGCCTCTTTGCTCGGGAAGTATCGCCACAGGGTCCGGGTGGAGATGCCAGCCGCTTGGGCGATCTGCTCGGCGGAGGTCGCAGCAACACCATGGGTGGTGAACAGGTCGATCGCCGCACGGGCGATCTCCAGCCGGGTGGCCGCCTTGCGCCGCTCGCTCAGCGGCGGTCGACCAGTCCTGCCCGGTCGACCGTCCGTCGTGGTGCTGCCCGACACACGCAACTCCTCTCGGCCCGTCCTTGCCCACTGCTTGCTGAGAGTGCCGAGATTACCACTTTTTGGCATGCCGAGACTTACTGGCGCATCGAGCCATTAAGTTGTAACGTGGCTACCTGACCGGCCGTGACCTGTCGGCGCCGCTGAATAAACGGAGCAGGTGTCTCCGGGAGACGAGGGAGCTGACATGATCGGTGAACTGCAGGGCAAGGCGGCATTCATCACCGGTTCGGCCGGCGGGATCGGGCTCGGGATGGCTCGCGCGTTCGCCGAGGCCGGGATGACGATCGCAATGGCCGATGTCGACGAGGACGCCCTGGAGAAGGCCGCCTCAGACCTCGCAGACTCCGGGGCGCAGGTGCTCGCAGTGCCGTTGGACGTCACCGACCGGGCCGGGTGGACCGCGGCGGCCGGGAAGATCACCGCAGCGCTCGGCCCGGTGCGGCTGCTGTGCAACAACGCCGGCATCAGCACATTGGGTGTGAAGTTCGGGCAGATCACCCCGGAGCTGTGGACCAAGGTCGTCGATATCAACCTCACCGGCGCCTACAACGGGATTCAGTGCTTTCTGGAACCGATGGTGGCCGCCGGGGGCGGACACATCGTGAACACGGCGTCGATGGGTGGCCTGTTCGGCAGCATTCCCGACCTGACGGCCTACACGGCGACCAAGTTCGCGCTCGTCGGCCTGTCGGAGTCGTTGCGCGCGGAAGTGGCCGCCGACGGCGTCGGGGTCAGCGTTGTGTGTCCCGGCGGGGTGCGCTCCCGGCTGTGGCGCACGTCCCTGCGGGCCCGCGGCGTGACGGACACCGACGTGGTGCCGAGCGGCGCCGGCGGCCAGTCAGCATCGCCGGACGGTATGGATCCGTACGAGGTCGGCCTGCGGACCGTCGACGCGGTGCGTAACAACGAGCTCTACGTCATCACCCATCCCGAGTTCCGGGCGGCGATCGTGCACCGCCACAACCAGCTCATGGCCGCGTGCGACCACGCCGAAACGCTGAGCGCGACGCTCCACCCAGATGCCGCGCAGGCCGCGGGCGGCGACGCCCTTGTCAAGACGCTGATGGGCGGCACTCCCGCGCAGTCATGAACCCGGCCAACCCACTCGCACCTACATTCCATTCACAGGAGAAGACGCATGCGGACACACCATCGGCGGATCCGGAACAAGCTGGAGGCGGGTGAACGGGCGTTCGGGGTGACGTTCCAGCTCCCCTCGCCCGAGCTGGTCGAGATCGCGGGCTACACCGGCTACGACTTCGCCTGGATCGACGCCGAACACGGCACGATGGACCTGCGGGACATCAATCATCTGATTCGGGCGGCCGACGCGTCGGGCATCGACGCGATCGTGCGGGTGCCGGACCACTCCCCATCCTTCATACAGCGTGTCCTGGACACCGGAGCCACCGGCATCATGGCTCCCCACCTGCGCACCGCCGCCGACGCCGCGGCCATCGTGTCGGCCGCGAAGTTCGAGCCGCAGGGCACCCGCGGCGCCTGCCCGGCCACCCGCGCTGTCGGGCACCTGACCGACGACTGGGGCGCCGATCGGCTCCTCGCGGACCGGGACACGCTGGTGTTCGGCCTGATCGAGGATGTCGAGGGCGTCGAGAACGCGCGAGCAATCGCCGCCGTTCCAGGTCTCGACGGTCTCGTGTTCGGCCCGTTCGACCTGGCGATGGCACTCGGGCTCGACGGTGACGTGTCCCACCCCGACATCGAGAAGATGAGGCTCGAAGTGGTGGATGCGACGCGGGAAGCAGGGATCGAGTACGTCGCCATCGCCGGCTTCGGCGCCGGCGGCTCACTGGAGGGGATCGCGGCGAGCGGATCACGGATCGTCAACGTCACCGGGGACCGCGGGTTCTTCTACACCGCCCTCACGTCGTCGCTGACCGCCACCAAGAACGGTTTCGCAGCTATCACGGCAGGAGCCGAGAAATGAGCAAGCCCACCGCGGACGAGGTCATCGACTACCTCGACAAGCTCTCGAACTGGGGACGCTGGGGGGAGGACGACCGGCTCGGCACGCTCAACACCATCACCCCGGACATCCGCAAACAGGCCGCCGGACTGGTGCGTAGCGGGCAGGCCGTCTCGCTGTCCCGCGACATCGACCCGCACAACGCCGACCCGCTCAAGAGCGGGCTGAGCGTCGTGCAGCGGTTCATGGGAATCGGCGAGGCCGAGCACCACCTGGGCAAGGGCGTCGTGCGGTTCGACGGCAACACCGAATACGTCGGCATCGCCGCCCACGGCTCCCACACCCACCTCGACGGGCTGGCCCACTACACGTGGGATGGCAAGAACTACAACGGGTTCGACGCCGCGGAGATCACCTCGATCGGCGGCACCAAGAAGCTCTCGATCCACCACGCCAGCCAGGGCATCATCACCCGCGGCGTGCTCCTGGACATCGCCGGACTGCACGGAGTGCCGTGGCTCGAGCCCGGCTACGCGATCATGCCCGACGAACTGGCCGCCGCCGAGGAACGCCAGGATGTCACGGTACGAGCCGGCGACGCGCTGATCGTCCACACCGGAAACGTCGCACACGCCCTCCAAGACCGCGACCGCAAACAGGGCAGCCCGCAAGCCGGCCTGCATGCCGCCTGCCTGCCCTACCTGCGCGAACGGGACATCGCGGCCCTGGGCAGCGACTGCATCCAGGACGTCCAGCCCTCGGGCTTCGACACACTCGACCTCCTCCGCCCGATCCACGTCGTCGGACTCGTGGCCCTCGGGCTCTGGCTGATCGACAACATGCAGCTCACCGAACTCACCGAAGTGTGCGCCGACGAGCAGCGCTGGGAATTCCTGTTCACGATGCTCCCGTGGCGCTTCGTCGGGGTCACCTCCAGCGCCACCAACCCGGTCGCAGTTCTCTAGTGGCTTCGGAGGTGGTCGCGAAAGGCGTACCTGACGCTACCTCAGGCATCAATCACGTCGCCTAGCTAGAGATGAAAGACCGAATTCAATTTGCACAATTCGAGGAGAAGGTGGCGATGACGAACGCAACAGGGTCGGGTCGCGACGTTCTGGTTGTCACCGGAATCGGAGGAATGGGGCAGGCAATCACCCGCCGCCTCGGGTCGGGGATGCAAATCGTCCTGGCCGACTTCAACGAGGAATCATTGACGAACTCCGCAGCGCAGTTGACAATCGATGGCTTCGACGTTCATCCCCTCGTCACCGACGTATCGTCACCGACGTCCGTGAAAGACCTCGCAGAGTTCGCAGCCGGTCTCGGTCCGGTTCGCAGCATGGTTCACACCGCAGGGGTCTCGTCGGCAACGTCGAACAGCGCTGCGATCCTCGCCGTCGACCTGCTAGGAGTCGCCTACATCCTCGACGAATTCGAGCGGGTCATCATCCCGGGGGGCGCCGGGGTAGTAATCGCGAGCATGGGAGGCTACATGCGACAGCCCATACCGGCGGACCACGAGGCGCTTCTGGCAACAACACCCGTGGATGAACTCGGCCATCTTCCCTTCGCCACCGCAGACCAGTTCCCGCACGCCGGCCAGGCCTACAGCTACGCGAAGCGAGCAAACCAACTTCGAGTTCGCGCGGCAAGCGTCGGCTGGGGAAAGCGGGGAGCCCGCATCAACTCGATAAGCCCGGGCATAATTTCGACAGCGCAGGGCATCGAAGAACTCGACAGTCCCAACGGAGTCGCTATGCGAGCGATGATCAATGCTTCCGCCTCACAGCGCCTCGGCACGGGTCAGGATATTGCTGCAGCAGCGGAATTCCTGCTCGGACCTCACGCCAGCTTTATCACAGGCGAAGATCTGCTCGTCGACGGCGGAGTTATCGCTGCCCTCAAATCGGGCCATCTGGACCTCGGCCTCGCTTCGTCGGGTCACGCCTAACCAAAATCGATAAGATTCTCGTCGATCGACAAATATCGGAGTAGTAACTATGGCATTCTCGGTCGACCCGGAAATCGGAGCGGCAGCAGCCGCGATGGGTGTCAACCTGACCGCTCCGCAGCCCACGACGGTGAGCGACTTGAAAGGTCTTCGCGAGTCCACTGACGCGCGCCTCGCGGGCCTGCGGGTCGTTTTCCCACCAGCAGACGACGTGACAATCCTGCCGTACAAGATCGTCCTTGACGATGGCGCGACGATCGAAGCACGCTGGAACACGCGAACCGAATCGGGCCAGGGCCCCGGATCGGCCGTCGTCTACGCCCACGGTGGCGGAAAGATCAGCGGGAGCGCCTTTCTCTATGACGGCTTCGTTTCCGCGCTCGTCAGCGCCACCGGCGTTCCAGCTCTCTCGATCGACTACCGGCTGGCACCGGAGGCACAGGGCGAAAGACCAGCCAGAGACGTGTTTGCCGGCCTGGTCTGGTTGCGGGAGCACGCCACCGAACTGGGCGTGGAAACGGACAGGATCGCACTGATGGGAGACAGCGGAGGCGGCGGATTCGCCGCGGGAGCCGCGATACTCGCCCGAGACAACCACATACCCCTAGCCAGACAGATACTGATCTATCCCATGCTTGACGACCGCAATACCGTGCCCGACGGTAACCTGGTTCCCTTCGCCGCATGGCCATACGACAAAAACCGTATCGCTTGGGAGGCACTCCTCGGCGACGACATCGGAACCGATCGGGTCTCCCCGGTAGCTGCTCCTGCACGGCTCACCGACTTCACCGGACTGGCACCAGCATTCATCGACGTCGGTGAACTCGACATATTTCGAGACGAATGCCTCCAATACGCCCGACACCTCGGGCTCGCAGGTGTCTCCACCGAACTTCATCTTCGATCCGGTGCACCACACGGCTTCGATGTCCTCGACGTCGGCGACCTGTCCGCACGTTCACACGCGGATCGCCACCGCATCATCAAATCCCTGTAAGCACCGCTGAACCAACCCAGTGAACCTCACGTCCGTGCGGTCGTTCGCCGCGGGATACGACGCCGGCCGTCTCGACCTGCTGATCAACAACGCCGGGCTGATGGCGGTGCCGTACGCCACGACCGCCGACGGCTTCGAGACCCAGTTCGGGGTCGATCACCTCGGGCACTTCGCGCTGACCGGGCTCCTGCTGCCCCGGCTGCTGGCCACCCCGGGCGCACGCGTGATCAGCGTGTCCAGCAGCACCGGTCGGGCAACGTCGACTTCCACGATCTGAACAGCGAGCGGCGCTACCGTCGCTGGACCGCCTACGGCCACTCCAAAAGCGCGAATCTGCTGTTCATCCACGAACTCGCGCACCGCCTTGCCGCCGCCGGGGCCGAGACCGTGGCCGCGGCCGCACACCCCGGCTTCTCCGCCACCAACCTGCAGACCAGAAGCGCCAGGATGCAAGGCCGCCGTACGGCCGAACTCGCGATGAACCTGTTCACCCGCACCCTGGCCCAGAGCGCCCAGGCAGGCGCCCTGTCCATTCTCTACGCTGCCACCGCGCCCGGCGTCGAATCCGACTCGTTCACCGGACCGCGCCTGATGGGCTGGCGCGGCGCGCCCGCACCGTCCAAACGCGCCGCATGGACACTCGATGATCGGAGCGCCGCGCAGTTGTGGGAGGCCTCGCAAACGCTGACCGGCGTCACCTACCGGGGTTGTGACGCTCGAGCGCATGGAGTCGGATGGACCGGATCATGCGCTCAGAGCAAGTCCAGCTGTCGCAGATCGGCGATGTACTTGCCGATGAGCGCCGCCGACAGGTGCGGAATGTCGTTGTCGGGACCGATCTTGCCGGCTTGCACGGCGGCGCGGAACCTCTGCGCCGGGATACCCGAACCACGGATCGCCGCACGGGGCCGCCGGTAGGCCTGTATCAAGGGCAGCAATGAGTGCTGCCGCTGTTTCTCCGGCAGGGCCCGAATGGCGGTTTCGAAACGCGCGAACCACCCGTCGTAATCATCGATCCGCGCAATCAGGTAACCGGCTTCGATCAGCCAGTCCACGAATTCATCGAGGGAGATACCGTCGTCGTGCGGGTTCACGACGTTGAAGGTCCGGAAACCAGCGGTGGCCTGTCCACCCAGTGCGGTGATTGCCTCGGCGGTGAAGTCGGCAGGCAACCCGTCGTAGTGTGCCCGCTGCCGATGTCCCGCAACGCCGGTCTGATAGAAGGAACCCGGCGCGATGCCCGTTGCCATCAGGCTGAGCAGCAGGCGGGTAAACACGTCCGGCACGTTCACTTGCCCGGCATATCGACTGTGGGCCAGGATCATGTCCGATCGGAAGACGGCGACGGAAAGACCACACAGCTCATGTGCTTCCCGCAGCAGCACCTCACCGGCCCACTTGCTGTTCCCATAACCGTTGACATACGTCTCGTCGGTCGTACGCACGGAACTTGTGATGCGAATGTCGGCGTCCTCATCAAAGGCCGAAGGGTCGATCTGCGAGCCGACAGCTACGGTCGAGAGGTAGTTGACGGGCTTCACGCGCGCGGTGATCGCCAACCGGATCACTTCGGCGGTGCCGACGACATTCGGACCGAACAACTGGCTGTACGGGAGCACGTGATTGACCAGGGCGGCCGGGTGGACTATCAGGTCGACGCTATCGGCCAACCGGCTCCATGTCTGTTCATCCAACCCCAGATTCGGCTCGCCGATGTCACCGGCGAGAACTTCCAGATTTTCCGCGGCCAGGTTTCGGAAGAGCTGGGCCAGTTCCGCGTCGCCGCTGTCGAAAACCTCGTCGAGCCGTTTCCGGGCCGAGACTGCGCTGCTTCCCCGCACAATGCAGACCAGCTTGCCGTCCACCTCGGTCAGCTGCTTCAGCCACTCGAGGCACAGGAAGCGACCCAGATATCCGTTCGCTCCCGTCAGCAGAACCGTCCGCGGGGCACCGCCCGGCTGCGGAAGTGCCTTGGCGCCGGCCAGTGTCGCAGCGTCGATGAACTTGTCCAGTGTGAGGTCGCCAGCGGAGATTTGCGAGCTGTCACGTCCGTGTACGGTCGCGAAGGTGGGTCGATCCACACCGGACGCCAGTTCTGCCTCGATGTAATTCGCAAGCTGCTGCAGGTCGTTCGCCGGGCTGGTGATGACCCCTACCGATACTTCGACGTCGTAGATCTGTTGGAGCAGAGTGGAAAAGGAGAGCGCGGAAAGGGAATCGCCGCCCAGATCGGCGAAGTGGAGGCTGGGATTCAGATCGGTTGTCGAGGATCGCAGCAGCGCTCGAGCGGCTCGGCTGACTGTTTCGAGCACCGGCTGGTCGCGACCGATGCGACGCAGGGTGTTGAGCTCGTTGGCTTCGCCGTCGGCAAGATCGATATACAGCTGCTCGAGACGCTCGCCGTAGTGCGCCTTGAGCGCCGGTCGCAGCGGCTTGCCGACACCCGACAGCAGGCCGTTCTCCAGGGAGAACGGCTCGATCTCGATCAGGAAGTCGCGCGGAATCTCATAGGAGTTCAGATCGGCGTCTTTCGCGATCCGCCGAAGCGACTCGCCGAGTGATGGTGTGAGAGCGTCGATGTCGCCGGAGTATCGCTCGAGCGCATCCACGGTGGGAACGATCACCGCGAGCAGGTAGGCGCGTTCACTGCTGCCGTAGACGAAGATCTGCCGAATCAGCGGGCTGTTGACAAACACTGATTCCAGACGTGACACGGTGACGAACTCACCCTGGGACAGCTTCAGCACATTGTTGCGGCGGTCGACGTAGACGAGCCGGTCCGGGCCGATCTCGGCCATGATGTCGCCGGTCTTGTAGTAGCCGTCGTCGTCGAACATCGCCGCGGTGACCTCGGGGCGTTTGTAGTACCCGGGCATGATGGACGACGACTTCACCAGCAGTTCCCCCCTCGGGCACGGCGAGTCCGTTCCGAAGTAGCCCAGTTCGGGAACATCGATAAGCTTGTAGTCGATCACCGGCGGGCGCTGCACGACTGTGTTTCTGATGATCCCGCCGGCCTCGGTCGAGCCGTAACTGTCCTGCAACGGCAGGTCCAGGCACGACTCCATGAACGCCCGCATTTCAGCGGCCAGCGGCGCGGTCACGCACATGGCCGTCAGGAAGCGTCCGCCGAAGAGTTTGTACCGCACGTCGGCTTTCACCTCCGCCTCGATCGAGCCGCGGGTGGCGCCTTCCGTGGTTCGCTGGCCCAGCTCGCTCTGATACCGCTGAAACACCATCTCGCAGATCCGTGGCACGAAATTCAGGGACGTGGGACGCACCAGGGCAAAATCCTCGAACAGGGTCGACAAGTCACTCTTGGCCGTGAAGTAGCCGGTGCCACCACTGGCGAGCGCCACCAACACCCAAGCACGCCCGTACACGTGGCTCATCGGCATGTAATTGAGGTGGATCATCGGCATCTCGGACGGGTAGAGCCAATACTTGGCGAGCTTTTGCTCCGTGAACATGGCACCTTTGGGCGTCCCTGTGCTTCCAGATGTGTAGATGAGCGCCGCCAGCCGAGTGTCATCGGCATCGACGAACAGGGGCGCGGGAGGCAATGCGGTCCCGTGTTCGAGCAGGGCGGTCAGTGTGTCGATGGCCACCGCGCTGTCGGCACCGGCCAAGCGTCTGCGCGCGGATTCGAATATGTCGCGCTGGTCGTCGACTTCAGGTTGGTAGTCGAAGACGATTACACGTTCCGGCGCAGCGCCTGCCAATACGGATTCGACGGCACTGTCCAGGCTGTCAATGCTCGTGGCCAGGATGCGCGGCTGCGTCTCGGTGATAATCGCCTTCAGTTGGGACACCGGCGCACCGGTCTGCAGAGGCACGGCGACTGCGCCGAGGTGGATGCAGGCCAGATCAATTGTCGTGTAGTCGCTGCTGGTGAAACCCATGACGCAGACGAAATCGCCCGCCCGCAAGGGATGTTCGCGATCGTGGTGCCACGCCCCGGCAACCGCGCGGACGCGGGCCCACAGCTCGCGATAACTGATGGTCTCGAACCTGGGCAGCAAGCGAAGCGACGTGCGGCCGGTCACGACATCAGTCGTCAGCTCGTGCGCGCGCCGCCCGAGAGCAGGCCGGTCGGCATAGCCCTCCATGGCCGTTGCCACGATCTGCGCGAGCCGCATCCCGGGCCGCCGCACTGCCGCGCCGACAGCTGCGAGCGGTTCGGCATCCCGAAACTGTGAATCGTTGGCGTACAAGTCAGCGGTGCGGCGCACGATCCGCCCCTCATGGGCGGCCGTTCGCGCTCCGATATTTTCGAGTTCGAAAGAGTCTTCACTGACCATCGTCAGCCTTTCGTTAGTCGCATTGTCAGGAACCCAAGATCGGGAACCGGATTCACCAGCTACTGAGTCCTAGGCGTGGTGACAATTGGCCGCTTCTCCTCAGGCTCCCGCAAAGTCGTAGCTCGTGCAGTTTGACCTGCTGTTTCGATGGTGTGAGCAGGCACGGTCAAGCGAAGTTGGCCGATCGTAGTGATGCCTGGCCGAGGACCCGCATTTGTGGGCGCGGTTCTCTCGGCACTGAGTGCCGTTGCGAACATGAAGCCACCTATCTGGATAAACGATATCCGTTTCTGGTCAGAGTAGCACGAAACGGATACGATCAATCCACTTGACCGACAAAGCGTGAGGAACCCTCTTGACCCGGCCGCCGCCGTTGGCACCCTCGTCGCGGCATCGACCGATTTCGTGCCGACATCGGGCTACCGATCCGTGAACCTCGACGCTGGGGCCGCCCCGCGACGCCGCCGGGAACCTGCGAGCAGACCCAGGCAAATTCACCCGCCTGCTGTACCTGACCGAGGACGCCTGCGATTGGGCATGGCGGGGTCCGGAATGGCTGCGACCGGCCGTCGGCGGGCCGGCACTGGGCGCGCTACTGCTGGTGCTTCCGCAGATGTACGGCGTCGGCTATCCGGTGCTGGCCAACGCCATCGACGGCAAATACGTGCTGTGGATGCTGCTGATCCTGATGGTCGGCAAGATGATCGGCGCGCCACCACACCCGCAACCGGCCACGGCATGATCGGCGGGCATCGGGCCGACCTACACCTGATATCCCTCGATCTCCAGGGTTGTCGGGGATTCGCCGCCCGCCTCGGTGAATGCGACGAGCGCACGGACCAGGCCGTGCCGATCGGCCTCGGGCATCTTCGCCACGACCGCGGCGATCTCGGCGCGGCGGCGGCCGGTGACCGCATCGACGATCTCGCGACCGCGGGCGGTCAGCTCGACGATCAGCTCGCGGCGCGAATTCGGATTGGGCCGGCGGTCGATCAGCTCGGCGGCGACGAGGCGGTCGACCATGCGGGTTGCGGTGGAGGGCTGCACATTCAGGATCGCCGCCAGCGCCGCCACCTTGACCGGTCCGCGGGTGGACAGGATCACCAGGGTCCGGAACTGGGCGATGGTGATCGACTCGTCGACCTGGGCCAGCGAGCGCGCCGACAGCGCCACCAGCAGTCGCGAGGCCGTCAACAGGGCGTCGGTGATCTCGTCGGCGGATTCGACCGCCACCCCGCCACTGTGCTGCATAGGACTACCCTCCGTCGCCGATTCCGCTACCCATCATCCTGCCGTCTCGTGGCGAGCGGCGCCGCGGCGACATCCCTCTCCCCGGACCCGCATCGCCGGTCAACCAAAGGGCGGGCCCTCATATCGAGGACCCGCCCATCGAAATATGCTGCACTACAGCATATTACAGCCTCAGACTCAGTGCTTCGGGGCAGCGGCCGGCGGGAACTGCGGGTTCGTGCAGAACCCACCCGGGGTGGTGCACGGCTCGTTGATCGTGCTGAAGTACTGGTACGCCGACCACAACATCATCGGGCCGCCCACCAGGATGGTGCCCAGCAGCGCGCCCGCGGCGCCCACGGTGGCGATACCCGCGATGCAACCGATGATCGCGCCCGGCAGACCGGCCAGCAGCGCGGTGACCGCGGCCGAGATGGTGCCGACGGCGATGGCGCCGGCGATGCAACCGACGGTCACACCGATCACCGCACCGACGACCGCACCGACGAGGCTGGAGATGGTGGCGCGACTACCGAACGCCGAGAGTTCCTGCTGGTCACGGGGAGAGAACGACTCGTCGATGTCCTTCGGCTGGACCTGCGATACCGGCTTCAGGTGTGCCAGGGTCGCCGCCGAGATCGGGTTGGCCACCGGAGTACCGCCCGTGGTCTGCGGGGTCAGGCGCACCTGGTGGGCGGTGATGACCGCGTTGATCGGGAACTGAACGTTGTCCTTGCGGTACGTCAGCGGGACGGAATCGACCATGGTGCCCTGGGCATTCGCGACCATCAGGCTGTCGCCCAACCTGGCGAACGAGCCGTCGGCGGCCTTCAGCACCGCGGAGCCACCGTCACGATCGACCTCGTAGTGCACGCCATTGATTGCCGTTGTCTGCGACGCCGGAACATTCTGGAAGGGCGAGGCCGGAGCCGGGGCGACCGGCGTTGCCGGTGCAGCCGGGGCGGCATATGCGGGCGCGGACGCGATACCGACGGCAGCCACCGCCAGCGCTGCACACGCAGTGAATTTCCTCATCTGGTACGACCTAAAACCTTTCATTGACCCGCGATAACCCTGCGCACAAGACGCAGCGGCACCGATAGTTGCGGATTCATCAGGCCGTACCAATGTTTACGAACAGTGAAATTTAAATAGAAGCCTGTGGCCGTTAGTTGAAACTTTCCCGACGGCCACCCTCGAATTGTATTGATTACACGTCGAATTTCCTTCATTGAAATAAGGGTGAGATTCATTGAAATGTTATTTCAATGACAGCGCACCGGCGGGCCGGGCCGCCGCCGGTGCGCTCAGCTCAACTCAGCTCGCCCACGGCGGGGTCATGCGGGTGCCGTCGGCGAGCTCGGCCGCGAACCCGACCGGCGCGGTCACCACGAAACGCGCGGTCCGCGTCCCGGGATTATCCAGGCGGATGACCGACCCCGCGGGCGCGATCGCGGCATCTCCCGCCGACAACCGGCTCTCGAGGCCGTCGATCGCGAGCACGGCCTCCCCATCGAGCATCAGGAACACCTCCTCACCCAGCAGCTTGTGCGGCTGTCCCGGGGTGGCCGCGTCGAGCTCCACCATCCAGACACACAATGCGCCACTGCCGGTGCCGGGCCGGGCGTAGGAGGTGAATCGGGCGTTGTGCATCGGATGAACCTCGGCCTCGGCGGCACGGATAACGGGCATGAGAGCACTCCTTCAGTTGGTCAAGTTGCTTGACTATATAGTCAAGCTTGTTGACCGATCTGTCAAGTGCCAAGATGCATCTGTGCCCCTACCCTCGCCCGCCCCGGACCTGCCCCTGCTGCTCCTGGCCGCGGCCGCGGAGGTCGGCGACGCCATCCAGGCCGGCGTCGTGGCGGCCGGTTTCACCGATGTGCGCCCGGCTCACGGTTTCGCCTTCGTGCGGATGGCGCCCGACGGCGCGACCGTCGGCGAGATCGCCGAACACCTGTCGGTCACCAAACAGGCCGCCAGCCAGCTGGTCGAGGAACTGGTGAACAAGGGCTACGCACAACGCAATCCACATCCGCACGACGCGCGCGCCCGCCTGATCACCCTCACCGACCGCGGCTGGGCCGCGACCCACGCCGCCGATGCCGCCGCGGCGGCATTCACCGAACGCTGGGCCGCCGCACTCGGCGCACGCGCAGCCACCGATCTGCGCAACGCGCTGGCCCACGTCGTCACACCGGGTCGAATCCGCCCCGCGGCCTGGTGAGATTACAGCGCTGCCGCCAGCTCGTTGATATTCATCCGCTTGCGGCTGCGCATGCTGTAGAAAAACACCGCCGCGAGCACCACGTACTCCACCGGATTCGTCAGCGCCACCGCCACCGACACGGGCAGCGTGTAGATCACCAGGAACCGCAGCACGGCCACCACCGCGAAGGCTCCGGCCCACACCAGCGTCGACACCAGAAACACACGCCGTACCTCAGCATTGATGCGCCACAACGCATCCCAGCTGCGCGCATTCTCCTCGCCGGGCGCATGCAGGCGCTGCGCGACCCCGAAGATCGCCGGCCGCCCGATCACACAGCTGGCCAGCAGCAGCACGCAGATGACGAGATCGGTGATGGGATCCTTGGCCAGCATCATGCGCTGGCTGCCGCTCAGCAACGCCAGCCCCAGCCCCAGGGCATTGACCGCGAAGATGAATGCGGACAGACCGTCGAGGTGCCGCCGCACCACGGCCGCCCCCACGACCCACAGCGCCGACATCACGGTCGACCACAACAGCCCGGCAAAACTGCTGTATCCGAGCCCGACGATCAGGTAGTACAGCCCCACCGGCAGCGCGATATTGGCGACCACCGGAAGCATCGACTGCAGCCGGCCTGTGCGGGGCGCCCCCGAAATTGCTGCGGCACCTGTGGTTTCGGACATCGGAATCTCCTGTGAACGCTGAAGTAGGTACACCGAATACGCTATTTCGGCGGGGTCCCTGCCGCGTCGGCGCGGAGATGGAAACGACGGTCTCCACCCGGGGAGTGCGATCGTGCGATCTCCACCCGGAAGCGCAGGCGTGCGACCTCCACCCGGGGTTGCAGGCGCGCGGTCTCCACCCGGACATCCATCGCCGGCTGGTTTCCGCCCGCCCGGCACCCGGCATAGGGTCGAGGAGACCACACAGTCCGACACCGCGCCCCATGCTCCGGACCTGCGACACCGACGGTCCCCAGCGGGCGCTGCAGCCTGCGACACCGACGATCCGCAGCGAGAATGCTGGTGCGTATCACTATCGAGGAGCCCGATGCCGCACACACTCCTGCGTAACAGCCGGCGGCTGCTCGGCAACAATCCGGATACGAGCCCGCTGATCCGAATGGTCGGGACCGTCCTGCTGGCGGTCAACCTCGTGTACAACCATCACGGTCCGGTGCCACTGTGGCTATGGATCACCTTCGGCGCCGCCAACGCCTGCTGGCTGACGTACGCGTTCTGCGACAGCCGGTTCCATCGCGTGGTGGCAGCGGCGCTGATCGGCTCCGCGTTCCTGTCCGCCGTCTCGACCGGGGCGTGGCCCGACTCTGCGACGGTCACCGCCCCGGTCATCCTCATGTGGGTGACCGTCAGCCTGTTTGCCCAGCAGATCGCGGTGCGCACCAGACTCGTCGTGTACATCGTCGCCGCCATCGCCGCGGTCATGGTCTGCAGCAGCCTGCTGGCCGGGCTGAGCGCCAGCCAGGTACTGACCGTCGTCGGGGTCGAGATCATTGCCCTGCTGGCCGGTCTGTACCGCCGCCAGTATCGGCTGCAGGCCCAGCAGACCGAACTGCTGCTCGAGCAGACCCACCTCACCCAGCAGGAGCACGCGCGCGCCGCGGCGCTGGACGAGCGTGCCCGCATCGCCCGCGAAATGCACGATGTGCTGGCGCATTCCCTGGGCGCGCTGACCGTGCAGCTCGAGGTCGCGGAGGGCCTGCTCAGCGAGAAGGGTGATGTGGCCGCGGCGCTGACCCACGTGCGGCGCTCACACCGCCTGGCCCTGGACGGCCTGATCGAGGCCCGTGGCGCGGTGGCGGCCCTGCGTGACGACGTTCCGCCGCTGCCCGAGGCGGTCCGCGGACTTGTCGAGAGCTATCGCCGCGACCGTCGGATGACGGTGGACTTTCTGGTCGACGGCGAGCCGCGGGCGTTGGAGTCCGCGGCGGTGGTGTCGCTGCTGCGCTCCGCCCGCGAGGCGCTGACCAATGCCGCCAAACACGCGCCGGGCGCGCCGGTGACGGTGGCGCTGGTCTTCTCCCCGGACCGGGTGCGGCTTTCGGTGCGCAATCCGATCGCCAACGGGGCGGGCCCGGAGGCGGCAGCGCAGCGTAACCACGCAGGGCCAGCGGGCGGGCCCGATCTACACGGCCCGACCGCGTCAGGCCCGGAGGCGGCAGCGCAGCGTAACCACGCAGGGCCAGCGGGCGGGCCCGATCTACACAGCCCGGCAGGGGCGCAACGCGCGCCCGGCGCCGGTGGCGGGTACGGTCTGACCGGAATGCGCGAGCGAATCGCGTTGGTCGGCGGCACCCTGTCCGCCGGACTGGGACGCGACGGCCGCGACTGGCAGGTGACCGCGGAGGTACCCGATGACTGAGCCCCGCACCGAGATTCGGGTGCTCGTGGCCGACGATCAGCAGGTCATGCGCGAGGGTTTGGTCGCGCTGCTCGGCCTGGTCGACGAGGTGCGGATCGTCGGCGCCGCCGCAAACGGCGAGGAGGCGCTGCGCGCGGTGGCCGAGCTCTCCCCCGACGTCGTGCTGATGGATCTGCGGATGCCCGTCATGGATGGAGTCGCGGCCACCCGCCGGATCACCACCGAACACCCCGGCACCGCGGTGATCGCGCTGACCACCTATTCCGACGACGCCTCCATCGCCGGCGCGCTGCGGGCCGGGGCGCGCGGCTATCTCACCAAGGATGCGGGTCGCACCGAGATCGCCGCCGCCATCAAGGCCGCGGCCGCCGGGCAGTCCAGCTTCGACCCGACGGTCCTGCAGCGGCTGGTGGCCGCGCTGCCAGAATCCCAGCCCGACGACGAGCATCCGGGGCGAGCGACGCCCAGGCCCGCGACCGCCAAGCCGGACGGGCTGACCGCCCGCGAGGCGGAGGTGATCGGCCTGATAGGGCAGGGACTGAGCAACGCCGAAATCGCTGGCACGCTCTACATTTCAGAGACGACCGTCAAGACGCATATCAACAACGTCTTCGCCAAGATCGGCGCACGCAACCGCGCCGACGCCGTCCGCTACGCCTATCGCCACGGCCTGGCGCAGCCCTGATATGGCCGATTACGCGCACACCGACGTCGCCGCCAAGGGCCGCGCCGAGAAGGCGCGCCGCTTGGCGGCCTATATCTGGCAGCGCGGCATCACCGGAGCCGAGCTGCTGGCCCTGCCCGACTCGACCCGCCGCAAACTGGCCCGCGCGGCGGACACCAATCCCCCCAGCACCGGCGAAACCTGGTCCCTGGCAGCACAATTGCTGGACGAGAAGGATATCTGGGCGGCGCGCAACCCGAATCACCGCGCGGCGCAGCGTAGTAACACGGACGAGAAGATCCTCTGGGTGAAGCCACCGGTCAAGCCCTGGACCGAGGGTAGTTAGGCCCGGTATGGCCGTTCAACACGGGTTCACGTCGGCCGTCTCCTCGGCTACGCCGGCCACCCGATTCGCCAGCGAGCGCAGGGCTTTGATCTCCTCATCGCTCATATCGTCTATGAACAGCCGCCGCACCAGATCTACATGGTTGGGCGCGGCCCGCTCGAGGACCGCGCGACCCTCTTCGGTCAGGCGCACGAGTACCCCGCGCGCATCGTCGGCGGCGGGGGTGCGCTCGACCAGGCCGCGCGCGGCCATCCGGGCCAGATGTTTGGACAGCCTGCTCTTGTCCCAGCAGATCTCCGCACCCAGGTCACGGGCGCGCAGGCAACCCTGCGGGGCCTGCGACAGCGTCACCAAAACCTCGTAGTCCGGCATCGAGACCCCGTCGCCCGCCAGTCCGGCATCGATCGCCGCATCGAGCCGCTGCCGCAGCCGGATATACGCCAACCAGGTCGTCCGTTCGTCCTCGTCGAGCCATCGCACCATGGGAATGATCCTAGCCAGTGATTGGTTGACATGGACACCAAGTGCCCCTTCGTAATGAACACGCGCAACGAAATCATCGAGGATTTCGAGGATTTCGACGCCGGACGGATGGTGACGATCCCGGCCAATGCATCTGACTGGGAAACGACTGGGAGAATAACCGTCCCCGGGTGCCTGCGGTTGACAACGGGGCACGCCATCAGAACAGTAGACTCGGCGGTTCCGGCCAGAAGCACCGCGGGGAGTGACGGCTGGTCCGCCTTGTCAACCGCAGCAACCATCGAGGAATATATGAACGTTCGCAGGCTCATCGTGACCGTGGGCGCGGGATTAGCCCTCGCCGCCCCGCTCGCCCCCTCCGCACTCGCCGGCACACCCAACATCCCCTCGGGTTCGGCCGGCACCGGGTCATCGAGCATCGATGACCTCGTCGGCGCCACCGGCTCCTCCAGTCTGACCCAGACCGGTTCCGCCGGTGGCCCGGTCTACAAGAACTGCGATGAAGTCCGCAAGGCCGGCAAGGCGCCCCTGTTCCGTGGCGAGGCCGGCTACGCGCCGTGGCTCGACCCCGACGGCACCGGAATGGCCTGCCCGACTCACTGATCCGGTCTACAGACGACGACACCCGGTGTGCTGCAACGCACACCGGGTGTCGTGTTTGCTCTCGCTGTTTTCGGGACTGCTCAGCGGCGGAACAGCTTGAACAGGGTCAGCCCGACGACCAGGGCGCCGGCGCCGATGAGGCTGTATTTCACCTTGGGCTCGTTCAGCTTCGCGAGCACCGCGTGCTTGGTGTTGTCGGCAATCCGCTGCGGGTCGGCCCGAACCGCGAGCTCGTCGAGTGTGTTCGCGAGCCGGTTACGCGCCGCTTCGATCTCCCGCTCGATGCTCTCGGTATCCTTCGCCACGTTATCTCCTGAATCAGTATGTATGTAGGGCGTGCGTCGCTGGCGAGAGTCTATCTGTGACTGGAAGGCGTGTGGACTACCGTGCTTGGCATGACCGAGAACCCTCGACTCAGTCCGGGCGATATCGCGCCCGCCTTCACCCTTCCCGATGCCGACGGTAAGCCCGTATCCCTAAGCGATTATCGCGGCCGCAAGGTGATCATCTACTTCTACCCCGCCGCCAGCACCCCCGGCTGCACGAAACAGGCCTGCGATTTCCGCGACAACCTGGGCGAGCTCGAGGGTGCGGGCATAGAGGTGATCGGCATCTCGCCGGATAAGCCCGCCAAGCTGGCGAAGTTCCGCGACAACGAGAAGCTGACCTTCCCGCTGCTGTCCGATCCCGACCGCGAGGTGCTGACCGCCTGGGGCGCCTACGGCGAGAAGACGATGTACGGCAAGAAGATCACCGGGGTCATCCGCTCGACCTTCCTGGTCGACGAGCAGGGCGCCATCGCGCTCGCCCAGTACAACGTGCGGGCCACCGGGCATGTCGCCAAGCTGCGCCGCGACCTGGCTGTGTAATCGGCGGCACGACGCAGTGTGGCCCGGCCCGAGCCACACTGACACACTCCGGGCTCAGGCGCGTGGTACCAGCTCCGCGGCCCACTGCACCATCATCCGCCAGTGGTTGTCCCACCACTGGGCGAACTCCGGCGATCCGAGCTGCGGCGGCGCGGATTCGCCCGCGAACAACAGCTCGGAGTTGGGCGAGCCGACCGGGTTGACCGGATCGGGCACCACCGAGTCGGGCGCGGCCGCGGTTCGTGTCCCCGTGTTCGGATCCGGCGTGGCCTGGTCCAGCGGGGGCCCGTCCGGATGCCAGAGACCCGAGTGCACGCCCATCCGCTGACCGCCGTCCGACCCCCACGACAGGGCCGCCGGATCGACCGCGACCGTATCCGCCGCCGGTGCGCGATCCCCGGGCCGCGCGGTATCCGCCGCCGGGGACCGCACCGGCGTGCCCGCATCCGGTTCCGCCTCGGCCTCGACCTGCGGCGCCGGCTGCTCCACCGGCAGCACCCGATGGGTCTGCGCGGCGGCCCGTGCATCCGCCACCGAGGTCGCGGTCGATCCGGAACCCGCGGTCGCCTCGTAGATGCCGCCCGCGGTCGCCCCGCCCACCAGCACGCTCGCGGCCGCAACCAGGACCGCGGCGCCACGCGACAGCCGCGTCCGCTCCTGCTCGAACAGCGCCACCGACTCGGGCCGCACGATCAGCGCCGCACCGGTCGCCGCGGCGGCCGAGGCCACCTTGCTCGGGATGACCGGCACGCCGAACCCCGCCGCCAGCGCCGCGGCGACCGCGGGTTCGCTTGCCGCGGAACCGATCATCACCACGGCCTCGGGCTGCACGCCGGCCGCGTCGAACTGATCCCAGGCCGCTGTCACCGCCGGACGCATCGTCTCAGCGGTCACCGTCGCGCCGGTCGCGGCGATGGCCGCCACCACGCGATCGCGTTCGGGCGAGATCAGCGAGAAGCACTGATACCCCGGAACCGCCTCGCAGATCAGCAGATGATCGAATTCGCCGGTCCACGGCATCGCCCGGGCCAGCGCCAGATGGGCCGATTTGGCCGACACCAGCGAGGCCGTGCGCCACGGGCCGTCGGCCAGCCCCGTCACGATGGTGCGCCGCTCGGCGGCATCGCGGTATGTGACTGCCGCACCGGCGATCTCACGGTCCGGGCCGATCTCGTCGGCCAGTGCCTCCAACGCCGACTCGACCGCCCGCGGTAGATCGGCCTTGCCGTCGCCGATGCGGAACGTCCGCTGGATCACCAGCCGGTCCGGCAGCTTGCCGTCGTCGTCGGATAGGGCCACCGCGTGGACGGTGCCGCGTTCGGTGGAAACACCGAACGTCACCACAGATCGAGCTACCACAGATCACGCCTTTCGGATGCGCCTGGTGCAGATGTACTGATGTCAGGACTGTGCTGTCAGGGAAGTGCGAGAAGGCCCCGCACGGGCGGCGCCGGTGGCACCTGCGGGTGCGGAGCAGAGCGACGCGGAGGTACGCGTGCTCGGTAGGTGTTCGTCACTATTTCCGGCGCGGATGGGTACCTATGCGCCACGAAACTCGACATCCGACGGCGCAGCCGCGTGTCATCAGCGTGTCGCTACCGCTAGCCTGATAGTCGTGGTGGAAGCTCGCACGGCACCGAGGTCGAATCGACGTCCGGACCCGGCGTTGGAGTTGCAGGACGATCCGCAAGAGCTCATGCCCAGACGCCGCCCCACTCAGGAGCGCAGCAAGCGCAAGTTCGATGCACTGCTGCAGTCATCGCGAGAACTACTGGTAGAGGTCGGATTCGAGTCGTTCACCTGCGAGGAGGTCGCCGCCCGCGCCGAGGTACCGATCGGCACGCTGTACCAGTTCTTCGCCAATAAATACGTGATCGTGTGCGAGCTGAACCGCCAGGACCTGGTCGCGGTGACCCGGGAGCTGTCGGACTTCCACGGCGAGATCCCCTCCATGGACTGGCTGCGGCATATGAACAGGTTCGTCGACCACATGGCCGATCTGTGGATGACCGACCCGTCGCGACGCGAGGTGTGGCTGGCCATGCAGTCCACGCCCTCCACCCGCGCCACCGGCACCATCCACGAGAAGGAATTCGCCGAGGTGGTGCAGGGCATGCTGCGCCCCCTGATGCCGCGCACCCCCCGCGCCCGCCGCTCGATGATGGCCCAGGTGCTCGTGCACGTGGTGTATTCGATGCTGAATTTCTCCGTGCAGGACGGCCTGCGGCACGAGGACGCGGTCGGCGAACTCAAGCGGCTGATGGTGGCGTATCTGCTGGTCGCAGAGAAGGAATCGCGGTCGGGCGGGCAGCGCGAGGACGAAGGCTGACACGCGGAAGTTGTCGGTGGGGCTGGTTATCATGGGGCCATGTCGATCCCCCATATCGCGTCACCGGATCTTCCTGAGACCATGACCTGGGAAGAGCTCGAAGCCCTGCCCGACGAGATCGCACAGTACATCGAGCTACACGATGGCCACCCGGTATGGATCGCGGATGAGGTCTTCGCCAAACATAGTCAGAACGAGCATCAGGTCTACACTCGCCGCTTTACAAATGCTCTCGAATCCATCACCCGGCGCATCACGGCCGAGTCCGTCGGCCCGTGCTGGCGGTCCGGGATGGAATCGAACCTGTTCTTCGCTCACGACAGATCCAGCTTTGTCACACCCGACTTCATGGTGTTTCGATGCTTGGAGGACGAATTCGACTGGATTTACGCCGAAGATGCTGTGCTGGTCGGCGAGGTGCTGTCACCAGCGAATACTCGCACCAAGATCGAGGAGAAAAAGGCGCGGTACGCAGCCGGTGGGATCCCCTGGTATTGGGAAGTCGACCTCGGGCACCATCCCCGTCGTGTCGATGTGGTCCGAGAGTATGCCCTGGCGGTCGGCGGCCTGCTGTTGCCCGAGGGAGTAACTCCGCTGCATCGCTCCAACTACATACAGACCAACGAGTGGACATTCGACAACAACGAAACTGTCGAGACCGTGCACCCGTTCCCGATCACAATCTCCTGGACCGACCTGGCGTACTGAGGCCGAACCCGGGGAGTGTTCCGTCCTGAACTCCAGCACAAGCGGCTGCACGTGCACGAGCACCCAGCGGTCGATGCACGCTCAGCCGTGGATGAGGTCGGCCAGTTCGCCCGGATCCTCCAGGACGACCATGGCGGCGGCCGTATCGCCGTCGTGGGTCAGCGATAGATGCACGCGCACGCGCGGCAGGAACTCCGCCGCCAGGCCGTGCAGTTTGATGCTGGGGCGGCCCCAGGCGTCGTTGACGACCTCGATCAGCGGGTACGGGTTGTCGCCGATCTGGGGGCTGCGGGCGAAGCGAGAGGTGGCCCACGCCTTCAGGACCGCTTCCTTGGCCGCCCAGCGGGCGGCGTAACTGCGCGCGGGATCGGTGCCCTTGCTCTGACAGTAGCGCCGCTCACCGGCGGTGAAACTCTCGCGCAGCATGGTGGTTCCGGCACGGTCGAGCTGTTCGGCGAATTCGGAGATGGTGACCAAATCCAGGCCGATACCCAGGATTGTCAAGGCGTACAAGCTCCTTGTTGTAGGGCGGGGTGGTTCACAGGCTAATCCTGCAACCGGCTTTTCGTCATTCCGGCACGCTTGTGGCCGGAATTTCCATTGCTGTCGTGATGGATCCCGGCCACAAACATGCCGGGATGACTGCAAGCGCTGAGTGCGGGGCGGCGGCGCCTACCGTCGGGTAGGCGCCGCCGTCGGTGTTACCTACTCCGCGAGTTCGCCGGTGCTGCAGGCACCCTGGGCCAGGTACAGCCCGTCGGCGCCCAGGCGGGCCTGCTCCGAGAGCAGCATGTCGGCCTCGAGCTGCCGCGACTGCTTGGCCGGGGTGCCGTCGCCGCCGAGGCGGCGGTCGGCGGGGCGCTCGTACAGCGGCGCGCCGCCGCACATGGCCTCGACCAGGCGCTGCCGCCCACCCAGCTGCCGCGCCTGCGCGCGACGCTGGTAGTCCTCGCGGCGCGCGGGGTCGAGCGCGGCGAGGAAGGCCTGCGGGTGCACGATCGCCAGCAGCCCGGACACGTGCCCGAAGCCCAGCGAGGTGACCAGACCGGCCTTGAGCGCGAACCGATCCCCGAGGCGCAGCGGCTCGCGCGCCCACACCAGGTGCGGGTACTCGGCCATCTTCTCATCGACGCAGTCCAGGCTGCGGTTCGGCGGGATGACGCCCTGCTCGAGCACCTGGCACAGGCCGATCATCTGGAACGCCGCGGCGCCGCCCTTGGCGTGGCCGGTGAGCGACTTCTGCGACACCACGAACAACGGCGCACCCTCGGTCCGGCCCAGCGCGCCTGCCAGCCGCTCATGCAGCTCGGACTCGTTGGGATCGTTTGCCGCGGTGGAGGTGTCGTGCTTGGAGATCACCGCGATATCGTCCGCGGTGACGCCGAGCTTGCGCAGCGCCGCGGCCAGCTTGGACTCCCGGCCGCCGCGGCCCGCACCCAGCGCGCCCAGCCCGGGGGCCGGGATCGAGGTGTGCACGCCGTCGGCGAACGACTGCGCGAAGGCCACCACGCCCAGCACCGGCAGCCCCATCTCCGCGGCGACATCGCCGCGGGCCAGCAGCACCGTGCCGCCGCCCTGGGATTCGACGAATCCGCCGCGGCGCCGGTCGTTGGCGCGGGAGAAGTAGCGGTCGCTGATGCCCTTGGCGCTCATGGCCGCCGAATCCGCGGTCGCGGACATGTCGCCGAAGCCGACGATGCCCTCGATGCCCAGATCGTCGTAGCCGCCGGCGACGACCACATCGGCCTTGCCGAGCAGGATCTTGTCCACGCCCTCCTCGACCGAGACCGCCGCGGTGGCGCAGGCCGCGACGGGATGGATCATCCCGCCATAGCTGCCGACGTAGGACTGCACCACGTGCGCCAGGGCGACGTTGGGCAGGGCCTCCTGCAGGATGTCGTTGGCGTGCGGCTCACCGAGCAGGTTGTCGATGTACAGCGAGCGCATCGAGCTCATGCCGCCCATGCCGGTGCCCTGGGTGTTGGCCACCAGCGACGGGTGCACCCAGCTCATCAGCTCGGCCGGGCTGAAGCCCGAGCCGATAAAGGCATCGACGGTGCAGACGATGTTCCACAGCGCCACCCGGTCGATCGAGCTCGCCATATCCGCCGAGATCCCCCACTTCGTGGGATCCCAGCCGCTGGGGATCTGACCGCCGACGGTGCGCGAGAGCTTCGCCTTGCGCGGCACCCGAATCTCGGTGCCCGCCTTGCGCGTTACCTGCCAGTCGCCCGAGCCCTCGACCGGCGCGATGACGGTCTGCTCCGGGCTGGCGGCGTGGAAGGCACGGGCCTGCGTCTCGTCGCTGACCACGAAACTCAGGTCCTTGTCCAGGAAGACCGAGGTGAGCAGCGGCGCGGCGTTATCGATCATGGCGCCGTCGTCGCCGTAGCGGCGAATGCCGCAGCGCTCGACGACGGTGTCGTGGTAGCGCTCGGCAACCTCGGATTCCTCGACGTACTCACCGGATTCGGCGTCGTACCAGCCCGGCTTGGGGTCGTTCTCCCAGGCGATCAGGCCGGTGGTCCAGGCCAGCTCCAGCACGCCCGCGGCCGACAGCTCGTCGGAGACCTCCATCTCGAAGCGGGTGCGCGCGGACCCGTAGGGGCCGAGCTCGCCCGCGCCGACGATGACGACCATTTCGGCGAGATCCGCGGTGACAGCACCCCATTCGGGGGTCGGCAGCTTGGAGCTCAGGGTCGGCGGGGCGGGCAGCGCCGGGATCGTAGCCTCAGCAGCATCGTTGATGTCCTGCGACGCCTCGGCCTGCTCGCGCGCCTGCTTGGCCAGCGCGGGCAGATCCAGCTTGGCGCGGGCCAGGCCGCCGGTCAGGTCGATCTGCTGCGGTCCGGTCGCGGTGACCACGCGGGCGCGGCCGGTGCACCACTTGAGCAGCTCGTCGGCCATCTCGTCGGTGGACCAGGTGTGCACCCCGGCCTGCTCCACGGCGTCGACCAGCGGGTCGTTGCCGCCCATCAGGCCGGTGCCGCGCACCCAGCCGATCAGCGCGTGCACCAGGGTGACCCGCTGCGACCAGGACTTCTCCGCACGCCACTTGCCGACGACCGCATCCAGCGCCGCCTTGGACTCGCCGTACGCGCCGTCGCCGCCGAACATGCCGCGATTGGGCGAACCCGGGAGCACCACATGCAGTTTCGCGTCGACGTTGTGATCCGCACCGATCGCGGACAGCCCGCCGATGAGCCGTTCCACCGACCACAGCAGTACCCGCATCTCCATTTCGGCGCGGGCGCCGGCATCCGACAGGTCACCGGCCACGCGCGGCGCGGCGAACGGCAGCAGCAGCGTCGGGGTCATCGCCTCCTTGAGGAGAACCTTTGCGCCACCGGCATTGTCGACCTGCTCGGTGCCGACCCACTCGATGAGTGCGTCCACATCGGAGTAGGAGGCCATATTCGCCGGCAGCACCCACAGGGCCGCGCCGTGGCGGGCGTTATCGCGGTAGAGCCTCTTGTAGAAGTCGATGCGGGCATCGTTGAGCGAGGAGGTGGTGACGACGACCGTCGCTCCCCCGCCGAGCAGCTTTGCCGCGGCCGCGGCGGCGATGGAACCCTTACTGGCACCGGTGATCACGGCGATATCCGAGGACCACTCGCCGGCCTCCTGCGTGCTCAGCGCGGCCTCGGCGATGCGACCGTACAGTCCGGCCAGCACCGACCGGGCCTCGGTCATCGCCCGCTGCCGCCACCAGTTCGCCTGTGCGGCAACGGCCTTGCCCGCACCCAGGAAACCCTGGATCGGCCCCTCGCCCGAGCCCGCGTCGTCGGCGAGCCACAGCCGCACCAGATCCTCGCGGGCACTGGCCCAGCGGTCGTCGATCAGCACGGCCTTGCGCGCATCGAAGGCGGGCGCGACCAGCCGCGGCCAGTCCGAACCCAGTTCGGCGGCAACGAGATCCACCAGCGTATCGGCGGTGGCCTCCGGTGTGGAGACCTGCTCGGCCAGGCCGAGCTGTTCGAGCACCACCCGGGCCGCGGTGGCGAGCACGCCGTCGCGGCCGGTGATCTGCTCGGTGAACTCACCCAGCGCGGCCGCATCCACGGTCGCACCGCCGCCGCCACCGGCCGAGGGCAGCGAGACCGCCACCCCGCGGCGCGCGGCCACGGCCTGCACCGCAGCGTCGATCGCGGCGTCCACCGCCGCGCCGTCGCCGAGGGCGCCGGACACCAGTCCGCCCATGTCACCGCCGCGGACGCTGGCGCCCTCGCGGGTGCCCAGCGATACCTCCGCGGTCACGTGGTGGGCCCAGCCCTCGCCGAGCTCCCACACCTTCTTCACGCGCTCGGCGATCGCGGCCGGCCGCTTACCGGACGGGCCGAACACCTTGCGCAGGTGGTCTCCGATGGCGTCGGACAGCACCGAGCCGAACGGCTTGTAGGTGCGAGCAAGGCGCTCCACGGTGGCCGACAACGCACCCATATCCGCATCGGCCGCGCCGTCGATCGCGCCGAGGGAGAGCTCCGCGCCGAGGTCGACCAGCAGCTGGTTGCGGCGCGAGGACACCCCGTCGCACAGGCCCTCGATGGTGTCGACCGGGCCGATCTGATCCATCCGCAGCTTGGTCCAGAGCGCGATCAGCACGCGGGTGGCATCGGCGGCGGAGAAGGACAGGTCATCCGGGCGCGGGCCACCGGAGGGGGCGGCGGGCGCGGAAACTGGTGCGGCAGCGGGAGTCGCTGCGGCAGCGGCGGTCTCGGTCGGAGTCTCCTCCGGCTCGTCCACCGGTGCGGGATCGGTGTCGGTGGAATACACGACCCCGGCCTCGCGCTCGATGTTCAGCACCTCCACCCTGGCGGTGGCGAACTGCGGGAGCTTGAGGGTGTTGGAGGCCAGGTTCGCCACGGTCGGCGTTGCGGCCAAACCGATTTCGACGAAACGCTCCACCCCGAGCCCGCCCCGGTCGACATCGCCGAAGAGCAGATCCTGAGTCTCGATCCAGCGCACCGGGCTCGCGAACTGCCAGGCCAGCAGCTCGATCAGCACCACCCGGCACAGCTCGGACGGGCGCGCGGCCCAGCTCTCGAAATCGGCCAGCACCGCGGACAACGGTTCCGACGGCACCAGATCGGCGATCTCCTGAACGAATGCCCGCTCCAGCGAGAACGGCTTGGGCACCAGGTTCGGAATGTAGCGCCCGGCAAGGATTTCCGGGTGTACGTCCTGGGGCAGCAGCTCCTCGAGCTTGTGCCGGAACTCCGGCACGCCGTCGCGCAGCACCGTCGAGTGGAAGGGCACGTCGATGCCGGGCACCAGGATGAACGCCCGCTTACCGCCGAATTCGGCACGGCGGCGCTCGATCTCGGCCTCGAGCTCCTCGAGACCCTTGACCGTGCCCGCGATCGCATACTGTGCGCCGCGCAGATTCAGGTTCACGACCTCGAGATATTGTCCGGCACGCTCCCCGACGCCGTTGACCCAGTCGATGACCTCGGCATCGGGCAGTCCGATCTGCGAGGGCCGGATCGCCGCCATCCGATAGTCGCTGCGGCCCTTGGCATCCCGGGGTACCAGCTCGTGCATGGCCGAGCCGCGCTGGAACACCACCTCGAGCACCGCCTCGAGCGGCAGCACCCCGGCCACCGCGGCGAGGGCGTTGTATTCGCCGACCGAATGCCCGGCCAGCATCGCGCCCTCGACGAACGCACCGGCCTCACGCAGCTCGGCAACCTGCGCCACGCCCAGCACGGCCATCGCGACCTGGGTGAACTGGGTCAGATGCAGCACGCCTTGCGGGTGGCGGTATTCCACGCCGCGGGCCTTGAGATAGGTGGGGTTGTCCCGGACCACGGCCAGGATCGAGAAGCCCAGGGCCTCGCGGGTGTGCTTGTCCGCGCGCTCCCAGATCTCCTTGGCGGCCTTGGACCGCGAACGGGCGTCCAGGCCCATCCCCTTGGCCTGAATGCCCTGTCCCGGGAACGCATAGACGGTCTTGGGCGCGGCCAGGCGGCCCGTGCCGGTCATCACCAGCTCGCCCTCGATCCGGCAGGACACCTCGACGATCTCGCTGCCGGCGTACACCGCGACGCGCTCGACGCGCACGTCGATCTCCGCGCCGGGCCGCACCATGCCCAGGAACCGGGTGGTCCAGGCGGTGACGGTGCGCGCGGGCACCGACGCGGACGGATCCACCGCCGAGACCGCGTGCTGCGCGGCCGCGGACAGCCACATGCCGTGCACGATCGGGCTGCCCAGCCCGGCCAGCTTGGCGGCGTTGCCGGAGGTGTGGATCGGGTTGTGATCACCGGACACCGCGGCGAACGCGGCCATCGCACGGGGCGCGGTCACGGCCACATCGCGGCGACGGCGGCGCGGGGTGTCGGTGGCGTCCGCGGAGACCGCCCCACCCGCGCGCGGCGGATCGGACAGTTCACCGGCGCCGTTGCGGCCGCGAATGGCGAAGCGCTCCACCAGCTTTGCCACGGCCGGGGTGTCCAGGCCGTGGTCGCGCATCACGCCGACGGTGACATGCACCTCGACGACGCGGCCCATATCGGTGTCGATGACCGCACCGGATTCGGCGCGCACGGCCAGCACCGCGTGCTCGGCGGGCAGCTCGCCGGTCAGCTCGATCTGGTGATCGAGGTGAACCAGGTCCAGCATCCCCTCAATGACGCTCTGGTTGTTGCCGGTGCGCGTCGCACCCAGCACCGCGAATACCGCGGGCCAGCAGGCGCCCACGAGCACGTCGGGCACGGTGCGGCCGATGGTGCTCAGCGTCGCGGGCAGACCCGAGCCGGTGACGCCGGCGTGGTCGGCGATCAGGTCCGGGCTCCAGGCCAGATTCACGTGTGCGACACCGGATTTGACCTCCGGCAGCGCCTTGCCCGCGGCGACGGCCAGCAGCGCCGACATGGCGGCATCGGCGTCGTCCTCGGAGATCACCGGTGCGCCGCCGTTGTAGGCGGACACCGGGACGGTGATCCGGATACGAACCGCGTTGTCATTTAGCAGCGGCACGGTCAGCTCGACATAGGCGTTATCGCTATCGGGCCCCTCGATCGAGACCAGGGTGGCGCCGGTCGGCGGATGCTGGGCACCCTGCTCATCGACGGCCCACTCGGCCAGATCGCCCAGCCGATGCACGGGGTTCAGGGTGGTGCGCCCGGCCCACTGCACATCGGGCGCGGCCAGCACCAGATCGATGGCGCCCGAGGTGACCTCGGCGCGGCGGCGGCCGTCCACGGCCTGCGGCGTCACCCCGCCCCGCACCAGCGCGAACGCGGCATCCTGCTCGAAGCGGTCCAGCAGCTCGCCGACCGGCTCGTCCACGCGGGTGATCCCCGCGACGGCCACGGTGCCCGGGATGACACAGACCTGATCGGCGCCGTAGCGCGGATCATGGGCCTGCCATAGCGAATCCGAGCGCCACCAGCGGCGCACATCGCCGTCCACGACGGGCACGAAGTTGACCGGCTTGCCCGGGGTCTTGCACAGCGACACGAAAAACGGCACATCCGCCGGGTGCAGCACGGTGTCCGCGGCGGCCGGGTACTGCTCCTTCAGCGCGCAGATCGCCTGCACCGGAGCCTCGAAGGCGGTGTCGTGGGCGAAAAGCGTGGCGATCGCGCCCCGGTCGGCCGGGTTGAGGCGGGATTCGGTGCGGCGCACCATCTCCGCGAACCGGTCGCGCCACGTGATGTCCAGCCACACCGAGCGGGTGGCGTCGGCGATGGCATCGGAGAAATCGGCGCCGCAGTCGAAGTCGGTGCGGCGGTCCAGCCCCGCCGCCAGCTCGACGTAGCGCTCCAGCCAATCGAGGTAGGTCATGGTGGCCACATCACCGAAATACGGCTTGGCCGTGATGTTCAGCGCGGCGATGATCTCCTCGCGCCGCTCCGCGACCGCGTCGGCGTCGCCCGCGACCTCGTCCAGCAGGCGGCCGGTGCGGGAGGCGGCGTTGTCGATCTCGTGGATGTCCGCGCCCAACTGGCTACGGCCCGAGGCCATGCCACCGAGTGCGGTGCCCGCGCCGACCCACTCCGGGTGTCCGGGGGTGTCGACCAGCAACTGCTTGACCTCGGGGGCGGTGGTGGCCTCCAGGGTCGCCATCGCGGCGGTGCCGACCAGCACACCGTCCAGCGGCATCGCCGGATAGCCGTGTGCGGCAGCCCATTCGCCGGTCAGGTATTCGGTCGCGCGCTCGGGGGTTCCGATGCCGCCGCCGACGCAGATCACCACATTGGTGCGGTTGCGCAGCTCGGCGTAGGTCTCGAGCAGCAGATCGTCCAGGTCCTCCCACGAGTGGTGACCACCCGCGCGACCGCCCTCGATATGCATGATGACCGGGTAGTCCGGGACCGCGTCCGCGATCCGCAGCACCGCGCGGATCTGCGCCACGGTGCCCGGCTTGAACGCCACATGCGAGATGCCGACCTCGGTCAGCTCCTCGATCAGCGCGACGGCCTCGTCGAGCTCGGGGATACCGGCGGTGACGATCACACCGTCGAACGGCGCGCCCGCGGTACGGGCCTTCTGCACCAGCCGCTTACCGCCGAGCTGCAGCTTCCACAGGTACGGATCCAGGAACAGCGAGTTGAACTGCACCTCCCGGCCCGGATGCAGCAGCGTCTTCAGTTCGGCGACGCGATCGGCGAAGATCCGCTCGGTCACCTGGCCGCCACCGGCCAGCTCGGCCCAGTGGCCCGCATTCGCCGCGGCCGCAACGATTTTCGCGTCCACGGTGGTCGGGGTCATGCCCGCCAGCAGAATCGGCGAGCGGCCGGTCAGCCGGGTGAACGCGGTCTCGACCACGACCCGCCCGTTCGGCAGCCGAATCGGCTTGGGCGCGAACGCCTCCCACGCCGGGGACACCTCGGGCGCGGCACCCGGGGTGAACAGCGCACGCTGTCCGGTCCGGGTCGAGGCCGCCACGATGCCCACGCCCGTGCCGCGCAGCGAACCCTGCGTCAGCCGGGTGAGCAGATCACCGGGGCCCAGGTCCAGAATCCACTGCGGCCCCTGGCCCACCGCGGAGTCCACGATCTCGACCCAATCCACCGGATCGACCAGGATCTGCCGGGTGAGCTCCGCGGCATGCTCGGCGTCGATACCGCACGTCTTCGCCCATCCCGCAACCAGATCCACGGTGTCGGCCAGCGCCGGATGGTGGAAGCCGACCTCGACCTCGATATCCTCGAATACCGGCGCGAACACCGCGCCGCCACGCTTCTTGGCCTCGCGGTCACGGGTCTGCTCGTCGTGAATCTCCGCGCAGCGCTGGCGCACCCGGTCCAGCTGCGCCACGGTGCCCGAGAGCACCGCGCGGCGACGGCCGTTGCGGATCGAGACCACCGCGGCCGCGGCCGGATCCACGCCCTGGGACACCTCGGCGACGATCGCCTTCAACTGGTCGGGATCCACGTGGGACACCGCCACCATCGGCGCGGCCTTGCCCACCGGGATCAGGCCGCGGCGCCGGGATACCAGGGTCGCCGCCGCACCGATCAATTGGGCCAGCGCCAGCAGTTCGGCATCGCGCTCGCCGTTCGCCTCCGCGGCACGCGCGGCCAGCAGGCCCTGGGAGTGGCCGATGACCGCGACCGGCGCGTGCTCGGCCGGATCGAGGCCCTGCAGCCGCAGCGCGCGCAGCGCGGCCACCTGGCTCAGGAATACCCCCGGCATGGAGATGGCGGCCGAGCGCAGCGCCTGCGGGGCCGGCCCCGCGGACACCTCGCCGGCATCCGGATCGGCAAGCTCGTCCTCGAGCATCCATGCGATCGGGTCGAAGCCCATCGGACGGACCACCAGCAACTGGGAAGCAACCGGCGCCAGCAGGGCCGCGGCCTCGTTCACCAGGGCGGTAAGCTCGGGCTCGAGGGCGCTGTCACGCCCGATCTCGTCGAGTTCCCCCAGCCACTGGGCCCCCTGTCCGCCGAAGGCCAGCGCATAGGCCTGTCCGGCCCGCAGACGGTCCACCAGCGACGACTTGATACCCGTATCCGAAACTCCCCCAACCACGTTGGCCCTAGCTCCGGTTCCGGTGCTCTCATTGATCGTCAAGACGTTCGACTTCCTTCTCGTGGTGGCTCGCCCGCATGAGGGCCGCCAGGTGTGCACTGGCACTCCTCGGCCCTGAGGACTGATCTCCAGCGAGAATGACACAAAATCATGAGGAAATCCTCACGTTTGCCTCGCCGCGGTGCACTACCGCCGAGTATTTCGGTACGGTCGTACAAGAACCTTGCCAAACATGACCCTCCCTCACGTTTGAACTCGCTGGTCGGGCCAGTTACACCCGCGTAGGAAAGTTGAGGGTTCCTCATATTGGCCGTGACAGAATCGTTATAATCCCAGGTGGGGTTACCCATGAGTACGAAACACCCCTCCGACGCTTCGCTCCAGCAGTCAAGCCCGGTAGAGTTAGGACGGTCGTACCAAGCACGCGCGAGTGGCGAAAGTGGCAGACGCGCTGGATTTAGGTTCCAGTGTCCTAACGGATGTAGGGGTTCAAGTCCCCTCTCGCGCACGAAAGCTGGGCAGATCTGCCAGAAATCGATCTCCCGTGTTCAAGGGCACTTGAACACCCACGTCCACCTCGTCCACCAGGGACGATTCGCTTCCACCTGGGCCGAATACCGGCACTTCTGCCACTTCCCGGCAACCCGTCGGCCCCGCTCGGCCGCTCCACACAGCGGGGGTGGCTGTCGTGAGCCTCGTCATCGCGCCGATCATTCCGCCACCGGCGCCGCTGCAGCAGCTGATCCACGGGCCGATCGATCCGGTCCCGGTCCCGCCCGATCGCGGCATCGACGTCGTCTACGGCACGGCCGTCGTCGCAGACAGCGGTCGCATCGCCGACCTGCGGACCGTCCGCGCCCTGGGCTGGACCACAGGAACCACCCTCGAAATTCACCCTAGCCAGCACGGCCTCCTCCTGATCGCCCCGGCCACCGACACCACCACCGCCCCCGTAACTCTCGGCAAGAACGGCTACCTGCGCATCCCGTACCGCCTACGACGACGAGTGAACCTGTTCATCGGAGACATCGTGCTCGTGGCCGCCTACCCCGAACACCGGCGCATGGCAGTACACCCGCCCAGCGCACTCAATGCCCTACTCGAACCGACCCGGACCGAGTTGCTGCGGGGTGAGACCCGATGACACTCCAGCTTCCCCCCGACGGGGTCATCGCCACCGCCGAGACGCTGGCTGCCGCACGATTGCTGCTGTCACAGATGGGAATCACCCCTGCCGACCTCATCTCAGAGCCCATCGACGTCCCAACCTTTGTCCAAGTGATGCCGCGGGTCCGGGCCACACTCAAGCCCGGTACCTTGCGGACATACAACACTCATTTCCGGCGACTCGAGCACGAATGGGGCAACCGTCCCCTGACCGAGCCGACCAAACCGGAACTCGAAATAATGGCCGCAACGATCAAACAGCAGGCCGCAGCAAGACCACGGGGGACCGGAAACGGCGCCGTAGAAAATTTCGTCGGCGCCGTTCGCTGCATCTACCAGTACGCCGAGGACCACGGCTGGATCCGACCAGCCGACAATCCTGCACGCAAGGTTTCCAAACCACCCCGCAACGCAAGCAACCGCTACGCCATCCCACCCCATCAACTCGTCGAGATCAACCGCATTGCCGCGACCACCGGCAACGACCCCGAACTGGACTGCCTGATCCTGCGCCTACACACCGAGACCGCCTGCCGCCGCGGCGGCGCTCTGGCACTACGCCCCTGCGATCTCGACCCCGACCAATGCCTGATCCTGTTGCGAGAGAAAGATGAAAGCGAACGCTGGCAGCCCGTCTCCCCCACACTGATGCAACACCTACTTCGGCACGCGAAAGAACGCGGAGCCACCGCTACGAAGCAGCTCCTGCGTTATCGGAGCAGCAGGCCGATCACCTCCCGCCGCTACGACCATTTATGGACACGAATCGGCGAAGAAATCCCATGGGTCGCGTTGCAAGGCGTCACAATCCACTGGCTTCGCCACACGACACTCACCTGGGTCGAACGCAACTTCGGCTATGCGGTCGCCCGCGAATTCGGCCGACACGAAGGCAAGAAAGCAGGCACCACTGCCACCTACATCAAATCGAACCTGCTTGAAGTTGCAGCCGCGCTCGCCGCCATGACCGGCGAACCACACCCACTCCTGCCACATTCCCTTCAGCTCCAAAATAACCGCATGGACTGAACCGCACTCAGTTTGCGATTCTCGCCGGTCCCGGAGGATCGGCGCAGCGATGAGTGCTGGCGCCGGATACATGACCCCTACGACGTTGCGATTCTCGCCGGTCCCGGAGGACCAGCGCTGCCGCCGTTGTCGCGCGTAGGGCGCCGCCCGGTTGCCGTTGCGATTCTCGCCGGTCCCGGAGGACCGACGCTGCGGTCACCGCCGCCGACGGCATGGGCACCTCACCGCTGGCCAGTTGCGATTCTCGCCGGACGCGAACGTCCGGCGCTGCTTCCGGCTCGCCCTCGAGCTGCGGGTGTCGTGATGGTTGCGATTCTCGCCGGACGCGAACGTCCGGCGCTGCGTTCACCGTGCCGTCGTAGGCATCGACGGTGGCCTTCAGTTGCGATTCTCGCCGGACGCGAACGTCCGGCGCTGCCCTGGTTGAGCTGCGATTTCTCGCTGTACACCAAGTGTTGCGACAAAATAGTTCGTGTAAGCGTTCCGATCCCCCTGGTCGCAGGTTTGGAACCCTCCTGGGTGTTTGGTCGCACTCCAGGTTCCGAACCAAACCTGGAAGTCCTGGCGCGCCAGTCAGATGACCACGTCCATGTCGTTCGCGTCAAGACCCACCCCGCCGCAGGTTTTCGGATCCCAACCCCTAGACCGCGTTCCAGCGCCCGCCATCCCGGCGACCGGAGCGATAGACACAGCCACACCAGCCGCCGAAGTCGTTGTTGGCCGCAACTGAGCACTCCACAGCTTCCAGTGTCGCCATGCTGCACCGACACCAACACCCGTGCCGGTGCCGGTCGGCATATTCGTCGGCATCGCTGGCCCGGGGCGGTGGGCGGCGCACTCTACACCGGCGGCGGCGTGGTGACGCCGCGGTAAAGCGTTGCGGCGTCACCACGCAAGCGCGCCGCCGGTGTGTTTCGAGTGCGCCCACCGCCCCGGGCCAGCGCAGCTGCCCGGTTCCGCAGGTGGGTGTGATCCGTCGGGCCCAATCCGGATATCGTTGTCTGGTAGCTGCTTTCACGGGTCACTCATCCAATATTCATGTCGTGGACGGAGATTGCCGTGGACTCTTCATTCCTGAGTGTGACCGGGGCCGGCCAGCTGATCGCTGCACTGCCGGCGTTCTTGGGGTTCTATCCCGAGGATTCGGTGGTGCTGGTCTCGTTGTCTCCGCTGCCGGACACCAGTCCGAATGGTGTGGGTATCGGGGTGGTGTTGCGGTGTGACCTCGAGCGGTGCCTGGACCCCGCGTTCACCGAGCTCGGCACCGCCGCGCGGGTGTGCAGCGAGCGAAACGCCCGCCAGGTGGTCGTGGTCCTGATCGATAGCCAGTCCCAGCCGGCCGATGTCGCGGGTACGGCCGGTCGGGGCGAGGCCTATCGACAGTTTCTGATCCGGTTGGATAGGGCGCTGGTCCAGGCAGGTACCGAGGTGGCTGCTGCGTGGGTTACCACGACAGTCCAGGCCGGAGCACCGTGGTGGAGCCTCCTGGATATCGTGCGCGGGATTGTTCCAGATCCTACAGCGTCCCCGCTCACCCTGGCGATCGCGTCCGCCTCTGGGCGGCCGATTTACCGGTCCCGCGCCCACGTGGACGCCGCCCTCGAGCGGGACGAGGTTCTGGCCGCGCAGGTGCGCACCCACCTGCTGGACGCCGCCGACCGACCCGCTCGTGCGGGCGGCGGGAACAACTCGCACACCGCCATCCGTGCGTCGGTGGAGCTGGTGTTGTCGTGTGTGGACGCCGCGGAACCGTTGACTCCAGCGAGACTTGCTGAAGTCGCTGTCGCTGTGGGGATTTCCGGGGTGCCCGGATGTTTGATGGGGCTGTCCAGGACGATCGCAGCGGCCTCAGCGCATCGGTTGTGGACGGAGTTGACGCGGGCGCTGCCCGATCCCCAGCGCGCCGAAGCTGCGGTGTTGTTGGCGTTCAGCGCCTACCTCACCGGCGACGGCGCGCTGGCAGTGAGTGCGATCGGCGTGGCACTGCGGTTGAACCCCGATCATCAGATCGCCCGCATGCTCGAGACCGCCTTCAGCATCGGCCTTCCGCCCGAACAGTTACAGAGCCTTGCACTGCACGGGATCTCGGCCGCAACCGATCTGGGTATCGCCTTCCCGGCCAGCACCCGGAAGTGACAGGCCCTCTCGAGCGTGGCGACTCAGCACTGTTCGGCTGCTGATCACCTGGACCTCATCCCAGGAATCTGCACTGCCTGATCCGTTGCTGCGCAGCCACTCCGGCCACAGCCGAGGAATTCTCACCACGCCCACCGCACTGCGATCATGAACGTCATAAGCATTGCGGCCGCGCTGGCCCGGGGCGGTGGGCGGCGCACTCTACACCGGCGGCGGCGTGGTGACGCCGCGGTAAAGCGTTGCGGCGTCACCACGCGAGCGCGCCGCCGGTGTTGTTCGAGTGCGCCCACCGCCCCGGGCCAGCGCAGCTGCCTGATCCACCGGGTGTGGGTGTGATCCGCACGGTATCCGCAGCCCACGGTCGTTGGCCGGTAACCGCTTTCACCGATCAGCCATTCGCAAGTTTTCGTGGAAGGAGTTCGTCATGGCGTTACACCCGAGGGTCAGCACGGCCGGTGATCTGTTTGCCGCGTTGCCGGTATTGCTGGGGTTCCACCCTACCGATTCGGTCGTGCTGGTGACGGTGCATTACACCTCGGCCGGTTCGTTCACCGGTCCGGTATTACGGAAGGATCTGACGCAATGTTTCGATCCGGCCACCGCCGGGTTCGCTCAGGCTGCACGGATGTGCTTCGAGGAGGGCGCTGCGGCGGTGCTGGTGCTGGTCGTCGATACACACGCGCTGGTCATCGATCCGGCTGGTACCACCGTCCGGGCTGCTCAGCATCAGGAATTGCTGCACCGCTTGACTTCTGCGTTCACCGCGGTCGGGGTCAACGTTCAGGCGGCGTTCTGCACCACCGCGATCGCCGAGGGTGCGCGATGGTGGAGCTTGCTCGAGGACGGGCACGGCGTGGTACCCGATCCGGCTGCCTCACCGATCACCGCCGAAGACACCGCACTCGGGCTGCCCACCTCCCGCGAGCGTTCCGCGTTGGCCGATACCCTCGCCCGCGATCCGGTGCTGGCCGAGCAGGTGCGCATACGGTTGCCCGATGCGGTGCGCGTAGCCGACCAGGAGCAGGACCGGCTGGCCGCGGCAGGAGACCAACTCGGCTATCCGCGCCGGGCAGCCGCACTTGTTCAATCACATATGGACGATCCCGAGATCGTGTCCGCCGAGCTACTTGCCGAGTTGGCTGTGGCCCTGCGGAATGTGCTTGTCCGGGACTGCATGTTCGGATTCGCCGCCACCGGTGCGGCACACTCGGCGCAGCGGTTGTGGACTCTGCTGGTTCGCGCTCTTCCCGATCCGGATCGCTCGAATGCGGCTGTACTGCTGAGCTATTCGGCGTACTTCCATCATAACAAGCCGCTGGCCGAGGTCGCGATCACCGCAGCTCTAGCCTCGGATCGGCACCATAAGCTCGCACGGTTGCTCGATACCGCGTTGAGCACCGGCACGCCGCCCGAGAGCCTGCATCAGCTCGCGGGCACCGGCATGATCAAAGCAGCAGCACTCGGGCTCCACCTCCCCGATACACCTGACACTCGATAAGACGTAGTCGATTCTCTCGACAGACGCGACTCTGCGCTCCTCAGCTGCGGATCACTTCGAAGGCATCCCGCAACCTGCAATGCCTGATCCGTTGCTACGCAACCATTTCCGCCATCTCAGCTGACGGCACCCTCACCATACTCGCCGCGCCGCGGTCAAGCCCCGACACCAGCCATTCAACCGTTCTAAGGAGCAATTCCAGTGAGCGACACCACAACCCATACTGTCACCCAGTACGCGATCCGGCTGCCCGATGGCCAACTGTACCGATCCGATTCCTCGAATTCGGGCAACATTGTCCAGGACGACGCTCGGGTGTGGTTCCGCCGCGATTGGGCCGAGGATACTCTCGCGGACCTGCGCAAGAGGGCTGTCTCTACCGGCACCACAGCCGAATTCGATGCCGGGGCCACTGTCGTGCAGCGGACCGTGCTGGTGATCGGTCTGCCGTTCGAGGAGGTGTCCCGATGACCGCCGCGCAGGTGTTCACGATGTCCGTCAAGGACTCCCCGCCTACTCCGGTGCGGATCTCCGTGGAGATCGATACCGGCACGGCATCGACCGATAGCGTCGCAACCGAGGTGCGTGATCGTGTGCGTGCCGCGCTCAGCAATACCGCGCCCGGTTATCCTGCTGGTGCAGTGGGTATCTCCTACAGTCGTAACTATTTCGGCTCTGGCAGTGACCTTGCGCTCGCTGTGGCGATCACCCAGGCCGCGAGCGCGGACCCCGCCGGTTGGCTCGATCGGACGGTGTTTCTCGGAGAGCTCGGTTTGGACGGCACACTGCGCCCGGTACCGGGCTTGGCAGCCGCGGTCGCGGCGGTGTCCGCAGACGCGTTCGATCAGGTGGTTGTCCCGGCCGCGATCATCGGTGATATCACTGGTCACAGCGTTCCGGTAATTCCGGCATCGACGCTGGCCGAGGCGCTCGCCTGGCTACACGGGCAACGCGCCATCGCCGCACTGTTGCCCGCTGGGCCCATGCCGGCTACGGCAATCGACACTGTGCGAACCTGGCATCGAGTGTTCGAGATCGCGGCCGCGGGCGGGCATTCCATGGCGCTCACTCTGCCCCCGCACACGCCGACCACGCTGCTCGCCCGCCACCTGCGCGGTCTGCTGCCCACACCCACCGACGCCGAAACCATCGCGCGCCGCGCGGCCATAGGCAGCGACTACCGGGACGACTCACGCACGCACGGGCAGGCACCGTTCACCACGGTCCATTATTCGACGCCTCAGACCGCGTTCCTGGGTGGTCTTCGTACCCCGGGTGTGCTCCCTCGTGCCCACGGTGGACTGCTGTTCATCGACGACTACCCACTGCTGTCCCTGGCGTGCTGGCAGGCGTTCCGCGTCGTGCTGGATCAGCACGCGGTCACCCTCGCGGTCGGAGACCGGATGGTGTCCCGTCCGGCACGCCTTCAGCTGCTGCTCACCGCGTACGACTGCGCCGGGCACCACTGGCCCGGTAGCCGCTGCGACTGCCGGACGGATGCCACGGCCCGCTACCAGCGGTATCGTGATCATCTCCCACTGCTAACTCCCAGGATCGAGATACGTTCCGCTCCAACTGCTCTCACCGTCGTCGGCGATATTCCCACTCTGACCGAGGCCCGCGGGCGGGTCGTCCTGGCGCGAGCCGCGGCGCGAGAGCGGTGGAGCCGGCTCGATGCTGGCTGCAATGCCGTGGTCCCGCCCACAGCGTGGGCCGAGCAGCTCGATCGGGGTGGCCCGCTGGTGCGGCTGCTGGTGCGGCTGATCGAACGCGGCGAATTCTCGCGCCGCGATGCGTGCGCGGTGCTGTCCGTGGCGTGGACGTTGGCCGATCTGCGGGGCGATTCGGCGCCCACACGCGACGATGTTGAACTTGCAGTCCGGTTACACCGTCCTCCCAGGGTGTCGCACCGATAGATAGACCGCGCACGACACATCACGCCAGGCAGCCTGTATCTCCTGTGCATGCAGCCTGTTTCGCTGCACCAGCCGACGTACTCCTGGGACAGGTCGGTGTGTGGTGCCGGGTGGGCCGGTGGGCCGCGCCGACGCTACACCGGCGGTGGTCCTGATCCCGCCGCGAAAAGCGTGCGGCGGGATCGGGACCACGACGCCGCCGGTGTGGGCGTGCGGCGGCCCACCGGCCCACCCGGACACCCCGTGGTGATCGGAATCAATTCCGACACACCAGATCCCACTCCGTTTCCGGCGGCGCCCACACGGCGGGTGACCGAGACCTCCTCGCGCACCCCGAACAGGATCCGGTCCGGTCGATCGCTGCTCTTCGCTGTCTCACACCGTGTTTCACCGACATTGAATCGAAGGAGTCCACCATGCCCAAACAGACCAGGGCCGCGGCCGCCGCGCATCAGGAGGCGTGTCAGCTCGTCGAGTTGGTGCGTGACCTGTCCGAGGACGAGAAGCAGTTCGTTCTGGACAGCTATCAGGAATCGGTGCATCTGGACCAGGGCACTGATGGAGTGTTCTTCACCCCGTCGCCGCTGGCGCGCGCGATGACCATCCATGTTGTCGGCACCCGGATCCTCGACCTGGGTGCCGGGATCGGGCATCTGGCCTTCGCGTGCCGAAACCTGTTCAGCCACCGCCATAACGGGGAGCCTGCACCCGAATTGGTGTGTGTGGAAAGCAATCCCGAGCTCGTGCGCGTCGGCATGAGAATCGTCCCCGAGGCGGTGTGGGTGTGCCAGGACATGTTCGCTATGGAGCCGTACCGGTTCCGGCAGTTCGATACCGCCATCGCCAGCCCGCCCTACGGGCGCGCCACCCGCACCGGTAACGGCCCCGGCTACACCGGGCGCCGGTTCGAGTACCACGCCCTCGCTGTTGCCGCACAACTCGCCCGGCACGGGGTGTTCCTGATCCCCCAGTCCAGTGCCCCGTTCAAGTACTCCGGTCAACCGCGGCTGCTTCCCGGCGACCGCGACGCCGAGTATGACCGGTTCCTCGCCGGGACCGGGATCACGCTGGCGCCGAGCAACGGCATCGACACCGCATATCACGACAGGGGCTGGAAGCACCGCCCGATCCGCACCGAGATCGTGCTCGCCGACTTCACCGACCCCACCGTCCTACGTACCCACCGGACTTCCTCGCGGCTGCTGCCGTTCGCTCCGCCAGACACCGTCGGCCCGCTTCGCGAACAGGGCCGCAGTCACTGACACCGGCCAACGACCGGCGCGCCGGTAACCCAGCACGAATTTCCCCTCCGCACAACAGATTAGGAGTACATCGTCATGACCGCACAGTTCACCGAGGATAATTTCGCCAACCATTCCCCCACCGGTCTGGCGTACACGATCGGCGATGACGCCGTGCCGATCACCGGGTACGTGTTCGTCGATCTGTTCGTCCGCCCCTCCGGCCAGGTGCTCGCGCCCTGGCCGGGGGCCCGGTTTCGGTTCTTCGACTTGACCGTCGCTGAGTTGCACCTGGGCCAGCCGATCGTGACCGTCGCTTTCCATCCCGATACCGACCCTGCCCGCCCGGGGGTGCAGTTCGTGAGTTTCGGTGAGTCCGGCCGTTTGGTGACCGACCTGCCGCATCAGGTCCTGACCGCCCCGGATCGGGTCCCGGCGTTGGTCACCGACCTGGCGGTCACTCTGGCCGAGCGGCTGCTGACCGACCGCCGGGTGGCCGAGGTCCACTACCTACTCGCCGTGGAAGGCGCGGAGCAGGCTTTGCGGGACCACTCCGAGGCCGAGCTCCGCGAGAATCAGCTCGGCGTCGTGCGTCGCCGGGCCTGGATCGCCCGGGACAACGCCCTGGCGTTGAGGAAGTATGTCGAGAACAGCGATCGGTCATGACCGCGGTCCCGGACTACGAACAGTGGTCCCGGGCGATCACCGGCAGTCGCCTGGCCCGGGACATGTGTTTCGAGGCGATCGGGTACGCCCGCGGTCACTGCGATGCCTCGGGCATCGGCTCGGGTGACGCGGTCGACTTCGGGGTGAGCTTCGCGGTCCTGGTCGCCAAGCGTTCCTCGCGACCGTCCATCGATGGTGCGTGGGCGAACTGGCGCGCGGGCCGCGACCTGAACGACTCCTCGCCTCACACCCCGTAACCGATCGCACTCGCCGTCGTCGTGGCCTACGCGGCGGTTCCTCTCATTCGCAGGCAGTGCTGGCCTCTTTCTGCCTGTGCGCCAGCGTATTCCGTTGTCTCATCCCTCTGTGTTGAAAGGACTCTACCGATGTCTGTTCCTACTTGTGCCCGTCATGCCGAGCTCTCGGACATGGTGGGCTTGCTCGAACGTCAGCAGGCCGCCAAGGTCGATCTGGTGGTGGCCGCCGCCGCGATCAGTGCCCGTAACGGTTTCCTGGAGTTGTCGGGCGTGCCGCCGGTGGTGGACGAGAACGGTGTCACCGCCGTCGATGGCCGCTATCAGCCCACTGCGGCAGCGGATTCGCAGATCGCGGCGAAACTCGAGATCCCCGGCCGCTACCTGACCCGCCTGCGCACCGATGACCGTCTCGATCTGTACGACGCCAACCTCAACGGCCTGCTCCACGGGCAGCCTGGTATCGCCGGCCCGGACCAGCGGTCGTTTCTGTTGCGCCTGTTCACCAACGAGCCCGGGGAGCCCGGTGTGCTGCGGGCGTTGCTGTCCGATCGGTACGGGATCATCGACAACCTCGATGTGCTCTCCGCGGTCCTGGACGGTATCCGCCTGGCCGATTCCGATGCCCGCGTGCGGGAGTGCGATCTGAGTGATACCTCCATGCATTGCAAGGTGTACTCACCGAAGGTGTCGGCGCTGGCACCGAATTTCCTTGCCGGATACCGTAACCCGTTCGCCAACCCGGAGCTGGCCGCCGACTGGAACCGCGCGGCAGGCGAACTGCGCAAGTGGCGGCCCGTCGCGGCAAGCGAAGGACAGGGGTATCGGCCCGGGGGCGAACCGGTCGTCTTCGCGGGGTTCCGGTTCGGCAATTCCGAAACCGGTCACCACGCGTTCTGGCTCAAACCCGAGCTCGTTTTCCAGGTGTGCGGCAACGGATTGACCATCCCGGTGTTCGCCCAAACCCGCAGACACCTGGGCGAGCGCCTGTCCGACGGAGCACAGAACTGGTCACAGGACACCCTGCGCAAGAGACTCGCGGTGATCACCGCGGAAACCCGCGACACTGTCACCGAATGGCTCTCCCCCGCCTTCCTGAACGCCCGGGTCACCGAGCTCGAGGACCAAGCCGCCACACCAGTGCGTGAACCGGAGAAGACCCTCGAGGCGGTCTCTAAGCAGCTGGGATTCAGTGACACCGAACGCGCCGGGATCCTGACCCATTTCATCGCCGGGGGCCAACTGTGCGCCGCGGGCGTGGCGAACGCGGTCACCAGCTACAGCCAAACCGTGCCCGATCCCGCCCGCGCGGAGAGCCTGGATGATCTGGCCCTGCGCGCGATGACCCTCGTCTGATCCCGTCATTGACCGTGTCATGGTGCACCGCACCATGTTCCTGCCCTATCGAATGGAGATTCCCGTCATGACCGACACCCTGTCCCGCACCGAATACGACCGCCTGCACTACCTGGGTGGCGCCGGCCCGGCCACCGACCTCGACCCCGACACCACCGGTCGCTGGCAGCACGAAAATCCGGACTGGAAAGCCCGCTACTGGCGGTATTCGCTGATCGAGGAGGACTCCGAGCTGCTGCGGCCCGAACCGATCAACGTCACCTCCCGCGCGAAGGATCCCCGATGAACGGGCCCGAACCCTCGCCGCGACCGATCAGCAACGAGGAACGTGAAATCGTGTCCAGCGCCTTAGGATTCCGCGGCTGGCGCGATATGGTCGCCGCCCTGAGCACCCCGATACGGCGGCGCACCCCTGCCCCCGCCGCCGCGGCGTCGGTCCGCAGCGTGGTCGGTGTTCGTTCCGGATTCGTCGCGATCCGGCGGCGGCCGTGGACCGGCAGTGCGCATACCCGCCTGCCGTCGGCCGCGGCGATCGTGGCCGCGTGTTCGCAGGTCATCGTCCCGGTCGGTGACAGCCACATCCTTGATGCTGTCCGGGATTTGGCGATGCTGGCGATGCACGAGCACACCGCGGACTCCCGCGAGCCGATCTCACCGGCGCAGGTGGCGTTGCAGCACGACGAGCTGACTGCCGCCCTGGACCGGCTCACCGCCGCCGCGCTCCCGGCACGCTGGCGGGCTTCGGTGGTGGTGCATACCGAATCGCTCACCGAGGTGATCGACCGCCTCGTCACGTTCGCGGTCACCCGCGCGGTTATCGACCCGCACCCCGCCACCACCGAATCCCGCCAGCTCGATATCGCGTTGACGGACCTGATGGCCGGTTACGACCAGCTCATCGCCGATCTGGTTACCGGCCGCCGGCGCCTTCCGCGCTATCAGAGCGTCCCGGCCACCTAGATACCCCGTTCACCCCCTCCAGGGCAGGACCCGGCCAGCTCGAATCTGGCCGGGTCCTGCCCTTTCCACGATAGGAGCACCTGAAATGACCCTCACCACCGACACCACCGAACCCGACGTCGACCCTGCCGCCGAGCAGGACTTTCCCGTCGTCGAGGCCCGCTACATGAAGCTCGACGAGCTGATCATCGAGGACAACGTGCGCACGAACTTCGATATCAGCCAGTACACCAACGTGGCCGATTCGATTCGCCGCCACGGGATCGGCGCGCCGATCAAGGCATACCGGTTCCCCGACGACACGATCCATGCCTACGATGGCCAGCTGCGGATCCTGATCGCCTTGTCGGTGGGTCGCACGCACGGGCCGGTATGGATCGAACCCGTCCCCGATGTCACTGCCAAGGAACGGATCGTTGCCCGGGTCTTCGAGCAGATCAACCTCAACGACCACCGCGTCGCGCTCACCGACGGTGATCGCTCCGCCGGGATCGCTCAGATGCTCGATCTGGGTGTCTCGGTCACCCAGGTCTCCAAGGGCATCGCCGAACGCGACCTGGACAAGATCCGCCAGGCCGGACGCGTCGGCCGCTCGACCACCGCCCGCGCACTGCTGGATGACAGCCAGCTCAACCTGGACCAGGCCGCGATCCTGGCCGATTTCGACGCTGTCGGCGACCAGGCCGCGGTCGAACGCCTGCAGCAGGCACCGCCGAGTCTGTTCCTGTACGAGGCCCACCGCATCACCCAGGAACGCGAGGAAGACCGGGGCCGGTTGTCCGCGAGCCTGCCCTATGCACTCGCCGGGTTCGCCGTCGCGATCATCGAACCCGACACCCTCGGCGAGCACGCCCCCTACCTACCCGCCTCAGAGCTCACCACCAGCACCGGTGAGCCGGTCACACCCGAACTGCTCCACGCCGGCCCCAACGGCTGGGTGGTGTACCTGGTCACCGCCCCGGACCAGGTCCTCATCGACCCCGCCACCGGCGCCGTCGTCGACCCCGAATCCATCGACCCGAACACCCGCGACAATCCCGATGCCGTTCCCGCACAGGGACTCCGGCACGCGAACTCGGTCGAATCCCGCCCAGTCTGGGTACCGCGCTACTACCTGCCCGCCCACCTGCTCGACACCAGCGGATACCAGCTCGCCACCCCGGAGGAGCCCGCGGTGATCGAGCCGGAGCCCGAATCCGGGGCCACCGCAACCGATCCCGATACCACCGACCAGCCCGCACCAGCTGTTCTGGCCGACGGTACCGCTGCTCCTGTCGCCGACGGCGCCCCGATGGCGGTTGCCCGTGAGATGGTTGATCAGGTCTCTGTCGCCGATCGGGAGGCCGAACAGGCCGCGCAACGTGCTCGGACCGAGCAGGCCCGCGCCGACCGTGAGGCCGCAGCCCGCGAGAACAAACGGTTGCAGGACCGCCACGACAAGCTGACCAAGGACTTCACCGCCGCGACCGGCGCCCGGATCGATTTCGTGCGCAAGTTCCTCGAACGCACCACCGCCCCCACCTCGGCCCAACGGTTCCTGCTCGAGACCTCCGGAATCCACAGTCTCGAGTTGGACGAATACATCCACGTGCAGACCGCGCTGCACTGGCTCGGCATCACCGGCTCCCGCGCCGGACTGGCCGAAGCCGCCGACAAAGCCCGGCCGGGACGGTGCACGGTCATGACGCTGGCGCTGGCCTTCGCCAACTACGAAGCACACATCGCCCGCGACGCCTGGGCACACAAGAGTCCCCGCACCAGCTACTACCTGCATTACCTCGCCGAGCTCGGCCACCGGCTCACCCCGGTCGAACAAGCCGCCGCCGGCGATGTGGATCCAGCCACCCTGAACCCCGACGCATAACCGGCGCCTGCACCCCTCTGGGCGGTATCGGAACCGGCTGATCCCGGTTCCGATACCGCCCCTTTTGGTTCACCCACACCGCCTCTGGAGGTGTCATCGTGTCCCCCAATCCTTTCCGTGACTCCGCTCTGTGGGCGGCCGCACGCGAATGGCATGTGTTCCCGCTCCGCCCAGGGGCCAAAACCCCCGCCATCGCGACCTGGCCGCTGTCCGCTACCACCGATCCCGACCGGATTCGCCGCTGGTGGGCCGCGCACCCCCGCCGCAACATCGGCATCGCTACCGGTCCGAGTGACCTGTATGTGATCGACATCGACACCCACGACGAACCCGATCCCCTTGCCCGCCTGGCTCATCGCGCGGGCGTGGCGGTTCCGGCGACGTTCACTGTCCACACCCCGCACGGCAAGCACTTGTATTTCCGGGCCCCGTCCGCACCGGAGTTGCGGCGGTGCACTGTCGGGCGGATCGCACCCGAGATCGACACCCGCGGCACCGGCGGCTACATCGTCGCCCCCGGATCGAGCACCCCCGCCGGACAGTACCGCATCACCGACCCGCACCCGCCCGCCGTGCTACCGGACTGGATCACCACACGAATCACTCCCCCGCCGCCACCCGCCGCACCCGCTCCCGCACCCACCAACCCCGACGCGTACGTCGCTGCGATCGTGGCCTCGGAGGCGAGACGAGTGACACACGCACCCAACCACTTTCGTAACAGAACCCTGTTCCAGGCGGCATTCACCCTAGGCCGGCTGATCGGCGCAGGACACCTCGACCCCGAGCACGCCCGTGCGGTCCTCACCGCTGCGGCCACACCCCACATCGGCATCGAGGAATTCACCGCCGCCGAACTCGAACGGACCCTGATCAACGGCCTGACCTACGGCGCCCGCCATCCCCGCTACCTCGGCACCCACCACACCACCCACCCCCTCTCCAATCCCGGAGGCCCCCAATGATTGCCGTCATCCACCGCTCCGAATTCACCGAATACTCCGAGACCGGCGACCGGCTCGAGGGCCAGCTACGGTGCCTGCGCCGCCTGCCCCGCCAAATCTACGAACCCGACGACGACAAGATCGCCGAACACGGCTCCACGGCCGCCGCCATCACCGCCTACCTGCGATCGCTGGAACAGTTCGCCACCACCACCATCGGTAAACGCCCTGTCCCGCAGTTCGTTACGCCCGATCGCTGGCTGACAGCACACCACGCTCTGCCAGCGCGCACGTTCATCCACACCCGAGTGTGGCTGTTCGACTGCACCGACAGCGAACGCGCCGAAGTGTTCAAGGCGGTGACTGAGTAATGGTCCGCCGCACCGTCCGCCACTACACACCACTACCGAACGGCGGCGCTGGCTGCTGGGTCTGCGGTGCGCTCGCGACCTGGTGGGCTGACTTCGCCCACAACGACGGCCCACCATTCCTGTCCACCGCCTACTGCGACCGCCACGGACACAACGAACTACACGATACATCCGCCACCGCACGCGATATACCTTGAACCACACTCCTTTTCGAATGTAGGGATACACGCTCTCATTCGATACACGACCAACCCCAGTGTCGCATTTCATTTCTCTCCGGATTGTTTCTACGGCAGTGCTATTCGCTTTCCTAAGCATTGCCGCACGCTTTCCGCTCCAGCGGTGCCGTCCCCCATTCTCCGCCCGACCAGGTCTACCCGCACACATCGAAGGGACGTCGCGAACGCTGTTCTGCCAGTCGGCGTTCCTGCGCGAGTGGCTAAAAAGTCCGTCACCGAAACGCCTTTCGTGTGCGACCCATTCGATTAGGTCGGTCTCCTCTTCGTATGTCTTCCCGATTCTATTCTCCTGCAAGGGGTGTGATTGTCATGCTCGCATTGATGGACTGGTTCTGTGGCGCCGGTGGCTCGAGCCAGGGCGCGCACGCCGTTCCCGGTGTCCATGTCGCCCGAGCGGCGAATCATTGGGATCTGGCCATCGAGAGCCATGCCTCCAATTTCCCTACCACCGACCACTATCTCGGCGATATCCGCACCGCGCCGGTCGAACGCTGGCCGGCCGCGGACCTGCTGTGGGCCAGCCCCGAGTGCCCGCAATGGTCCGCTGCCCGCGGCGTGCGCCGGGAATTCCACAACAGCCTGCAGACCGATCTGCTCGACCTGCCCCGCGACCAGGACGCCGAACGCTCCCGGGCCTTGATGGAAGAGGTCCCCCTGTATCTGCGGGGCGTGATCTCCCGTGGTGGTCGGGTCACCGCAGGAATCGTGGAAAACGTTGTGGACGTGCGCAGCTGGGACCAATGGAACCGGTGGGTCGGTGAAATTCGCGCCCTGGGCTACCGCACTCGCCTGATCGCGTTGAACTCCATGCACGCCCAGCCTGTTCACACCCCGCCCGCACCGCAAAGCCGCGACCGCTTATATCTCGCGTTCTGGGATGCCCGACTGGGACGAGATCCCGACTGGGACAAATGGTTACGCCCTCACGCCTGGTGCCCCGCCTGCGACGAATGGGTGAACGCGCTGCAGGTTTTCAAACGACCTGACGCGGACATGGGCCGGTACCGGCAGCAATACCACTACCGCTGCCCGAACACCCGCTGCCGCAACATGATTCTGGAACCGCCCGTACTGCCCGCACTTGCCGCGATCGACTGGACACTGCCCGGCCAGCGGATAGGCGACAGGACCCGCCCCCTGGCGGAGAAAACTATGGACCGCATCCGCACCGGACTCGCCCGCTACACCACCACGATTCCATTCACCGTTCCCGCGGGTGGCACCTGGCGCGAAGCGCCCTCGCCGATCACGGCCCCGATGGCTGCGCGCACCACCCGCGACAACGACGCGCTCGCGGTCCCGGTGCCGTTTCTGGCGCTGCTGCGCTCGGACCGGCCCCGCACCATAGGCATCCACCAGCCGCTGGCTACGGTCGTGGCCGACGGCAGCAACCACGCCCTGGTCGTGCCGCCGCTGGTGGTGCCGATGGAAGGCCGCGACGGCAAGGATGCCGCGCCCGCCACCCTGCCGCTGCGCACCCAGACCACCCGCGCCGAAACCGCCCTCGCGTTCGTCCCGTTCATCGCCGAGTTCCGCGGCGGCGGCTCGGACGCCCGCCCGGTCACCCATCCCCTGGCCGCGGTCACCGCGGGCGGCAACCATCACGCGCTACTCACCCCTCCCGCGAACGTGCCCGCCGACATCTGGGCTATCGCACAGCTGTGCGCCACATCCAGCCCCACCGGCCCACTCGACACCGCTCTCACCCCGATGCCGTGCGACATCGACGATGTGCGGTTCCGCATGCTCGAACCCCACGAGATCGCCTCGGCGATGGCATTCACCCCCGACTACATCGTCGTGGGCAGCAAACGCGACCGCGTCCACCAACTCGGCAACGCCGTCACCCCACCCTGCGCGGAGATCCTCATCTCCGCACTCGTCGAAGCCATCACTGGACAACAACTCGACCGCACATCCACACCAGTCCCAGCAGCCGCATAAGGCGGAGGCGGATTGCCTTGTACACCAAACATATTCACCACGTCATTCCAGATCCGACAATCCAGACCCCCGCCGAGATCCGGACGAACGGCACCGCATACCGGCACGTCCCTGCGCCACCAGCACAACCGACTGAAGGAGCTATGCCATGCCCAACACACACGATCCCCGGCACCCGCCCGAGCCGGGCACGCCCTCGGGCGAGCCCAGATCAGCGAAGGACATTCTTCTCGACCGAGCGCGCTCGGTCGAACAGTTCTACCCGAACGATTCCCGCAGCCAGAAGCAATTCCTGCAGCACACTGCACACGCCATTCGGCTCGCCGAACCGGTCGAGCGCCAACTCCACCGGATATGGGAATTCCTCGACCTCATAGCCAGTACCACCACAATCCCCATATTCGCCCCCACCGACATGCCCCGCGCCGATCAGGAAGAGGTGGTCGCGAACTGGGCAATCGCGCACGCTAATGCCGCCAACAACCCCGAATTCGCCTCTGACATGGACCTACTGCTGAGCAATGTCGGCATCCACCCCGACTGCTTCGACCGCCACCCATCGGCTCCTGACAACCAATAACCTGCACTGACTCACCGGCGCCGCCGTCACCAGTATGTGCCCACTCCTGTTCCCGCGCAGTGTTTTCCGCGCATTCACCGTTCGAGGAGGTCACTATGTCACGACTGACCAAGTTCGCCGCGGCCGCCCATCGGGAGGCCTGCGGGTTGGTTGATTCGGCTCACGAGTTGTCCGCGTGGGAGAAACAGTTCGTGTTGGACCACTATCACGGACCGGCATGTCTCGATCAGCGTGCTCGGAGAGTGTCTTTCACCCCGTCTGCGTTGGCGCGGGCGATGACCATCCATGTGGTCGGCACCCGGATCGTGGACCTGTGTGCCGGGATCGGGCATCTGGCGTTCGCGTGCGCGAACACCCACGGGCACGCCGGCGAGCCCGCCCCGCAATTGCTGTGCATAGAACAGAATCCGAAACTGGTGCGGGTCGGGATGAAGATCGTTCCCGAAGCAAGGTGGCTGTGTGCGGACATTCTCGATTTGGGGCCGCAGGTGCGCCGGTTCGATGTCGCGATCGCGAACCCACCGCACGGCCGAGTTGTCCGCACCGCGAACGCGCCCGGATACCACGGGCATCGGTTCGAGTATCACGCGATTGCGATCGCGGCGTCGATGGCCCGGCAGGGTGTGTTTCTGATTCCGCAGTCCAGTGCACCGCTCCGGCTTCACGGCCGACCGAGCCCGGTAGTCCGTGCCTCCAATCCCGAGTACCGGCGGTTCGTGAACGCAACCGGCATCGTGCTCACACCCAGTTACTGGATCGACACCTCCCGCTTCGACAGCGGCTGGCATCAGCGTCCACGCCGCACCGAGGTCGGGCTCAGCTACTTCGCCGACCCCACCGTCCAGCGCTAGCACCGGCAAGCACCCAGCCCACCGCGCGATCACCGACTCCCAACCCGAGACCCACCGCGGTGGCGGCCGTCATGCGCTCGCGTTCACCACCATTCGCATAAAGGGGACTGTCATGACCAGAACCAACCCGGACCGCGAGTCTGTATCACTCGATGCGATCCTCGCGCAGACTCGCGACCTCCTGGCGCCGGTGTTCGCGCAAATCGATTGGGCTGAAGACGAAATCGACCGGGCCCAGAGACGTCATCCCGGTAGCCGCAACGCGATATATCACGCCTTCCTGTTACTGCTCTCGACGCACGACCGGATGCAGCAGGAGTTCGTGTACCGGTCGCATTGCCGCGAGCTACTCGACCGTGTCGCCACGCACCGCTGCACACGACCCGGCACCGCCGCCGAGGTCGCCATCGCCCTGGCCGTAGCCAGTCAGGCAGCACCGCTGAGCACCACCGAATTCGGGTTGTATTCGCGGATGTGGACCGTGGCCGGATTCCCCCACCTCGACGCCATCAGCGAAACCGCCGTGCACTACGAAGCCATCGCCTCCACCCACATCAACGAGCTCGAACAGCGGGCCAGGGCCAAGCTCGCGGTACCCACGCGGGTCCTGGGCAAGGTCGAATGCGACGGCCGCCATCACGGCGAACCCATACTCTGCGAATTCACCGAGCCCTCGACCACCCCCGCCATGACCACGGCCCGGAACCCCACGCCTCAACCGGCGGCTGCTCCCACCAACCACACGCCTTCCCCGCGTGAAGGCACTCACCGATCCGCCGATGCATTGCTGTGCGCGCTGCGCCGCAACCGATGACACCCCACCCCGCCGCGGGCCTATAGCCCGATCCGGATCCAGTGATCCCCCCAATCCTGTTCCGGGCGGACACATCCTGGTTTCGCTGATGGTGTGAGCGGTGGGGCAGGTGTCCGTGGGGCGCTCGATCAGCCCCCGAGGGGATCAGCGCCACCCCGGGCGTGCAAGGGGATCCCGCCGAGAACCGCAAGCAGCCGGTCGGGGTGGGACACGCCGTCGCTGCGCTCCGGTCGCCTTCGGCGATCCCACCCCGCCCGTCTGCCTGGTGGCGCGGGACCCCGTGGCGCGCCCCGGGTGTCCCTGATGGCGAAGCCGCAGATCGACCGCCCCACGGGCACCCAGCCCGAAGGGGGTGGGTCGGTCGGTCAGATTTCATTCCTTCTATCTGTCAGGAGTTCGTCATGGCTGGAGAGATGTTCGTCAAGGTCGTCGGCAACGTGACCCGGGATCCCGAGCTGCGGGTAACCCCGAACGGCCGCGACGTGGTCAGCGTGGACGTGGCGCAGAATGCGCGGTTCCTGGACCGCGCGACCGGTGAATGGCGCGACGGGGAGACCACGTACGTGCAGTGCGATGTCTGGGGCGAGATGGCCCAGAACGTGGCTCAAACCCTCAAGCGTGGCATGCGTATCACCGCCTATGGCCGTCTGACCGTGCGCCCGTGGCTCACCCGTGACGATGAGCCCCGCGCGACGATCCACGTCAACGTCGACGACATCGGCCCGGATCTGCGGTTCGCGACCGCCACCGTCTACAAGGTCAACCGGTCCGCGGCCGACCCGCGCCACGATCAGGACGCTCCCGATACCGACGAGCCCGCGCTCGCCGCCGACGCCGGAGCACGCGCCCCGTTCTGATCCCTGCTGACCGGTGGGACGAGGTATCCGCCGCGTCCCACCGGTCTCACCCGACCGCCAGGGCCGCGGTCGACGCGACGCCCGAGCGGGCTGTCGATTCTCTGTGTCCCGTCACCGAATTGGAGGACCATCTCATGGCCGAACGTGTCCTTATCACCGGATCACGGCGATGGACCGACCCCGCAGTCATCCGCTCGGCCCTGGCCCAGGTATGGGATCCGGATGCGATCCTGGTGTCCGGTGCCTGCCCGCGCGGCGCGGACGCGCTGTGCGAATCGTGCTGGACCGCGTGGGGTGGGAGGGTCGAACGTCATCCCGCCGACTGGACCCGCCATGGCCGCAGCGCCGGCTTCCGGCGCAACGCACACATAGTCGACCTCGGCGCGAACGTGTGCCTGGCATTCATCCTGGACAACTCCCCCGGTACCAGTCACACCGCCGCACTCGCCCGCCAGCACGGCATTCCCACCCGCATCTATCGCGCCACCACGTCCATATCGGCGCGGTAGCGCCCCTCATCGCAGGACCGCCCCCACCTCTTCCTGTGGAGGCGGTCCTGCGGTCTTTCTCCGATACGGAGGTGAATGGCGATGTCGGACATCACCGTCACCGAATTCTCCCTCTCGCCGGTGCACTGGTCCGCCAGCGTCCTACCGCCGCTTCCGGTGCCCGATGGGTCACCGGCATTGGCCGCGGTCCCTGTTCCTGTCCGGCTCGCGATCCTCGAGCTGGTCCAGGCTCGCGTCCGTGCGCTGGTTCAGGAAAACCGGCAGTTGCAGCTCCGCAATCACCTGTTGCTGGTCGCGCTCGACGACGTATTGGACCGGGCCTGTGCTCACGCGCTGTGCTGCTGCAACGAACAGCTCCTGACCACCGCCGCTGGTCCCCGCGGTGAGCACCCCGCAATTTCTCACTGTTCCCTCGCCACTGGCACCGGACCCGCGGTGTACTGAACCCACATCGGTGTGCCGGTTGTTCGCCTAGGAGGTTCTCTCATGGGTTTGATCTGGCTTGCGGCCGCGGCCGTGCTCGTGTTCCTCGCGTTGTGGTGGGCCTTCCCCACGCTGGCCCGCATCGCCGGTGTCCTAATCGTCCTGGATTCGTTGGGGGCGATCGTGTTCTTCCCGGCCCAGGCGTATCCGTATCGGCTGTGGTGGCTCGGGGCCGGGTTCGTGTTGTGGCTGGCCGGGCATTGGGCCTTCGCCGTCAAGCATGGGTTCTGGGCCTCCCGGATTGCGCTGCGGGTATTCAGCCTGCCCGGCCTGCGGTACCTCATCCCCCGCTCCACCCTCATCACTCCCGGCGGCCCGACGGCCTGAGCGTCCCCGGGCCCGGGGACCAGCACCGCCGGGCCCACCGGGCGGGCGCAACACGTGCCGTAGCTCGGTAACGCCCAGCCCGGTCACTTCCTGGAGTTGCCCCTCGCTCATCCCTCGCTCACACAACCGCCGCAGCGCCGCAGCCCGCCGCGTAGTCGTGTCCTGTAACGCCTGCGCGTAGATCCGGTCCGCCGTCGCGATCGCCGCCTGCCGCCGCATGACCGCTCGCTGTAACCGGTTGTCCTGCTTGCGGAACTCGAGCAGGTCCGCCTCGTTCGCCTTCGCCGCGCGGACCTGCTCGGCGAGCAGCTGCGCGCTCACCTGCCGCGCCCACCGCCGCGCGGACACCGTCCGATCGCTCATCCCGGCCTCCCATCCCGTCCCGCCACCCAGCTCGCGCCTGCGCGCCACAGCGGAAACAACTCATCCCATCCATTGCTGTTCCTTCTTCAATTCCCTCTGAGCAGTCCCCGATGACGAGACCACTCGGGAATAGAGCCAGGTGATTTCGTACCGTATTCAGTTGATCCCGCAGGCCACCGGATGGTGGGCGTGGGTGCAGGCCGCAGCGTACTCGGCCGGCGTCA
>Ga0185299_10000722_pt1 | contig 80260 bp, 78 predicted proteins | sample PaiPotPPA55metaG_FD_128002 | JGI IMG/M metagenome (GOLD analysis project Ga0185299, IMG submission 128002) | Iron sulfur acid spring bacterial and archeal communities from Banff, Canada, to study Microbial Dark Matter (Phase II) - Paint Pots PPA... ...
TGATAGTCCAGTTGGCGTCGACTTGTTCTAACGTGAGCGTCGCCTGGGTGGAGAGTTCGGTGGCGGTAAATCCGGCGTTACCTAGAAATGCTGATAAAGCCATCGTGAAACAGCCGGCATGCGCCGCGGCGATCAGCTCTTCCGGGTTCGTTCCGATCCCGCTTTCAAAACGCGTTGAGAACGAATATTGAGTTTTGTCTAGGACGCCGCTCTGCGTAGAAAGCGTGCCTTGCCCTTTTTTTAGATCGCCCTGCCAAACTGCCGATGCGGTACGGTTCATAGTGTTTAATTGGGTTGGTATGATGCAACAAAGGGGTTCCAGCCATAGTACATCTAGATGCTGTTGGCGAAAGGGCTTTCCCGCCAGATTGCAGACTGAAAAACAATGGATGAACCTTGGAAATTAGCAGCGAAGCTGCGACTCATGAAAGTCTAGGAAGGTGTCGGATTTTGCCGCGAAGCGGCTACAGATCATAGCCCAGGGCTTCAGCCCTGGGTAACTCGGAGGCAAACACGCCCTGAAAGTGGCGTCCGAGGCGTTGGGCTGGTGCCAGCGTGTTAGTACAATCGAGGATAGCGATGTTCGCACGACTCATCGAATCAACACACCAAGCCCAGAACAGACCCGTCGGCGCCACTTTCAGGGCGGCTCATTTGCTTGCGTAACCCAGGGCTGAAGCCCTGGGCTATGGTCTATAACCGCTTCGCGGTAAATCCTACCGGGCTTGAGGTGAAGTCCCAGGGAGAGTCGAAAAATTGCCTGGCGCTGAAAGCGCGGTTCAATCGTATCGCCCGGACGCTGCTAGCTCTTGAACAATCTTTATGGGCGGAGCTTGTCTAACTCAGGCAACAAGACGACGCTTTCCTGTTCGTTTGGATCTGTCCTGGCGATCACGGCAACACAGGGTTCGGTCTCGCTGAGATTATAAGGAAGGTGGGGAACACCTGCCGGGATGTAAACAAAGTCCCCCGCTTGCGCGGTAAAATGTTCTTCGAGTCTTTCGCCGTGCCAGGTACCGGCTTCGCCGCTGAGGACGTAGATAGCGGTTTCGTGCCCTTCATGTTTGTGCGCTTTTCCGCGTGCCCCGGCTGGGATAGTCAAGATCTGCAAATGAATGTTCTGCGCGGCTACTGACTCGGCCGAGATTCCCGGCGCATACAGCAATGCTTGCTTACCCTCGAATTGTTCTGTCGCACGCACCGTTCGGCAGGATGGCGGGTTAGTCTGTTTGCTATCTTCTGTGGTCATACATTCTGATGCTTGGCTTGACGGAATCGATGCTACGGCGACCATAGCGGGTTTAAAAAATGCGCCGGACACGATGATGCTCTAAATCGACATCAGGATTTCAGGGGTCTTCTGTTTTTGTCCGAGCTGCCGCAATGGTTGTTTGTAAGCGACCCCACGCAAAGCTGGCAGCCTGTATGGAGACCATTTACAGTTCGCGGTGAATGGACCCAGCGAGCATCGAAAGTAAGCTAACTGCCGCTCCCCGCCCATCACAACGGCCGAAGACCCTCACCGCGATTCTAAGCTATGGCCTGACCGGCGGCGGCGTTGCTCTAGCGTTAGCCGTTGGCGTGTTGTTTCGACAGCTCCATTTCAGCCACACAGAGATTCCTCTTTTACTTTTCGCCGTTGCCGTTCCTGCCTGGTATGCGGGGCCAGGAGCTGCCGCTGTGGCTTGGCTATTGTCCTGTATCGGCTTCGACTATTTCTTCGTTGAACCGCTTTATTCGCTTGAGATTGCACCGAGCGATATACCTCGTATAACCGTATTTGCCTTATTCGCGGCGCTGGTGACATGGTTTAGCACCGTCCGGCGCCGGGTTGAACGAGAACTCCTGCAAACTCGCGACGACCTGGAAAAGCGCGGCGCTGAGCTTCAGGCCAGCAACAACGAACTAGAGGCATTTGCTTATTCGGTATCCCATGACCTCCGAGCGCCGCTGCGTCATATGGCCGGCTTCTCCGAGCTGCTCCAGAAAAATAGCGCCTCGGTTTTAGATGATAAGAGCAAACGCTACATCGGGTGATCTTGGAATCGGCAAGAAAAATGGGAGCGTTGATTGATGATCTGCTCGGATTTTCCAGAATCGGCCGGGCTGAGACCAGTAAAGCCACCGTCAGCCTGGCACGCCTGGTGGAAGAAGCTTTGTCTGAGGTCCGGCGAGACCTGGGCGATCGCCATATCGTTTGGAAAGTCGATAAATTACCAGCTGCTTATGGAGATAGGGCCATGCTCCGGCTCGCGCTAGTGAATCTGATTTCCAATGCGGTGAAGTTTACGCGCACCCGCACACCCGCTGAGATCGAGATCGGTTACATGGAGCAAACCGATAATCAGGTCGTAGTGTTTGTTCGAGACAATGGAGTTGGATTTGATATGAAGTATGCAAGCAAACTGTTCGGCGTCTTCCAGCGCCTCCATCCAACGGAAGCGTTTGAAGGCACCGGCATCGGATTGGCGACCGTGCAACGGATTGCGCACCGGCATGGAGGCAAGGCCTGGGGTGAAGGAGTAGTGGGTGCAGGAGCAACGTTTTACCTCTCGATAGCGAAATCGCAGCGAATCTAACCTTATGAGCGCCATTGGACGTATTTTGTTGGTTGAAGATGACCCGAACGACGTAGAACTCACTATGACCGCTTTAGAGGACTACCATCTGGCAAATGAGGTGGTGGTAGCCAGAGATGGCGCCGAAGCTCTGGATTATCTCTATCGCCGAGGTGCTTTTGCCTCCCGTCCGAATGGTAGCCCGGCTGTTCTCCTTTTGGATTTGAAATTACCCAAAGTCGACGGACTCGAGGTGTTGCAGCAGATCAAAGGTGACGAGAAGCTCCGGTTAATTCCGGTGGTGGTGCTCACGTCTTCGCGGGAAGAACGAGACATGGTGGCCAGTTATCGCCTGGGGGTAAACGCTTACGTGGTCAAGCCTGTGGATTTTCACGAGTTTGTCAATGCGATCAAAGAACTGGGAATTTTCTGGGCCATTATTAATGAGCCGCCGCCCGGAAGCATCGGAAAAAGCAGCACAGACTAGTGTCCTGTCCCATAAATAACGTGGCTTTCGTTGCGATCAAAATAGGCCGCCGGCAAGGCGCGAGGAGGGCGCATATCTGAATCGATACGTAACCGACGAGCAACGCAGCCGCCGGCCCATTTTCATCGCAACCCTCCGGGCCGTGGCCAGTTGGCTGTTTTTCTGCGTTGCTTACTCCTCACGTATCAATTCAGATATGCTCGTCGTTCGCGCCTTGAAAAACAGCCAACTGGCCGACGGCGAAAGCCACGTTATTTATAGGACAGGACACTAACATGGGTTTGGCCGCGATCAGAACGGACTGGCGAAGATGGACTGCAGAATGAAAACGCTCCTCCGGATCGTGTATCTTGAGGATGATCCCAGGGATGCCGAGCTCGTTCAAGAGATACTCGCTGCCGGTGGTATCGAGTGCGCGTTGACCAGGGTGGAAACGGAAACTGACTTCACTTCTACCCTCGAAAAGGGCGGCGTTGATCTGGTACTGGCGGATTATACCCTTCCTTCCTTTGATGGCTTATCAGCACTGGAAATTGTGCAGAAAAACTGGCCGTCAGTGCCGTTGATCTTTGTTTCCGGAACCTTAGGCGAAGAAGTTGCGATTGAAGCGCTGAAAAAGGGAGCGACGGATTATGTGTTCAAGACCCGACTCTCCAGGCTGGCGCCATCGGTGCAACGCGCTTTAAGAGAAGCTGGGGAACGTAACGACTTGTTCAAAGCAGAGGAAGCTCTGCAGACAGCGCAAGCCGAGCTGGCTCATGTGGCCCGAGTGACGACCCTGGGAGAGCTAACGGCTTCAATCGCGCACGAAATCAATCAGCCGCTAAGTGCGGTGGTGAATAACGCCAACGCTGGATTGCGCTGGCTATCGGGAGAGTCACCCAATATCGATGAAGCCCGGGAAGCGATTCGGCGCATCCTGCGCGATGGCAATCGAGCTGCTGAAGTGATCTCGAAGACGCGGGCGCTCTTCAAAAAGGCTCCCATGACCAAGGAGCCGTTCGATATCAACGAGGCGGTCGAAGAAATCGTCACTCTTACGCAGAGCGAAGCTCAAAGAAATCGGGTCTTAGTGCTGACCCGCCTTGACGGGAATATACCGTTGGTCCTGGCGGATCGGGTTCAATTGCAGCAAGTGGTACTCAATCTTCTGATCAACGCGATCGAGGCGGTGAGTGGAATGAGCGAAGGCCGGCGAGAGGTTTTTGTACGTTCGCAGAAAGGCCGGGGTGACGCTGGTGAGTCCCGAGAACAAAATGTCGGACACTACGACCCGGCCGAAGCCGAATCGACCCACGTCTTGGTCGCGGTGTGCGATTCGGGTCGAGGGCTGGATCCGACGGCCTTGGAGCATCTTTTCGACGCCTTCTACACGACGAAGCCGCAAGGTTTGGGGATGGGACTGGCCATCAGCCGGTCCATCATCGAAGCTCACGGTGGCCGGCTATGGGCGAAGGCGAACGCGCCTCAAGGCGCCATCGTCCAATTTGCTTTGCCGATAGCTCGCTGACTGCGCCTGACGTAGGAGTGAGGTCTCCAGAATCCGATTGGGCCTGGATTTACGCTGCCGATTCGCGGTTAGCTTTTCGGCACCGTCTGCTATCTTCGCTGAGTCTAAGCAGATAGGTCAGGCGAGCCTCGTACTCATCACAAATTGGTGACTCGCCGTTCGCCTGAATCCATTCCGGGTGCTGGATCCGAAGAGAGGCGCGAACTAACGCTCGGAGTTCAGTATAGCTGCGGATTTTATTCGCCATCATCACACGAGGGAAAGGTTAGGCATGAGGTCGAGTCACCATTTCCACCGGAGTGTGGGCATGATGTAATTCGGCTGTGGTAAGCGCCCGCCAAATATTGCCGCAAGCGTTGGCCGGAGCGCCCCAAATGCGTTTCCACATGGCTCGTCGCTTAGCCGCTTCCGCAGCCTTTCTGTCTTGCACCGCCAGTAACAATCCGAGAAGGCCGCTCTGGGTTAGGGTCGGAACCGCCGCCGTGTCCGGATAACGCAGGCGATATTCGTGTACAGTTTCAATCGTTCGATACATAATCGCATCCTCCTATCGTTCATTTTTAACTGGTTTCTTCGTAAGATCAGAATACGTGCCAGCGATGGTCGTATCATACAACCTGTTGATGCTGTGAATCTTACGAATGGACAACGCGTAGCTTTGATAGGAACTAATTCTTGAACGTTCGAAGAATCGTTCGGGGAGACCGGTAGGGCGAGGCTCCGGAATAGCGACGGATACTCGCGAAAGTGACGGTGTGAAGCGACGACTCTTCGTAGGTTATGGCGAAGACTGCCGAGCCGTGGTCCTAGCGTGCGCCAATACCGAAGACCTTTGGCGTGGCTGCCGATAGACCCGCGGCTCGGCAGGTTCCGGGCGGTGTAGCGTCAGATGTCCTTCACCGCATAACTTCCCTGCTCAGAAGCCGGGATGTTCGGGAGCCTCGCCCTACCAATCACCCCTTGGTTATTCCGAGGGTTTCGGCCATGTGGACGAGTTCCACTAATGACTGTGCCCGCATCTTCTGCATCACTTTGGCACGGTGTATTTTCACCGTGATTTCGCTGGTACCAAGCTCGCTGGCGACTTGTTTGTTCAACAGACCACGGACTACCCAGCCCATCACTTCTCGCTCCCGCTGGGTTAGTGTCTCATATCGGTTTCGGAGCTCAGCCGTTTTCGAAGAACGCGCTTTGCTCTCAGTGTCCTGTTTAATCGCTTGATGGATAGCGTCGAGCAATTGCTGGTCTTGGAAAGGCTTGGTCAGAAATTCGACTGCGCCGGCCTTGATCGCGCGTACACTCATCGGGATGTCGCCGTGGCCGGTGATAAAGATGATCGGTATTTGATTGTCGATGGCGGCCAATTCTCGCTGGAGAGCTAGTCCGTTTTGGTCCGGCAACCGCACATCAAGCACCAGACAAGATGGCCCGCTAGACGAATTCTGCCCCAGAAACTCTCGGGCGGAGGAAAATGTTTCTACTCGCAGGCCAGCGGACCGAATCAAACTACTGAGCGACTCGCGAACCGAAATATCGTCGTCAACGACATAGACGACTGGACTAACCGGCTTTTCTGCAGGTTTAGCGCTCGGCTTCAAAATTTCCTCTTAAGGGAGAATAAGGTTCAGGAAAAACGGTTGCAAACCTTCTTAAGGAGCAATGCGGTGCCGCTCACCAGGCGCTTCGCGTTCGGCGTTCGGCGTTCGTGCTCGTGCTCGTGCTCGTGCTCGTGCTCGTGCTCGTGCTCGTGCTCGTGCTCGTGCTCGAACGTTGTTGCTTGCAGAAGAGGCGTGTCAACCCAATTGGAAGCGCCTTCCCGGAGTTGCTCCCCGCGTCCGCGCGGTTGAAGGTGCTCGTGAGGCGCTTTTGTCGTCGTCCTTCCGACTTCGCCCGCGTCCTGGTTGTGGAGTGCGCCTCGCTTGCGAGGCCAACTTTTTGCTACGTCCATCGGCAGCTGGTCGGCCGCTGCCGTTCCGTTGTGTTTCAACCCCGCGTTCTCAACGCGATTTCCACAGCGTCCAAGAGAGAGTCGTCGTTAAAAGGTTTCAGGAGGCAATCGACGGCGCCGTCCGCCAGCATTCGCGCTCGCAAAGCCTCGGTCTCATGCGCGGTGACAAAGACAATGGGTATCGAATGCCCCGAGACCTTTAACTCTCGCTGCAGGTCCGGCCCGCTCATGCCATCCAGTCGGACGTCGAGGATCAAACAGTCCGCGGCGTTTAGTCGAGGCGAACCTAGAAATTCTTCTGCCGAAGAATAAGTATTAACGTGGAAGCCAACGGATTTAAGCAGGCTTTCCACCGATTCCCGAACCGATATGTCATCGTCGACGACCGCGATGAGAGATGAACGACTAGCTCGTGGAAGCATCGCCTAACCATGCCGGATCTGGCTGGGCAGTGCTATAATACCTTGGTATGATGGCCAGAGCAGAAGGCCAGATTCAGCAGTCAGTCGTTTCGCAGCCAATGCGCTTGCTCACCAAGTCGCAAGCTGTTCTGGAGAGGGAGGCATCTTCTCGCGGAGCATTTCCCGACCGTTTAGTCATCTCATACCAAGGTATGATAGATCGGTCGAGTTGTATCTGGTAGCGTTGTTACACGTCGTGGCGGACAACTGCTTTGACTCTAGTAACGCGGCTAGACGGCTCAGAAAACCCCGAAACGATCTCACCGTTGAATAAATGATAGAAAGAATGTCGCTGCCAGTAATCTGATCAAGTGGCCGAGTGTGTTCATGAGGCTACTTGCCAGATGAAGAAAAGGATAACTCATGAATCATGAACCTGTTGCTAAAGTGTACGTTGTGGATGACGACGTGTCGGTGCGCGAGGCTCTCAGCAGTTTGATTCGCTCGGCTGGCCTGAGTGTCAGAACCTTCGCTTCAGCGTCCGAATTGCTAGGAAGTTTAGAGCAGGAGCAACCCGGGTGCCTGCTCTTGGATATTCAGCTGCCCGATATCAACGGTTTTGAGCTCCAACAGCGGCTGGCGACAGACAACATTCAAATTCCCATTATCTTTCTTACCGGTCATGGTGACATCCCCATGTCTGTCCGAGCGATTAAGGCCGGAGCGGTAGAGTTCCTGACTAAGCCCGTAGACGATGAATATCTGCTGGAGACTATTCGGAGCGCCATTGCCCGAGGTAGCAAAGGTGAGGGGAACGGGATGAGGAGATCCGATCCGCTGGGAGCGGATGAGTTAGACACGACCGTGACATCTTGGGTCGTTCCAAATCAAGCCGAGATAGTGATGGCCTCGGCCAATCGCCAGAATGGAAGCACGGCGAAAACCCAGAGTGAAATTATTGGTCAGAGCCCGGCCTGCCGACAAATCATGAGACAGATTGAGATGGTCGCGCCCACGGATGCTACGGTGCTGGTTCTGGGGGAGACCGGCACTGGAAAAGAGCTGATTGCGCGTGAACTGCATCAGCGCGGCCGCCGGAAAGGGAAACCTTTGGTCCGAGTTAATTGCGCTTGTATCCCTAAAGAATTGTACGAGAGCGAATTCTTTGGCCACGCGCGTGGAGCATTCACTAGCGCGGTAAGAGACCGAGTCGGTCGTTTTGAGGCGGCTGCGGGAGGGACCTTGTTCTTAGACGAGATCGGTGAGATTCCCCTGGAGCTGCAGAGCAAACTGCTTCGGGTGCTTCAGGAGAAATGTTATGAAAGGGTGGGAGAGGACAGGACGCGGCACACGGATGTGCGCATTGTCGCCGCTACCAACCGAGATCTAAAGAAAGAGGTCGCTGCCGGCCGCTTTCGCGAAGACTTGTACTACCGATTGAATGTATTTCCTATTCAGGTTGCTCCGTTGCGAGATCGAAAGGAGGACATTCCGCTGTTGGCCGAACATTTTGTGGATTTAGCCGTGAAAGAATTGGGATGCCAGAGACCGAGGTTAACCCGAGCGGGAATCGATGCGCTACAAGGCTACGACTGGCCGGGTAATATCCGGGAGCTAAGAAATGTAATCGAGCGAGCCACAATCTTTGCGCGAGGCGGGGCGTTAGAGTTTGATCTGGCCGTTACCGGAACCGAAGCGATGCGGCTCGAACCGACTGGCCTTGATGAAGCGGACCAAGAATTCCTTACTGATGCAGAAATGCGGCGGCGTGAACGGCAGAATCTCTTCGCGGTGCTGCGAAAAACCGGCTGGAAAATCAAAGGAGTAGATGGAGCGGCTGAGCTATTGGGCGTCAAGCCGACTACGCTAATTTCTCGAATCGAAAAAATGGGCTTAAGGCGCTCTCTTCTGCAGGAAGATGTGGGAGATTTGTGTTGATGAAGCTGAACGGCATCCACCATCTCACTGCCATTGCCTCGAACCCGGCTGCCAACGCAGCGTTCTACACTGAAATCCTCGGACTGCGGTTAGTCAAAAAGACCGTTAACTTCGACGATCCGAGCACTTATCATCTTTATTACGGAGACGATGCCGGAACTCCGGGTACGATCCTGACGTTTTTCCCTTGGCCAGATGCGCGACGGGGGACGCCGGGAGTTGGACAAGTGACTGCCTTCGCGTTTCAAGTTCCGCCAGGAAGTCTTGAGTTTTGGCGTAAACATCTGGCGAGTGCGGGAGTGTTGATCGCAGATCAAGGCACGCGTCTAGGCGAAAATTTCATTGCGATTCGGGACCCGGACGAATTCGGGTTAGAGTTTATCGAAACCGCCGATCACGCCAACATCACTCCGGCGCGTGGAGCTATGATTCCGGCAGAGTACGCTCTAAGAGGCTTTCACGGTGCCACGCTCTCCCTGGAGGCCCAAGAACAGACCGGTACGGTTTTGATGACGTTGATGGGAGCTCAGCTGTCGGGACGCGAAGGGAACCGCTTTCGTTATCTTTTGGGAGATGGGCCAACTCAGGCCCGAATCGACCTCCTTTGTCTGCCCGCAGGCCGACCGGGCACAGGTGGTACCGGCATCGTCCATCATATCGCCTGGCGGACACTAGATGATGCTTCGGAACGCGATGCTAGAACTGAGTTAGTTTCAGCCGGCCTGAATGTTTCACCGGTGATCGATCGCAATTACTTTCACTCGATCTATTATCGGGAACCTGGTGGCGTCCTTTTTGAGATCGCCACGGATCCGCCAGGTTTCGCGGTGGACGAGTCGCCTGAAACCCTCGGTTCAAAACTGATGTTGCCGGAGTGGCTGGAGCCAGATCGTCCCGTGCTCGAAGCAACTTTGCCGCCGCTTAATTGAGTTCCTCAGCGTCAGGCAGGTCGGGAGGGTGGGATCACATGACAACGAGCCATGGCCCCAACGAAATCGTCCTCGTCCTCGAGAAGGCGTTTTTCTCCGATCAACCATGAGCTGCGGGGATTTGATGGTTGGAACCATAGCGCCTCCCGCTCCAAATCGAGGACGACGACGAGAACGAGGACGATTTTTATGAGCACGCATTCCTTTCGACATGTTTATCGGCCCGGTACGGGAACGACTCCCTACAGTCTGCTTCTGTTGCACGGCACGGGAGGGGACGAACATGACCTGGTGCCGCTGGCGGATGTGATCGCTCCAGGCGCAACTCTGATTAGTCCGCGCGGTCAGGTGAGTGAGAATGGAGCACCGAGATTCTTTCGCCGTTTTGCCGAGGGTGTTCTCGACATCGACGATTGGCGGGAGCGTTCGCAAGCTTTGGCAGACTTCGTTGGCAGCATTTGCGCCGAGCAGGGGATCGCGCCGAACACTCTCTTTGCGGTTGGCTATTCGAACGGAGCAAATATTGCCCAAGGGCTCTTGCTGCTTCGGCCTGAAGTGCTGGGGGGCGCCGTCCTTTTTCGGCCGACGTTTATTACGGATGATGTTCCGGTGAAAGATCTCAGCGGACATCAGGTTTTGCTGCTGGGAGGCGATAGTGATCCGACCACTGCGCCGGAAGATCTGCCGCGGATCGCTGAGCTACTGCAAAAGCGAAGCGCCTCTGTAACCGTCAAAGCCGTTAAAGGTTCCCACGGGTTGGTATCAGACGACATTATGGCGGCGCAGCGTTGGCTGGCCGAGCGGGTTCAATCGATAGAGGGTGGAAAATGATGAGCGGGGCATCACAAGACCATAGAGACCGCCGGCAGGCCAACTTGCTGACAATCAGTGTATTAACGTGATTGAAGAAGCCATCGGTTCCGGTTTATTTCCTTCGGTGGACCTGACGCTGGTTTTCGTGGCCCTGGTGGTGGTAGGGGCAGTAGCACTTAGATTTATCCCTCGGCGGAAAGAGGTGACCCGGTTGGTGTTGATTTCGGTCTTTTTTGCTGCCGAGACGGCCATCATCATCGCGCTGATCGGTTCACCGACTGCGCCGGTGGTCCGACCTGAGGATCTTCCCCGGCAATTCTGGCTGCAAATATTAACCTGCTGCTGGTGGGGCTTGGCTGCCCGTGAACTGATCGAATGTCTAAAGTTATTGACCAGGCTACGAAAAACGGCATCGGAGAACCGGCTTCTCTTCGATGTTATTGCTGGCTCTATCTACGTCTGTGCGGCGCTGGCCATGATGGGGTTCGTGTTTGCCTGGCCCCTACAAGGGCTGCTGGCAACCTCCGGTATTATCGCGATTGTCCTCGGGTTGGCCTTGCAAAGCACGCTGAGTGATCTGTTTTCAGGCATATCACTAAACATTGAGAAACCCTACCAACTTGGTGATGAGATCCTGTTGGACGGCGGAATCGAGGGCCAAGTCGTTCAGGTTAACTGGCGTTCAACTCATCTTAGGAACGGGGCTAACGATATCGTGGTTGTTCCGAACAGCGCCATCGCCAAAATGCGCATTCAAAACCATAGCGCCGGTAGCAAACGTTATAGCGGATCTTTGCTGGTGATCGTAGATAGCCGGAATGCCTTTCAAACCACCATCGAGCTGCTTGAACAGGCGGCGATGGCTTGTCCGGCCATATTGCAGCATCCCGCCTGCAAGGTTGTCGCTACCGATATAAAAGGAGACCGTGTCACTTACGAGATATCCTTTAGTACGGAGATGTTTACTTCCTCCGGGGAAGCCCGTTCGCAGTTGATTTCCCAAATCTACAAACGGGCTCGACCGGCGACCTCCCAACAGCCGCGCTCCGCGGCGCCGTTGTCTCCGGACGCGTTCATCGCGTCTCCGATCTTTTTTTTCCTTGAGAACGAAGTGCTCGACCATCTGCAGTTTTTCGATCCATTGAGCCCGACGGAGAAGGCGGATCTGATTAGCAAAATGGTTCGCCATCATTTTCATGTTGGTGACAAGCTTTTAGCTCAGGGTGACAAGAATGATGCTCTTCACTTTATCTATTCAGGAGTGATTCAGGTTACCCACCAGGTTGCGGACGGACGAGTCCTAGACGTCGAGAAGCTTGGCCCCGGGGATACCTACGGAGAGCTTTCGTTGATGACCGGAGAGCCGTCACCGGGAGGGTTCAGCGCGGTGACCTCCGGGCTCTTACTGGAGCTCAAGACCGAGGATCTAAAGCCGGTCATGGAAGGCAGGCCGGAGCTGATGGACGCGTTATGTCATTACATTACGCGGATGCAGGAGTTTATTGCCGGGTTCGAGCGATCGGCACTCCAGAAGGCCGAAATTCACCAGCACGATCTGCTGTGGCGCGTGAGAAACTTCTTTCGCTTGAGCGAGGCTTCACAGAAGATCACAAAGTAAGAAAAGACCAAAGGGAAGGACGCGGAACGAGAAACCGTAAGTATGAATTCTCGTACCTCGCCTTCCCTTTCGTGGGTAGGTCATAAGTGCCATAGCATCAGTCTATTGCACTCGTTTAACTGGTTGGCACGTAAGCTGTTCTGTAGGTCGGTGCGCGGCCTCCTGATAGAACTAACCAATCAAACGAGGAGCCAGTAAAACCTTCTTTCGAGTTATAGCGCATCGCCAGCAAGAGCATAAGCTCGATCATCCCAAAGCTATGAAACCAACCCAAAAGCTACATGATCTCGGACAAAGCCTATGGCTGGATAATATTACGCGAGATCTCCTGAATAGCGGTACGCTTCGGTACTACCGCGATGAGCTTTCCGTGACCGGCCTCACATCCAACCCGACGATCTTCGATCATGCCATAAAAAACAGTACTTCTTATGACGAGGCGATCCGGCAGAAACTAGATGAAGGCAAATCGGGCGAGGAATTATTCTTCGAATTGGCTCTCGAAGATCTTGTTCTGGCCGCCGAACTATTCCGGCCAATTTATGATCGCACCTCCGGGGTCGATGGTTGGGTTTCATTAGAAGTTTCTCCGCTGCTGGCGCATGACACAGAAACGACATTAGCCGAGGCCAAAGATCTACACGCGCGGGCGGATCGTCCCAACCTTTTCATCAAGATTCCAGGCACCAAAGAAGGCTTGCCTGCGATCGAAGAAGCAATCTTTGCCGGCGTGCCGGTTAATGTGACGCTTTTATTCTCGCCGGTGCAATATGCGGCCGCGGCGGAGGCCTACCTGAAAGGCATCGAACGACGCATCGCGGCAGGACTTCCGGCCCAGGTCGGGTCAGTTGCTTCGGTGTTTATCAGCCGATGGGATACTGCGGTAATGGGCAATGTCCCGGAACCGCTGAACGACAAGCTAGGCATCGCTATTGGCAAATCGATCTATAAAACCTACCAGGACTTGCTGGCTTCGCCGCGTTGGCAGCGTGCCTTCAATAGCGGGGCTCGTCCGCAAAGGCTGCTGTTTGCGAGCACCGGAACAAAAGATCCCAAGGCCTCGGACGTGCTCTATATCAAAGAGCTGGCTGCTCCACTCACGGTTAACACTATGCCGGAAAAGACGCTGAAAGCGTTTGCGGAGCACGGCGAGGTAACTGGAATCTTGCCGCCAGATGCCGGCGATAGCGACGCCGTACTGACCCAGTTTGCGGCGGTGGGCGTCGAAGTCGAGAGCTTAGCCCGTAAACTACTGGACGAGGGAGCCGCTTCGTTCATCAAGTCCTGGAACGAACTGATGGCGGTTATTGAATCCAAGAGCTCAACCCTGCAAAAGGCCGCCGTCTGAGCGGGAGTAATCAGTGATTGACGAAACAATGCCAGTTGTCCACACGGCGACTTCACTCTGACCAATACTCTTGGGCTTAATTGCCAGCATCTCTAGATTTACTGATTACTGATCATTTCGATCCCACCTCTCACGATTTGGTTAATCAGAATTTTGACTCAGGACTAAACCAAAATACGAAAATGACATCGACTAATAAATCTCTGAGAGACCGCCCGGCCTGGAAGGCGCTGGAGGCGCACTACGCAAATGTGCGTGAACTCCATCTACGTCAACTCTTCGCCGACGATCCGAAGCGCGGAGAACACTTCGCGTTAGAGGCTGCGGGTCTTTATCTCGATTACTCGAAAAACCGCGTCACCGATGAAACGCTGAAGCTCCTTTTACAATTGGCCGAAGAATGCGGTTTACGGGGCCGGATCGACGCGATGTTTAGCGGTGAGAAGATTAACATCACCGAAGACCGCGCTGTTCTTCATGTGGCTCTGCGAGCGCCGAAAGGAGCATCCATCGTGGTTGCTGGTGAAAACGTAGTGCCACAGGTACATGCGGTGCTTGAGAAAATGTCAGACTTTTCCGATCGAGTCCGGCGAGCGGATTGGAAGGGCCACACGGGCAAACGCATTCGCCATGTGATTAATATCGGTATCGGTGGTTCCGATCTGGGTCCGGTGATGGCTTACGAAGCGCTAAAACATTATAGCCAGCGATCGATGACCTTCCGCTTTGTCTCCAACGTCGACGGTTCCGATTTTGCCGAATCCGTTAAGGGCCTCGATCCAGCGGAGACCTTGTTCATTGTGTCCTCCAAGACTTTTACGACGCTGGAAACCATGACCAATGCCCACACGGCTCGTGATTGGTCGTTATCGGGTCTGGGTGGCGATCCCCAAGCGGTTGCCAAGCATTTCGTGGCCGTTTCCACTAACGCGAAAAAGGTGGCCGAATTCGGGATCGACACCGAAAACATGTTTGGATTTTGGGACTGGGTTGGCGGCCGTTATTCCATGGACTCAGCGATCGGGCTTTCCAGCATGCTTGCGATCGGCCCGGAAAACTTTCGCGCTTTGCTGGCCGGTTTCCATCAGATGGATGAGCATTTTCGGAGCGCGCCGTTCGAGCATAACTTGCCGGTTCTGCTGGGACTACTAGCCGTGTGGTACACCGATTTCTTCGGTGCCGAAACCGTAGCGGTCCTGCCGTATGAGCAGTATTTGAAGCGATTCCCGGCTTACCTGCAGCAGCTGACTATGGAGAGCAACGGAAAGCACGTAACTCTGGCAGGAACCGAGGTCGATTATCCGACCGGCCCGATCTTTTGGGGAGAGCCGGGGACAAACGGGCAGCATTCGTTTTATCAGTTAATTCATCAGGGAACCCGGTTGATCCCGGCTGATTTCATTGCCTTTGTTGAAACCCTGAATCCGTTGGGGCGCCACCATGATATCTTGTTGGCGAATGTCCTCGCCCAGACCGAAGCCCTGGCTTTTGGGAAGACGCTGGAACAGGTTAAAGCCGAGGGTACGCCGGACTGGCTGGCGCCGCACCGGGTGTTTACCGGCAACCGTCCGTCCAACACCATTTTAGCCGATCGGCTCACCCCGCAAACATTGGGCAAACTCATTGCCCTATATGAACATAGTGTCTTTACTCAAGGTGCGATCTGGAATATCGACTCGTTTGATCAGTGGGGCGTTGAACTAGGGAAAGTACTCGCCCAACGCATCATCCCGGAACTCGAATCGAAAGCGGAACCGGAACTCCATCATGATAGTTCTACTAACACGCTGATTCGCCGCTATCGGAAATTGAAAAATTAGCTGCGTGTGCTCACGCGCGGCCCACGGAACGCAAACAATAAGGAATAGAAAGAACTTTTTATGCAGCTCGGAATGATTGGCCTTGGCAGAATGGGAGCGAACATGGTGCGACGTCTTTTGGTTGGGGGACATGACTGCGCCGTGTTCGATGTTTCACCGAAAGCGGTGGAGGAGCTGGTCCGGGAGGGGGCAGTTAGGGCCCCTTCCCTGGCCGATTTCGTCAAAAAACTGAGTGGGCCGCGTGCCATCTGGTTAATGGTGCCAGCGGCCATTGTGGACAAAACCATCGCGGAGCTTCTGCCGCTGCTGGATGAGGGCGATATCGTTATCGACGGTGGCAACTCTTACTACGTGGACGATATCCGGCGAGCCAACGAGCTCGCAGCTAAGGAGATCCATTACGTGGATGTCGGCACTAGCGGTGGGGTTTGGGGATTGGAACGCGGTTATTGCATGATGATTGGCGGTGAAGCCGCAGTGGTTAAGCATCTGGATCCGATCTTTGCCACGCTGGCGCCGGGAAAGGGTGAGATCGATCGCACGCCTGGCCGGGAAAAACTCACAAGCAGCGCTGAGCTTGGATATCTTTACTGTGGGCCCAACGGTGCCGGTCATTTTGTTAAGATGGTCCACAATGGGATCGAATATGGAATTATGGCAGCCTACGCCGAGGGTCTCGGAGTGTTGCGCGCTGCCAACGCTGGCCGGCAGACACATGCGGTTGATGCTGAAACCACGCCGTTACGGGATCCGGAACACTATCAATATGACCTGAATCTCGCCGACATTACCGAGGTATGGCGAAGAGGAAGTGTCATTGCTTCCTGGCTGCTGGACTTGACGGCGATCGCGTTGCTGGAGGATCCGGCTCTGGCCAAGTTCGCCGGGCGCGTGTCGGATTCCGGCGAGGGCCGTTGGACAATCAAAGCCGCTATCGATGAGGGTGTTCCCGTGCCGGTGTTGACCACGGCCCTCTATGAACGGTTCAGTTCTCGCGGGGAAGCGGATTTCCAGGACAAACTGCTTTCCGCGATGCGGTTCGAGTTCGGTGGCCACTTGGAAAAAACCGCCAAATAAGAAAGACGCCATGACAGATTTTCATTCGGACGCACTAGTATTTTTCGGTGCCACTGGTGACCTTGCGTATAAAAAGATTTTCCCTGCTTTGCACGCGATGGCCAAACGCGGGCACTTGAACGTGCCGGTGATCGGTGTGGCCAAGGCCGGTTGGGGGCTGGATCAACTTAAGGCCAGAGCACGGGATAGTGTCGAAAAACATGGAGGTCTTGATCCGGTTGCGTTCGAAAAGCTAGCCGGGCTTCTGCGCTACATTGATGGCGATTACAAAGACCCGGCGACTTTTCAAGCGTTGCGCCAGGAGTTGGGGGCAGCCCAGCATCCGGCGCACTACCTGGCGATTCCGCCGGTGGTATTCGGTCTAGTGGTTGAGCAATTAGCCAAGTCAAACTGCGATCAAGGCGCCCGCGTAATTATTGAAAAGCCTTTCGGTCGTGACCTGGCTTCTGCGCAAGACCTGAACCGGATTCTCCTTAGCATTTTTAAGGAGCAGTCGATCTTCCGGATCGATCATTATCTCGGAAAACGACCAGTCCATAACATGGTTTTCTTCCGTTTCGGTAATGCGATCCTGGAACCCTTTTGGAATCGCAACTATGTGGAAAGCGTACAGATCACCATGGCGGAGAATTTCGGGGTTCAGGGGCGAGGCGCTTTTTATGATGAGACCGGCGCTATGCGGGATGTGATCCAGAACCATTTATTTCAGGTTATGACCAACTTGGCGATGGAGCAGCCGCCCAGAACTGACAGCGAGTCTCTCCGGGACGAAAAGGTGAAGGTACTCAAAGCCATCGCCCCGTTGGAACCGAAGAATGTGGTCCGAGGTCAGTTTCACGGTTACAAAAACGAGAAAGGTGTCGCCCCGGATTCGCTGGTGGAAACATTCGCGGCGATGCAGTTGGAGATCGATTCTTGGCGGTGGAAAGGAGTTCCGTTTTATATTCGTGCCGGGAAATGTCTGCCCGTGACCTGCGCCGAGATCTTAGTTCGGCTGCGCCAGCCCCCGACAATGTATGAAGGGTATAAGCTGGCGCCTAACCATTTTCGTTTTCGCATCAGTCCCGAGATAACCGTGGCGTTCGGAATGAATAGAATCGCTATCGACACGGATACAGATAGCGAAGCCACTGAGCTAGTGGTAAGCCGGCACCCGAGTGCGAACGAGATGGATGCTTACGAGCGGGTGCTGGGCGACGCCATGGCCGGAGACGCCACGCTATTTGCTCGAGAGGATTATGTGGAGGAGGCGTGGCGGATCGTAGATCCGGTGCTGAAGGCCGGCACGCCGGTGTATGAATACCAACCTGACACTTGGGGTCCGGCCGAGGTCGAGCGATTGGTTTCCCCGCCAGGAGGCTGGCAGAACCCGGTCGTAGAAGAATGAGGCGTAACCAGAAGGAATAGCTGCCAAAGACCGCTGAGAACACAAAACAGGAACCGCAGATGAACGCAGATATACGCAGATTAAAACGGTCCTCAGATTGGCCCTACGATCGAAGCCCACAACCAAATCTGCGTAAATCCGCGTTTATTTCACCCCGGAGACTTTCGGGGCTGCGGTTCGTTTTCTTCGTGTTGTTTGTGATCTTTGGCGGCGATTCCGTATCGTATTCTTATGAAGATTGAAACATTCGCAGATGCTCAGACTGTGGCTGAGCAGGCTGCCAGGCTCATTGCTACGGAGGCGCGATCGGCCACCGCCGAGCGCGGTCGTTTTGTCTTTGCAGTCAGCGGCGGTCACACTCCCTGGATCATGTTGAAGGCTTTGGCTAAAGAGGACGTTCCCTGGGACAAGGTACATTTGGCCCAAGTCGATGAACGAGTCGCTCCCGCCGGAGATCCAGACCGAAACCTCACTCATTTGCAGGAGAGTTTGCTGGAAAATGCGCCTTTGCCTCCGGACCAACTCTACGCCATGCCGGTCGAGTCGCCGGATCTGGAAACCGGTGCCAAGGAATACGCCCAGGTGCTCCAAAAAATCTCCGGTACTCCGCCGATCTTCGATCTGGTCCACTTGGGCCTCGGACCGGATGGGCATACCGCTTCGTTGGTTCCTGGTGATCCGGTTTTGCAGGTCAGCGATGCCGATGTCGCTATTACCGGAGTTTATCAGGCCAGGCGCCGCATGACATTGACTTACCCGGTGCTCAATCGGGCCCGGCGAATCCTTTGGTTGGTAACCGGAGCGGAGAAAGTCGAGATGCTGACCCGGTTGCGCCAAGGCGATCCTTCAATTCCTTCGGGGCGCGTCAATCAAGAGAATGCCCTCGTGTTCGCCGACCGCGCGGCAACGGGAAAAGCATAATGAGAAGGGGAAAACGCTTGGTTTCATCCCTGCTGGGCCTGTCGAACTTATCCCGAAGGGATGATAGGACTGAGCCCGGGGTTTTAACCCCGGGTACCGATAAGAGAACGATCCGCCCCGGAACTATGGCGGACAGGCAGGGCGGGTTCGTGATGTGGATTATCCCGGGGTTAAAACCCCGGGCTGAATCCTTTTATCCCTTCGGGATAAGCTCTCTCCCAACCGGAGTCGGTGCCTAATTACCGAGCGAAAACAGCAAGGAATCGAGAAAATTATGCGAATTGGAATCGTTACTGATCACGGCGGATTCGCTTTGAAAGAAGAAGTGGCGAAGCGTCTGAAGGAGTCTTCTCACGAGGTCCTTGACTTAGGTGCTCATACACTGAACGAAGGGGACGACTATCCGGATTTTGTGATCCCGCTGGCGAAGGCAGTTGCGGAGGGCAGGGTCGATCGGGGTATCGCCATTTGCGGCAGCGGTGTTGGCGCGTCGGTCTGTGCGAACAAGATATCGGGAGTTCGCGCCGCGTTAATTCACGACCATTTCTCAGCCAGGCAAGGAGTTGAGGACGATCATATGAACATCCTCTGCATGGGTGGCCGGACGGTGGGTCCGGAGGTAGCCTGGGATCTGGTACAGACATTTCTGGCCGCAGAATTCAGTCAGGCCGAGCGGCATCTGCGGCGCTTAGGCAAAGTGGCTGCGCTTGAATCGGCCGCAGCCAAGCAATAATACGAAAGACAAACGCAAATGACTGATCAGGAATTGGACCGATTGTCCATAAACACGATCCGGACCCTTTCTATCGATGCCGTCCAGCAAGCCAAGTCGGGGCATCCCGGCACGCCCATGGCGCTGGCGCCTTTGGTTTACACGATCTGGAACCGGGTCATGCAGTTCGATCCGGAGGACCCGATTTGGCCAAATCGCGACCGATTCATCCTGTCGAATGGTCATGCGTCGATGCTGCTTTGGTCGGTGCTTCACCTCACTGGCACGAAGGCCGTGAATTCGGATTATGAAAGGTTGGGAGAACCCTCGGTTACCTTGGAAGACATCCGGCGGTTCCGCCAGTTGGACAGCAAGGCGCCTGGCCATCCGGAATATCACTGGGTCTCGGGGGTGGAGATGACCAGCGGCCCGCTTGGTCAAGGCGTCGCCACAAGCGTTGGTATGGCCATTGCCCAAAAATGGCTGGCCAGCCGGTACAATCGGCCCGGCTTCGACCTCTTCGATTATCGCATTTACGCAGTGTGCGGAGATGGCTGTATGATGGAAGGAGTGGCTTCCGAAGCTGCTTCGCTGGCGGGTCATCTCGGCCTAAGCAATCTTTGCTGGGTCTACGATAACAACCACATCACCATTGAGGGCAACACCCGGATCACTTTCACGGAGGATATAGCAACTCGTTTCTTAGGCTACGGCTGGAATGTTTTGAGAGTCGGCGACGCCAACGATATGGATCGGATCGAACAAGCTCTGCTGGTTTTTCAGCGGACGACCGATCGGCCGACCTTTATCATCCTAGATAGCCATATCGGCTACGGTTCTCCACACAAACAAGATACAGCCGAGGCGCATGGAGAGCCGTTGGGAGAGGAAGAGGTCCGTCTCACGAAACGCGGCTATGGATGGCCTGAAGACGCGAAGTTTCTGGTGCCAGATGGAGTTCGGGAACATTTCGCAGCGGGCATCGGCGCGCGCGGGGCGAAAGCGCATCGACGATGGGCTGACCTTTTCTCAGCCTACGCGACGAAGAATCCCGAGCTCGCCAACGAGATTGATCTTATGCAGCGGCGGCAGTTACCACTGGGTTGGGATAAGAATCTGCCGGTTTTCCCCGCTGATCCAAAGGGCATCGCCGGCCGAGAAGCTTCCGGCAAAGTGCTCAACGATTTGGCGCAGAATATACCTTGGTTTCTGGGCGGATCAGCGGACCTCGGCCCGTCTAACAAGACCACTTTGAAGTACGAGGGGGCCGGAGATTTTCAGGCTGATACTCCTACAGGTAAGAATCTGCATTTCGGCATCCGGGAACACGCCATGGGCGCAGTGGTTAACGGGCTAGCGCTATCAAAGCTCCGGCCCTTTGGCGCCACGTTCTTTATCTTCTGCGATTATGCCAGGCCTGCTATCCGCCTTTCCTCGTTGATGGAACTTCCAACCCTTTTTGTCTTCACTCATGATGCCATGGGTGACGGCGAAGACGGCCCAACCCATCAACCCGTAGAGCAATTGGCATCGTTGCGAGCCATCCCCGGCTTGGTAACGCTGCGGCCTGGTGATGCTAACGAAGTGGTCGAAGCCTATCGCTACATACTTGAGTTGCGCCATCAGCCGGCGGTTTTAGCGTTGTCGCGCCAGCCGTTGCCAACGCTCGATCGAACCAAGTATGCGCCCGCTAGTGGGGTCGCCCAGGGTGCCTATGTCTTGGCAGATGCTCCCGGGGGCAATCCCGAATTGATTCTGATCGCTTCCGGAAGCGAGGTGAGCCTCGCCGTTGAAGCCTACGAGGAGCTAATCAAGGATGGTGTCCGCGCTCGAGTGGTCTCGATGCCGTCGTGGGATATTTTCGAGCGCCAGACCGTGGAGTATCGGAATAGTGTCCTGCCGCCGAGCATCAAAGCCCGGGTTGCCGTCGAGCAAGCCTCGACTTTCGGATGGGAACGTTACGTCGGTGATAAAGGTCGGGTGATCGGCATGCACACGTTCGGAGCATCGGCGCCGCTCAAGGAGTTACAGAAGAAATTTGGGTTTGAACCAGATCAGGTGGTGGCCGTAGCGAAGGAGGTCTTGGGAGTTTAGAAGATGGTTACCGCGGACGAATCAATGAACCGGGAATTATTGGCCGCTGAGAGATGGGATTATGAGACGTCTGCCCCGAAGGGGCAACCGGACTTAGCCCAGGGTTTTAACCCTGGGTCGGACGTTTTTATGCGGTGTGCCCTGAAGGGGCACTAGACTGGAGGTGCGCCAATGACCGAAATGCAAACACCCCATGAAGCAACGCCGTCTGGCGCCACTTTCAGGGCGCTTACTCTTTCCCTAACTAACGCAGGGTTAAAACCCTGGGCTGAGTCCTTTAGCCCCTTTGGGGCGTGCCCCTTGTCTCTGCACATTTTGGAATCGCGAACCATCGATGAGGCAAACCGAAAACCGTGAACCGCGAATTGTGAACTTCTAAATGAAGCCTTATACCAATAAAGATCCGATCCAATTAGTCCTGGCCGATGTCGACGGGACATTGGTTACGCAGGAGAAAGTGTTGACCGCCAAAGCAAAAGAGGCGGTGACGAAATTGAAGGAAGCAGGAATCACTTTTGCTATCACGAGCGGGCGACCGCCGGGCGGTATGCGAACCGTGATTAAGGAATTAAATCTAACCACGGTGGTCGCTGGTTTTAACGGAGGAGTTTATGTCACCCCCAGGCTGGATCCGATAGTGACGCGTGACTTGCCAAAGGATGCCGCTACCCGTGCAGTTGAGCTGATTCAGGAGCATGGCTTAGTCGCCTGGCTTTACACGGATACAGTTTGGTATGTCCAGGATCCCAAAGGGCCGCATGTTGATCGCGAAAGCTGGACGGTCGGATTTGGGCCCGAAGTAGCTTCTGATTATACGCCTTACCTTGGACAAACGGCGAAGATAGTTGGTGTCAGTGACGACCATGAGGCAGTGGCAGCCTGCGAAAAGATAGTTCAACAAGAGCTCGGCCACCAGGTTTCGGCGGCGCGCTCGCAGCCCTATTATCTGGACGTTACCCACCCCGCAGCTAACAAAGGCGCGGTGGTGGACTTTCTATCCTCGGTTTATCTCATACCCACCAGCGCTATCGCCACGATCGGTGACATGCCCAACGATGTGCTGATGTTCGAGAAAAGCGGGATGAGTATCGCCATGGGCAACGCCAGCACAGCGGTGCAGGAAGACGCTAACTTCGTTAGTCACTCCAACGAGGAGGAAGGTTTCGCCCATGCCATGGAGGAATTTGTCTTGAGGCACGGCGCGGCCTAGCCGCGCCAAATAAATTGCCGACCACACGCGGCAATCAGGAAAATACGTTCGAGCAATACCTAATAACCCTTTCCTAACCTATTAAGATTATGGCGGAGCACGCGCACACTGTCGTTATTGTTGGTGGAGGTTTTGGTGGTCTAGGCGCTGCCAAGGCTCTCCGGAATGCACCGGTGCAAGTCATCCTGATTGACCGTTCCAATCATCATTTATTTCAGCCTTTGTTGTATCAAGTGGCGACGGCAGTGCTCGGACCCTCGCAAATCGCGTCGCCGATTCGGAGCATATTGCGCAATCAAAGTAATCTGACCGTTATCATGGGAGAGGTTACCGGGGTGGATAAGGATCAACGGAAAGTGACACTTAACGATGTGGATAGGACTGGAGTACTGCTCTCCTATGATTCTCTCATTCTGGCTACAGGCGCACAGCACAGCTACTTTGGGCACGACGAATTCGAGCGTTATGCGCCGGGCCTGAAATCTCTGGCCGACGCGGTGGCGGTTCGAAACAAGATCCTGAATGCCTTCGAGCAAGCCGAAGCGGAGGAGGATCCTAGCCGGCACCGGGATTTACTAACTTTTGTGCTAGTCGGCGCTGGTCCCACCGGAGTGGAAATGTCGGCCGCGATTGCGACTCTGGTTCAGAATAGTCTGAGATCAGATTTCCGGCGGATTGATCCAACCACTGCGCGAGTTGTTCTGGTGGATCGCTCGAAACGTGTTTTGGGGTCGTTTTCTGAGAATTTATCCGAAGCGGCTCATAATAGGCTTAAGAGCCTGGGAGTTGAAATCCTGCTGGAGCGCGGTGTCGACCAGATCGACGCAGAGGGAGCGATCGTCGCGGGTGAACGTATCGCCAGCAAGACCGTTATATGGACAGCGGGTGTAACTCCTTCGCCAGCCGGCAAGTGGCTAAACGTGGAAACGGATCACTCCGGCCGCGTCCGCGTTCTGAATGATCTGACGGTCCCAGGGCATCCGGAGGTGTTTGTTGTCGGCGATACGTCATCGCTGGATCAAGATGGCAAGCCGCTTCCCGGTGTGGCGCAGGTCGCGATGCAGCAAGGCAAATATGCAGGAAAGCTGATTCACCGGCGGCTCTCGGGCGAATCCGCACCCGGACCATTTCGTTACTTCGACAAAGGGAATATGGCTGTCGTCGGCAAAGGGTTTGCCATCCTGCAAACGGGCAAGCTAGCGATCAGCGGGTTTGTGGCTTGGATGGCATGGGCGGCCATCCATCTCGAATTCTTGGCCCAGAGCAGCCTGCGGGTGAGTGTTTTTGTACAGTGGGTCTGGACCTATCTCACTGGTCAACGCGGTTCGCGGATTATCGTTAACCATCACGCGACTCCCGTGACGCCGGCGGAAGAAGCACCGGCGGAGACAGCGAAGGAAGGGCCCGCTGTAGTTTCAAATCGGTGACAAGCTTATGCAATCAGTTATCCAGAAAAGCGAAGTGTCCGGAGCAAACCAGCCCCGGCGGTTTGTTCAGATTATTGCCGGGACCGCGGCGTTAGCCGGGCTTCTCTTCGGCTTTGATACCGGAGTCATTTCCGGCGCCATTCTTTTCATTAAGGGAGCATTTGGGTTAACCCCATTTGCAGAAGAGGTGTTAGTCAGCGCAGCCCTGGTCGGCGCGGTTTGCGGTGCAACTCTGAGCGGCCGCTTTACCGATGTGCTCGGACGCAAACGCGCGATTCTCATCACCGCGGCGATCTTTACGGTCGGTTCAATTCTCTGCGCGGTCGCTGGAAATATCCCGGTATTAATCGTGGGACGTTTGGTGGTAGGCGTCGCCATCGGTGTCGCCTCTTATACGGCCCCTCTATACATCAGTGAAATGGCGCCGCCAAATTTGCGCGGTGCACTGGTTACCCTAAACCAACTTGCCATTACCTCGGGTATCCTATTGGCGTACGTAGTCGACGCAATATTCGCTCCAACTGACGGATGGCGATTCATGTTCGCCTTCGGCGCTCTTCCCGCTATCATACTTGGACTAGGAATTGCCCTGCTCCCGGAGAGCCCGCGCTGGCTATTGCTCCATAAGCACAAAGAAGAGGCCATCAAAGTTCTGACCCGGATTCGCGGAACTTCTGATGTGATGCCGGAGGTTAACGAAATCTTGGAACACGCAGAGCCGGGTCACGGTAAGCTTGCGGATTTGTTTTCGCCCATCGTGTTGCCAGTTCTTTTCTGTGGCATCGCACTCGCCGTCATTCAACAAATCACCGGAATCAATACGGTCATTTACTATGCTCCGACCATCTTCCAGTCGGCCGGTTTTCATTCAGCGGAAAGCTCCATTATTGCCACTGCCGGGGTCGGGCTGGTTAACGTTTTGATGACCATAGTTTCTATCCCGCTGATCGACCGGGTTGGACGCCGGCCATTATTATTGATCAGCTTGAGCGGAATGGGGATCTCGCTAGCTGCACTTGGTCTCGGCTTCGCCATTGGCGGCGACGCCTTGAAGTGGATCGGTGTACTGAGCTTGGCCGTTTATATCGCTTCCTTTGCCATCGGGTTGGGACCGGTTTTCTGGCTCTTAATTTCGGAGATTTTCCCGCTCAGTGTGCGTGGTCAGGCAGCGAGCGTTGCGACTATGGCCAATTGGCTAAGCAATTTTGTGGTGTCACTCACGTTCTTGACTTTGCTAAACGCGCTTGGCAGCGTCTGGACTTTCCTACTATACGCGGTGTTGTGCGGAGTTGGTGTTTGGTTTTGTCTTCGCTTTGTTCCTGAGACCAGAGGAGTGCCTCTTGAATCGATCGAACGAGATCTGCGCGCCGGCGTGCCGCTGCGGAAGTTAGGATCGGGCGGTAGTCAGTGAGAGGTGGTCTAGGCCCTCGCAAGGTGCTTCGTACTCGTTCTCCCGACTTCGCCCCGTCGTTCGAAACTCCGGAAGGCTATGTCGGACAAGCCGGGAGGCTACGTCGGGCAGGCTGTCGTCGAATCCGGCCACGCGGAGTGATGGAGTATTGGGCAAAGTCCGAATTGCACCCGCGCGCGGACGCCGGGTGCAATTCCCAATTGGCGCAGCACTCCAACACTCCATCCCTCCCTTGGATGCCAATTTTTCTTCGAAAATGGGTATTTAAAAGCGGTCAGAATGAGTACTATCAATCGGAGTCTTTTCGGGACAGGTTGAATCGCCCACCATTTATTCTGAGGCAATGCACAGAACTGGCTCAAAGTTTGGACGAAGTTGTGTACTGGCGGTAATTCTTTTCGCCACGAGCATGCAGGTAGAGCTGTATGGCCAGCGCGCTGCGAAACTGAGCCCGAAAGTGATGGCTGTCATCAACGCGCCACTGCTCGAGTTGAAAGACGATGATGCGCCGCTTCTCCGCCTGAAGAAGGAGCGGTTTAACGCCGCCCTGAAGGAAGCAAAGGCGCGACTTGATCTTTACAAGCGCGGTTTGACGCGTATACCCGAGTTAATTGATGTGGGCGAAAGGCTATTCGCCGCTGAGCTAGACCTTTACGACCAGCCGGAACAAAAGGAAAAAGTGTTGGAACGTCAATTGGACGTTTATACTGAGGCTGAAACAAATCTCGAGAAGCAGGTGAAGGAGGGTCTGGCAACGGAAGCTGACCTCGAACGTTTGCGATACAATAAATTGTCGATTCAGATTGAGCTGTCTAAATCGAAGAACGGAGGCGATGATCGCCAATCCAAAGCCCAACCCACACCGGAATGAAGCACTTCGCCGCGGTGAAACAGCTCCAGACGAAATTGGCAACTTTGAAGGATGCGGGATCGAACGTGTGAAGCCGTGAGGCCAGCACGGAATCCGGAACGCCAGGCCCTCACCATGAAATGGTCAAAAACGAGGTTCCGCCCTGTCGAATTGGATCCGCACGACTAGGTTCCTACTTGGAACACCAACGGGTCAACCGAAAGCTCCTTGACGAGTTTGGCTCGGAGCGCCGTTATCAATTCCTGGTCGACCGAGCTCGGAAAAAGCATCCCGAGATAGGTTCCGGTATGCGCTGCCACCAATCCTAGCGCATGGAAGTCATCCGCTAACCGGTGAGTCACAGAGAAACCTCTTTTCGGCAAGAGCTGATTGTTCAGTTCAGCGCTCCGAGTCGAGGCATGGAATAGCGCGGCTAACTCATTCGTTCGCATGAGCGAGTAAAGTTCTTTGTATTCGTGGCTAAAACGACGGCGCGCGAAGTCCAAGTGTTGAACGGCCACAGTATCCACGTGTTCCCTGGGGCTGGTGTCCCAGGCAAGAAGGACGCAATGAGGTGAGGTTCCCGCCACCGAGAAACTTCCGGTGACCGGGTTAGTGGCAATGACTAGCTCCGGTCGAAAAAGAAAGTCAGAGCGCTCAACCCGGCACATCACCTGAAAAAGCGTGGCCTCGCTGACATCAAGGTTTCGGTGATGTCTTATCGCCAAAAGAGCGGAGGCGATATCAACACTGCTGGAGCCCAGCCCTTTTCCAGCCGGTGGTGAGTTCCGAATCGTGATTCGATAGTTACACTCCGCCGCGAACCCGCAAGTAACCGCCATTTCGTTCACTGCCAATGCGGTCTTCTGCTTCGAGCTGATCGAGTGTGGCTCCGCCACAATCGAAAGATCTGCAGCCGGTTCGATTGCCGTCAGGGTTTGGAACGGAGAGGAAGTCGTGGTAAACGGAAAAACGATAGGATCTCCGTTTTCGTCGGTTCCCTGGAGCCACTCGCCGACTTTGCCGGTGACCCATTGATATTCACCGTTTGGCGTTTGGCGTTCGGGGTCTGGCGTTCGGCGTTGCACAGCTGCAGGCATCGATTGGCAATAGGTCAAACAGATCACATAAGTCAAACGGGCCCTATAAGAGGAATAAGTCCGAGGGCGCGTGGGCCGACTCGCGCAACGCCAAACGCCAAACGCCAAACGCCTAGCGGTCCTTGACAGCCCTGCCAAACCATGGTGGACTGGAATCGGTTTTTTGAAAGTTACACACCCGTGGATTCATGGAAGACCGTGAGAACCGGTCACAGTAGCGCTGCGGTATCGAGCTACGATTCTCCGCTGTGAGTTTGGTCACAGAAGCCAATCAATCGTAAGATTGGTGAAGGCTGGAGAAAAGGCGTCCCTATAGGGCAAATGCTCGGAGTCCGAATACTTGAGCACGGGTATTTTCACCGGATCGCGTATTAGCGATCACGAGAAAACTTCATCGCAATAATGAAGCGTGAAATGAATGACCACCGAGCCACCATCAAATAAGAGCCAGATCGTCGCAGCGGCCGCTTCCGAGGAATTTTCTAACCTCGACCAAGATGTCATCCACCGGTTGATTCTCGCTCGCCGGGACATCCGACAGTTTCGTTCCGAGCCGATCAGTGAAAATGCCCTGGTTCGAATCCTAGGCGCAGCTCATGCCGCACCGTCAGTCGGCCTGATGCAGCCTTGGAATTTTATCCTGATCGAATCGCTCGATATCCGTCAGCAAATCAAGAGCAGTTTTGCCGCAGTTAATGCGCGTGAACAAAGCAAGCTCGCCGGCGATCCACGAAGCAATCTCTATGGCTCCTTGAAATTGGAGGGTATTTTGGAAGCGCCGCTGAACATTGCAGTCACCTGCGATCATTCCCGAGGCGGACCATTTGTTCTCGGACGCGCGCCGATGCCACGCACGGCTGCGTACAGTGTCTGCCTCGCGATCGAAAATCTTTGGTTAGCTGCTCGGGTTGAGGGAGTCGGAGTCGGCTGGGTGAGCATTCTGGATCCTGAAGCAGTCACCAAGATTCTAGGGCTACCTTCAGAGGTAGAACTGGTTGCTTATCTTTGTATCGGTTATCCAATCGAGTTTCGCCCGAAACCGTTACTTGAAGAAGTGGGGTGGCGGAATCGTGAACAGTTACAGCCATTCGTGTTTGCCAACCGGTGGGGTAACCCGAGGAAGTTAGAAGATCGGCCAGCTGCTCTATTGAAAGAACCTCTTCCGGAGCCGGACACCGCCATCACAGAAGGAGCTCGCCTCAAGATCGCTCGAAAAACAAAGCCACTGGGATCACTCGGCGTTTTGGAGAACATCGCCGTGCGATTAGCAACGCTGCAGCGGACCTTGGAACCGAAGCTCACCCGCAAACGCATCTGCATCTATGCCGGCACTCACGGAATAACTGCTGAAGGTGTCAGCGCTTATCCTGGTGAGGTGACAAGTCAGATGGTTTTAAACTTTCTGCAAGGAGGAGCCGCTATCAACGTTCTCGCCCGCCATGCAGGGATCGATCTGAACATCATCGATACTGGAGTCGATGCGGTTTGGCCGGAGGAAATTGTACATGCGCCAAACTTTTTTATCCGGTCTATCCGGCGTGGCACTCGGAACTTTTTGAACGAACCCGCGATGTCACCAGTGGAATGCGAGCAAGCGATCGGTATCGGGCGCGAACAGGTCCAAAGGGCGCAGGCCGACGGGATAGAAGTCCTAGGAATCGGTGAGATGGGTATCGGTAACACGACGGCTGCGTCCGCTTTACTGGCTGCGCTCTGCGGATTCAGCCCGGCAGAAGCGGTAGGACGCGGGACTGGAGTTAGCGATGCGGTTCTCGCCCGCAAAATTGACGTTGTTAGTCGAGCGATTGAGCGCCATTGGGCCGCTGCCTCGGGCGAGCTCGGGCTTTATTGGCTTCAGGTGGTGGGAGGGTTTGAGATTGCGGCGATGACCGGCGCTATCCTGGCGGCGGCAGAAATCAGTCTACCACTGGTAGTCGATGGGTTCATTGCGACCGCCGCGGCCGCGGCCGCTTTTCAAATCAATCCGCACTCTCGTCACGTCTGTTTCTTTAGCCATCGCTCTGACGAACAGGCTCACGGAAAGGCTCTGCGCGCACTCCAGGTCGAACCGTTACTTGACCTAAAAATGCGGCTTGGCGAAGGAACCGGAGCGGCGCTGGCTATGCCGGTGTTGGAAGCAGCGGCCAAGGTGCTTTGTGAGATGGCGACGTTCGATACCGCCAATGTTTCCGGCGCTGTTTCTGACCAGGAATCGTCAAATGAATGAGACTGGTCCGGTTACGGTGGCGCGCCGCCAGATAAACACGTTTCTGGCGGCGGTGATGTTCCTCACCCGTTTGCCGGTCGCCCGGTTCCATCAATTTCGGGATGAAGACCTCGCTTCCTCGACGGTTTATTTCCCGGTTGTAGGGGCGTTGATTGGGCTGGCCGGCGGACTCGCTTTGCTGGTATCGGCCGTTACGCCGTCATTTTTTGCCGCCCTAATTTCAATGCTCGTAACCATCTGCCTCACCGGTGGTTTGCACGAGGACGGGCTGGCAGACTCGGCCGACGGCCTGATTGGCGGCCTGGATTCAAAAAGCCGGCTCGCAATCATGAAGGATAGCCGGATCGGCACGTATGGGGCGTTAGCTCTGTGGTTTTCTCTGACGGCAAAACTGGTTTTGGTGCAGTCCTTGTTGGCGGTTAACCTGGTCACAGCTGTCAGGACCAGCGTGATTGCCCATTGCCTGGGACGGGGTGCGACAGTTGCTCTGCTCGCCAGTCTTCCCTATGTCCGGTCAGAGCCTTCTAAATCCAGTCGTTTCGGCAATCAAGTCACATTCCGCCAACTCGCTGTTGTCCTCGTTTTTGCTACTGTCCTTTCGCTTTTGCTGTTGGGTGTGCACGGAGTGCTCTGCCTGGCTGCCGCCATTGTGGTCACGTTCGTCTGTGGCCTCTACTTCAAACAAAAAATCGCAGGAATCACCGGAGACTGTCTGGGCGCAGCCAATCAATTGGTCGAACTGAGCGCCTATCTTTCTCTGGTCACCCTGCAGAAACCCTGAACGCCCGTGCACGGATTCATCCATTTTGTCCTAGGTGGTAGTCGAAGCGGTAAGAGTCGCCGAGCCGAATCATTGGCTAACGCTTCTGGTCGAGCCGTCGCCTACATCGCCACTTATGTCGTCGACCCCACCGATGAGGAGATGTGTCGCCGTGTGGAACGGCATCGGCAGCAACGACCGCTTGACTGGAAAACGATTGAGAACCGGTTCGACCTCGAGAACGTCGTCAGAGAGACCGCAGATGTTCTATTGCTCCTGGATTGCCTGACCCTATGGCTCTCCTTCCGACTCACGACCGGAAGTTCTCCCGAGCAGATATTGAGCGACCTTGAGCAGACGCTGCTGGTGGTTCGTAAGCTAGAGCGATCTTTCATCATTGTTAGTAACGAGGTGGGGGCCGGAATTGTGCCCTTAACGACCGAGAGTCGCACCTTCCGCGATCTATGTGGCTCGGCTAATCAGTTAGTGGCCGCCCGTGCTACTACGGTTGAGTTAATCGTAGCGGGATTGCCTTTAGTATTGAAGGGAGACGCCTAACGATGTCACAGGCGTTTCATGGTGGCGGTATTCGGCACGCAGCTGAGCAGTTTGGGCTCCGCTCCGAGTCCTTTGTCGATTTCAGCTCCAATATGAACGTGTTGGCGCCGGAGATTGCCGCTGACGACTGGGAACGATGGATCACAGAAGTCCACCGATATCCCGAGCCGGCTAATCTTAGCCGACAGCTCGCTGACTTCTATGATGTCAGGGCCGAACATGTTCTTCCTACGGCTGGCGCGATCGAGGCTCTGTATCTCTGCGCCCGGTTGTTTAGCGGACGTAGAATCGCGGTTGTGGAACCTGGCTTCAGCGATTACAGCCGGGCGTTTAGTGCCGTTCCCTGCTCAATTGACAGGATTCTGTTAACTCAGGATCTTTGGGCGAGCTCTAGCCAGGTATGGGCCGATCGGTTAGCACCGTTTGACGTGGTGGTTCTAGGCAATCCCAACAATCCCACCGGGACTTTCCGAAGGCTCGCTGAACTCACAGCTCTGTTCGACCGGCGCTGGGCACGACCAAAGCACTGGATTATCGATGAAGCGTTTATCGAATTTGTGATCGGCTCCGGGCACGAGACATTGCTCAGCCGGCTCGCCGACTATCCTGCGCTGATCGTGTTACGCTCGCTAACTAAAAGTTGGCATATCCCAGGGCTTCGCTTCGGTTTTCTGGCCACCGCCGGTCCGATGCCGGACCTGCAAAGGATGCAGCCGCCTTGGAGCGTCAACAGCTTAGTTCACGCCTGGACCAGAGAGTTTCTTCGCGAGGAACGCCGCGCTGAATATCTGGCTTCACTCCGAATGTTAGCCAAGCTGCGCAGCGATTTCGAAGCCAATCTCCGGCGCATTCCTGGGATAACCGTTTATCCGTCAGCTGCTAATTTCCTGTTGTTAGAACTGACCGATCCTTCCCTCAGCGCTGATCAAATCTACTTTGGGCTCGGTTGCCGCGGGATCTTAGTGCGGATCTGCGACTCTTTTTACGGAATGCCCAAAGGACGATTCCTTCGCGTTGCGGTTAGGACGGCGTCCGAAAATGAACGGCTGGTTGATCTCCTGTCTGTGATTTGTGCTGCCCGGAGCCGCCAGACCGTTTCCGACCATGAAATGGTTTAACATAACAGCGCAGGCATCCATCGGATTTCGCCGCGAAGCGGCTACAGATCATAGCCCAGGGCTTCAGCCCTGGGTTAGGTGGTCGGTGAATTCGCCCCGAAGGTGGCGTCCGAAGGTTGGTTCTAACTTAACAGGTCAAATATTTGCCGGTGGGACGGTCCACAGGTACATCTTTCGCCCCTACAGGGCGAGTTTTGTGGCGGGCGTATACCCAGGCCTAAAGGCCTGGGCTATAATGTATAACCCGCCGCGGCGGGTAAATCGGATAGATCGCAGAGCTAAAGCTCTGGGTGGTTCTCGCAGACCATTTAATGGTCGAGAACTGCCCAAACCAGTGAACATTTATCGTGATTCAGTCCGATGAAAGCGCTCACTGTTCTGGGTACATCGTCGAATAGTGGTAAGAGCTGGTTGGCCACTGCTCTCTGTGCCTGGCTGCGGCGTCGCGGGATACGGGTCGCTCCCTTTAAGGCGCAAAATATGTCCAATAATTCATACGTCACGCTGGACGGTGGCGAGATTGGACGTGCTCAGGCGGTGCAGGCAGAAGCGTGTGGCTTAACTCCCACTGTTCAGATGAATCCCATTCTGCTCAAGCCATCCGGCAACCTGGGATCACAACTCATCTTACTGGGAAAACCGCAGGAGCATCTGCTGGCGACCGAATATTATACTCTCGTCGATAAGCTCTGGTTAGTCGTCCGTGACGCGTTGGAGTATTGGGAAGATCGCTGTGACGTCCTGATCTTAGAAGGCGCCGGTAGCCCGGTGGAGCTCAATCTAATGGGACGAGACATTGTGAATCTACGCCCCATTCACTATTTGGATGGCCGGTCGGTCCTCGTTGCGGACATTGAGCGCGGTGGGGTTTTTGCACAAATTGTGGGCACCTGGACGCTGTTCAATCCGGCAGATCGAGATCGTTGTCTGGGCGTAATCGTTAATAAATTCAGGGGCGATATCTCTCTGTTTGCCGATGCGCCGAAATATTTGGCGGAGCGTATCCCAGTTAACTATTTGGGTGTACTTCCTTATTTCAACCATCTTCAACCGGAGAGCGAAGACAGCCTTTGCCGGGAAGCCGAAGAGAGCGCTCAAGGCGAAAAGATAGCCTGGATCCGGCTACCGCATTTAGCCAACTCCCAAGATTGCCAGCCGTGGCTATTGGACCACGGAATTCGAGTACAATGGGTAGACCACCCAAACCAGTTGGCGGACGCCAGAGTTATTGTTTTGCCTGGCAGCAAGAATACCATTGCCGACTTGGATTGGCTCCGTAAAACCGATTTCGATGCCGCCATCCAACAAGCCGCTAAGCGAGGTACTCCCATCGTGGGTATTTGCGGCGGTTACCAGATCTTAGGTGAATGGGTTCGCGATCCTGAAGGGGTCGCCGGTAGTCGTGGGGTTTTGCCCGGGCTCAATTTGCTCCCGATTCAGACCACATTTTCTCCAACCAAAACGGTGTCTCAGGTCCAGGTGCATTGGGGCGCTGATCGTTGGAGCGCCTACGAAATACATATGGGGCTTACTGTGCTAACGCAGAGCTGCGGCCCGTTGACTCAGGTGGAAAATGGTCAGGGTACTAAGCCCGAGGGATGTCGTCGAAATCATGTCTGGGGCACTTACCTGCATGGAGTCTTTGAATCGCCGGCGGTGAGATCCGAATTAGCTAGCCTGGCCGGCCTAAAAAGTTACTCGGCGGCTCAAGTCTCCTGGCGCGAGCATCTGGAGCAGATGTACGCACGGATGGCTGACGTTTTGGAAGAGCACGTGAAGGTGGATGGAATTTGGAAATATGTGGCTGCTTAATCCGTCCCAGATCGTTGCTGCTCTTACCGTGGACCTGGTGGTCGGCGATCCGCAGGGGTGGCCGCATATCGCCAGATGTGCCGGTGTCCTCTCGGCAGCTTACGAAAGAGGGCTCACCCGGCATTTCTCCCGGAACTTCTTACTAGGCCTCTTATTCTGGATCCTAGTGGTGGGAACGGTGCTAGCTGGATACGCTGTTATTCGCTTCATCTGCTTTTTGATCAGCCCGATGGCGACCTACGTCTTCGACACGTTGATCATCTATCAGGCAGTCGCAGCTAGAGATCTGCACAACCATGCTAAAACCGTCTGGCAAGCGCTCGTTTCTGGCGATCTAAGCGCGGCTCGCCACCGACTTTCCCATATCGTTGGCCGAGATACGCGGGACCTCGATGCCGCCGAGATCAGCCGGGCGACGATCGAGAGCGTAGCGGAAAGTCTGGTCGATGGAATTGTTGCGCCTTTGTTCTGGGCCGTCGTTGCCGGTGCACCCGGAGCGCTAATCTATCGTACGGCTAACACGCTGGACTCGATAGTGGGCCATCGGACACCCGCCTACGAGAAATTTGGGAAAGCATCTGCTCGGATTGATGATCTGTTGAATTGGGTACCGGCGCGCATCTGTGCGTTGATACTTTGTCTGTTCCGCCTCCCGGCCAGTTGGCCGAAGGTTCAACGAGAGGCAGCAGCGCATACCAGCCCAAATGCCGGATGGCCGGAAGCCGCTATGGCCTACGCGTTAGGCATCCGGTTAGGCGGTACCAATTTTTACGACGGTGAGGCCGTTCACGGACCGATCTTTAACGTATCAGGTCGAGCCGCCGGTGTAAGTGATATTAAGAGGAGTTTGAGTCGGATCTGGTGGCTGGTATTCGTTGCAGCGGCAGCACTTTCGCTGCAGGCCTCGATCCGATTCTATCTAACTCCGGCAACCGAGGCGATAAAGGGCGCCTTTGCGGAACGAACAAAATGAAGGTAGTCCGACTAACCATGAAATGGTTTAACAGAACAGCCCAGGGCTTTAGCCCTGGGAATCGGCAAAAGAAACCCCGCCCTGAAAGGGCGACCGACATGCGTGGGGTTGCATCTTGGCGACGACATTTATTGCCACGGCGCGAAGGACCCGATTCTATCGCCCTTTCAGGGCGAGCTCCCGTGGGCGCCTTCCCCAGGGCTAAAGCCCTGGGCTGTTCCGCATACGCCCTTCGGGCGAAAGCAGCGACCATCGAGATCCATCTATGAACAGCGAACGAGCGCGCCTCAAACAAGGTGCTTTTCAAATCTACACCGGAGAGGGCAAAGGCAAAAGCACCGCCTCCATGGGGCTCATGCTGAGAGCGCTGGGTTGCGGACTCAAAGTTTACTATCTGCGGCTGATCAAGCCACGATGGAAGACCGGGGAGCTGGCCATCTGTGCCGAATTACATCCAAACCTGACTTTTAGAAATGTAGAGCAAGACTGGATCCTATCCAAGAGCCGCCACATCCCTGAACATGTCGCGGCTATGCGAACCGCGCTCGCAGCGGAAATGGACAGTTTGGAAGCTGTTATGTTGAGCGAGGAATATGATCTGGTGATTGTCGATGAAATTAACTACTGCATCCATCGCGAACTGATATCGCTGGAACGGGCAATTCGGCTGGTGGAAAAGCGTCCCGAAAAGGTAGAGCTGGTTTTTACGGGCCGCTATGCCGCTGACCCGTTGATTGAAAGAGCAGGGGTAGTTACGGAAATGCGGAAGATCAAACATCATTTTGATCAAGGCGTCACGGCGCGGAGAGGAATCGAATTTTGACGGCGACTGGTCATCCCGGATTAATCGTGGCCGGCATGCAGAGCAGTGACGGGAAGACGGCGATCACCTGTATGCTCTTAGCCGCCCTCCGCGCTCGTGGTGTACCTGTGCAACCGTTTAAGGTAGGTCCGGACTTTATTGACCCCGGTTACCACACCACCATTGCGGGGATCACCTCTCGAAATCTTGATGCCTGGCTCATGGGAGATGATGGGATCGTCGCCGACGTTTTGGCCGCCGGCCGGGATCGCGTCTCCATCGTTGAAGGAGTGATGGGATTATTTGATGGGAGTGATGCCAAGTCGGATGAAGGCAGCACGATGGCCGTAGCCCGGTTGTTAGATCGCCCGGTTGTACTGGTGGTCACGGCAAAGAAGTCTGGACGGTCTCTGGCGGTTGCTTTGCGCGGGTTCATGCAAGAAGCGGGAACTAACCGAATCGCGGGTGTGATTTTGAACGGCGTTAGCGGCGGTAGCCACCTAGACTATCTACGTGAGGCGATTGAGCCGCTCGATGTCCCCGTGCTGGGCGCATTGCCGTACTGCCCCGAACTGGTCTGGCATGAACGGCATCTCGGGTTACAAGCCAGTCAAGAATGTCAGCTACCATCATGGCAGGTATTAGCTTCGCTGGCAGAACAGCATCTTGATGTTAACGCCTTTCTAGAACTTGCCCAAAGCGCGGTGGCCGCTCCGCGATTGCCTCCTCGGACCGAGGTCGACCTCGCCCGGCAGTTGCCGGATCACGCCAGGCGAAGCGGAGGCGGAAGCGACGTGCGTTCCGCAGGAACGAAGCTGCGCATCGGCGTCGCTATGGATGAAGCTTTTCATTTCTATTATCAGTCGAATCTCGATTACCTGATTCAGGTAGGCACGGAGCTCATCAAATTCTCGCCGCTGCACGATTCTGCTTTGCCGGCTAATTTGGACGCAATTTTTCTTGGTGGTGGGTTTCCGGAGATCTTTGCCTCTGAGCTGGCGCAAAACCATTCATTCCGGGCCGAGCTACGGTCCGCCATTGAACAAGGACTTAACTGCTATGCGGAGTGTGGCGGCTTGATGTTACTAGCAGAGGAACTGATTGCCCTCGATCAGAAAGTATATCCGATGGCCGGTGTCATTCCTGGGGCGGTGCAGATGACAGAGTCGCTAAAGCATTTTGGATATTGCGTTTGCTCGGAATCGAATAGCGATCCGGGTAATTCCTATCGTGGCCACGAGTTCCATCACTCGTTCTGGGTAGGTGAAACGGAACACGCGAACCTATGGAGTGTCCGACGCAAGCGGACCGGTGTTTCTCGGCGGGAAGGATTTTCTATGGCGAACCTGCATGCTTCTTACGTGCACTTGCACTTTCGAACCGGCGGCGCCGTACTCCGACCACTCTTAAACAGCGAAAGGAGCGAAGTTCTATGATCTGTTGTGTTGGCGTCGGGCCAGGCGATCTCGGCTTCTTGACCCGAAAAGGCCAAGAGTTAATTCAAGGGGCCGGTATTGTTGCCGGATTCACCGCGGTAGCGGATCTGGTTCGTTCTCTGGTCAGGCCGGATGCTCGGGTCATCACGATGAGTTACAAAGACCAAGTGGAACGACTACAGGAAGTCGCCCGCCTGCATCGCGCCGGATCGAAGTGCGTTGTTGTTTTCATGGGTGACCCGCATTTCTCCGGTTTCCAATTTCTCGAGCGGGTAGAACAGGCTTGTCAGCACCAGGTCGAGACGATCCCTGGTATCAGCTCGGCGCAAATTCTAGCTTCCCGTTGCCGGGTCTGTTTTGATGAAACCACCTTCATCACCTTTCATCGGCGAGGCGATATAGCTCCGTTTCAGAAGCATCTGGTTCATGTCTTAGAGGATAATCGAAACGCCATCGTCATTCCGCGTCCGTGGGATTTTATGCCGGCAGCCGTTGCTGCGTATCTAACGGAACACGGCATCTCGCCAGATCATCCGACGGAAGTTTGGGAACATCTCACCCAGTCGGAGGCGGCTTGGAGAGGTCGCCTGGGCGAATGCACATCGGATTTCAGCGATATGAGTATTATGCTGATTCGGTCATTGGATGGCGACGCGGCGAATCGGCGAATGGACGAGACGGCGGTGAGGTCCGAAACCGGAGGGCACATGAAATGAGGTTGTTGTCCCGAAGGGACGGAAGGACTCAGCCTGGGGTTTTAACCCCAGGTTACCAGAGAAAAAATGCCCTGCCCCAAAGGGGCGGTAGAGGGTTGTTGCCAAACCATGGGTCGATCGACGCAACAACGAACGGATATCTTTCGCCCCTTCAGGGCGGGTCGTCTTTCCCTCCATACCCGGGGTTAAAACCCCGGGCTGAGTCCTGTTGTCCCTTCGGGACGGAAATCAAACCTATACACACCCGACATTCGATCTCGCCGACGCTCTATTACTCCACTCGATCGAGCACGAGCACGATGACGAAGCGCCTTAGGAGGATCTGCTACACCCCATGACCTCGCTCACTAACGACTGCGCGATCGTGATCGCGGGCCACGGCAGTAGAGATCCCGAAGGAATTTCGGAGTTTGAACAGCTGGCAAAGTTAGTCCGGCAACGGGCCGGTGAACGTCAGGTAGAACATGGATTCTTAGAGTTCGCCCGTCCAACCATTGATGAGGCGGCCCGGTCGCTGATCGCAACCGGCCAGCAACGCATTGCTATCGTCCCGCTCGTTTTGTTAGCGGCGGCTCACGCAAAGAACGATCTTCCTAGTGAAGTGCTTGCTCTTCAAAAAGAGTTTTCGGCAACTCAGTTTCACTATGGAGCTCCGCTGCATCTGCATCCCAATATCCTGCGTTTATTCCGGCAGCGGATCATCGAAGCGGAAGCGCGAAGTTCGCAGAAAATCAGACGATCTGACAGCTGTCTGGTGGTGGTGGGCCGTGGAACCACTGATCCGGATGCTAACTCCGATGTTTCGAAACTGGCTAGAATGCTCCAGGAAGGGATGGGGTTCGGTGGGTCCTATGTCTGTTATTCAGGTACGGCAAAACCTTTGGTCGCTGACGGACTGCGACAGGCAGTGAGTCTAGGCTTCGAAAGAATTGTGGTTGCTCCATTCTTTCTTTTTACCGGGGTCTTAGTCAAACGGATCTATGATGCAGCGGATGCCATAGCGGTTGATCATCCAAAGCTAGAGTTTCTTAAAGCTGACTACCTGGGCGTTGATCCCTTATTAGCAGACGCTTTCCTGGAGCGGGCAGCAGAAACTGTCGCCGGGAAAGCAGCCATGAACTGTAGCCTCTGCAAATATCGGGTGCAGATCATCGGTTATGAAAAGGAGCTAGGTGAGCCGCAAAAGCCGCATCACCTGCATTCCCGGGGCGGGATCGGCGGAATCAACAATTTGACTAACGGGACAGTCGATCAAAATGGTTCGATCCGGGTCACGGCTAGCCCGGAGTTTCTAAATGAAGCTTATGTTCGCCACCCGATTGAGGAGGAAAGTTTTCGAATTATTGAGGGGTTACGAGATTGGAGTTCCGTACCGGAAGCCGAAAAGTCGGTACTTCAGCGCCTGATACATACCAGCGGTGATCCAGCGATCGTTGACGACATTTTCATTTCGCCGGGTGCGATTGAAGCAGGTATCAAAGCACTGTCTCGGCGAGTGCCGATTGTCACCGACGTTACCATGGTGCAAAGCGGATTGCGGCGGGTGCTGTTACAACGTCTGGGCTTAACGACGGTCTGCACGGTCCATGACGAAGAGACCAGGCTGATCGCAGATTCGGAGAAGATCACGCGGTCGGCAGCCGGTATCAGAAGGGCATGGAATCGGTTTGGTAATAACCTTTTGATTGCCGTGGGCGACGCTCCAACCGCGGTCGAAGAAACACTGAGGCTGATCGTCGAACAAAATTGGCGTCCGCATCTCGTTATTGGAGTGCCGGTCGGATTTGTGGGAACCCGGGAATGTAAGGAAAAGCTTCGCGCCTGCTTGCGGGTACCGCGAATCACGAACCGCGGCACACGCGGCGGGTCGCCCTGGGCCGCTGCGATCGTCAACGCGATGCTTATCCGGACCGCCAACGAGCGGACGCAAGTGTGAACACAGAAATTGGACCAATCGCTACAACGATTTGATTTGGGTGCACTAACCGACGCCGGGTTGCGACGAGGATTTACCACCGGTTCTTGCGCCACGGCAGCAGTCAAAGCGGCTTTGCTGGCACTGCTTTGTAACGAGCGCCCGGAAGAAGTGAATATCAGCCTGCCAGATGGTTTGCATTTTCTAAGGATACCGATCGATCAGGTCAGGCGTGAAGCCACCAATTCGGCTTACGCGGAAGTGATCAAAGACGGCGGGGATGATCCCGATCAGACTCATCGAGCTAGGATCTTTGCTCGGGTCCAACGCAACAACCGGGGTAGCATTGTCTTTGAGCGGGGTGAGGGGGTTGGACTCGTTACGCAACTGGGACTGCAAGTGGCAATCGGTGATCCGGCGATTAATCCGGTTCCCCGTCAAATGATGATCGCTGCAGTGCACGAGGTCCTGAGCGAGAGCGATCAAGAGGCGAATGCTGGATTCGATTTGCAGATTGGTTGTCAAAACGGCGAACAGATTGCGCGACGCACGTTTAACCCGCGCCTTGGAATTGTCGGGGGAATATCGATTCTGGGGACTACTGGAATCGTTGAACCAAAATCAATGGCGGCTTTTCAGGCGTCCATTCAAGTCTACATCCGGGTTGCCGTTGGGGACTCACCGGATTCGATCGTTTTGGCGCCTGGCAATCTTGGCCAGCGCTTCGCACGCAACGAACTCGGAATTCCGATCAAGCGGGTAGTCCAGATGTCGAATTTCATCGGACTTGCGCTGGAGTACCTGCAGCAAACGTTGACAGAAAACCGGCAAAAGCTCCCTTTATTATGGCTAGTTGGTCATCCAGGGAAACTTGCCAAAATTCTGGCCGGAGATTGGGACACGCATTCTGGCCGAAGTCTTAGCGCCATCCATTCGATTAAACAATTAGCCGACGAATTCGGGTTGCCGGCGTCGGCGTTGGAAGTGCTTGGCCGAAGCAGAAGCATCGAGGAAGCAATCGAATTGCTGCCGACAGAAATACTTTCACCTGCCTTTTGGACCTTGGCGGAACAGCGCATTGCAGAATTGACAGCCCCACGGATACCAAACGTTGAATGCATCCAGGTGAGGCTGTTTCGCATGGATGGGGGAGCGCTAAGCGCAACGCGCATGACAGATGACAAATGCGTTGAGTCAGTAGCAGATAGTAAATACCGATGACGATTAGGCAGATATCAATAACCATGAAATGGTGTAAGAAAACAGCCCAGGGCTTTAGCCCTGGGAACCGGCAAAACGCGTCCCGCCCTGAAAGGGCGACCGAATTGATTGGCTTCCACACGGGGAACGTCACACGGGAGGGATCACATCCGCGCGATCTTTCCGGGGAAACCGGTTGGTACAAAACATCACACACATCGGTCGCCCTTTCAGGGCGATCTCGTGGGGATGCCGTACCCAGGGCTAAAGCCCTGGGCTATTCTCTGCGACCATTTCATGGTCAGAAAAAGGGTTGTGAATAGAATGGATACAGACTCGCCCAACAAACTACTAACAACTGCCGCTCCCGGCTCTTTTTGTGGCATCGGCGTCGGACCTGGTATGCCTGGGCTGATACCGGTGGTAGCTTGGCAGTTTGTTCAGGGGGCTGACGTTATATTGCTGCCGCGAGCTAAACTGGCCAAACGATCGGCGGCGCGTAGTTGTCTGCCACCGCATCAGATTCCTGAAGATCGGTTCCGTGAGATCGAATTTGCCATGGAATCGGACCGCGATTTCTTAGCGGGACACTATTTCCTTCTAGCGGACGAGATCGCCCAGGAAGTGCGTGCTGGTAAAAACGTGGCCTATCTTACGATCGGTGATCCGCTCACTTATTCGACTTACATTTACATCCTTCGCGCACTGCAAGAACGTTTCCCGGAAATTCCCTGCCGCACGTATCCTGGGGTAACCAGCTATTCCGCGCTGGCGGCCGCCACCGGCTTTCCACTGGGAGAAGGTAAAGAGCGGGTGTTAATCTCACCGTGTCCGGATGCGCGGCACGAATTACGTCGGCTCATCGAGGCACACGATATCGTAGTCTTAATTAAAATCGGCGAACGGTTGCCCATGGTGCTCCGGCTCATAACCGAGATGGAAATCGGCGATCACTGTGTGTTCGGGGCTCACGTTGGTATGGAGAATGAGATGCTCAGCGTCGGCATCTCAGACATCAATGCCAGTAATACTAACGGTTATCTGTCCACTATGTTGATTCGACGGAAACCGGTCGAGTCTCGTCATCCGACTGCAGCGATTGCTCATGACCAGGAGCCGTTGGCGAATCGGGAATTACTTACAAAAACACCGGCATGAAAGTTTATTTCATTGGAGCCGGCCCGGGAGCAGCTGATCTCATTACCATTCGAGGGGCAGATATTCTCTCGCGAGCCCAGCTAGTAATGTATGCGGGTTCGTTGGTCAGCGAAGCCATGTTGAGCCATTGCCGGGCGAATCCGCTGGTTGTGAATACCGCTAAACTTAACCTGGATGAACAAGTAGAATACTACCTACGGGCGAAGGAAAAAGATTGGGATGTCGCCCGGCTACATTCAGGAGATCCATCAATCTACGGAGCAACGGCAGAACAAATGCGTCGCTTGCGCGAACTTCAGATAGGGTATGAAGTTGTTCCCGGCGTTCCGTCCTTCGTTTCTGCGGCTGCGGTTCTCGATGCCGAGCTAACCAAACCGCACATTTCCCAGACTATCATCCTGACCCGTACCTCTGGGCGCGCGTCGCCGGTACCAGCAAAAGAGAATCTGCAGTTACTGGCTGCTCATCAGGCGACGCTATGTATCTTTCTGTCCGGTGCTAGTCTGTCCGAGGTCATCGAGGACCTGTTGCTCCACTATTCTAAAGACACTCCCGTCGCGCTGGTCCAGCGGGCGAGTTGGCCTGAAGAACGGATCCATAGAGGACACCTTGATAACTTGTTAGATGAGATCGAACCGCGGTCATGGGCGCTCACCACGATGTTGTTGGTTGGGCAAGCGCTGGATCAAGACATTTTATCAGAATCCCGATTGTACGCGGCCGATTACTCACATCGATTCCGGCGAGCGGCAGACTCCGCCCCATCTCCCCCTTTAGCTGCGTCGGCCGAGAGGCAGAACGGTCCTGAATGAAAACCGCGATTGGCATTTGGATAGTCCGACCGCAAGCTCTCGATATCGGGCGCTATCTCGCAACTCGGCTTGAAGGTGAGTGCTACGCTCCAAAAAAGATTTTAGCTTCCTCGAATCGAGAGGCATTCACCAGCCGTTTCCATGAACATCGCCAATGGGTTCTGATCATGACCACCGGGATAGCCGTCCGGTATCTGCAAGGTTTACTAAAAGATAAAGAATCCGATCCGGGAATAGTTGTGCTGGATGAAGGTTGTCGTTTTGCAGTTTCACTAAGTGGCGGGCACGAAGGCGGAGCCAATCAACTCGCTTATCGGGTCGCGAATTTGGTGGGGGCTGTCCCGGTGATCACGACCGCCACAGATGCATTGAAACCTCTGGTGATCGGCGTGGGCTGTCGTCGCGGAGTTAGCCGTGAACAGATCGATTCTGCGATTGATTATGGCCTGACGCGTATCCAACGCTCTCTTTCCGAGGTGCGGGAAATTGCCACCATCGACCTCAAACAGGATGAATTGGGGCTCAACGAGTGGTGTGATCGGAATGGTATCGCGTTGAGAGTCATTTCGCGCGAGCTCGTGCAGCAGCGACCTTGGGTTACACAGCCGTCCGACTGGGTCCGCAAGAGCGTCGGTGTAGATGGGGTATGTGAGGCCTGTGCTTTGCTGGCTACGTTTCGCGGTCGGTTGCTGCTTCCGAAGGCGATTTTGGACGGTGTTACCGTCGCTATCGTCGAAGAATCCGCCTTCGCAAGCTACGGCGCGACAGGTTCCGCCTCCTCAAACGACGGCGCGAAAGAAAAGCCAGTGCATTTGAAGGGAGAGAAATGACCACAGAAAACTTTGCCAACCCCCAGCTGAGAAAATCGCCCCAAGGCCTGGAGGGGAGCCGCTTTGTAGTAAGGCAGCTCTGTCAGTTGGCAGCAAGCGGCTCCCGGGAACGTCTCCTAGTTGTGCAGTTCTATCGACCGACCGGGCATACGTCACCTTCGAAACAAAGGTGCGGGCAGAAAACCTTACGCTGGGTTATTCCCGGGAGCCGCCTGCTGCCGTCCGATAGAACTGCCACAATACAAAGCGGCTCCCCTCCAAGCGTTGGGCCAGGCAACGCCGTGTTCCTTAGGAGAACGGGTTAACATGCAAAGCAAAGGTAAACTGAACCTGGTGTCGGTGGGGCCCGGCTTCATCGATCTGGTTCCCCCCCTGGCCCAGATTGCTCTCCGCGAAAGCGAGATCATCATCGGATACAAACTCTACTTCAGCTGGATACGGCCTTTGATTGAAGGTAAAGAGGTCCATGCTTTCTCGTTAACCCAAGAACGAGAGCGAGCCCAAAAAGCCATCGCCTGCGCTCGAGCTGGGCAAACCGTCAGCGTGGTCTCAAGCGGCGATATCGGTGTTTATGGGATGGCTCCTCTTGTCCTCGAGGAAATGAGGGAGGCGGAAGAGTTTCAGCTACAGATCATCCCTGGCGTATCGGCGGCCAACAGTGCGGCGGCACTGCTCGGGTCGCCGCTGTCCCACGATTTCGCGACCCTATCGCTGTCCGATCTCTTATGCCCATGGGAATGGATTGAGGATCGGGCCCGTCATCTGGCGAAGGCGGACCTGGTCATCGCCATGTATAACGTGCAGAGCCAGTCCAGACCGGACGGTATTCACCGAGTTCTGCGTATTGTATTGGAGGAGAAGAGCGCAGGCATTTGGTGCGGAGTAGTTAGAAACGCTTTTCGTCCGGATCAAAGCGTTTATCTCTGTTCCTTGGCGGAACTGCAGGAACGACAATTCGATATGCTAACGACGATCATCGTTGGCAATCGCTTTACGCAGAGGAAAGGCCGGTTCATCTATACGCCTCGGGGTTACCACGGATGGGCCATAGAGAACGAGCGACAGCCGAGTCCCACGGCCGCAGGAAGCGGGAGCGACGGGAACGGAGAATCAGCAGTTCCAGCGACGGAGCACACGCCCGGTCTCCAACTGCTAACTGCTAACCGGCAACCGCTAACCGCAAACTGCCAACCCATTTGGGTATTTTCTGGTACCGGAGATGGCAATGCGTTGGCTGTCGAACTATCGCGGCGTGGGCATCGTCTGATCGTTTCGACGGCGACCGATCACGGCGCCGAACTGGCGGCGGTCGCGCTGCCCGGCGTTGAGGTTCGTTCCGGGAGACAAGGGGTGGCGGCACGACGCAGCCAACTTCAACAGTCGCGAGCGCTTGCCATTGTCGATGCGACTCATCCCTTTGCGACCGAGATCTCCAACCAGCTAACTCAACTAGCAGGCGACCTTAGGATTCCTTATATCCGATACGAACGTCCAACGGCTGCGCTTCCGAGCTTTGCGCGCCAGGCTGCGGATATGCCGGCAGCCGCTCGGATCGCTATTGAGGCTGGTCACCGCATTTTCTTGGCTACGGGAATCAAGGATCTCGCCACTTTTGTAAGACAACCAGATTCTGAGCATCGGGAGTGGTTTTTACGGATAACTCCGGATATCGCCTCTTTAGAGCTGGCGCTCCGGGCGGGTATTCCACGATCGCATATCTGCGCGATGCAGGGACCATTCTCCATTGAGCTCAATATCGCTCTTTGGTCGGCTTGGCAGGTGGATTGTGTGGTCACGAAGGAGTCGGGTGAAGCCGGTGGTTTCCATGCGAAAGCTGCAGCTGCCGAGCGACTCGGGATTCCCTTCGTCGTGGTGAAACGACCGCAACTCTCTTACCCGGTGGTCGCGTCTGATTTCAATACTGTGGCGGACCTGCTCGAGCATTCATTGTCGCAAACAGAAGGTTCGATAACCTGACCGAATTTAATCTATGAAAATACCTGTTACGATCGTTACCGGTTTCTTAGGCTCCGGTAAGACTACTTTAATCAGTGGGTTACTGAGGAAGAATCCGAGTCGGCGTTTAGCCGTGTTGGTAAACGAATTTGGTGAGGTCTCTGTCGACGGAGCGTTGTTACGGACAGCAGGCGAGGAATGTGGGGTCGAGATTCACGATTTACCTAATGGCTGCATCTGCTGCACCATAAAAGATGATTTCTTGCCGATTATGGGTCGGCTGCAAAAACGCAAACAAGAAATCGATCACGTCCTGATTGAAACCTCCGGCCTGGCATTGCCCACGCCGGTAATGCGTGCGTTAGCCTGGCCAGAAGTTAGGAATGACTTCCAGCTCGATGCAGTGCTTGCCGTAGTGGATACTCCCCAACTGTTAGCGGGCAACTTGGACAAAGGTAAACCGATTCCGGGCGCTGAGAACGCTGAGATTCCTGAACATGTTAATTCGGTAGATCTTATTCTCAATCAGCAGCTTGAGAACGCGGATGTGGTTGTGCTAAACAAGATAGACGAGCTGGAAGAAGACCAGCTATTGGAGGCTGAAGGCATCGTTCGACAAAAGGCAGCGAAGGTAAGGTTCCTCGAGCTCGCCTATCACGCAGAATTGGATACCCGGCTTTGTATGGGGCTCAGCCTGCACGATGAGCCGAAAGTGGTGGAGCATGACCATGACCACGATCATCATCACCATCATCCTGGTGCGCTGCAGTCAGCGCCTCTCGATGTGGATAGCCCGCTGGCGGATCAGCATCAGTTCGACGGCCACTCGCATACGGGGTTAGCGTCGCACGAGCACGGTGAGCAGACTCATCTGCATTTCCACGAGCATGATCCCGGCTGGCAATCTTTTGTGCTGCACAGTTCGCAGCCGCAAGACCCGGAGAGATTAAAAGCTGCGGTAAAAGAAGTGAGTATCGATCAACCGGTACTTCGGGCCAAAGGATTCGCATCGATCGGAGGCAAACATCATCGCTTGGTTGTGCAAGCGGTTCGCAACCGAGTACAAACGTATTTCGAGGAGGCGCCCTCTCATGAGCAGGAATCGCAGCTCGTGTTTATTGGTTATCACTGCCGGCGGGATCGAACCGTTGAACTAGTGAACAAGTTAACCGGCACGGTGTGGGAGTGATTGGTGATTGGTGATTGGTGATTGGTGATTGGTGATTGGTGATTGGTGATTGGTGATTGGTTGTGAGCTGTGAAAGCACGTTCTGGTATGATTGCAATCCAGGTCGATGAAGGTTCTGCTTCGAAGGAGCAACAGAAGCTAGCCCATGGCATTAGGCCTTTGTCCCGTAGGGACTACCTGAAGGTAGCCAGGCATGAAATGCCTGGGAAATGGGCAGACATGACCCGTCCCGTAGGGAACGGTATGATCCGTGGCGCCGGGCTTTGTTCACCCTCCGAGACAATTAAACAACCTGGCCAACCGATCATACCGTACCCTACGGGACAAATACACGGACTTACTTCTGCTAATGGGCGTGCGCAGTCGTTGAGAGCAAGTCGCCGAAAACCAATACTCCCTTATTCCAATACTCCATTACTCCGCGCTGCAGGATTCGAGGACAGCCTGCCCGACGTAGCCTCCCGGAGTTTCGACGACGGGGCGAAGTCGGGAGGACGAGAACGACGGGCCCGGTGAGGCTAACTGAACCCCTATGCATTGGACAGCTGCGGAACCAGGGCAACTCGATGCTGAGCGAGCGTTGACGCTGATCGAACAGACGCCGGGCGAGACCGTCTTTCTCAGCGCAGCAGATACTGAGCTCTACGCGGTTGCCTCCATTTGGAAGGAACAATTTGGTTCCCGTCTACGAGTCGCCAGCGCTTTTCCGCTTCGCCAACCAGTTGCAGCCGACCACTACATTGACCGGGTCATTAGTAAGGCCAAGTTAGTCGTGGCCCGCCTTCTAGGAGGCAAGGCGTACTTTGGTCATTTCCTGCAAGGGTTGTCCGACTTAAGAGAGGAAGGTTCTCAACTTAAGCTTCTGATTTTGTCTGGCAGCGATCTCGATGAACCGGAGTTAGCCGCCATCAGTGATTTCTCGGGGACAGTTCGGGAGAAGGTTTTTACCATGTTTAGGCATGGCGGCCGGGAAAATATTCGGCGGGCGGGAGCAGCGCTTGAGCTGGTGATTCGGGATCCTTTGTCCGAACTGCCTGACGCTGAGTCGATGCCGGAATTCGGTTTTTACAAGGTAACGCCGGAACCTCGGTTCCAGCCGAAACGAGCCTGGATCTGTTTCTATCGAGCATGGTTCCAGACCGGCGATTTAGCGGTCATCGATGCCTTACATGCGGCTCTCGAAAGCAGCGGGTTTCAGGTCTATTCATTTTACTCTTTCTCGCTCCGGAGTGCGGCCGCCCAAGGTGAACTGCAGCGTTTGGCTGAAGTGAATCCGCCCGATGTCATCCTCCTGACCCAGAGCTTCTCCATTTCGTCGGGAGGCGCGGATCGCCTCTCGTTCTTTGAACAGCTTGGCTGCCCGGTTTTGCAGGCACCAATCTCGTTAGGTAACCGGGAAACCTGGGTAACTAACCAAGCTGGCCTGGCTCCGGCTGAAGTTGCTATGAACGCGGCTTTACCCGAGGTTGATGGACGGGTTTTTGCCACCGTCATCGGCTTCAAAGAACAGGATTTGTTTATCCCGGAGGTTGAATACCGGGCTCAACGACTGGTACCGGATCTCGAGCAGATTGAGTACGTGACGACCTTGGCCTGTAATTGGGCTCGGCTGCGAACGGTTCCAAACCGCGATAAGAAGATCGCGATTATTCTTTCTAACTATCCCAACCGCGATGGGCGCATTGGGAATGGGGTTGGCTTGGATACTCCCGCCAGCACTGTACGTTTGTTAGAAACACTGAGGGCGATCGGTTATCGAATCGATCCGTGTCCAACGAATGGCCAGGAATTGATGGAATGGCTTCAAACCGGCGTTACCAATGATCCAGAACATTCTTACGGGAAACCTCATTATCAGAGTGTCACTCCGGCTGATCTGAACAAATTCTTAGAGTCGCTTCCGAGCTCGCGCCGGGAAGAAGCGAAAGAGCAATGGACGGTTGACTCGAATGAATCGGTCGCTGTTCCCGGGATACAGTTAGGGAATGTCTTTATCGGAATTCAACCGCCACGCGGTTATTCACTCGATCCGCAGGCTATTTATCACAGCCCAAAGCTACCGCCGCCACCGGCCTATCTCGCGTTCTACTTTTGGTTGCGCGAAGAGTTTGGAGCGGACGCAATTGTCCACGTCGGAAAACATGGGAATCTCGAGTGGTTACCGGGTCGGAGCATCGCGCTCGGAAAGGAAGATTATCCGAGGCTTTGTCTGGGTCCGATACCGCTGATTTATCCGTTCATTGTTAATAATCCAGGAGAAGGCATCCAGGCTAAGCGCCGTTCTTCGGCGGTCATTGTCGATCATCTTACGCCTCCACTCACCCGAGCTGGACTGTATGATGATCTCGAAAAGGTCGAACGCCTACTGGAAGAGCATGCGCACAGCGTCGCGCTTTATCCGAGCCGAGCCGCAGAGCTGGAGAAACAAATCGATGATTTGTTGACCCAGGTCTCTTGGAAGGACGAACTGCCGGATAAGTCGCTTCCGACCGTTTCGAATTATCTCTGCGAGATTAAAGAAAGTCAGATTCGATCCGGATTGCATGTTCTCGGTCTTAAACCGGCGGGCGAACAGAGAACCGACTTTTTGTTAAGCCTGCTTCGATTGCCATCTGCCGGACGACCGGGGCTACTGCAGCTTTTGGCGGACAATCGCGGGTTAGAAACATTGACACCGGCCGAACGAGACCAGGTGGAGTCCAAAGCTCGACGCTGGATAGAGTTAGTGAGCGCCGGGAACGCCGGGAGCGCCGGGAGCGCCGGGAGCGCCGGGAACGCCGGGAACGCCGGGAACGCCGGGAACGCCGGGAACGCCGACAACGCCGACAACGCCGACAACGCCGACAACGCCGACAACGCCGACAACGCTGAACGCCAAACGCCAAACCGCGAACGCCAAACGTTAGACGAGTTAGCGACTTTTGTTCGTGACCAACTCATTCCGAGGTTGGCGCGATGCGATGACGAAATCAAAAACGTGTTGAACGGCCTCAATGGCCAATTCGTTCCTCCAGGACCTTCTGGGGCTCCCACCCGCGGCCGGGTCGATGTTCTTCCTACCGGCAGAAATTTTTTCGGCATCGATCCCCGGGCTGTCCCGACGCAGACCTCTTGGAATTGTGGAAGAATGCTGGCGGAGCGGTTAGTGGAGCGATACCGACAAGACCAAGGGGAGTATCCGCGAAAAATAGCCCTGGTTATCTGGGGGACATCTAACATGCGGACCGGTGGAGATGATATCGCTCAGGCGCTCTGGCTTTGGGGTTGTGAACCGGTTTGGGAAGAGTCATCCGGGCGAGTCGTCGACTTCCGAATCTTGCCGCTGAGTTTATTAGGGCGGCCTCGGGTCGATTTATTGTTGCGAGTATCCGGGCTGTTTCGCGACGCGTTTGGCGATACCATGCGTTTGCTGGCGACGGTCCCTAAGCGTCTGGCGCGACAGGATGAACCTCCGGACATGAATCCGATCCGAGCTTCCTGGTTACTTGAACGGGAAGCGCTAATCGGGCGTGGCTTAGATCCGGAGGAGGCGTCACGACGGGCCACGTTGCGGGTGTTTAGCTCGGGCTTTGGATCTTATGGGACCGGCCTACTTCCACTCATCGATGCGGGCAACTGGAACTCACCTGAGGATCTCACCGAGGTGTTCTGTCGTTGGGGTGGTTTTGCCTTTGATAGTGATGGTTCGGCTAACGAGGAGGTTAGTTTGTTGAAGACCCGCTTAGCTGAGATAGAGGTCGTTCACCAAAATCAAGACAACCGAGAACACGATATCCTGGATTCGGACGATTATTTCCAATTCCAGGGCGGGTTACACGCCTCGGTTAAACAACTTCGAGGCAAAGCGCCGCTTGTTTTCCACGGAGATTCCAGTGATCCCGAGCAGCCTCGGATCCGTACCCTGGAGCAAGAGATTGTCCGAGTTATCCGAAGTCGAGTGTTGAATCCGCGCTGGCTGGAAGCGATGCGACGCCATGGTTATAAGGGCGCTTTCGAAATAGCGGCGACAGTCGATTATCTGTTCGGCTATAGCGCTACCACCGGCTTGGTTCGGGACTCTCATTACGAAGAGATCGCGCAGAGGCTTTTGCTGGATACAACCCAGAAAGAATTCTTCCGGGAGCACAATCCGGCCGCGCTTAAGGAATCGACGCGTCGGTTACTCGAAGCTGCTGAACGCGGTCTTTGGTCCGCTCCATCGGAGAACGCGATCACCGGGCTCGAAGAAAATTTACTCGAACTAGAAGGCCAACTTGAATGAAGCAATTTCCTTTTAGCGCGGTTGTTGGGATGGAGGACGCCAAACGATCTTTGATCTACCATGCCATCGATCCTAAGATCGGCGGTTCCCTGTTGTTGGGACATCGCGGCTGCGCCAAGACCACCCTCGTACGCGCCTTCGCTGAATTACTGCAGGCCGCTTCCACAGAGGCAATTCCGTTCGTAGAATTGCCGCTGGGAGCTACTGAAGATCGGCTGCTCGGTTCAGTGAATGCAGAAGCATTGGTTGAACAGAACAAATGGGAAACCCGAACCGGCCTGATCGAAGAGGCAAATGGGGGAGTGTTGTATGTCGATGAGATTAATCTGTTGCCGGACAATCTAGCGGACCAGATCTTGGATTCGGCAGCCTCCGGAAAACATCATTTGGAACGCGACGGGATCACGCGCCATATCGAAAGCCGATACATCCTCATCGGCACCATGAATCCAGAGGAAGGAGATCTACGGCCACAACTATCGGACCGATTCGCTCACGGTATCGTGATCCGGGACGAGTTCACTACGGATCAACGGGTGGAGGTCGTGCGACGCCGGATCCAATTCGACGACGATCCGGAAGGGTTTATCAAGATGCAGGCCCCTTCCGTGACGGATCTGGTGGACCGTCTAACTAAGGCACGGACGCTCGTTAAAAGCGTGACGGTTTCCGAAGAACAGCGACTGGAGATCGCGAATACGGCGAGAGAACTGCAAGTGGAAGGCCTTCGAGCGGAACTAGCCGTGCTCCGGACCGCGCGCTGTGCTGCAGCCTGGGAGACCCGATCGAAAATCGAACCGCGAGATCTGGATGAAGCCTGGCGGATGTGCCTCGGACATCGACGCCCGGAAAGTCGCCCTGCCGCGGCAACGTCCTCACCACCTCCTCCCGGCCAGCAGTTCAATCCGCCGGTGGCGCAACGTACTTCCCAGGCGCCTGTCAATTCATTGCCGGATCCAAAGCGATTGCCTGAAGCCACGCCCTCGCCGCATCAACGGCTGCGAGATTGGGCCAAGACTCCCTTTGTTGGAGTGCCAGGTCGAGGAGCGCGGGTAGCCTCGGGAACTTCAGACGGAGCCTCGGGCGGAACGATCAACTGGATCGGGACGCTCCTCAATTCAGTGCCCTTTAGTAAAGGATCGATTGACCTCCGTTATTATTCGGTTCGCCGCCGGCCGCGAGTGTGGTGCTTCTTAGATGCGAGTCGATCGACCGGCATGAGTCATTGCCTAAGCGCAGCACGGGATTCGCTGATCGATCTGGCTACTCATTTCCCTTCACGTCGCTGGAACTTACTTCTTCTGCGAGATAACCAAATCAAATGGGTCCTTAAGCAAAGCAGTTTCCGCTCCTTCAGGAACGTCCTCACCCAACTCGATAATGCGGGTGGGAAAAGTTATCTCTTTCAATCCCTTCATTCTCTACACCGCGCGATTCTGAAGCATCGCCCGACGGTTCAGGATCGGGTTGTGATTGTGTCCGATGGCTTGGCAACTCTTGAGCCCGACCAAAGGCATCGCGATACACCGTCTCGTCTCCGCCATCATTTGCGGCGGATGGCGCAACTGAATGTCTCAACCGCCTGGCTCTACCCTTCCACTGAACCTGCCTTGGCCAGATGGTTACAAAAGGTCCTAAGAGGTTTGCCAGTCACGAGCATCAAACTCTAACCGCTGATTAGGCGAATAAACGAAGGATCCCGAAAGATGGAATATCCGCAGACTACACAGATTACGCAGATTTCGGCTAAAGGTTGAGCGTCACCGTGGAGCCAGAGACTTCATTCTTGGAGTGTACCGCATCCTTAACTAGTCGGGCGAATACAGGGGCTAAGACAGAGTCTGCATAACCAGCGGATCTTGAAATTCGGGTTTTGCGATAAATGGATACGACGAATTTCCGTCAACGGACGGTGGGATTATCGGCGGCGTTAGTATTGGCGAATATTGTCGCATGGGTATGGGCTTATCTTGTGTTTCACGATCAGCCGGTACTGCTGGGAACCGCATTTTTAGCTTACTCATTCGGCTTACGGCATGCGTTGGATGCGGACCACATCGCTGCCATCGATAACGTCACCCGAAAGTTAGTGCAGAATGGAGACCGGCCGGTCTCGGTCGGGTTCTACTTTGCGCTGGGCCATTCAACCGTGGTGATCATTGCGGTCCTGATTGTTTATTGGACGGCAGCCATCGCCAGTGAACGTTTTAAGCAATGGCGGGACTTAGGAGAAACCATTAGTACCTGTGTCTCGGCCTGCTTTTTATTTGCGATTGCGCTGATGAATCTGGTGGCAATGCTCGACACCTACCGAGCGCTCAGAAAGCAGCGACGGGAAGACGGGGCTGCGACCGAGGCAGGTAACCTGGTAATGGGTAACGGGATTATCAGCCGGCTACTGCGACCGCTAATGAAGACGCTGACGAAACCAAGCCACATGTATCCCATCGGTTTCTTGTTTGGACTTGGTTTCGAAACAGCCACTGAAATTGCTTTGCTTCAGGTTTCGGCTTCCTCAGGCGCCAAAGGCCAGTCCTTAATGAACGTCATGGTGCTGCCAGTTCTTTTCACGGCCGGGATGACGTTTGTAGACACCGCCGACGGAATGATTATGGTCGGCGCCTATAACTGGGCGTTTATCAATCCGATTCGGAAACTTTATTATAACCTGATCATCACTTTTGTGTCGGTGATGGTCGGGGTGGTTGTCGGCGGCATCGAGCTAATCGGTCTGGCGAAAGATAAACTGAATCTCGACGGCGGTTGGTTCTGGTCAACGATTGGAATCCTGCAAGACAACTTTGGGACCATTGGACTCGTGATTGTCGGAGTGTTTATCCTTACCTGGCTGGTATCCGCGATCGTGTACCGGGGGAAGGGGGTAGTGGAGTGATGGAGTAGCGCGGTAGGGCGAAAAACTCGGCCCGTCGAGTTTTTCGCCCTACCGATCAGGGGTCGTACAGGGCCTTCCGTTGTTGACGCGCCCAAGCGAGGCACGCTCCACGTTCGTGTCTTTCATTGCTTCGTTTCGGGGCGTTCAATCAAGAGGAACGCTAAGGCAACTAGGGAGAGAATCATTCCAACGGAACAAACGCCAGGCCAGCCGGCGATGGCCCAGGCTTGAGAGCCGATCAGTGAGCCGATCGAACCGCCCAAAAAATACAGGACCATATAAACCGAATTGATCCGGCTGTGTAGAGCCGGATCCAAGGTGTAAATCCTGCCTTGGTTGGCAATTTGGTTTCCTTGCGCTCCGGCGTCGAGCAATAGCACTCCGACTCCGACCAATAACAAAGTGTATTGGTTGCTGAACAGCATCACGACAAAGGCGACTAAGATTAGGCAGAAGAAAAGTCCGTTAATCTGCTTTGGCTTCCAATTTTCTCCAAGATGTCCGGCTAGAGGTCCTACCATGGCTCCGGTGATTGCCAGTAACCCGAACATTCCAGCTACATCGGGACCGTAGTGTTGAGGTCGCGAGTGAAGATAGAAAGCCAGTGTGGTCCAGAAAGCGCTGAACGTGGCGAATCCCAAAGCACCGAGAATACTATGACGTCGTATGATGGGTTCGGTCTGAAGCAGGCGCGGCAAAGAGGCTAGGAGGCGCCCATAGGGCTGTGAGGCATGGACTGGTTGGGACGGAAGAGCGATCCAAAGAACGACGGCTAGAAGTAGCATAACGGCGGCTGCAAACCAGTAGACCACTTGCCAAGAAAATTTTGTGCCGATCAACCCACTGGTCGTGCGGGAAAGGAGGACGCCGATCAACAGCCCGCTCATCACGGTGCCCACCACTTTACCGCGTCCGGCGCCGGGCACCAAGCCAGCGGCATACGGAATTGCGATCTGCGGAGCCACAGAAGCGAAACCGAGGGCGAAACTGGCGCCGAGCATGAAAGGGAGATTCGGCGAAATAGGTACCAGGATCAGGATGGCGGAGGAAAGAAGCGTTGAAGCGATGATTAACCATTTTCGATCGATCCCGTCCCCGAGCGGCACAACCAATAAAAGACCCGCTGCGAAACCGAGTTGAGTAGCGGTCGCCACCCAGGCTACAGCTGCGGAACCAACGCCGAAGGTGGCGGCGATCGCGTTCAAGACCGGCTGGTTATAATAGATGTTCATCACCACCAGGCCGGCGGTGGCTGCTAATAAGAAAATCAAAGCCCCGGACGGGCCTTTCGGTCTGGCCTGAAATGAGGGGTCTCGGTGACAGGGGGATGAGCCGGCGGTGGTTTGCCCTACGTCCATGAAAAGGTTTCTTCCTTTAGTCTGTCCCGGAGGGACTAAATGATGGTAGCCAGGCATGAAATGCCTGGGAAATCGGTTCGATAGCGGATCCGTCCCGTAGGGCACAGTATGATCGGCCTCTCTATCGGCTTTTTTCCGTCATAGACGCCAAACCAACCCTGAGACACGTGATCATACCGTACCCTAACGGGACGGGTCTTTAACGCCGGGCTTCCCAGGCAATGAATCGCCTGGACTTCGGCGAGCTCAGTCGAGTCGCTACCATCTTTCAGTCCCTCCGGGACAAAAGTCCGACAAACCCCCTCCGTGTACATCTTGCCTTAGTAGGTCGACGGTTATGTGCGGCCTGCAAAGAATCTCTCCCTACCGTGGACAGCGCACGTGTCTGACTATGGCGTCACCCCTTTACGCCTTCGCAGGCTGTGCCCTTGGGCGGACGACATCATGCCGTAGATTCCCCTTCCTGAGATTTGTCCACCAGAGAACGATCGGAGCCGCGATGAAGATCGATGAGTAGGTCCCGATAATGACGCCCACAACGTTGGTGAACGCGAAATCGTCTAGCACCGGCCCCCCGAAAATCCATAGCGAAAGCATGCAGATCAGGGTAACACCGCTGGTCAATACGGTTCGGCTAAGGGTTTCGTTGATGCTGTCGTTCATCAGCGAACGAATTGTGCCGCGGCGGCCGGAACGGAGTCCTTCCCGGATACGGTCGAAAACGACGATTTTGTCGTTAATAGAATAACCAGCCACGGTCAAAATCGCGCCGATCGTAACTAAGGAGAATTGCCGGCCGGTAATGACGAAAATTCCCAGCGTGATAACGAGGTCATGAAACATGGCGACGATCGTTCCCACTGAGAACGAGAACTCAAATCGAATAGCCACATAGACCATGACTCCGAGGAACGCAATGGCTAGCGCGTAGAGAGAAGTTGTCGCCAGTTGCGCTCCCATCACCGGCCCGACGGTTTCGGAATTTTCGACGACTAATCCGCCGGTTTCTGGTGACGCCTTCAAATCACTCAAGATTTTCTGGCCAGTACCATAGGGAGCTCTAATCGAGATCAGATGAACTGTTTGCTGGTTACGCTGACTGGTCTCTTGTTGAATAACCGCACTGCCCAAACCGACTTTTTCCAGTTGGCCTCGCACTTGGGCTTCGCTGATCGGCTTGTCCGACCGCAAAACCAACGAATCCCCGCCGGTGAAGTCCAAATTGAACATGCTCGGTCCGCGTGTAGCGAAGGCTGCACCGGAAGCGACCAGCAAAATCGCAGAGCAAATTACTGAGAGCTTCCACTTACCTAGGAAGTCGAAATGCTTGGAACTGATCAGGTGCAGCATCGAGATGCGCTTCACCAAATTGAAATGGAGGAGCCAACTAAAGATGTTCCGGGTAACCAATAGCGCCGAAAACATCGAAGCGATTATACCAAGGGTGAGGGTAATGGCGAAGCCCTTGACTGGACCCGAGCCGAGCCAGAAAAGAATAACAACTTTCAGCAAGGTCGTTACGTTGGCATCGAATATGGCGCTGAAAGCTTTGCGATAAGCGGTATCAATCGACGCCTTAAGACTTTTCCCAGTATTAAGCTCCTCGCGCAGGCGTTCGTAAATCAAGACGTTCGCATCGATGGCCATGCCGATTGTCAGAATCACGCCGGCAATACCAGGGAGCGTCAAAACGAAGCCGAATAACGCCATAGCGCCGAACAGCAAAACGCCGTTTACCGCCAGACCGATCAGGGCCACGGCGCCAGCGGACCGGTAATAAATGAGAACGAAGATCAGAGTAGCCGCCAAACCGGCCAACCCGGATGTTAAACCGCGACTGATCGAATCTTGGCCGAGAGTAGCGGAGACGCTCCGGGTCTCATCGATAACGACCGGCGTTTGCAAAGGGTTCTGCAAGGCGCTGGCTAAGTCTTGCGCTTCTTGCGCGGTGAAGTTGCCGGTGATCGACGCCGAGTTGTTGGAAATCTCGGTTTGGATTGTTGGAGCGGATTGGACTTCGCCGTCCAGCACAATGGCTAATTGATTGCCGATGTTCTGGCTCGTGACTCGTTGGAAGATTTTTCCGCCCTCGGCGTTGAAGCTCAAATCGACTTCATATCCCCGCTGTTCAAATCTGGCTTGAGCGCGGGTTACTTTGTCACCGCCTACCTCGGGCTTTTTCTTGACGAGATACTTCTGCGGGCTGCCACTGGCGCTCTTGCCATTTAAGATCTCGTAGCCGGGCGGCGTAAAAGTTTGTCCTGAATCAATCAGGGGTATCAGCTTGCTGCTCTCCGGATTTACCAGTCGGAACTCCAGCTTAGCTACGCGCTGGAGTTGCTCGCGAGCGGAGTCAATCCGCGCGGTATCCAGTCCGGGAATCTGAACGAGAATCCGGTCTGAACCCTGGGTGGTAATGATCGGCTCACTGACGCCGAATTGGTCAACCCGCCGGCGGATTACCTCGACGGCCTGCTGCTGCATGTCCGGCGTGATTGCACGCGGCTTCCCATTTTCGTCCTTTGGCGGAACCAGCCGGATCAAGAAGGAGCTGCCCCCCTGGAGGTCGAGGCCGTAATGGATTTTCGCGCTGGGCGGATAAAAAGAATAAATGCAGAAAGCGCACAACAGAACCGTCAGCGCTGTGCCGAGCAGACGTTTGGTTTGCTCTTTTTCAACGAGGAAATAAGCAGCAAATAGACACAGGAGAAATAGACCGAAAAGAAACGTCCACGTCGGGCTCATCGCTGGGGGCTTTTATGGCAGAACTTACTGAGCGGTTGCTTTAGGCTGATCGACCGACTTGGATACAGAGGCGATGGCGTTCTTGTCCACCTCAATTTTGACGTTATCGGCGACTTTTACCAAGAAAGTGGTGTCTTTAACGTTCGCGATCAATCCGTGGATACCGCTGCTAGTGATGACTTTATCGCCGGTCTTCAAATTCGTGAGGAGATTCTGATGCTCTTTCTGCCGTTTTTGCTGTGGCCGGATCAGCAAGAAGTAGAAAATGACGGCCATGAACGCGAACGGCAGCAAGGTCGTCACTAAAGATGCGGGACCAGCTTGGGTTGGTTGTTGCTGGGCTAAAAACAAAATTGTTGAGATCATAAACGGGAACCTCGATACACCACTTTAGCCGGGTAACAAGAGGAACTGAGTCAATAACTCAAACCCCGGACCGTAGCAAAGGGTTTTTGGATGGGAATGAGGGGAGCGTCTGGACAGATTTTAGCGAGGGTGGGCGTGCTGGTGTTTGGGCGAGCGTTGGGCTTTGCTGCTAGATGGGACCATGTGACTCATGGGACTTATGTGACGACCGGCACGTCCCACAGTGGAAAGCACGGTCCCATAGTAAACCTGTAAAGAGGCCCGTCCGATTCCTAAGCGGTGCGAAACCCCGGCATAAAATCTGCGTAATCTATCTAGTCTGCGGATCCGACCTTTTGCATCGGGGTTTAATCGATAAGTTATGGGATAATATGGCTGGACTTGGATTCGTTGGTTCACATGGATTTGTTTTGCGGTTCCCGAGGATCTCGGTGTCAGATCCGGTACCGGATCAGGAGCTGATTGCCTTTCTCCGGAACGCCGATCTCGAGCGTCTAGGCGGTTACAGTTCGGGGGTGGTGCCGTTTGTACGGAGTCTCTTGTTGTTGGCTGCGGGTGATATGGAGCGCGCCCACCTCTTGGTGCAAGAGGCTTCGAATGCGGATGGCACCTACATTCATGGGATGGTCCATCGAACGGAGGACGATTTCGACAATGCACGGTATTGGTTCAGGCGGACGGCTGTGCATCCGGTTGCCGCGGAAATCTACCGGCGAGCAGCCGCAAATAGTCAGAAGGTCGCCAGCCGCGCGACCTGGGATCCGGTCTGGATGACGGACTGGATGGAAGCTTCGAGAAAGAGCGGAGCGGACGAAGAACTACGCGCGGTGCTGGCCATCGAGTCCGAGGTGTTGCTTGAACACCTCGCTTCGGGTCCGGCTGAGTAAGCACGCTGGTTCCGGCAACAGATGGGACTTATGGGTCAGCCCCATTAGTCCCATGAGTCATATAGGTCTCATCTGTTCGCAGCGCCCCAGGCGTATCGTCCACCACACATCCTATTGGGCCGATACGCATGCCTCCCTGGCGGCTCTACTTAAAGCCCAGGATGTTGAACACCACGAATAATCCAGCCGAAAAGGTGGCAGCTCCCAGCAATACGCAGACCGGCAGGGTCAGAATCCAGGCGAGAGCGATATTCCGAAGTGTCGACATTTGCAGACCCGATCCGTTAGCCGCCATCGTACCTGCAATACCCGATGACAAAACGTGGGTCGTGCTGACTGGTAACCCGAAGTTGTCTGCGGCGAAAATGGTGGCCATAGCCACAAGCTCAGCCGACGCGCCTTGAGCATAGCTCAGATGGGCTTTCCCAATCTTCTCGCCCACTGTGACCACAATTCGTTTCCAGCCGATCATGGTGCCGCAGCCCAGTGCAAACGCTACGGCTACCTTTACCCAGACGGGAATAAAGTTCGTGGCCGCATTCAGACCGCCAGCGAATTGCTTAAGTGTGTCGGCATCCGCTGGGTCGGTTATTGCATGCGTTTTCAGCAGCTTCCCAATGGTGTTTTGAGTCAGGTAAATGTCGGTCCGAACCCCGGCCCGGACAGCTTTACCCAACTCCTCGAACGTTTTCTTGCCCTCCAGGTTGGCCTCAAATCCTTCAAGGGTTACTACCAGCGCGCCAAACGTTTTGTCCGTCACTTTGCCAGTGGTTTTTAGAAAGCCAGAGAGTTCAGTCTCTGCCTCTTTCTGATCGGCCGGGCGATCTTTAACATACTTCGCAACAATAGCGGAGACCTGTGCCTCTCCCTGTTCAATTCCGGCTATATTTTTCGGATCCAGATTAAGGTTCAGGGCGAAGGCGGCAGGCACAATCCCAACCAGAATGAGCATGATCAACCCCATGCCTTTTTGGCCGTCGTTTGATCCGTGCGCGTAGCTGACACCGGTGCAAGTAAGAATCAAAATCCCGCGAATCCACCACGGAGGCGCTTTCTTAGCATCAGCCGGCTGGAACAACTCTGGCTTACGAACCAATAACTTGACCAGTAATAGAAGAAGCGCGGCACAAACGAAGCCGACAATGGGTGAAATTAATAGAGTCGTGAATACTTCTTGAGCTTTTGCCCAGTTCACGCCTTCCCCGAAGTTGTGGCCTGGTGAATTTATCCAAGCATTTGCCAGCCCGACGCCCATAATCGATCCGATGAGCGTATGCGAGCTGGAAGCGGGCAACCCGAGATACCAGGTGCCGACGTTCCAGACGATGGCGGAAATCAGCAATGCAAAGACCATGGCGAATCCGGCGCCAGAGCCGACGTTTAGCACCAGCTCCACTGGTAGCAGCGCGAGTATCGAGAAAGCGACCGCTCCGCTGGAAACAAGAACTCCGATCAAGTTCCAAAGACCGGACCAGATGACGGCTACAACGGGAGGCAGTGAGTGAGTGTAGATAACCGTTGCGACCGCGTTAGCGGTATCGTGAAAACCGTTAACAAACTCGAAGGCCAGAGCCATTAGCAAGGCCAGGATTAGGAAAATGGCCGTGGCCATCGGTAAGGTTTCGCCAAATAGGTTCATGGATGCTGAGGTTTGACGGAGGCGATGAGACTAGAGCGGCCGCGAGGTGGACAACGCTGATCAGGTTACGATTTTGTAACAATTGGACGGCTCCCCTCCAGCGTCCCACCCCTCAAAAAAATCTCGCGAACTTCCACCTCAACAGTAGATAAAACACCCTCGACCAATGTTAAAACTGCTGAGCAACCTCGACGCGCACCAGAGAGCCCTGATCGCCCTCACGGTCGCTGTTATCGCATTTTTGGCCTCATTCGGTGTCGAGCACTTGCCGTTTCGGATCATTCTGACCTGGAACGCTTTTGCGCTTACCGGAATTCTACTGGCTTGGTCGCGAATCATTTTCGCGGACGCAAAAACGGCGATCTCAAGCGCCAAACTGCAAGATACCAGCCGGTCGATCATCTTTGCCACCGTGCTGCTGGGGGCGTGCGGAAGTCTGTTTGCCGTGGCTTATCTATTAAGTACGGCAAAGAATGTCCCTGGGACCCGGGCGGTTCAACATGTTGCGCTCGCGGCTATTACGGTCATTTGTTCCTGGTTCTTGATCCATACCATCTTTGCCATGCATTATGCGCATGCGTACTATCGGCGGGTTGATCAAGGTGGAGATCGCGGGGATGGCCTTAATTTTCCGGATTGTGATGAACCCGACTTTCTCGACTTCGCCTATTTCTCGTTCGTTATCGGGATGACGTTTCAAGTGTCGGATGTCTCCATTACTGCGAGTGGTATCCGGCGCTTGTCGCTCGTCCACGCCCTGCTGTCGTTCTTGTTCAACACCATCATACTAGCGCTGGCGATCAATTTGGCTTCAGGGCTGGTGCAGTAGAGCGGGATGACGCTTCGTTCTCGTCGTGCTCGTGCTCGAAAATGAGAGTTTCTCACTGCGGGGTGAATAACCCATGTTTGTATTTGACGGACGTAGACCGTTTTCTATCCCTGGCCCACTTCGAGCACGAGCACGACGAGCACGAGCATGGCGAAGCGCCATATTCTAAAAATCCGGCTTGACCATCTCTTCAACGCTGATTAGGCGGCATTAATGAAAAGTTTGTGCCTCACGCTATTCGGCGCCGCGCTGCTCACCCAGGTGCAGGCGACTGTGGTGACGAAAACGATCTCTTATCGGCAGGGTGACACGGAACTCCGTGGTTACCTGGCCTACGACGATTCCGTAACCAGCGATAAAAAGGCTCCAGGGGTGTTGGTATTTCCTGAGTGGTGGGGGGTGACCGATTTTGTAAAGGGACGAGCTGAAGCTCTGGCCAAGCTTGGCTACGTCGCGTTCGCTGCGGATATGTACGGCGATGGCCAGGCCACGACCGATCACAATAAAGCAAAAGAGCTTGCCGCAGCGGTCGTGGGTAAGCCTAGCATGGGTGAAAGGGCCCGAGCGGCGTACGATCAGCTGATAAAGACAGGTCTGATTGATGAATCAAAAATGGCGGCTATCGGCTTTTGCTTTGGTGGCGCCTGCTCTCAAATTCTCGCGTATAGCGGTGTTCCGTTAAAAGGTATGGTCAGTTTCCATGGCGCTTTGGTGCCGGCATCTGCTGATGCTGCGAAAAAGAACCAAGCCAAATTCCTGATTCTTCAGGGCGAGCTCGATCCTTTGGTTCCGGAAGCGGCCCGGGCAACATTTCTGAAGTCGATGGATGAGGGTAAGTTCGATTACCAATTTCTTAGTTACTCGGGAGCGGTTCACGCCTTCATGAACCCCGACGCAGATAAGGCCCGAGCAAACGGCCTGGACGGTGTTGGTTATAACCCGGAAGTCGCAGCGCGCGCCTGGGCGCAGATGCAGCTTTTCTTTAAAGAGATCTTTAATCCGTCAGCGCAAGGATCATGAAGGGGCGAGAGCGAGTGACAACCGAGTTCCGCGGCCGCGGGAAGCACGAGCGTGCGGGAACGAGCGAGAACGTCGCCGGTAGAGCGACGCTGAAGGTCTTTGCCGCGTTCACCGCGTTCACGGCGTTCACGGCGTTGACCGCCGGCTGTTCTTCGAGTTCTGGAAATTCGGGATCCGGGACGACGTCGGGTGCCGGCAAAGCGAATTTCGCCCCAGTCCAAAACGAACGTTTTGCAGTGACGACTGCAGAGGTTGGGGCGATCCTGTTGGACAACCAAAAATACCTACGCTGGACCTTTGGCATTAAACTGAGACAACCGATCCAGTTGCGATCAATCCGGATTGAGGATGTCACCGAGGGAACGTCGGTCCTTCTGGTCAATGATCAGGCGCCTCAGGTCGAGGCAAACGCTTGGACGGGCTATACGGGTGCGATAGAGCCGACGGCAAGCTCGCTCCCTTGGCTGTTTGATAACAACCCAGCGAAACGAACGTTCCGATTCACTGTCACGGATCTAAACGGGCAGGACTCGGTTCTTGAGCAGACGGTAACCTATACGGTGAAATCCAAGAGGGACCTGATCAAGTGGTACGGCTTTAGCGCATAGCTCCAATCGGCTGGCTGCTAAGGCCGTTTTGAAGGGGCATGACTCCGTCGTCTTGCCCCTCACTTGCTGATTGCGGCGTTCCGGTTGTGTTTCCGCGTTCGGTATCACTGCAGCCGATTTGTATGAGAGCTGCGAGTCCAATCAGGAAGAGTTTTAGTCTCATGGAATTCGGCTAAACGCGGCGAAGCGGGTCTACAAGGCGACGCGTCCCGATCTTAATTCTACTTTCGTCGCAATAACGCCAATTTCGCCGAGATGTCGACGTAGCGTCGTATTGAATTGTTCCGGAGATGCGCTGCCGCCTACTTCGCTGAGGCTCTCTTCGATTGCCTGCTTCACGCTCTGGTCGTAGTGCGCCACTTGGATTGCTTTGCCGGTGTCAGTGACTTTCCAGGACACATCCGCGGTCGCTGATCGCATACCATCAAATGGGTGTTGCACCGTCATCTTATGTGTATGCAACGAGACCTTACGCCGAGAGATAAACGGGTTGGTCCAAACCAGACCGCCTCCGCGGATAGTGCCGAGGTAGCGACCATGCGTTGAGAGAATCAGTGCTTGGTCGGACCGGAGCAAGCGGAACCCGCGCAGAATCAATAGAACGAGTAGGAGCAAAACAAATCCTCCCATTAAGCCGATGGTGATCGGCACACCGGAACCGCCTGAGGCGGAACCACTACTGAGCCGCGCGAGTGCGACTGAGAAGATCGATCCCAGCGCCAGGAAGATCAGGAGGACTTCGGCGATGGCAACGATCGGACCAGAAATAAAAAAACCCTTCTTTTCAGTCGGGCCGTCGAGGGGAACATGGACAGGCACCTGCATAGAGTTGGTAATGCTTTGGCTTAAGCATGCGTAAGGTCGCACCTGTTGACAAGCGATTAACGGTTCACAGTTCACAGTTCGCGGTTCGCGGTTCACGGTTCGGTGGCAACGGATGGGACCTATGGGACTCAGGAGACGGATGGACATACCCGCGAAACGCTGTGCTTGGCTCGCGAGCACCAGCCGCGAACCGCGAACCGCGAACGGTGAACGGTGAACGGTGAACGGTGAACGGTGAACGGTGAACCGCGTCGCGTGTGCTAAGGTGCTACCGGTGGAAAAGAACATTTTAGCCAATACGGGGCTGCTACCGAACGCCGTGATACGGCAAAAACCAGGTTTGCAGGTTTTGGAGGACGTGCGGGATGGCCATTTGCCGCGACCGCCAATGGCGGGAGTAATCCCGATGAGAATAACCGAGGTGGAAGTGGGAAGAGTGGTTTTAGTCAGCGAAGCCTCTGAGCAATTCTATAATGGAATGGGGATTGTCCATGGTGGCTATCAGCTGACCTTGCTGGATTCCTGCATGGGTCTTGCGATCTACTCAACCCTTGGCCCAGGGTTAGCGCAGACTTCGATCGAAACCAAAGTCAATTTTGTCAGACCTCTCAGTACCAACGCCGGGCCGTTGCGAGCGATCGGAACTGCTCTCTATACCGGTTCACGCACAGGCACGGCAGAAGGAAAAATTGTGGATACTGAAGGCAAACTTTACGCTCATGGCACCACGACCTGTTTTTTGTTTCCAATTCCGGAAGATTAGGGAATCGGTCGATGTGCGGGTTTTATCGGCTGGCCATGTCGCTGAAATCCAGCTTTGTATTCTCTGTAAGGATGTCGGGAGGTAACGGCGCTCGCGAAAAATCGAAGCATTCTAACATGGTGTTAGAGGCGCCATCTCTTCCGGTTAAGGCGGAAAGCTGAAACTTGGTTTCAATTAACTTCAACGGCGAAGTTAAATCGTAGGTGGTATGCACAACTTGTCCGCTTAAAGCGTAAGGCGAGATAACAATTGCCGGCACGCGAAACCCGTATCCATACTCGTCGACCAGACGCGGAGCCACGTGATCGTAAAACCCGCCGTAATCGTCCCACATGATAACGATCGCACAACTCTGCCAATAATTGCTTTGCATTACCGCATTTACCAGTTTCGTGACGTACCACATTCCGGCCTGGATGTTTTCTGGTGCATGCTCGCTGACGCCTTTACTCGGTATTAACCAACAAACTTGGGGCAGCGTGCCGCTCTTGATGTCTTGATAGAACTTAGCGGTTGTCGATAAGTGCGATTTTAGATCGTAACCGGCTGCGTATTGTTTGAATCCTGGTAGTGGATTCCAAAGGGTTTGGATTGGGAGAGGGTTACCCGTGTAGTACGTCCAGGTGATCTTGGCTTTTCCCAGCAATTCTATGATGCTCGGGAAACTGTAGATTTCGGTGTTGCCTTTGCCGATATTATCGACTAGACCTCCGCTCTGAGCGGCCACCGTGTACAAATGGTTCGGTTGACTCGGACCGGTCAGCGAAGAATAGAACGCGTCGCAGAGCGTGTATTTGCGGGCATACTCCCAATAATTTGGGATGACGGTGTAGTCCCAGTGACTCATCGTCCAGATCACCCAGCTTGGTCGCGTCTTCAAATCAGGGCGCACATTGCCCTTCTTCGCTGCTAAAGCCCGATTTTGCTCCTCGATATCGGGCGCGTCGTCGTCTTCGTCGTCGGCAAAACCGGCCGGCGACAGCACCTCTCCGGTCGGCGAAGCGGTCGCGTTTGTCGCATGACCCGGCTTATGCCGAGTCCTCACTCGCCCCGGATCCGGCGTTGGAACGGGAATGCCTTGACCATAATAACGGGATCCGGCCGGATATTCGCCCCAGAGGAACCCGTCCATCGCGCCCCGATCGAACACGACCTTGGCAGTAAGCCAGTCATGAGGCAGGTCGTGGGGTACGGCCGGCGTTGTGTTGAGGAAAGGTTGGTTCACCAGCGGACCCCCGGGGTAGTCAGCTAGTGCTACGCCGGCCGGGATGCCGTTCGCGCCTGGATAAGTGCCGAAATAATTATCAAAAGAATGATTCTCTTGGATGATGAAAATGAAGTGTTCAATAGGAATACTCGGAGCGCCGGAGGCTACCGATAGAGGAAGAAGCCCAAGGGCGAATAACGCCGGAAGCCTTGAAAAAAACATCCTGTTTTAGTAGTGTTTGGAAGGTTCGCCTCAGGCTTTCGCTACTCAGTTCGATTTTTTCAAATTACAGTTTGGTAACCTTGCTGCCGTCAAAGCAGAATTCGGAGCACAAGTCATTCGGACACAGGACAATAAAGGAATCTTGCCCCAGCAATCTTTTTTTTGTAGAGGCTAGTGAGCCGTCACCGTACTGAGCGGTCACTCTAAAGCAGCAGTAATTGTGACCGAGTTCCGGTCTCAGAAATTATCGCGCTTATAGATAGCTTCGATCTCTTTTCCCGTTGAGGAGATCTGTGAGCAGAGCTTTTCGTAATCGGATTCTGTCTTTTGATCACCGAAAAACGGCTTGGTCGAATTCCAAGTCCTCCAGTTTTGATCAAAAAGGGTCAGTAATTGGCGATGGTATCCGACATAAGTGGTCACCAGGTCGTCCTTCTTGGCGATATCATCCCAGGGAAAAGTGCTGATAATTTCCTTCCGAATAGCTTGGGCGAGATCGGGCGCGATCCTTTCGTCGTTCACTAGCGCCGTCTCCAGGTTTTCGCTGGCATTTCCGTAAAGCTTAGCAGTTTCGTCTCGACTCTGTTGAAGTTGGTCAGCGAGCTTTTGCCAGTCTTGGATCTCGTCTTTCTTGGAGAAATTATTCGGGTCAAATCGCTCCGGCTTCTCAAAATAACCCAGCCTCATCCGAAGGTCCTTCTCTTGACCGATGATCTTGGTCATGACTTTGTCACTGGCATCCGCAATCCGGTCTTTCAAAGTGGCCATCATTTCCGCGTACCTGGCCTTTTGCTCAGCGGTCGGCGGGCCTTTCTGCGCGGGCGTTTGGGTTACCGTTGGACTTCTGCGCGCGCCAGGCAGGTTCGGGGAGAGGAGCGGAGTTTGGCTAAAGCCGGGACCGCTGAGAAAAATCAAACTGGCAAAAATGAGAGGGGAGAAACGCATTTTCTGGGAGGCTAATGGGTCATAGCAACGTACTCTTCTTCGAGCTCATGTCCTGTGGACACGATTTCGTCATGAAGTTTGTTGTACGTCGTCGTCAAAGAAGTGGATGGGAAAACCGGTTTACCATCTTTGCCAGCCGTTCGCCACGTGCCCCAATTCTTCTGATAGAAATCCAGCAGTTTCTGATGTTGGTCGCTATACTGTGTCAGCAAGGCGTCTTTTTTGTTGATGGTGTCCCAGGGAAAAGCTCCCAAAAGGATGGTCTTGAATTTGGACGCTACCACCGGATCCACCGCCACCTTCGAATTTTTGACTTCGAGATCGAAGTTCTTTTCTAGACCGCGGTAAAGACCGTCAACCTTGGTGGCTTTGTCTTTGAACTGCTGAAGAAGCGATCGCCATTGGGCAATCTCGTCCAGCGACGCGTAAGAATTGGGATCCAGCCGGGCTGGTTTTTCCAGGAAGGCAAGCCGGTGATAAAGATCGTTCTCTTCAATTTGAATCTGTTCGCAGAGTTTATTTGCCGCGGTTTGCAGCGTGCTTTTCTCGGCGTCCAAGAACCTCTTTTCGGTTTCGGAAGGAGTAGTGCTGGGACTCGGTGTGGCCGAGGAATGATCCATCGCGGAGACGGCGGGGGCCTTTAGCATTGATTTTGCGTCCTGCGCCACGGCCGCCGAGTTGGCGCCCAACAGCACGCCCGAGATAATCTGGAGATACAGAAAGTACGACCTCATGGAAACAATGTTCGGAGCCTTTTTCTTAGTTTTGAATGGAGAAGCAAGCGATTTCTGTTGCCGGCGGGATCAATTTTGGGAATGAGCGAGGCATTTTGGATCGCTGTCTTAAGTATTTCCAACTAGCCTTCCGCTAGTGCCCCATTCTGAAAATCTAGGGAATTTCCAAGCACTTCCCTGGCGTTCAGGCGTTGCAGGACGTTTCTTTCGACGGCGTCGATCGGCCCAAAAGCAGAGATCTACGCGTTGTCTAATGAGCTGGTGCAGGAAGGGATCAGAAACAGTGATGCATCTGGCAGCGCTGGGGACGGCAAAAGGGAATGGTGATTAGTGATTGGTGATTAGTGATTGGTGATTGGTGATTGGTGATTGGTGGCGATCCCGAATCGCCTGGAATTCCTGCCAGTTAGCTCGACTTTCTGGGATCACGTTGGAAACTCGAATGGTCCGTAAAACACTGTGGATCATTCGCGGGCCTCTCCCTACCAATCACTAATCACCGATCACTTCTCAACATGTGGCTACTCTGGGCTCTTCTGTCCGCGCTTTTTGCCGGGTTAACGGCAGTGTTTGCCAAGATCGGAGTCGTTTCGATCAATTCCAATCTGGCGACCGCGATTCGCACCACGATTATTTTGGTATTTACGTGGGTTATCGCGTTCAGCTCTTCTCAGCCGGCTGATTTGCTACGGCTGCCTTCCCGGTCCTGGTTATTTCTGTTTCTATCCGCGGTGGCGACGGGCCTCTCATGGCTTTGTTATTTTCGAGCCCTGCAGATTGGTGAAGTATCGAAAGTCGCTCCGATCGATAAGCTGAGCGTGGTTGTAGCGATGACCATCTCTGTGCTCTTTTTGGGGGAGCGGCTCTCCATTCGAGAAGGCGTTGGCGTAGGGTTGATCGTCTGTGGGGCGCTCTTCTTGGCGTGGAAGTAGGGAGGCGATGATTGGTAGGGCTTCGGCGAGCTCAGTCGAGCCGGCGAGGCTCCTGAAAGATCCAACGTTCCTTTCAAAGAGTGCAGCCGTGGATCAACGCTCGACTGAGCTTGCCGAAGTCCTACCAAATTCTAGCTTGCAAAGCTCTCTGGCTATCGCCATAGAGCACCCGAAATGAAGTTCACCGCTACACAGCTGTCCGCACCCGAAGGCCGGCGGTCTTTGGGATGGATCGATATTGTGGCTTTGGCTGCGATCCTCGGTTTGCTGTGGACCGTCCTGAAATCCAGCGAAGGCATGGTGGTTCATTTCGATGCGAGTCAGCAGTTGTCGATTTCCACCGATCTAGTGAACATCCCGTATTACGCTGCGCGTACGTTGATTCGGATGTGGGTCGCGTTCGGTCTTTCTCTTCTTTTTACTTTCTCGGCCGGTTATGCCGCGGCGAAAAACCCGATCGCCCGCTCAATCATTCTTCCGTTCATGGATGTAATGCAGTCGATTCCGGTGCTGAGTTTTCTGACCGTATTCATGGCCTTTTTCGTCTCGCTTTTTCCTGGCAGTTTATTGGGGCCGGAGCTTGCTAGCATCGTCGTCGTTTTTACCGGACAGGCTTGGAACATGGCTTTCGGGTTCTACCACTCCATGGTGACGATTCCGCAGGATCTGCATGAGGCCGCCACGAACTATCGGCTCAATGATTGGCAGCGTTTTACTAAACTGGAAGTTCCGGCGTCGATGCACAGTCTGATCTGGAACTCGATGATGTCTTTTGGAGCTGGCTGGTTCGCGGTCAGCGCCAGCGAGGCCATCGCCGTCATGGGCAAGAATGTCCAATTGCCTGGTTTAGGCTCTTTCATGTTTGCCGCGGTTAATAAAGGCGACGGTTGGGCCGCTCTCTGGGCGGTGGTAACGATGCTTTGTGTGATCATCGCTACCGATCAACTGGTGTGGCGACCACTATTAGCATGGGCTGACAAGTTCAAGATGGAGCTTACGGAATCCGGGCAACCACCCACCTCTTGGTTCTACAACCTGATCCGTCGAACTTATCTTTTCCAATGGGTTACCGAACGCATTCTAATCCCACTGGCTGATCGGTATACGGATATACAGAGACGACTAATAGCTAAACGGACAGAGGATCTGGAAAAACCGAATCGCTCCGCTAATTACTTTTGGCGCGTAGTCGGTATCTTGTTGCTGGTTGGGTTGGTATTCGAAGTGATAATCGGTGCGCGAGCGGGCTTTGACGCTGTGTATCACCGGATCTCTTTCAATGAGATTCTGCACATTTTTGGCCTAGGCTTTGTGACCCTTGGTCGCGTGCTGGCGGTAACGATTTTGTCTACCTTGATTTGGACCCCTATTGGAGTTTGGATCGGGTCAAACCCGCGGGCTGCTCGAATCGCGCAGCCTCTGGTTCAGATTGTCGCGTCCTTTCCGGTCAACATGACCTTTGCGCTGGTAGTGCCTCTGTTCGTGATCTATCAGATTGATATGAACTGGGGGTGCATCCTGCTAATCGCGCTCGGCGCGCAATGGTACATCTTGTTCAACGTCATCGCCGGAGCCATGGCCATCCCCAATGATTTGAAGGAGGCCGCTAAGAACTATCGGCTCAAGGGATGGCCACTTTGGAGAACCCTTATTCTCCCAGCTATCTTTCCATTTTGGATAACTGGCGCCTGCACAGCCGCCGGTGGCGCCTGGAATGCGACGATTTTGGCCGAAGTAGCCACCTGGGGAGACAAGACTATAAGAGCAACCGGGTTGGGTGCCTACATTGCAGACGTTAGTGCGCAGGCCGAAGGGACAGGTACGGCGGCCTTGATTTGTGGCACTGGCGTAATGGCGCTCTTTGTGGTTGTTATTAATAACCTGGTTTGGCGGCGACTATACCGTTATGCTGAAAAACGGTTTCACCTGGACTAGTGGCTGATGAGCACCGAGCTAAAACCATACCCGCAGACCAGTCCGTCCGAGGCATTAAAGATTGCCGAATTACGAAATGTCTCCAAGACATTCCATACGGGCAAAGGTCGAGAACTAAAGGTGCTTGATCAGATCGATCTGGCAGTGCACGAGGGCGAATTGTTCGCTTTGCTTGGTCAATCCGGTTCCGGCAAGTCCACGCTTCTCCGTTGTTTAACTGGGCTGACTGCGCCGAGCGCGGGCCAGGTCCTTTGCTACAACAAACCTTTGGTAGGCGTGAATCCGTACGCATCGATCGTGTTCCAGACTTTCGCTCTTTATCCGTGGCTGACAGTTGAGCAAAATGTTGAGGTAGGACTGATTGCGAAACGCGATCTAACGCGGGACCAAAAATCGGACGCGGTAGAAAAGGCAATCGATTTGATCGGCCTCAATAACTATCACTCAGCATACCCGCGGGAGATTTCGGGCGGAATGAGGCAGCGGGTCGGCATTGCCCGAGCGCTGGTATCAGAGCCCAAGATCCTGTGTCTCGATGAAGCATTCAGTGCGCTCGATGTGTTGACCGCGGAAGGTCTTCGGGGGGAAGTGGTGTCGTTGTGGCGAGGAGCCAGTAACACGCTGTCCAGCATCTTCATGGTTACGCATAACATTGAGGAAGCGGTGGAGATGGCCACTCGCATTTGTATTCTATTCCCGCATCCCGGCCGACTCGGACTAATCTTAGAGAATAATTTACCGTATCCGCGGAACTCGAATCACCCGGAATTTCAGCGACTGATGAAGGTGATTCATGAGACCATTACGCAGCAAGCGCTACCCGACCTTCCGCCGGAACCGCCGCCTGGTCCCGGGAAGCCGATTTCTAAGGCGCGGGCCCGTACGGAATCAATCCCGACAGTTGGGGTCAACCAGATCCTGGGTTTGATCAGCATCCTTCATGATTCTCCGGATCTAGACAATATCTACGATGTTGCTGACGAGATCGGTAAGGATTTCGGCGAGACGATTGCCATCGTGAAGGCCGGTGAAATTCTCGAGTTCGTAAATACTCCAAAGGATGAAGTGCAATTGACGGACTTAGGTAAGCACTTCTTTGAATCGGATCGGCAGATGCGAAAGACCATCTTTGCCGAGCAAGTACAAAAACTGCGGCTCTTCCACATTATCCTTGGTTATTTGGAGGTACAGGAAGAAGTCTCGGCGGAAACGGTTACGCATGATATCGCGACTGCATTGCCGTATGAGAACCCGGAGAAAATCCTTCACACCATGATCGCTTGGGGTCGTTACGCCGGGCTCATGGATTTCAATGCCAACACCGGGATGGTGGTGATTCCGGAGGAAGACGAGGAAGAAGAGGAAGAGTGAGCAAGGAAGGACTTTCGAAATCAGCCGTCGCTGAATCTGAAGAAGCTGCATTTGCGAAGGTCAGTCACCAGGTTGACGAGGCGACCATTACGTTGGGAGGCGCTTGGAATCTCCGAGCGGCTACTCGGCCGAAACCGGCAACCACCCTAACCGAAGTGGAGTCGGCGGGGAAAGTCATCCGGATTCGTTGTGTCGGAGAAAATCTCGGTACCTGGGACAGCAGCCTGCTTCTTTTTCTGGCTGAACTGGATGACTGGTGCCACTCGCATCAGGTTGCTCTCGATCTCCACAGCCTGCCGGAAGGCGTTACTAGTCTGATCGCCTTGGCTAAAGCGGTTCCGGAAGCTGAGACCGAACGAGGCCACACGCAACGCCCTTCATTCCTGTATCGCCTCGGCATGTGGGCTATTCAGCAAGCCAATGCATTTACCGCCGCGGCCACTTTCATTGGCGAAACTGTTCTTAGCCTGAGGCGCATCGTTGCGGGCAAGGGCAAAGTGGATTGGCGACTCTTCTGGCTGAGCATGCAGGAAACCGGTGCGCAAGCCTTGGCGATCGTCGGTTTGATTAGTTTCCTGACCGGCCTGATCCTGGCCTTTGTTGCCTCAATCCAATTGAAGCAATTCGGGGCCGGCATTTATGTAGCGAATTTGGTAGCTGTTGCCATGGCTCGAGAAATGGGAGCCATCATGACTGGAGTGATTATGGCTGGCCGGACTGGTGCCGCTTTTGCTGCGCAGATCGGCAGTATGAAGGTATCCGAGGAGCTCGATGCTCTCGATACTCTGGCTATCTCGCCGATGGATTTCTTGGTTTCGCCCCGAGTAGTGGCGCTTTTTCTTATGATGCCACTGCTCGCTTTCTACTCCGATTTGGTGGGAATCGCCGGTGGGGCGGTGGTTGGCTTTGGCGTCCTGCACATTAGCTTGGTCCAGTATTGGAATCAGACCGTGGGTTCCATGGGGTTAGAAGACATTCTTACGGGAGTAGGAAAATCCGCCATTTTTGGAGTGATTGTGGCTTTAACCGGGTGTCAACGCGGCATGAATTGTCAGAATAACGCGGCCGCCGTGGGTAATGCCGCCACTTCGGCGGTGGTGCTTGCTATCACCTGGATCGTAGCTTCCGACGCCATCATCGATGTGGTACTCGACGTCTTGAAGCTTTAGCCTGCCTTCAAAAATGCGCATGCATTTTTGATCAGTGCAGGCTATGGCAGGCCTACACGCTCAAATTTAAGTGGACACAAGAGAAAGCCTACCAACGCCCGATGGTGATCATGCCGCCACGCCAAGTGGTTCCGACCCGAAGGAACCGCCTACCATCGAAGTGCGAGACCTAGTGATGAACTACGGTTCGTATGTAGTGATGCGGGATATTAATTTCACCGTGCAGCGTGGCCAAGTCTTGGTAATTATGGGGGGAAGCGGCTGCGGCAAGAGCACCTTACTGAAATATTTGATCGGTTTGAAAGAGGTCGAGAAGGGCGAGATCTATTATCATGGCGAGAGCTTCGTGAAAGCGACCGAGGAGGAGCGGCAAGAAATCCAAAGAACGTTCGGTGTCTTGTACCAAGGGGGCGCACTATGGAGCACGCGGACGCTGGCCGAGAACGTCGCTCTGCCTTTGGAGGAATACACCAAATTGTCCGATAGTGAGATCCGAGAACTTAGCTCGCTGAAATTGGCTCTGGTAGGACTTAAGGGATTCGAGGATTTCTACCCATCCGAGATCAGCGGCGGTATGCGCAAAAGAGCCGGTTTAGCTCGAGCCATGTCGCTTGACCCGGAGATACTCTTTTTCGACGAACCCTCGGCTGGTCTGGACCCAATCAGCTCTCGCCGGCTCGATGACCTGATTCTCCGGCTGCGTGATAGTCTCGGTGCCACCGTGGTGGTAGTCACCCATGAACTAGCTTCCATTTTTGCGATCGCCGACACCTCTATTTTTCTCGATGCGCAAACAAAGCGAATGCTGGTGCAGGGCGATCCGAAAGAGTTGGTGAAGGAAGGCAAAAGTGATCCTAAAGTCAGGACGTTTTTACTTCGAGGCGAGCCGCTACAAACATCAAAATGAGTACAAAAGCCAATCCTACCGTGATCGGAGTCTTTGTTCTGGGAGCGATCCTCATCGCGATGGGTGCGGTGCTCTTCTTTGGCTCTGCGGATCTATTTGCGAAGAAACAGACCTATGTCTCCTATTTTACCCAATCAGTGAGCGGACTTCAGACAGGTTCGAATGTGAAGTTTAAAGGAGTCAACATCGGTAAAGTGACCCGGGTTCTGCTGGGGATCGGAGGAAAAGACCAGCCGGTTTACGCGAAGGTCTTCTATGAAGTTGACCAAAATGTTATCGTCAGAGACTTCGGGCCCGGTAATCCGCACTTCAACCTTTTCGACGTGGAGGGGACAAAGCAACGCGTGGATCAGGGTATGCGCGCTCGCTTGGATTTCGAGAGCTTGATCAGTGGCCAATTGTTTGTGTCCATCGATTTCATTAAGGACGCCGCGCCGTTTACCTATCATGACAATCCAAGTGACAATGCGCTCGAGATACCGGTGCAACCGTCCGACATCGAAGCGATCGTGACAAATCTAACCAAGGCGATTAGCAACTTGGGCAATGTCGATTTCTTGGCCATCTCGAAAGATCTGCAAGCTTTGATTATAAGCGCCAAAAATGGGGTGGATTCGTTGGATTTGGCGGGAATTGGGGATTCCGTCAACAAACTGGTGAACGGCCCGGAATTAAAAGGCGCCTTGACCAGCGTGAAAACGGCTTTTGACCAGTTAGATGTTACCCTTAAAAAGCTTCAGGATGAGCTTGACCCGATTGCAGCGAATTTGAACCCGACGCTGGAAGAAGCGAAGAAAACGATGGCTCAGCTGGAAGAAGCAACGCGTAACCTCGACAAAATGTTGAGCTCCAACTCCAGTTTTCGGTATCAGCTGGATAGCACCCTATCTCAAATCGGTTCTGCGGCCGACGCTTTGCAACGTCTCTCTGAGTTTCTGGAGAGGAACCCGAATTCAATCCTTTTCGGCCGCAAGCCGGCGAAATCACCACAATAACCGATGCGGCTGACCATTCTGCTACCCATGAGCATAAGTTTGCTTCTGGGATGTGCCACTACTGAACCGCTGGCGACTTATTTTGTGTTAACGGGTGCCGGCGGATCCGCAAAACCGGTCCGGCCGGCGGCATCGGTGCGAGTTTACGTTCGCCGAGTAGAAGTGCCGGCTTTTCTGAATAGAACTAACCTGGCCAGCATGAACGGCGACGAGGTTCGCTATTCGCCAACCGGTCTCTGGGCGCTTTCGCTGGATCAAACGATCTCGCTTGGTATTGCCTCTAACCTGAACCGGATGGGCATCCCCGCGGCCGGCTTCCAGCCGAGTTTTACCGTACCGACCCACAGTTATGAGGTGGCGGTTCATATTACTCATTTTGAAGGGCATGAAAACGGAGACGTGCTCTTGTCCGGGAGTTGGCAGATCCTGACCGATGGAGGAGGGGTAGTCGCCACTAAATCCGTGACGATTCGCCGGTCAGGCTGGACGTTTGGGAACGACGCCCAGCTGGTGGCGTTGCTCTCATCCGAAACCAGTGAGTTAGGTGATCAGATCGCTAAGGTGCTAAAACGATAGGCCGGAAGGTGGTCGTCCCGTAGGGACGGTATGATCAGGCTGTTGCAGAAGGAAAATTGCTCGATACAACAACCTATTTTGGAACTGCACGTCACCGGCAACGAACATCTCATACCGTACCCTCCGGGACGGACCATGTAGCTCGGCTGTTCCAGGCACTTCGTGCCAGGCTACCATCATACCGTCCCTACGGGACGGATTCGTTGGGTGCTTTCCCAGGCACTTCGTGCCAGGCTACCATCATAGCGTCCCTCCGGGACAAGACATTTCCATCCCAGTTTGTCTAACAACTTTATAGTGCAGAGTTGTTAGTTCTGGTGGATTTGATACCATGCAGCTCAGCGCGAGCCGAAAGCCGCGACCCAAGGTCAAAATGAATCCGACGAGAAACATTGTGCAATCCACGCTGGGCTATGAAACCTGGTTGCGAGGGCATATCACGGTGCGAGAAACTGATTTGGAGCAGAAGCATCAGTTCATGGCGGACGACATCTTCATGTTCTTCCGAGCAACTTTTTATCGCTGGTGCGAACGTTGGTATGCAGCCTGCCCTTCTTTAGCTAATGCCGAGCAACTGTATGCGGTCGGCGATCTGCATATCCAGAATTTCGGAAGTTGGCGTGACGGTCATGCCCGCCTGATCTGGGGAGTAAACGACTATGATGAAGTGGCCACGATGTCATTTGCGGTGGATTTGGTCCGCTTGATCATGAGCGCTGAGTTAGCATCCGAGGAGACACCTGCGTGTGACTTGACCCTCACCGAGATCTGCGAATGTGTTCGCGAAGGGTATAGCGCTGGCCTGAAAAATTCCCCGGAGCCCTTCGTGCTTGAGCGTAGACATGCCTGGCTTCTGCGGTTGGTACGCACAGCTCTAAAGGAGCCAAAGTTCTTTTGGCGGCGCTGGTTAAGAGAAAGGACTCAACCGATCGCTGAGGATCACATTCCTGCTCCGCTAGTTGCCAGGTTGCACCAGGCCATGCCCCAAGGTGTCGCCTTCGAGTTTCGAGAATTGAGGAAAGGCGTAACCAAAGGACTTGGTAGTCTCGGACACCAACGATTTTTCGCGTATACCGAGCACCATGGCGGACCGGTCGCGATGGAGGGTAAGAGTATGGCTCCGTCTGCGGTGGTTTGGGCGACCGGCAAATCAACGAAGGAGATTCACGTCGATCGTTTATTGAAAGGACCGGGGCGCCCCAGCACGCCGCACACCAGTACTCACGATGGTTGGTTGGTGCGCCCGATTATGTCGGACTGCGGCCGGGTTGATTTGGCGGAACTTGGATTGGCGGAAGCCGCTGAAGAGAGCACTTTCGATCAGGAACGACTGCTTTTCTCCATGGGCTATGAAATTGCCAACCTGCATCAGCTGAGCAAACCCCGGGAAGAGTTAAGCGAGCGGCTCAAAGGAGTTAAGGTGGGGGCTTTGAAGCAAGCCGCGCTGACCATGCTGGAGTTGTTGCAGGAGGATTTCCGGATGTGGCGTAAGTATTGGCGCGAACGACAAAAGGCCGCCGGCGCCCCCTAGCTGAAGAATTTCACCACAAAGACACAAAGGTCGCAAAGATAAGCCTAAATTAAGGTTTTTCTTCGTGTTCCCTGTGTCTTTGTGGTGAAATTTGATGGGATTTGGAATCGCCAGAATTCTCTCGGAGTGATAATTTAAAAACGTCGAGATATGGAGTTTACGGTCTGGGCATTGGCGATGTTTCTATTGATGGGGTCCGTAATGGCTGACGAGCCTGAATCGGATACCTCCCCGTCATCTTCACCCTCTCCAACTCCAGCCATGGCGCCTCAGGTGATCGAAAGCGCATTACCGGAGGGAACTCCTCAGGAACAACCACCCACTGTCCTATTGCCGGAACCGAATTTTTTGCCACCACCTCCCGCTCAAACTCCGGGAAACGAAACCGTGCTGACGATGGCGTCCGGCGAGGAGAGGCGCGCGCCACAAGACGAGTCGCACTTTAAAGAGATAAAAGACGCCGCGATGGGGAGTTCTCGAGCCAATTATTTGATGAAAGAATCGAAGGGAGCACTCAGCACCGAAGCTCGAAAGAATTTCCTTCGTGCCTACTATTATACGGTTTGTGCGCAAATGCGGCGCCTCGATCCAAACCTGAAGCCCATGATTCAGGCATACGAGTCAGAGGAGATACAAAAAATAGCCGCGGTGGGCGGGATCAGTCATACCGGGAAAACGAAGGGCGGGCACACCCACGTGGGGTTGGTTTCGCGCGTCTCGACTGCGAAAAAGAAGCATCACTCCTATCGAGACTATTAGGTGGCGCGGCAGCGGAGTTGCCGAAGCGGTTAGAGAGCTTAATCGGGGCCTCCTCCGCTACTCGGTGGAGCGCCTTTGTCTTGGGATCGATTGCTACCACATAGCTTGGCCGCCACGAAGGCTTTGCGGAGTCGGGAGGACGACGACGAGGTGCGGAATGGCGCAGAGCGCACGTTAGATTTTTTAACCTTTGCGCGCATACCCACATTTCGTAAGTTGCTCGCTTTAATGGGGTCTGAAGGTTCGTCAAGCTTGCTTTATCGGTTACGCGATCGGTTACCCATACAAACTGCGCTGGTCGTTTCTTTGCAACATGTGCTGGCCATGTTTGTTGGAGTAATCAGTGTTCCTCTCTTAGTCGCCAAAGAATTAAAACTCTCGCCTTCCGATACTGCCTATCTAATCAGTATGGGACTGTTCGCGTCCGGTCTGGGGACGCTTGTCCAGGTGCGAGGGTTTGGTTGGTTCGGTTCTCGACTCTTAGCGGTTCAAGGAACCAGTTTCGCGTTTCTAACCCCATTGATTCAGGCCGGTCGTGAAGGCGGTATTGCGTTGATGGTGGGAATGGCGATTGTCTGTGCCCCAACGGAATTGATCTTGGCCCAATTTCTTGTGCGGCTGCAAAGGATTTTCACCCCGCTGGTGTCCGGTACCGTGGTTCTTCTAATCGGGCTGTCTTTGATCCCGGTGGGGTTTCATACCATGGCTTCCGGTCTCGGCGGCAATGTTCCTTCCTGGGCTCCGCTGGCGGTGAGTGGTCTGGTCTTATTGATAGTCCTCGCCCTCAATGCTTTGAATTTGCCTTGGAGCCGCGTCGGCGCGATTCCGATCGCTTTGGGTGTCGGGTATCTAGTTTGTTTAGGAATTGGCGCGGTCCCAAACCAACCCCAGACCGCGAGCAGCTGGATCCAGGTCCCTGCGCCGCTGGCTTATGGATTTGCTTTCCGCCCCGAGTTTCTCATCGCGTTTATCTTACCTTACATCATCACCACTCTGGAGACTGTGGGAGACGTAACCGCGACCTCCCAACTCTCCGACGAGCCGATCTCTGGTCCAATCTATTGGCAGAGAATCCGGGGCGGGGTAATGGCGGACTCTCTGAACAGCCTGATTGCTGGACTGCTCAACAGCTTCCCGAACACGACCTTTGCGCAGAATAATGGGGTCATCCAACTAACTGGTGTGGCGACTCGGCAGGTTGGCTATTGGGTAGCGGCCGCTCTTTGTCTGCTCGGCTTGATTCCCGAATTTGGCCGCTGGATCGCGGTGCTCCCGGGACCTGTTTTGGGCGCGGTCACCTTCTTATTATTCGGCTTTGTGGCCACTGCCGGGATCCGCATTCTACAAAGAGTCTTTCTAGGTCATCGAGAACTATTGATCGTGGCTTTGTCTCTCGGCACCGGAGTAGGGGTGCAAAGCGTCCCGGAGTTGTTAGATCCTTTACCGCCGGCTTTGCGTTTAGTTTTTGCGTCCGGGATTACCACTGGCGGGATTTTCGCGTTCCTGTTAAACGCGATTTTGCCGGGCGCGAGTCCCGCCCGCCTGGAGCCATGACGAGCCGGCGTACTGGCGTATGGCGTGACGCGGAACGTAGGGCTCCGCTACCGGATGGGACCTATGGGACTCATGAGACTAATGTGACTGACCCATAAGTCCCCTGAGTCGCATAAGTCCCATCTGAGTCGGCCCGACGTGTCCGTGTTACGCCGACACGCCCATACGCCCATACGCCCATACGCCCATACGCCCACACGCCCACACG